>Ga0180094_1000139_pt1 | contig 16717 bp, 13 predicted proteins | sample EasRivT47_16_1Da_FD_121786 | JGI IMG/M metagenome (GOLD analysis project Ga0180094, IMG submission 121786) | Soil microbial communities from meander-bound floodplain in the East River, Colorado, USA - East River metaG ERMLIBT47_16_1Da | ecosystem: Environmental > Terrestrial > Soil > Floodplain ... | reverse complement strand
CGGCATACCGCGACGATGCCCCATCGAAAGCTGGGCAAGTACGTCCGCTTCTCTGAACGCGAGGTCGTCAAGTGGTACGAAGCCCATAAACGATAGTCAAGGAGAGCCCCATGCCCGTTGTCCCTCGTTCACCCGATACGCAGGTCAGCCCCGCTCCGCTCCCCGGCGTGCGTGCCCCCTCCGTGCCGGCTGGGGCGTTCGACTATGGCTCGGGGATCCAAAAGGCCACCGGCATCGCAACGGAGATCTTCCAAGATCAGAAGCGTAAGGCCAACGAGGTGGTGAGCCTGAATGGGATCAATCAGTACTGGGAGGCTGCCAATACCCTGGTACACGATCCGACCAGCGGCGCGTTGCGTCGGGAGGGCCAGGACGCGATCGGCATCGCGGACCGCACCCTCGCGGCCCTCGATAAGCGGGGCTCGGAGATCGACTTCACCCTGAAGAACGACGCGCAGCGGCTCTCGTTTCGCCGTGCGCGGGACGCCAAGCGCCATGAAGTGTTCGAGCTCCTTCAGCGCCACGAGGCGAACCAGCACGACAAGGTCGATCGGTCGGAGACGGAGAAGGGCATCGTGAACACACGCCGCGATGCCTCGGCGGACTATCGCAATCCCGAGGCGGTCGCCACGTCGATTGCGCGTCAACAGGCGATTTACACGGACTATGCGAGGCGCCACGGCCTCGGCGAGCAAGAGAGTCAGGCGACCCTGAGCGAGATCACGAGCCAGACGCACGTCGATGTGACCAAGTCCTTTCTGGCCGCGGACAATTACGCGGGCGCGAAGACGTACCTCAAGGACCACGGCGACGCGATTCGGCTGGAAGAGCGGCTCAGCCTCCAGGGAGCGTTGAAGACCAAGCAGGCGAGCGATCTGTCGGACCTCCGCCTGACCATCGGGGAACGCTACCAGGACCTCCAGGCCATGGCCGCGCGCGGGGAGGTGTTGCCCCGACGGTATATTCAGGCGGAGGAGGTGGACCGCGCCTTCGCGGATCAGCCGACCCGGGCGACCGAGATCAAACGTGATCTCAAAAAGGTCTACCAGCTCGCGGACGATAGCCGGCGGCTCTTGGAACTCCCCAACGACCAGTTGACCGCACTGGTGCAGTCCCGCGCGCCCTCACCCACCGACCCGCAGAGCTACGCCGAGGACGCCGCGCGTCAGGAGCAACTCGGGAAGATCGCGCACGAGATCCTGACCCAGCGCGTGAAAGAGCCCATTCAGTACGCGGCCGAGCATGGCATCGGCTTCGTCGAGCCGTTGGACCTGTCGAATCCCAAGGCGATGGCGCAGCGACTGGCGGCCCGCGAGGAGACGGGACGCCTCATGCAGGACCGGTTCGGCGCGCCCCTGGCCCTCCTGACGACGCCGGAAGCCTCGGCCCTGGCCCGGGTGGTTGACGAGGCCCCGACGGCCACGATCCTTTCGTATCTGCAGGCCATCCGGAAGGGGGTGACACGGCCGGACGCCTATCATGCCCTGATGCAGCAAATCCGACCGGACAGCCCCGTGACGGCCTTTGCCGGCGGTCTTCTCCAACGACAAGATCAGCGCGTGGTGCTGCGCGAGCGGTGGATCGGCGCGGACGAGTGGATCGGGGCGCAGGACGTGGCGTCGCGCATCATCGAGGGGGAGAAACTCCTCAACCCCACCAAGGGCGACAGGGCGACCGACGGCAAGCCGAAAGTCGCGCTCCCGTCAGACGCCGACCTCCGCCTGCAGTGGGCGGACGCTGTGGGCGATGCGTACCGCGGCGCTCCCGAGGTCGAACAGACGGCGTATCAGGCGTTTCGCGCCTACTACGCGGCTGACGCGGTCCGTCGCGGGCAGTACGGCGGGACGCTGGACTCGGCGGCGGCGCAGCGCGCGGCGCGGGCGGTCTCTGGTGGAGTGCTGGACGTCAATGGCCGGAACGTCGTCCTTCCCTGGGGCATGGACCGGGACACCTTTACGGAGAAGATCCGAGCGGCCTGGCCTGGCGTGTTGCGGGCGTACGGCCTCCCGGCCTCGGTCCCGTTTGACATCGTGGGCCTCGATACCATCGGCGACGGACGGTATGCGGTCACGGCGGGTGACGGGCCGCTGTACGTGAAAGATGGCCGCCTGGTGATCGTCGAGGTACATCCATGAGCTTTCTGGGCATCAGCGAGACCGAGTCGCAGAACCTGGAGGGGCGGCTCTCGGGTGAGCCGCCCGATCCGAAGGGGTTCAGTCCACACATCATCGAGCCGACCGACCCCGCAGAGATCTACAAGGGGGCGCGTCGAGCCATCGCCAAGGGCGCGCTTCTGCTGAATGACTCGGTCCTGACCGCTGGCGCGACGGCGCTGGACGAGGTGTTCGATACCACCAGCTTTTCGCAGTACACCCGGGACGAGCACGCGCGGTTGGTGGAGAAGCTGCGGCTTTTCGCGCCAGATCCCTACACGACGGGCGTTGTCGGCCAGATCCTCAACTCCGTGGTGGATATCGGCGGCACGGCCCTGGTGGGGACCGCGATCGGTGGACCTCCGGGGGGCGCGGCCCTGGCGGGATCGTTGACCGGGTATAGCAGCATGGTCGAGGGGAAGGATCAGGGCCTCGATGAGGTGACGGCGCTGGGCAAAGGCGTGATCGAAGGGGCGACCGTGGCCGCGGGCGTGCGGATTCCGGCCGCGTTCGGCAGCTCGCTGCTTCGCAATACCCTCGCCTACGGTCCTGGCGTCAATGTGGGGTTCGGCATGGCGAGCCGCGCGGGGGTCTCGGAGTGGTTGCGCGCCAACGGGTACGAGGACCAGGCCGATCAATCGCAGTGGTTCGATGCCTCTGCGGTGATCACCGATGCGATCCTCGGGGCGGCCTTCGGGTACCTCGGCGCCAAGGCGAACGTCCCGCTGCGGCGTACTCCGCTTCCGTCCGATGTCGACGCGGCGTTGGCGAGCAACCAGGCGATCCACCGGGAGGTGGATACCGCGCCCGGGGTGCCGACCGATTGGGCCGCACGGACGGCACACCGTGAGGCGATGACCGAGGCGATTGACGGGTTGCTGACCGGCCGTCCGGTGGAGGTCGAACCGATCGTCCGTGAGGCGACCTTCCTCGGCAAGCCCCACGAGGCCGAGCGCCTGGCCGTGGCCGATACGGCACTCCGCGAGGCCGGATATGGTCACCCGCTCGATGAGACAGCGACACCCGAGCCGCTGGCCCCGGGGCGGGTCGGTCCCGAAGGCGTCCCGCCGCCCGAACTGGTGCCGGGGGCCCGCCCTCCGCTCACGATCGTCGATGACGAGGGGCGGACGGTGTCGGCTCAGCAGGCGATGGCGCAAGCGGACGCGGATGTCGTGGCGGCCACATCGATGGGCAAGGGACTGCGGGCCGCGGTGGCCTGCTTCGGAAGGATCGGCGCATGAGAGAAGAATGTCGGCAGGCGGTGGAAGCGGCGATCGGGCGCATGATCTCCGAGGCGGAGGCGCGGAACATCGAACAACGGATCCGTGAGACCATGCGCCGGTTGGCGGTCGACGACCCGCAGGCGTGGGGGGCCCTGTCCCTGGACCAGCGCCTCGAGCGCGCGGCGACGGCCGCCGGGGAGCAACTGGTCTCGGAGGCCCACCTCAAACGGGCACGGATCGCCAAGACGGTGGCGGCCCATGACCGGATCACGGCGTACACCGAGACGCAGGTGGCGCACGGCGAGGATCAGACCCGCCTCGACGCCCTGGAGCGCATGCTCGCCCCCAAGAACGACGGGAAGAATCACATCCAGGCCGTGGAGTCGCAGACCAACGGCCTGGTGGCGTACAGCATGGGGCGGCTGGTCGATGCGTGGGAGGCGATCAGTCCGCGCTTTCTGGGCCTGTTCCGCAACAAAGCGGCCGAAGAGGCGATGATCCTCGAGCTGCACGGCACGCCCACGGGACGGCCCGGGATGGCCAAGGCCGCCCAGACGTTTCACGATCTCGCCGAGGAGTTGCGTCTCCGTTACGTCGACGCCGGCGGGCAGGTCGGCAAGCTGGATAACTGGGGGATGCCGCACGCCTGGAGTCAGCGCTACTTCCTCAAGGCCGGCCGCGACGCCGTCGTCGAAGACTTCATGCGCTGGATCGACCGCCGCCGGTACGTCCACGAAGACGGGCGGCTGTTCTCGGATCCGGAAATGCGGGACTTCCTCGGCAACGCATGGCTGACGGTGGCGACCGATGGGGCCAATCAACAGGGGAACGTCGAACACCTGGGCGGGCGGATCAAGGCGAATCGGCACGCCGCGCACCGGCAGATTCACTTCACGGACGGGCAAGCCGCCCTGGAGGCGACCCGGCGCTACAGCGATCGGAATCTGTTCCAGACGCTGGCGGGCCACGTCCGAGCCATGGCGCGCGATATCGCCTTGGTGGAGACCTTCGGCCCGAATGCCGACCTAGCGATCCGCCACCACCTCGACCAATTCTACCGTGAGGCGGCGGTGGCGACCCCGGGCCGGGAGGGGCGCTACGCCGCGCAGGCGGAACGGATCACGAACCTCTACAACTACGTGGCGGGGAATCTGCCGCCCCCGGCCCATCACGGGCTCGCGAACGCCGCGCAGGACGTGCGGAATGTCCTCTCGGCCGCCCTGCTGGGCTCCGCTTCGATCACGGCGATCACCGATGAGGGGACCGTGTACCTCACCGCGAAGGTCAACCATCTCCCGCTGCACCAAGTGTTCCTGAACGAGGTCCGGGCCTTCAACCTGTTTGACCGCACCGAGAAACGGCTCGCGATGCGTGCCGGGTTGCTCGTCGATACGATGATCGATGAAGTCAATCGGTTCGCGGCGGACCGGGCGGGTCCGCGGTTCTCCTCGAAGCTCTCGACTGCGTTCATTCGCCTTTCGGGACTGTCCGGGATGACCGAGGCTCGCCGGCGCGCGTTTTCGGTCACGATGATGGACACGATCGGCCACCTGACGCGACAGGTCGAGACGTTGGAGGCGCTGGATCCGGGGGACCATCGCATCCTGCTCTCCAAGGGCCTGACCGATGCGGACTGGCAGATCTGGCGGGCGGCCAAGCCGGAAGCCTGGCGGGGCAACGACACCGTGTTGACGGCCGAGGCGATTATGCGGGTACCGGATGACACCGTACGCGCGATCGACTCCTCGCTCAGTCCGTCCCTCGCCAAGCAACGCGCGGCCACCAAGCTGCTGGGCCTGATCCTGGAGGAGCAGGATCTCGCGGTGATCGACCCCGGCGCTCGTGAACGGGCCGCGATGACCGCGGGGACGCGACGCGGCACCCTCAAGGGGGAGTTGGTGCGCTCCTTCTTCCTGTTCAAGTCCTTCCCCTTCGCGCTCATCAAGCGCCACTGGGAGCGCGGCTTGACGCTGTACGACGGAATCCCCGGGAAGGCGGGGTATTTGGCCACGCTGATCTCGTTACAGACCATTCTTGGGGCGCTGGCGTTGGAGATCAACGACATCGTCTCTGGGCGCGACCCGCGCGGGCTCACACCGGATGACGCCCGATGGAAGCGCGCCTGGATGGCGGCCTTTCTCAAAGGCGGGGCGCTTGGACTCTACGGGGATTTTCTGTTCAACGAAACCACATCAGGCAACCGGAGCCTGATTGCGACCGCCAGCGGACCGGTCGGCGGACTGATCGAAAGCACGGACGATTTGCTCCGCGGGAACATCATTCAGGCCATGCGCGGCGAGGACACGCACGCGGGCGCGGAGGCGGTGCGCTTTGCGAAGGGCTTGACGCCTGGCGGCAATCTCTGGTACGCCAAGGCGGCCATGGATCACCTGATTTTCCAGGAGCTGCAGGAGTACCTGTCGCCGGGGTACTTGGCGCGTCAGCAGGCCCGCGCGAGGCGGCTCTATGGGACGTCGTACTGGTGGGCCCCGGGCGATCCGTTGTCGGAGGCGCGCGCCCCGGATCTGCGGCGGGTGGTTACGGACCGATGAACGTGGGCCGCGGCGGATGGGCTCAAGTGGGGCGGGTGGTGAGTCGTATCCGATCGGTCGATGATGGTTTCGAGTGGTCAAGACGGCAGGAAGGCCCTGGGTGTAACCATTGGTCATCGTGACCATTCCCGCCCGTTGGTTCCCGCTGGCCTCAACTTGGATTGAACTTAAAATCCCTCGGGGGCAACCCTGTCCCGGTTCGACCCCGGGCGCCGGCACCACGAGGCACAGTCCCGCCGAATTATCCCGCTTGTCCCGCATGTCTGGGTGGTCCTCTCCCCCGGGTCGTTCCGTGCGTAAACTCGACGGTTCGTTCCCGGGTTCCTTTGGAAAGATCCGATCGCTCGCGCTACAATGGCGGCGCCATCGTCACATCGAGGGAGGGGCCGCCGTGGGCAATGTGGATTCGCAGCAGTACGTGGACGCGTAGCGGCACGACTGGAACCGCGTCGCCTCAGCCTGGGAGAAGTGGGACCGGCGTCTGGACGAAAACATGGCGTTCATCAACTACCGCTTGGTGGGGGACGCGCGGTTGCGGCCGGGCCAGCGGGGGCTCGATCTGGGGTCGGGCACGGGGTACCCTTCGGTGTTGGCGGCTCAGGCGGTGGGTCAGCGAGGGGCCGTGGTCGGGATGGATCTGGCCGAAGAGATGTTGGAGGCGGCGCGGCGCAAGGCCAAGGCCCGGGGACTGAGCAACGCGGCCTTTCGCGCCGCGGATGTCACCACGCTTCCGTTCGAGGCGGCCTCGTTCGACGCCGTCATCAGCCGGTTTTGCCTGATGTTTCTCCCGGACATACCCTGGGCGAGATTGCCCGGGTCTTGAAGCCTGGCGGCTATCTGGCCGCGGCGGTCTGGTCGGCGGCGGAGAAAAATCCCTACCTCCGCACGGCCATGGACGTGGTCAAGACGTTGATCGAACTTCCCCCTCCGAGTCCGGACCAGCCCGGTCTCTTCCGGCTGGCGAAAGCGGGCGATCTGTCGGGCATGGTGACGAGGGCGGGCCTCCAGGCGCTGGCGGACGACGAGGTGATGGGGTATTCGCCGTTCGACTCGGAGGACGAGTACTTCACGAGCCTGATGGAGATTGCGGCGCCCCTGCAAGGGCTGTTCGCGAAGCTGTCTACGGCTCAACGGCAAGACGCCGAACGCGAGATCAAGCGCGCGGCCGGGCAGTTCCGCCGGGGTTCCGAGGTCGCGTTGCCGATGGCCATCCGGGTCGTGGCGGCGCGTAAGCCGGAGTAGTTCGACCGGGGAGCCAGGTGGCGATCGCCGGGAACGCACTCCGCTTGATTTCCCTTCGCCCGCTGTGCTATAAGTCTCCGTTTCCTTGCTCTCGCCGTCTCGCGAGGGCTTTAGAGCCAAAAGGAGCGCTTCCGCATGACGGTTTACGAAACGATTTGCATCATCAAGACATCCCTGACCGATGAAGAGATGGGGAAACTGATCGCCAAGGTGCGCGGGTTCATCGAAAAAGCCGGTGGCGAGATCCTCAAGATGGAAAACTGGGGCAAAAAGAAGATGGCGTACGAGGTCCGCAAAGAAAAGAAGGGCGCGTACGTGTTCTTCCGGTTTCGAGGACCCTCACCGGTTGTGTCGGAGCTCGAACGCCAGTATCGCCTGGAAGACGCCATCATCAAATTCTTGACGATCAAGTGTGATCCGAAATTGCTCGCGGAGGAGATGGCGCGCGAGGGAGCCGCCGCGGGGCATGCGGCCTCGCCGGCTCCGGTTGCGGTGGCTGTCGCCTCGCCGGAGTCGAGTGTCGGGGGGTGAGCCATGGCGAACTTCAACAAAGTGATATTAATGGGCAACCTGACCAAGGATCCGGAGGTCCGATTCACGCCCAGTGGCACGCCGGTGGCGACCTTCAGTTTGGCGGTCAACCGGCGATACAAACAGGGTGAGGAGCTCAAAGACGAGGTCTGCTACATCGACATCGTGGTGTTCGGTAAACAGGCCGAAAATTGCGGGCAGTACCTGAGCAAGGGCCACGGCGTGATTGTTGACGGCCGACTGCAGCAGCGCCGCTGGGAAACCGACGACGGCCAAAAGCGCAGCAAGCACGAAGTCGTGGCGCAGACGATCAACTTCCTGCCGAAGCGAGCGGAGGCGTCGGGAACGGCTGTCTCCACTCCCAAGGCGGTCCCCGCCGCCGAGGGGCCTTCCAGCGAAGAATTCGTCGATAACGATGTCCCGTTTTAACTTGAGGAGCAAGGTATGCGACCGATGACCCCTTCGTCTTCTTCGTTCGGCCCGGGAGCGGCTGCGGGGAAAGACGCTCGCCCCGGCCAGACCGGCCAGGCGCCCGAAAAGAAGTTTTTCAGCCGTCGCAAGGCGTGCCGTTTTTGCACCGATAAGGTCGTCGGCATCAGCTACAAAGACGTGCCGATGCTGCGGAATTTCTTGACGGAGCGCGGCAAGATCATGCCCCGCCGCATTTCCGGCAATTGTGCGCTCCATCAGCGGGCGCTGACCACGGCGATCAAGCGGGCCCGCAATATCGCGATGGTCGCGTTTACCGAAGAGCGATAAGTCGTTCCGGGGTCTCAAGGCCCCGGGATGGTGGCTGCGGGAGTCTCATCGCTCGGCTCGATTCCAAGACCCTCTGGCTGATCGCCGCGGCAGCCGTCGCGGTGGTCGTGCTGCTCCAGTTCTGTCCCGCAAACCGCCGCCAAGCGGTATGGACCCTCAAGACCTCAGGCGACGCCCTTCTGATCGAGGTCGCCGATTCCCCCGAGCGCCGGTTGTTTGCGCTCGGGATGCTCGATCGATTCCAGCCAGGCAGGGGGGTGCTCCTGATCTTCGACGACGGGACGCCGCCCCGTGTGTGGTCGAAGGCGCTTCAGGTGGAAGCGGATCTCTTGTGGCTCGACGAGACACGCCAGATCGTCGATCGAGACGTCGGTGTTGGCCCCTGCGCGGTCGACCCCTGTCCGGAATACACTCCCGAGCGCGGTGCCGTGTCGGTTCTCGTGCTTCCCCCAGCGTCCGGCCAGGACGCGGCATTCGCCCTCGGTCAGACGGCGTTCTTACGCCCTGCGACACCCTGAGGTGGGATGGGCGGCGCATGATCGAAGGTCTCGGCGCGGCTTGGCGCGCTCGGCAACTGCGGTCGTTGTTTCTTTCCGGAGGCGCTGCAATCTGCTACAGTCCTTCAGTCTTCTGTTCGCTCTCACCCGACGTGGATCAGGATCGTACAAGCGGCTTCTCGATCGTAACCCTCTGCCGTCGCACCGCGGTGACGCGGACCGTCGTGCGATGACGGGCGGCGTGTTTGCCGTCATCGGCGCGGGCGCGTGGGGCACCGCGCTGGCTCACCTCGCGGCCGGGATCGGCCACCGGGTCCGTCTGTGGTGCTACGAAACCGACGTCGCGGCGGCCATCGCCTCCGACCACCGCAACGATCGCTACCTGCCCGGGATCACGCTTCATTCCGCGGTGGCCCCCACCGCCGATCTCGCCGAGGCTGTGGCGGGTGTCGACGGGGTGATCCTGGTGGTGCCATCAAACGCGTTCAGAGGCGTGTTGACGCGCCTGGCGCCGCACCTGCCGGTCGGCGTCCCGCTGGTTTCGGCGACGAAGGGGATCGAGGTCGAGACGCTGGCGCTGATGACCGACATCCTGCGCGACCTTCTGCCTCCAGGGGGCCGACATCCCCTGGCCGTCCTGTCCGGGCCGTCGTTCGCCGCGGAGGTGGCGCGGGGGGCGCCGGCCGCGGTGGCGCTGGCGTGCCGGGATCCGCGCGTCGGGCGGCACCTTCAGGAGGCCCTGACCACCGAGACCTTCAAGTTGTTCACCACGCCCGACGTCATTGGCGTGCAGGTCGGCGGCGCGCTCAAGAACGTCATCGCCCTCGCGGCCGGGGGCTCCGACGGGCTGGGGTTCGGCGCGAATGCCCGTGCAGCGCTGATCACGCGCGGACTCGCCGAGATCTCGCGGCTCGGGGTCGCGATGGGTGGTCAACCGGGGACGTTCTCGGGGCTGTCGGGCCTGGGCGACCTCGTGCTGACCTGCACCGACCCCCAGAGCCGAAACCGGACCGTCGGCTATCGGATCGGCCAGGGGGAAACGCTGGACCGCATTATGGCAGACGCAAGCTTCGTGGCCGAGGGGGTCGTCACCGTCCGCGCGGCGTACGCGTTGTCCAGAAAGTACCGCGTCCTGATGCCGATCGTGGAACAGGTCTACGCCGTGCTCTACGAGGGCAAGGACCCGCGCAAGGCGGTCACCGATCTCATGGAACCGTCCGTCGGGGATGAGTTGGCGCGGCCCGTCGAGCGCCCGGGTTCGGGACACGGGCACGACCCGACCGGGGCCGGCTAGGAGCCTATCCATGAATGGTCATCTGCGGCGTTGCCGCTGCGCATCCGCTCCTCATGTACCCACCGCGTACGCTCCGGTACGGTGCTCAGGGCGCGCACTGCGCGCCCGTCGAATATTGCCACGGGCCGACAGGGTCGGCCCTGTGGGTCTTGCATCTGACGCATTCCTGCACAGGCTCAAACGCCCGATGAGTAGGACAGGCTCCTAAGTGGTCCGGAGGCCGCAGTGGGCCACATGATCCTGGAGCTGGCGGGCGGCGTCAGCCTCCTGCTGTACGGCCTGCACCTCGCGGGTGAGGGCCTCCAGGCCGTGGCCGGGACACGACTTCGGTATATCCTGGCCTCGATCACCAAGAATCGCATCCTCGGCCTGGGCGCGGGCGCGCTCATCACCGCCATCCTGCAAAGCAGCAGCGCGACGACCGTGATGCTGGTCGGCTTCACCGGGTCGGGGCTCTTGACCCTGCGCCAAACCATGGCGGTGATTCTGGGGGCGGACATCGGCACGACGGTGACCGTCCAGCTCCTCGCGTTCCCCATCTTCCGCTACGCCCTGGGCATTGTCGCCCTCGGCTTCCTCCTCTTCTTCTTCGGGCGCGACCGCCGGACCAAAACGATCGGGACCGCGATCCTGGGTTTTGGGTTGATCTTCCTCGGCTTGCGCTCGATCTCTTCCGGGATGGCGCCGCTGGCCGATGTCCCGCAAGTGGGGGAGGTGTTGGTGTCGTTGGGGGACTATCCCCTCGTCGGCATCGCCGTCGCCGCGGTGTTGACCGGGTTGCTGCACAGCAGTGCCGCCACCATCGGCATTGCCCTCGCGCTGGCGGCGCAGGGCCTGCTCACGCTCCACGCCGTGATGCCCATCATCCTGGGCGCGAATATCGGGACGTGCGTCCCCGCGCTCATCTCGAGCCTGGGCGGCCTTCCCGAGGCCAAGCGGGTCGCCCTCGCGCACACGCTGTTCAAGGTCGCCGGGGTCGCGCTGGTGTACCCGATCCTGTCTCTGTTCGAGCTCTGGGTCGGCGCCTCGACCGACAACCTGTCCCGCCAGGTGGCCAACGCGCACACCCTCTTCAACCTGGGGCTCGCGGTAGTCTTCCTGCCGTTTACGGTCCCGTTCGCCAACGTCGTGTCCCGGCTGGTGCGCGAGCGCCCGCAGGCGGACGAATGGGCGCAGCCGAAGTACCTCGACCCCCACGTTCTCGACGTGCCCTCGCTCGCGCTGGGACAGGCAACGCGGGAAGCCCTGCGCATGGCCGACCTCGTCCAGGAGATGGTGCGGGACACGATTCGGGTATTTGAAGACGGCGATCAGGAGTTGTTGGAGGAGATCGAGCGGAAGGAGGATTGGGTCGACAGCCTCAACCGCGACATCAAGCTGTACATCACGAAGCTCTCGGAGAAGTCCCTGAGCAAGGAGCAGCTCGATCGAGAGATGGTGCTGCTCGCCGTCATCAACGATCTGGAGAACATCGGCGACATCGTCGATAAGAATCTCATGGAATTGGCGAAGAAAAAGCTGTATAAGGATCTGAGATTCTCGGACACGGGCCTACGAGAGATGGTCGATTTGCACCGTCAGGTCGTGAAAAACTTCGAGCGCGTGATCGCCGCGTTCGCCAGCCAAGACGCCGAGCTGGCAAAGCGGGTGATCGAGGAGAAAGCGCGGATCAGCCAAAGGGAACGGGAACTGAAACAAGCCCACATTCATCGCCTGCATGCGGGACTGCCCGAATCGATCGAGACGAGCGCCATCCACTTGGACGTGTTGACCAACCTCAAGCGGATCAATTCCCACGTGACGAACATCGCGTATCCGTTGGTCGATCAAGCCCCGGACGGCTGATGGACCGCGGCCGTTTGGAGACGCTGCTCGAAGACGTGCGGGAGGGCAAGCTGGAGGTGGGGCAGGCGCTGGAGGCGCTCCGCCATTTCCCATACGAACGCCTCGGGTTCGCCGTGCTGGATCACCACCGCGACCTGCGGCAGGGCGTGCCGGAAGCCGTGCTCTGCGAGGGGAAGACGCCCGCCGAGGTGGTGGCGATCGTCAAACGGCTCGCGAAATCCGGTGTCCCCGTACTGGCGACCCGCGCCGACCCGGCGATGGGACGGGCGATTCGGGCCGCGCTGCCGGCCGCGATCTATCACCCCCGCGCTCGGATGGCGGTCGTGGCGCCGCGGACCGCGCCGGAGAGCGACGAAATTCTGATTCTGACTGCTGGGACGGCCGACCTTCCGGTGGCCGAGGAGGCCGCGGTGACCGCGCGCGCCCTGGGCAGCGGCGTCGAGACGGTGTACGACGTGGGGATCGCCGGCGTCCATCGCGTGCTCGACCAGCTCGATCGTCTCTGCGCGGCGCGGGTGCTGATTGTAGTGGCGGGGATGGACGGGGCGCTTCCGAGTCTGATCGGCGGGCTGGTCCCTCAGCCGGTGATCGCGGTGCCGACGAGCCGGGGGTACGGCGCCCATTTCGGCGGCCTGGCTCCGCTGCTCACCATGCTCAATTCGTGCGCCCCGGGCGTCGCCGTGGTCAACATCGACAATGGGTTCGGCGCGGGGGTGCTGGCGCATCGGATTACTCGGATGGCGGTCGCCCAGCGGGAGCCGCGCGCGCGCCGACCGGCCCGCGTGCGTAAGACCCTCATAATGGATACTTTATGAAAATCGCCTATTTTGACTGCTTTTCGGGCATCAGCGGGGATATGATCCTCGGGGCCCTGATCGACGCGGGCCTGAGTTTAAAACACCTCGAGGAGGGGCTCGCCCCTCTGAAACTGGCCGGGTACCGATTATCCGCGAAAACCGTTGAGAAAGCCGGTATCCGAGCCACCAAGGTGGATGTCGTCGTGGATGACCGCAAGGTCCACATCCGGGATTACCCGCAGATGGCGGCGGTGTTTCAGCAAGGGCGTCTCCCGCGAACGACGGAGACGACGGCCCTCGGCATTTTGGAACGCCTGGCCCGCGCAGAGGCGCAGGTGCACGGGCGGCGGCTGTCGCAGCTCCACTTCCATGAGTTGGGGGGCGTCGACACGCTGGTGGATATCGCCGGCGCGGTGGTGGGCCTGTCGTTGCTGGGGGTGGACGACGTGTATGCCTCGCCGCTCAACCTGGGCGGGGGGATGACGCGGGCGGGGGCGTTTCCCATCCCGGCCCCGGCCACCGCCAATCTCCTCACCGGGGTTCCCGTCTACTCGTCGGGGATCGACCGGGAGCTGACCACGCCGACCGGCGCCGCCATCATTAGCTCCTTGGCCAAAGGGTTTGTGCCGTTTCCCTCGTGCCGCGTCGAGGTGGTGGGCCACGGGGCCGGCGAGACCGAGTTGCCCGCGACGCCCAACGTTCTGCGGGTATTCCTGGGCGACATGGTCACGGATCGGGTGTGGGGCGAGGATCGGGTCATTCAGTTGGAAACGAACGTGGACGACGTCAGTCCCCAGATTTATGACTACCTGATCGAGCGCTTACTGGAGTCCGGGGCGCTCGATGTCTTCCTGACGCCCGCGATCATGAAAAAGGGGCGTCCGGCGGTGACGATCAGCGTCTTGGCCCGCGCCGAGCACGGGGCGCGGCTCATGCGCGTGCTGTTCGACGAGACGCCCACCCTGGGCGTCCGCGTCCAGGACGTCAACCGCGTCGTGCTACCGCGCACTTCTCAGAGCATCGCCACCCCCTGGGGGCGGTTGCGGGTCAAGGTGACGCGACAGGACGGGCACGAGGAGATGCGTCCCGAATACGAGGACTGCCGCGACTTGGCGCAGGCGACGGGCCGCCCGCTCCGGGCGGTCATGCAGGAGGTCTCGGCGTTCCTCCGTACCGTGACCGGCGCGGCGCCGCTCGAAATGCCGCTGAGCCCTCCCCCGCTCATGGAGGTCCTCCTCGACGGCGGGGTGGCGTGGGGTGAACCGATCGAGGGGCAGGCCGAGCCGAGTCCGCCCGCCGCCGCGGCGGTGGTCGCGCCGGCCTCCCCGGTTGCCGGGGAAGCCCGACGCAAGTCGCGCCGCCGACGCCGCTCGCGCGGAGGGCGCAAGACGAAGACCCCCCCTGCATGATCCGGCTGGCGCGCAGCACCCGATGATGCTCCTCATTCTGGTCACCACGATCGTGGTCGCGATCGCGGTGATCCTGGGCGGGGCCGCCCTGTTCACCAACGGCGTTGAGTGGTTGGGCAAGCGACTCGGTGTGTCGGATGGGGTCGTCGGCAGCGTGTTCGCGGGGGTCGGGACGGCGCTGCCAGAGACGGTCATCCCGATCATCGCGATCTGTTTCGGGGATGGGGCCGACCGCCAAGCCATCGGGGTGGGGGCCATCCTGGGGGCGCCGTTCATGCTAAGCACCCTCACCCTCCCCCTGCTCGGGGCCGGTCTCTTGCTGTTCGCCGCCATGGGACGCCGCCCGTGGACGTTCCGGCTGGACTCGGCTGCGGTGTCGCTCGACCTCCGCTTTTTCCTCATGGGGTACGCGGCGGCGATCGGGGCGGCCTTTACCCCCTCGAAGACCGTTCACGCCGTCGTCGCCATCGGGCTGATTGTGCTCTACCTCGTGTATCTCCGAATCCTCGTCGCGCACGACATCGAGGGGCACGGCGAAGAACTCGCCCCCCTGTATTTTCTCCGGCGCTCCACCCACCCGGGGTATGCCGTCATCGCGGCCCAAGTCCTCGCGGGTCTTGGGGTGATCATCTGGGGCGCCCACCTCTTCGTCGGGACGATCCAGACCGTCGCCACCATGGTGGGTTTTTCTCCGCTGTTGCTCTCGCTCCTCGTCACGCCCATCGCCACCGAGCTGCCCGAGAAGCTCAACAGCCTGATCTGGATTTCCCAGAAAAAAGACGTGCTGGCCGTCGGGAACATCACCGGTGCCATGGTGTTCCAGGGGACGTTTCCGGTGGCCGTCGGCCTCCTCGGCACGCCGTGGCAGCTCGACGCGTACGGGATGATCAGCGCGGGGCTGGCCCTGATCGCCGCCACCGCGCTCTACGCCACCATGCGCTGGCAAGGGACCTGGAGGCCCGGGTATTTGATGGCGGGCGCCGTCTTGTACCTGGGGTTCGGCCTCTACCTCGTCGCCGGATAGACGGCGACGTCACGGCATCACCATGTCTGGCTGGCCGCCGCGGGCCTCCTCGTGATAAAATGCCACGCGTATTGACTGTTCGATCGAGAGAGGTAGCTGGTGGTGAGACAGAGCGTCCAGAAGCGAATCGTCTCGTCGATCCTGATCGTCGGGGTGGCATCCCTCCTGCTGGGGCTCTCGCTGGTCTACTTCATCGGCAAAGCCACCCTCAAGGAAACGATCGGTGCCAACTTTCGGGAGCTGGCTGACGTGACCGCCAAGAAGGTGGACGAACTGATCAACCACCACGTGGAGCAAGCGGCCTTTCTTTCCGGGTTGGCCGACGTGGTGCGCGTCGTCGGCGAGGCGAATAACCGCCCGGTGTCGTCCGTGGTCGACGAGCGGGTTCAGGCGCACTGGGCCGAATTGGGGTCCGGCGATCAGGATGTGGTCCGGATCGTCGACAACGCCGCGTCGGCGTCGCTCCGCGAGTTTATGCGGATGACGGCCCAACACGGGATGGAGCGCGAGCCGCACGAACTCTTACTGACGACCGATGCCCGCGGGCGGGTGGTCGCGGCGACCCGAAAGCCATCGGCCTCCACCTACGCCGACGCGACCTGGTGGCGCGAAGCGTACGCCAACGGGCAGGGCCGGCTGTTCTTGAGCGACGTGTTGTTCGACGACGTGCTCGGCCACTACACGTTCACCATCGCGACGCCAATCCGAGAAGACGGCCGGGTGATCGGGGTGCTCTCGATGGTCCACGACGCCCAGGCGTTCTACCAATGGGTGACCTCGATCCGGGTCGGCCGAACCGACCACACGATGCTGGTGGCCTCGGATGGGACGCTGCTGTTCTGCCCGGTCTTTCCGATCAAGAGCCACACGTTGCACCCCGCGCTCGTGGCCACGGTCGTCGCCGGCGGGCGCGGCTGGGGAACCACCAGCCACGATGTGCATTATCCTGGATCGGAATCCATCAACGGATTCGCTCCGGTCCCGATCTCGTCCACGCCGGGCACCAACTTCGGCGGGAAGGTCTGGTACATCGTCACGAGCCAGGATCCGCGGGAGACCTACGGACCGATTTACACCCTGCTCGGGTGGATCATCGCATCGGGCGCGGCGGCGATCGGGCTCTTGCTCCTCTTGGGGCTGGCCGCCGCCAGGCGGATCGTCAAGCCGATCCAGGAGCTACAGGCCGGCGCTCAGGTAATCGGCAGCGGGAATCTCAACCATCGGATTCACGTCGACACCCAGGACGAGATCGGCGCGCTTGCGACCGGCATCAACGAGATGGCGGAAAAATTGTCGACGTCGTACACCGAGCTCGAACGGATGGTCGAGGAACGGACGCGGGCGCTGGCGCAGCGCACGAGCCAGCTCGAACAACGCAACCAAGAGTTGTT
>Ga0180094_1000137_pt1 | contig 16763 bp, 12 predicted proteins | sample EasRivT47_16_1Da_FD_121786 | JGI IMG/M metagenome (GOLD analysis project Ga0180094, IMG submission 121786) | Soil microbial communities from meander-bound floodplain in the East River, Colorado, USA - East River metaG ERMLIBT47_16_1Da | ecosystem: Environmental > Terrestrial > Soil > Floodplain ... | reverse complement strand
TCACCGCGTCACGCTTCGGCGGGCACTGTGGCTTCGTCGACAGCGGGCGAGGTGACAGCTGGCTGGCGCGCGAAGTCCTCGCGGAGTTGACTTGAACGGCACCGCCTCAGTAGACGTCGTGCACCGTGTTGTAGACGTTGAACTTGCCGGTCGGCGTGATCAGGCGCGGATCCTTGATCACCGCTTTGAGCTTGCGTGTCTTGTCGTCCACAACGACGATCGCGGACTCCTCGGTATTGCCGCTCCACACTGAGAACCATACCTCGTCGCCACGCGCGTTGTACTCGGGCTGCACCACCCGCTTCGCACCGGGACCGAGCTTGGCCCACTCGGCGATCGGCAGCACCTTGTAGCCGGCTTCGAGGTCCTGCACGTCGAAGACCGCCACTGTCTGGCTGATCTTTGGATCCGGGTTGAGCGGCGTGTCCACCCAAAGGTTCTTCGACTTCGGGTGGCTCTTCACGAAGAGTGAGCCGCCACCCTGACCCTGCATCACGCGCACCGCTTTCCAGGCACTGTCCGGGTGGTCTGCGGGATCAGTTCCGAGGAAGGTCACGTTGGCGTCACCCAGTGCGCTCGTGATCCAGACCGGGCCGTACTTCGGATCCCTGATGTTGGCGCCGCGTCCCGGGTGCGGAATCGTCTTCACATCAACCAGCGCCACGAGCTTTTGCTCATGGGAATCGACGACGGCGACCTTGTTCGACTGGTTGGCCGCCGTCAGGAAATAGCGCAGAGTGGAATCCCAGCCGCCGTCGTGGAGGAAGCGCGCAGCGTTGATCGTGGTTACCTTGAGATTGTCGATATCCTCGTAGTTGACCAGCAGAATCTGCCCGGTCTCCTTGACGTTGACGATGAACTCCGGGTGCTCGTGGGAGGCCACGATTGCCGCGACGCGCGGTTCCGGATGGTATTCCTGCGTATCCACGGTCATGCCACGCGTCGAGACGATCTTGCGCGGCTCGAGCGTCGCACCATCCATCAGGACGTACTGAGGTGGCCAGTAGGTTCCCGCAATAGCGAAGGTATCCTCGAAACCCTTGTACTTGGACGTCTCGACACTGCGCGCCTCCAGACCCACCTTGATCTCGGCCACCGTCCGCGGTGGATTCATGTAGAGATCGATCATGTCGATCTTGGCGTCGCGGCCGATGGCGTAGACGTAACGGCCCGAAGCGGACAGGCGCGAGATGTGCACCGCGTAGCCCGTCTTGATGATGTTGACGATCTTCTTGGAGTCGCCGTCGATGATCGCGACCTCACCGGAATCGCGTAGCGTCACCGAAAACAGGTTGTTCACGTCATAGCTGTGCTGTGGCTTGCCAGGCCGCTCGCCGGGCGGCACCAGCACCTTCCACGTCGCCTTCATTTCGGCCATGCCGAACTCCGGCGGCTGGGGCGGGGGATGCTGCAGGAAGCGGGCGAGAATGTAGATGTCCTCGGCGCTGAGCTCGCCTGAGGTTCCCCAATTCGGCATCCCGGCCGGCGAGCCGAAGTTGATCATCGTCTTCAGGTAATCAGTACCCTTTTGCCGGGTGATGTCCGTCGTGAGCGGTTTACCGGTGGCACCCTTGCGCAACACGCCGTGGCAGCCGGCACAGCGTTCGAAGAAGACGCGTGTCGCCCGAGAGAACTCATCGGCGCTCATCGGCGGCCCTTCGGTCGAAACCATCTGTTCCGTCGCCGCACCGGCGAGCGGGCTTGGGGCGCCGCCATAGCGCATGCCGGTCTCGGTCTGACCCGGATGGAGCCCGCCTTCTTCGGCGACCACCGCGGTGGCACGGACCTCGGCCACCTGCTCCGGTACGATGACACCGCCATCATTGCCCCAGCTGTTCAACACGTAGCTCAAGGCATCGGCGATCTGCTGATCCGAGAGATAGTTGAGGTGTGGCATCACCGAATTGAATTTCTGCCCGTTGACGGTGATCTCACCGGTCACACCCTTGAGCACGGCAAATATGCCGCGTTTAGGATCGGCGAGCAGATAGTCGGACTTGGCCAATGGCGGGAATGCGCCTGGCAGACCCTGGCCAGTCGCCTGATGACAGGCCTGACAATAGGTCTGAAAGACGATCTCGCCCTCCGGCAAACGCGCCTTCGCCGCGCCCTGGATCGTTTCTGCGGCATGGACCTCGGCCGCGCGATTGGCAGGCGACACCAGCAGCATTGTCATCGCGGCCAGACTCAGTAGCGTTCTCATCACTCTGTTCTCCATCTCCTAGAAGGCCACGTGCACGGACACCGAGCCATACCGGCCGGGCGAGGACAGCGCACCGATCATGGGATCGCCCTCGGGGCGGCTTCGCACGGAGGACCACCGCCAATACGTCTCATCCAACACATTGAATATCCCAAGGTCTATCCGTACATTCCGCAGCGGCTCGAGCGTCGCCAGCGTGTCGACCGTGACGAAGCTGCCGGGCGTGAACAGGTCGACAAGGCTCTCGTCGACCCGATCCTGACCATCCACAAACGTGGACATGAGCGTGAAGCGCATCGACGCGCGCGGCGCCCACGCCACTCGCAGCACCGCTTCGGGAGGATCGACGCTGTTGAGCGGCCTGTCGTTGTCCTTGTTTTCGCCGCGCGTCCAATTCGCCGCCGCGGCAACCGATAGGTCTCTCAACCATGAGTCGAGATCCGCTTCCACCTTGAACTCCGCACCGTAGACCTGCGCCTCGGCGATGTTCCGAGATTGGAAGATGAGAGCGCCCGTGTCCGGATCCGGACCCAGATTCACCCTGCTCTCGATGAAGTCGTCATAGGTAGCGCCGAACACCGCAGTGCTCAGGTGAAGCCACCCGGTGCCAAAGCGCAGGCCCAGTTCGAGCCCATCGGAGCTTTCCGGCTTGAGATCCGGATTCGGGATGGCGCGAAAGTTGAAGCGCGGAATGTCGAGACCTATGTTCACGTCCTCGAACGGCGCGGCGCGAAAGCCGTGAGCGTACTGTGCAAACGCCGTCAGACGCTCGCTCAGCCGGAGCAAGACCCCAAGCTTCGGTGACCAGGAAGATTGATCGAGATCCACGATCGCCGTATTCGGATTGTCTGCGAGGTACATCGCGTCCGCGCGCGCATCCATTTCGTAGGCATCGAAGCGTAGCCCCGGGATCAACGACACTCGCCCCATGACCACTTCGTCGTGGACATAAACGCCGAGCTCCGTGACTGTCGATAGCGGAAAGTCCCGCACCGGCATGCTTTCGCCCAGCAGCGTCGATGTCTCCACGCCCGTCAGCAGATTCGTCTCGAGACCATTGCGGTATTCCACCACCCGCCGCTGGTCGTAAGAGAATCCCCAGCCGAGCTGGTGTTCGCTGCGGCCGACCTTGAACCGTCCCTCAAAGTCCCCGACGGCACCCCACAGGTCCTGCTCATAGTGAAACTCGCGATTGATCGCGAGCGGTGGAGTAGCGGTCTCACGCAGCTCGTCGGTGCGCTGCTCGGCGCGCGTGCTCGAGAGATAGAGATCCACCCGGCCAGTCTGCGTCATCCCCGCGTCCCGCTCGAAGTCGTAGCCGAGCGCCGTCGTCCAGCGTCGACGCGTATCGTCGCCATGGAGCGAAGTGGTGTTGACGTACCGGCGCCCATAGCCGAGCACCGTCTCGAGTTCGCTGTCGACCGTTTCTTGAAAGGCGTCGGCGCGCAGGCGCACACGATCGCCGTTGCCGAGCGCCCAGGTCACTTTGGCCATTGCCGACTCGCGCGCACGATCCAGAGCATCCTCAGGACCCGATGCCGCCGAGTTGATTTCATGGCCATCGAGGCGCGAGACGTGCAGTACTCCGGCGAGGCCGCTGCCTGCCGCAGCGAGCGCGGCATTGATCGTCCGGCTGTCGTCTGCACCGCTATAGGTTGCTGACGTGGCGATGCGAGATCGCTCGCCCTCCAGGAAGTCCTCGGGATCTCGCGTCAGCACGGCCACCACGCCACCCAATGCATCGCTGCCGAAGAGCGCCGACGCGGGTCCACGCAGAATCTCGATGCGCGAGATCGCATCCGGTACCAGGTAGTCCTGGGTCGCGTCGGAGAAGTCGCCGATGTCGAACTGATCGGCAACGGGGATCCCGTCGATGAGCTGCAAGACCCGATTCCCGGACAGGCCACGGATGGTGAAGCCCGAGTCCCCGAAGCGGGTGCCATCCTGCGTCACACTGACGCCGGGGATGTAGCGCACGACGTCCGCAGCCCGCACCACCATCGACCCGCGCAGATTTTCGCGGGACACCACATCGACGGTTCCGACCACGTCCTGGACGGGACGCGGCAGGCGGGCAGCCACCACGACCACTTCCTCGAGTGTGCTGCTCGCAGCGGTCCGATCGATTTCCGCCGCAGGTGCCGACGACAGCGCGGCTGATAGACAGATCAGCAGGAGAGGCCGATTCATCGGTCTCGCGTTGCGCCCCACGACCACATGAGCTCCCAGATTTGCGGCAGTGTACGGACGCGACTGCACGAAGGGACTCCGTGTTTACCCTTACTGACAACATCCGCTCATCCGCTGAAATCACTCGATACCGATGGGATGCAGCTGCTGGTAAGCATTTCTCCGTATTGGGGGTGGCCACGGCCCAACAGAAAATCCGGCCCGTGCGTGCCTGGTTCAGCCTGATTTTTCCTGCGCTCGTCGCGACAGCGTGGTGCTGTCGGGCGGCGGCGGATGGCGTTGATACAGTAGAGAGGGCCTTCTCCGCGACGAAACCCCTCGTCGATCTGCGCCTGCGGTCGGAGTCCGTGGACCAGGATGGGCTGGCCGAAGACGCCAGCGCACTGACGTTGCGTGGGCGGGTCGGCTTCGAGACCGGTGAGGCATGGGGCTTCAAGTTGCTCGCAGAGGCCGAGCTCCTCTGGCCGCTCAGCGACGACTACAACGACACAATCAACGGCAAGACGCAGTTCCCCATCGTCGCCGATCCGGAGGCCTATGAAGTCAACAGGCTCCAGCTCGCCAACACTTCGATCCCGGATACGACCCTCGTTCTCGGCCGCCAGCGCATCAGCTATGACGATCAGCGTTTCGTCGATAACGTCGCCTGGCGCCAGAATGAGCAGACATTCGATGCGCTCCGCGTCACCAACAAGTCGGTGCGAGGCCTCACGATCGACCTCGCCTATCTCAATCAGGTCAACCGCGTCGTGGGAAGTGACTCTCCCGTCGGTCGTTATACGGGGGACAACTATCTGGCGAACGTATCGTACGACACGCCAGTCGGCAAGTTCACCGGCTTCGCGTATCTGCTCGACTTCCAGGAAGCGGCGACCGACTCGACGGCGACCATCGGCGTGCGATACGCGGCTCAACGCGTCATATCGGGCGTCAAGCTTGTGGGGTTCGTCTCCTACGCCGATCAGCAGGACCGCGCCGCCAATCCACTCGACTACAGCACTCAGTACTTCGCGGCGGAGCTTGCAGGCACGTTGAAGGGCTGGACCGCCGCCGCCGGCATCGAGGTGCTCGGAGGCGACGGCGTCAGAGGATTTTCCACGCCACTTGCCACGCTGCACAAGTTCCAGGGTTGGGCGGACAAGTTTCTCACCACGCCGGTGAACGGCATCGATGATCGATATTTGAGCCTCGGATACTCGAAGAAGCCGCTCGGTCCCCTCGACAGCCTGTCGGCGCTGGTCGTCTACCACCTCTTTGAATCGGAGCGGCTCTCGCTCGACTACGGTTCGGAGGCTAACTTCCTTCTACAGGCCCGTTGGCGCCGCTTCACGGCCTTGCTGAAGTATGCCGACTATCGGGCCGACGGATTCGCGACCGACACACGGAAGTTCTGGATCCAGCTCGAGTTCGCACACTAGCGCCCTGTCGCCAGTTTCATTTCCTTGAGCCACGTGAGAAACCGCTCGAGCAGCGCGACATCCGGCACCGGTTGAAAGACGCGCGGCTCACTCCCCGGATTGAAGCTCGCCGGTTGATTGGCGACCAGGTATGCGAGTCCTCGCGCAGTGGCTTCCACTTCCGCGTGGCGCAGCACCGGTAATGACGTCAGGCCAGCGAGGCGCTGGCAGAAAATGTCCGCACCTGCGATGCCCCCGGTGATCACTATCTGCTTGAGCGGTGGGCCGTGATGCCGCATCTCATCCAGGTTGACTCGAATCAGAAACAGGATGCTGTCGAGGAGCGCGACGAACCTCGTCTCGAGCGTGCTCTTGCCGACGAATCGCGATTCGAAATCCGGGATCCAGAACGGCGAACCCAGACCAGAGATGCCGTTCAGGAAAAGAGGTGGGTGGGTCGAAGGGCGGGCGGCGACATCGACTGACGCGAGCATGCGATGCGCATCGACGCCCTCGGCCTCACCGAACCAGTCGAGCGCGCTCGACGCGCCATTCACAGTGCCTTCGAGCACATACGTCACGCGTTGTGCATCGGACCAGACCACACTCGTCAGCAATGGCGCGGCGATCAGCGGTGCCGCGAGCGGGCGCTGAATGAAGGCACCCGTGCCGACGTTGACGTAGGCGGAATCGAATCGCGGCGGCCCAAAGGCGAATGGCACTGTCGACTGGTCGCCGGTGCAGACGCAGAGCGGAACCCGCTCTTTCCCCAGTACCACGCTGCCGAACGCGTGCCGGCTCGATACCGGTCGAGGCAGATGTCGTGCCTCGATACCGAAGAGCGCCAGGAGCTCGGGTGACCATTCCCGGGTCAGCGGATTGTAGAGCTGGGTGCGCGAGGCGTTCGCCGGGTCGACGACGATGGGCCGTTCATCGAGAAGTCGGAAGAGCACGAAGCTCGACAGCGGCCCGAACGCCAGGTGGCCGTCGGTTGCCGCCTGCGAGACGGCGGCGATGTTGTCCATGCACCAGCGGAGTTTGCTCGCGCCGTAGTGCGGCGAGAGCACGAGCCCCGTGAGCGTGTGGATGTCAGGCGCATGCGTCGCGAGTCTCTCGACGAATTCGGCATTCCGCCGGTCCTGCCAGGAGATGACCGGCGACAGGGCATGGCCGCTGCGCCGGTCCCAACACACGATGCTCGAACGCTGCGTCGCGAGTCCTGCCGCGACGAACGTGCCGCGGCCCACGCAGCGCGTCGCCAGGTCGGCCTTGGCTGTGTGCAGCGAGTCGATGATTTCCTCGGGGTCGTGCTCGACCTGCCCGGGTGCGGGGCGCCGCGTTGCGATCGGCGCAAAGGCCTGGGCGATGAGATCGCCGCGGTCGTCGAACGCAATTGCGCGGCTGGCATGACCACCCTGATCCAGCGCCAGGTAGAGCTGCGAGCTCATGAGTAATTCACGACGGGCTCAGACTGAGCTGGCGAGTACTGGCTCGCGGCGTGCAAGTCGGCAACGACGCAGCGATTCGCCGTATGACCTGCTCCGCGGTTGCGCGCCAGCAGGTGAGCTTGCCGCCGTAGATGCCGAGAGTCCTCGGCCGCAGCGGACGATCGGCGACGAATTCCGTTTCGCGCGAGCGATGAAATGCGTGCCCGGTTCCACTCGGCAATACGCGCAGACCCGCAAATGAATCGACGAGATCGCGAGCGTCGAGAGCGGCGTAACGTGGAAAGTAATGCTTGAGTACAGATACGAGGTAATGTCGCTCTGCGGCCATCGGATGCACGTGATCCGGATCGCCGTGAAACCGCGTCTCGGTGGTGCCGACCAAAGTATTTCCGTGCCAGGGCATGACGAACACTGCGCGACCGTCCCGCGGACTCTCGACATAGTAGATCCCGCGCTCGGGCTCGCCCGGCACGACGATGTGCGAACCCTGCACCAGCTCTATAGACGGCATCGGGATCGCAGGCGCGACGCGCTGGGCCACCTCGTTCACCCATGGGCCCGCCGCATTCACGAGTACGGTGGCCTCACACTCTATCTCATGGCCCCGGGTTGAGTAGCGCACGACACTCGAGCCACTGCGCAACTCTGCTGCGAAGAATTCCGCGGGCATTTCCAATTCCGCGCCCAGGACTTGCGCCGAGCGCATCACCGCACGCGTGAGTGCTGCGTCGTCCGTTTGCGCGTCGTAGTACCGCAGCACGGCGACGAGATCGCGCGTCTCGAGGCCGTCCAGCCCTTCCCAATCCCTTCTCGAAACACTCCCGAAGCGGAGTGTGGATTCGAATCCCCCGAGAATTGCGTACAGTGACAATCCGATGCGCAGCTGCCAGGGGTGCCGGCGGGTCGAGCGGTAGACCGGCAAATGGAAGGGGACCAGACGCACGAGATCCGGAGCGATGGCGAGCAGAATGCGGCGCTCCACGAGACTTTCGCGGACCAGAGCGAATTGTCCACTCTCCAGATATCTCAAGCCGCCATGAATCAGCTTGCTCGACTTGCTCGAAGTGCCCGCGGCCAGCGCGCGCTTCTCGAGCAGCAAGACGCCGTGGCCCGCGGCGGCGGCGGCCTGCGCGACGCCGACACCGTGAATGCCACCGCCGACGACGACGACATCAAACCGCCGCACCGCCGCTCCTGCCGCTGCGCGCGGCTCTGTTGCGGAATGCATCGATCATCGGCGCGACCGCCATGGTCTCGATGAAGTCGACGCCCCGCATGGCGAGCGACAGCGCCAGCTCGATGCTGTCCACTTCGTAGATCGCCCAGCGCCACGGCCCGCGCCAGAGGCGGCTCTCGTCGCGCGGCAGTTTCTCGTGGTCGCAGAACAGGAAATCGGGTTTCAACGCTTCGAACTTCAAGCGCGAGTGACCATCGTATTCGCTCAGCACCCAGCCGATGGCGGCACCGCTTTGCTGGCGGGCCATGTTCAGCGCCGGCAGATCGAATGAGATCACCACGCAGCGCGAGCGGATGGGCTTCAGCACCTCGAGTATCTTCGGCACGACGACTTCAGGACCGAAGCGCCGGAGGCTGGCGCGCTTGATCTCGACGAAGGCGGTGATCTCGCGTCGCTCGGCGAGGAAGCCGACGACATCGCTCAGCAGCGGAATGCGCACACCCTCGAAACGGTGCTCGAAGCGCGCTCGCTCGCACGCCTCGATCGCGGCGAGTTCCTGGGCGGAGTAGTCGAACACGCTTCCGGCGATTCCGGTGGTGCGCGCGAGCTCGTCATCGTGAATGACGATGGGCACACCGTCGGCCGAGAGCTGCACATCGAATTCGATGAATCGAATACCGAGCTCGACGGCCGATTGCAGCGCGGGGAGCGTGTTCTCCGGAAAGTCGCGGGCATTGCCGCGATGCGCGATCAAGTGAATAAGCCGGTGCGATAGGGGACCGGGCATGAATAGTCCTAGGTCTGTCGCCGTTCTCCGACAACGGAACGCGTTCTCATCGAGCGGGTCCTGTGTAAGGATGAGGCGGCGCGGACATTATACGAGGATCGTCCGATGACCGACGCAAAGCTGCTCGTCGCGGTGACGATGTCTTTGCTGGCCGTGCTCCTGGCGGGGTGCGATTCGGGCGAGAGCACCGCATCGACTCCGGCACCAGCACCGCCACTCAATCCCGCGTCGGGCCTCGACCAGCGCCCGAGCAATACGACCTGTCTGGCACCGTCGCGCACGAGCGGCAGCGTGACGATCGGCGTGCAGCGGGTGTTTCCGAGCTTGAGCTTTACCCAGCCGGTCGGCCTGATGCAGGCACCCGGCGATGCGACGCGCTGGTTCGTGATCGAGCAGGGTGGGTTCGTGCGCGTGTTCGACAACAACCCGGCGGTCCCCGTCACTTCGCCCTTCGTCGACATCAGCGGGCGCGTCACGTCGGGCGGTGAAACCGGGTTGCTCGGGATGGCATTCCACCCGAATTTTCCGACTGATCCCCGCGTATTCCTGTCGTACACGTCATCCGGTGCATTGCGCTCGCGTATTTCCGAGTTCACGACACCCGATGGCGGAATGACCCTTAATCCGAATTCGGAGCGGATCATCCTGACCGTCGATCAACCCGAATCGAATCACAACGGTGGCGGCATCGCGTTTGGCTCCGACGACTTCCTCTACATCGGCCTCGGCGATGGCGGTGGTGGCAACGATCAGCACGGCGCGATCGGCAATGGCCAGCTACTGACCACGCTGTTGGGCAAGTTCCTGCGCATCGACATCGAAGGTACCACTGGCACATTTCTCTATCGAATTCCTTCCGGCGCCACCGGGAATCCGTTCGCGGGCAACGCGCTCTGCGGCACGAATGGCACCGGCACGCAGAACTGTCCCGAGATCTACGCCATCGGGTTTCGCAATCCCTGGCGGTGGAGTTTTGACCGGCAGAGCAGCGAGCTGTGGGTAGGCGACGTCGGCCAGAATGCGATCGAAGAGGTGAGTCGGGTCACGCGCGGTGGCAACTACGGTTGGCGCTGCTTCGAAGGCACACGCAGTACGGGCCTGGCTTGTGGCTCACCCGCGAACCCGCTGCCGCCAGTGGCTGAATACGGCCGCACTGTCGGTACGACGGTCACGGGCGGTTACGTGTATCGGGGTGCGGCGATTCCGGGACTCGTCGGGCGCTACGTGTTCGGCGATTTCGGTTCCGGCCGCCTCTGGCATATTCCTTCCGACACGCAGCCGACCATGACCATGACGACGGGCTTCGATTCGGGCCTCAATCCGTCGTCCTTCGGCGAGGGCGATGATGGCGAGCTTTACGTTGTGGATTACGGCGGCGGGCTGTACCGCGTGACTGGCACGACGACCGGTGGCAGCGGCGTGGCGACACAACTCTCGGCGACCGGGTGCGTCAATTCGGCGAATCCTTCGCAACCGGCATCGGGGCTGATTCCGTACATACCAAATGCCGCGTTCTGGTCCGACGGCGCTGCCAAGGAGCGCTGGATCGGGTTGCCCAACGGACAAGACATCACCGTGGGCATCGACGGCGACTGGGATTTCCCCAATGGCACCGTGCTGGTCAAGAACTTCCGGCTCGGCAATCAGCTCGTAGAGACGCGGCACTTCATGCGCCATCCCGACGGCGTGTGGGCGGGTTACACGTACGAGTGGAACGCACAGCAGACCGACGCCACCTTGGTTGTCGGCGGCAAGCAGACCACGGTCGCCGGGCAGACCTGGATCTTCCCGAGCGAAGCGCAATGCCTGCAGTGCCACACCGCCGCAGCGGGTCGTAGCCTGGGACTCGAGAACCTGCAGCTCGCACATCCGATCACGTATCCACAGACGGGACGCAATGCCCACCAGCTTGTGACGTTGAACGCGATCAACGTGCTCTCGCCACCGTTGGCGAGTCCCACCACGTTGACGCCGTATCCGGACCCGTCGGGCAGCACGGGCACGCTGAGTGAGCGGGCGCGCTCCTATCTGCACACCAACTGCGCGGGTTGTCACCGCGCCGGCGGGCCGACGCCGTCGAACATGGATCTGCGCTACGCGACCGCTCTCATGTCGACCAACGCGTGCGACGTCAATCCGCAGCTCGGCGATCTCGGCATCGCCAACGCGCGGCTGATCGCGCCCGGAGATGCCGGCCGCTCGGTGCTGGTGGCGCGCATGAATCGACGCGATGCCAATGGCATGCCGCCGATCGCGAGCGCGCAGGTGGATGCGGCCGGCTTGATGTTGATTGGCGACTGGATCAATTCGGTCACCAGCTGCAATTAGCTGCGAGCGAATTCATCACTTCCCACGGTAGTCGCCGGGTCATCACTCGGAAACTGCTGATCGCTGGCCGGCGATCAGTCCAGCTACAATTGTTCCGGTGGCCACCTTGGCACTGCGATTTTCACGTCACCGTTTGCCGCCGGCGGCAGAAGTATTGCTTTTTCTTTGCCTGGCTGGCGCGACGTCGGGCTTACATGCGCAGGATCTCGAGCCAAGGGCTTACGCGCCGAATCCGATCGGCGCCAACTTCCTGGCGCTGGCCATCGTCAACTCGACCGGCGAGGTGCTACTCGATCCCGCCCTGCCATTGAGCGACGTGCAGGCGGACCTGAATTCCGGGGCCTTGGGCTACGTGCATACATTCGGGCTTTTCGACCGCTCCGCCAATGCGGCTCTTGCATTGCCATACGTCCGCGGCGATGTCGCCGGCAACGTTGGCGAGGAGCGGCGCGAGGTCTGGCGATCGGGTCTCGGCGACGTGCGGCTGCGGTTGAGCATGAACCTGATCGGCGGCCCCGCCCTGACTCCCGCGGAATTCGCGCAACGGGAACCCCAATGGACCTTGGGCACCAGCTTGACCATCGTGGCGCCGAGCGGTCAGTACATGCCGGACAAGCTGGTCAACATCGGCTCCAATCGCTGGTCATTCAAACCGGAGCTGGGCGTCTCGTTCCCGATGGGACATTGGACACTGGAAGCGTATGCCGGCTTGTGGCTGTTCACGGACAACGACAACTTTTTTGGCGGCTCGCTGCGTGAACAGGACCCGGTGAAGAGTTTCCAGGCCCACGTGGCGTATACGTTCCGGCCGCGACTGTGGCTTGCGTTCAACGCCAATTACTACACGGGCGGGCGCACGATCGTGGACGGCACGCCGGGTGGGGAAATACTGGCTAACTCGCGCATAGGGCTGACCCTGTCGATTCCCGGCGGCGCGCGCCAATCCTGGAAGTTCAATTGGAGTGAAGGGTTAACGACGCGCCTCGGCGGCGACTTCCGCACGATCGGCGTTTCGTGGCAATACCTGTGGTTCGATTGATGACGCCCGACTCCAACCGGCCGAGCAACCGAAACGCGCTACAGCGAGCCAGTGATTTCGCTCGCAGTACAATCACTCGTCATGCCCGGGACTGACCCCAGGACAACGCACAGGCGGTTCGTCTGGATCGTCTCACTCGTCACGCTCGTGCTCTTTGCCGCAGGAGTGTGGGCAGCCCTGACACTCCTCGAGCCTACACCGCCGCGAACGGTGGTGATGACCACCGGGTCGGCTGGTAGTGCCTATGCAGAGTTCGGCGATCGATACCGCGAAATTCTCGCGCGCGAGGGCATCGAGCTTCGATTGCTGCCCTCGGCGGGTGCCGTCGAGAATCTGGCCCGCCTGCGCGATCCGGGCACGGGTGTCAGTATGGGATTCGTACAGGGCGGCACCACCGATCCGCAGCAATCGCCGGATCTTGCCTCGCTCGGCACGCTGACTTATGAACCTCTGTGGTTCTTCTATCGCGACGTTGACATCACCCGCGGGCTGAAGGAGTTCCGCGGCAAGAGAATTTCGATCGGACCGCACGGTAGCGGCACGCGCAAGCTGGCCGCCGAGCTGCTGGCGCGTAACGGCGTGGATCGGGATTCGGCGGATTGGCTCGACTATTCTGCGCAGGAGGCCGGGGAGAAGCTGCTTGGCGGAGAAATCCAGGCCGCGCTCATGGTGACGTCGTGGGAATCGCCCGTGGTGCGACGCCTGCTCACGTCCGACGAAGTGAACCTCGCGAGCTTTCCGCGCGCGGACGCTTACGTCGCGCTGTATCCATTCCTCAACAAGCTCGTGCTTCCCGCCGGTGTTGCTGATCTGGCCCGGAATCGACCGCCCACGGACGTCTTGTTGCTTGCGCCGAAGGCAAGTCTGGCCGTGCGCAAGGATCTGCATCCGGCGATCCAGTACCTGCTTCTCGACGCTGCTGCGCAGATCCACGGCAGACCGGGCATCTTTCACAAGGAGGGCCAGTTCCCCGCCGCTGAGTCGATTGACCTGCCGCTCAGCGACCCGGCGCGGCAGTACTTCAAGTCGGGGCGCCCGTTTCTGCAGCGCTTTCTTCCTTTCTGGATGGCCGCGCTCGTACGGCAATTACTGGTGCTGCTGATCCCCTTGGCCGGCGTGTTGTACCCCATGCTGAGGCTGGCGCCGGCCGCGTATGACTGGCTCATGCGCCGGCGGATCTTCCGGCAGTATGGGGAGCTCAAGTTCATCGAGAGCCAGCTGGACCACCGGGCATCGCCGGATGATGTCGCTGCTCTCGCGCTGCGGCTCGATCGGCTCGAAGATCGCGTCAACCACGCCTGGGTGCCAGAGGCCTTTGCGCACATGCTTTACACGCTTCGCTTGCACATCGGGCTGGTGCGGGCGCGGTTCGAGAAGGTTCGCCGACCCGCCGAGACAGGCGGGAGAATCCCTTGATCCCGCCGATGCGATGACTACTCTTTCCGCTTTTCCTCGAACCGCGTGATGGGCGCGCCGCTGGTTACGGTGATGTCACCGTCCACCACGGCACCCTTGGCGATTGCGAGAGTCCGTGCGCTCACGCTGCCGCGGATGACTGCGGTCTGGCCGATCTCGAGCTTCTCGTCAGTCGCGATTTCACCCGTGATTCGGCCGGCGATGACCGCCTGCACTGCGCGTACGCGGCCTTCCCAGTGACCCGACACGGCAAGATTGAGCGCGCCATCAATCTGGCCGTCCCCCTTGAGATGACCGCAGAGCACGAACGGCCCGGTGGCGGAAACGTTGCCGATGAATTTGGTGCCCTCACCGACGAAGGTCGGCGAACCCGAGATCACATCGAGCAAACGGCGTTTTGGAGCTTCAGCCATGCGCACCTCGATCGAATGACGCTGCGCAAGACTACCGCCTCCACTGCGTCCGCTCCAGCCAAACTGCATTACAATCCGCACGAAGCTCGAGCTTCGAGGAGGCGCCGTGAATCGAACGACTCTGATGGCGTTGCTGATCCTGAGCCTTACGGTCGCCTCCGGTTGCAGTCGCCGCCAGCAGGAATGGGAGACGGCCCGCCGCGCCGACACGGCGGAGTCCTATCAGCAGTTCCTGAAGTCGTTCCCCGACGGTGAGTTCGCATCGCAGGCGCACGCTCGTGTGCGTGAGCTGCAGGAAGCGGATGACTGGCAGAACGCCACGCGCGCCGACACCGCCGAGGCCTATCAGGAATTCCTCAATCGCTATCCGCAGGGACGCATGGCCGACGAGGCGCGTATCCGCATCGGAAATTTCGCGCTCGCGCAGACACCCTCGAGTTCACCGCAGGAGCTGCCGCCCGTCGATGTGTCCGCTCCGGGTAGCGGCGCGACGGCTGCACCGGCATCGACGCCAGCCGCGCGCGGCTATCGCATCCAGCTCGGGGCATTCAGCGGCGGCGACAAGCAGGCGATGAATGAATGGCGGCGATTGCTGGGAGAGCATCCCGGACTGCTCGGCGGGCTCACGCCATCAGTGAAGCTCGCAACGACCACGACGGGCCATCTGTATCGATTGCAGGCCGGCGTCATGACGGAAGCTCGCGCGCGCGAGACCTGCGCGCAGCTCAAGACACGCGGCCAGAGTTGCGTCGTCGTGCTGCCGTAGCGGAGCCCTCACCCCAGCCCTCTCCCGCGAGCGGGAGAGGGAGTGGAACCTAACCGCCGTCCTCTCCTTCGAAGTTGCGCCAGCGAGAGTGTGATAGCGCTCGCGAGTTGACACGCGACGTCGACCGGCGCGTCAGAAACTGACAAATCGTGTCACTGCGGACCCGCCCTTCGGGTCATCTTAACGCAATGATCCTGTTAACAATTTCCGTCTGGCACGGCGATTGCTTTGTTCTTCGGCGAGATCGCAGTGATGAGCAATCAGTCAGAAGTGGTCGCGCTGTTGTTGCCGGAGGGCGAGAAAGGTCATCTCGCACGCCCCGAGCACCCGGCCACGCTGCTGGTCCGCAGGCCGGACGGCCAGTTCGAGCTCGAACAGGTCGATGCACGGCTGGCGCTGGCGAGACGCGCTGCGAACACCGGTTGTTTCCGGCAGGGCAAGCCGATCATCGACCCTGTAACGCGTCAGGTGATGGGCTACGAGATGGAGGAGATCCCGCTGGGATTTGCAACCGCGTAACCGGATTCGTTTCCCCCCTGAACCCCTGTGGTTCGCTCTTGGCGCCGCGATTCAGCTTCCCCCGCTCGCGGCGCTTTTTTTTTGCCGTTACTCTTTGCGCGTACAAGAAGGGTGAAGGGGATGCATCATGCCAGGTCGCGATTGCGCGGGGACGATTCCGTCTTGCCTGTTGGTCATCGCATTGCTGGCGCCGGGCGCTGCCGCGGCACGCGACAAGACCGATATTCTGATCCTCAAGAACGGTGATCGGATCACCGGCGAGATCGTCAAGCTCGAATACGGCAGGCTCCAATTCAACACCGACGACATGGGCACGCTCAGCATAGAGTGGCCGGCCGTCGCAAAGCTCGACAGCCGATACACGTTCGACGTCGAGGTCGTCACCGGCCAGCGCTACCTGGGTGTGATCACCGCGTCCGACGACGCCCGGCGGTTCGTGGTCGTCGAGGAGCAGCAGGCGATCGAGCTCGATCCGCTCACGGTGTCGCGCATCGCCCAGGTCGAAGAGACATTCTGGAAACGGGTCAACGGCTCACTGTCATTCGGTTACAACTTTACCAAGTCGAGCGACATCAAGGTCCTGAGCACGCATTTCGATGCGTCCTATCGCGCCGAGACGATTGCGATGGGGCTCAGCGTCGACATCACGTCCACGACATCGCCGGATCAGGGGACGCTCGATCGCGACCAGATCACTTTCAGCTACCAGTGGCTCAGGCCCAGGCGTAACTACTGGGCGGGGCTGGCCTCGCTCGAACGCAACGAGGAACTCGGCATCGAGGGGCGACTCCAGGCCGGCGGCGCCTTCGGTCACTTCTTCAAGCAGACTTCGTACAGCGAGCTGGCCGGGGTGATCGGCATCGTGGCCAACCAGGAGTGGGTGACGGGTGAGGAGGGTGGGCAACAGAGCCTCGAAGGCCTGCTCGGCTCGACTTGGCGCATTTTTCGATTCACTGACCCCGAAACCAGCCTGACGTCGAGTGCGGCCTACTATCCGAGCATCACCGAATCCAATCGCTATCGCGGCAGCCTCGACCTGACTCTGCGTCAGGAGATCATCGACGACTTCTACATCGACTT
>Ga0180094_1000136_pt1 | contig 16973 bp, 16 predicted proteins | sample EasRivT47_16_1Da_FD_121786 | JGI IMG/M metagenome (GOLD analysis project Ga0180094, IMG submission 121786) | Soil microbial communities from meander-bound floodplain in the East River, Colorado, USA - East River metaG ERMLIBT47_16_1Da | ecosystem: Environmental > Terrestrial > Soil > Floodplain ... | reverse complement strand
TCCGCCGGGCCGTTTATCGCGGTCAACTGCGGCGCGTTACCCGAGGCGCTTCAGGAGAGCGAGCTCTTCGGGTACGAAAAGGGCGCGTTTACGGGCGCGGCGGCGACGAAGCCGGGACGATTCGAGTTGGCTCACGGGGGCATTCTGTTTCTTGATGAAGTGGGCGAGATGAGTTTGAAAACGCAGGTCGACTTCCTGCGCGTGCTCGAGTCGAAAGAGTTTCGACGCATCGGTGGAACGAAGATCGTCGAGGTCGACGTGCGAATTGTGGCGGCCACGAATCGTGATCTGAAACGGGCCGTCGAGGAGGGACGGGTCCGGGAGGACCTGTACTACCGGTTGAACGTGGTCCCGATTCGCGTCCCGCCCCTGCGCGAACGTCGGGATGATATCCCCCTCCTGATCGAGGCGTTCTTGGATGAGTTCGCCTCGGTGTACAAGCGCGAACGCCAAGTGCTCGCGCCCGAAACGCTGGCTCGGCTCGAAGCCTATCCGTGGCCGGGAAACGTTCGCGAGCTCCGCAACCTCTTGGAACGGCTGATCGTCACGATCCGAGAATCGGTGATCACGCCGTCCCATCTCCCGCCGGAGATGCTGGACGAGGTGCCCATGAGCTCGCGCGGTCACCGGCTGGCCGGCCAAGCGCTCCGTGACATCGAAAAGCAAGCCATCATCGAAACACTTCGCGACGTCACCCCCCACCGCGAAAAGGCAGCCAAGATTCTCGGGATCAGTCCGCGGGCGCTCCAGTACAAGATCAAGGAATACGGGATCGTCGTCGAGGGGTAAGCAAGCGCCTCCCCGTTTGTGGCCCTGTTCCCGTTCGGGTCTCGGGCTTGACGTTGGTGTGTCATATCTGTAACACTCATCAGCGGGAGGGCTCCAGCATGTCGACGAAGAATCCTCGCGTAAACGTCGTGCTCGAAAAACCGCTGTATCGGAATGTGGAACGGCTCGCCAAGCGTGACGGCGTCTCGCTTTCGCTCAAAGTGCGGGATCTGGTGAGAGAGGCGTTGGAGATTGAGGAAGACCTTGCGCTCGGCGCGTGGGCTGAAACGCGGGAGAACACGTTCCGGCGTTCAACCGCGCTGACGCACGACGACGTTTGGAAGCGGTGACGTTCCACCTCGTCTACCACCCGCAGGTTCAGTCCGATGTCGCCGCACTCAATGAGACGCTGAAACGGCGAATTCGGGCGGCGATCGAGAATCGGTTGGCGGTTGCGCCCCAGCAGTACGGCGAGCCGCTACGCAAGACGCTCAAGGGATACTGGAAGCTGCGGGTGGGCGACTATCGCGTGGTCTTCAAGGTCGTGGGCGCCGAGGTCCGGATCCTCGGCATCGGGCATCGCAAACACGTCTACGACGCTCTCGCGAAACGGACGGCCCCATGAGCGCGAACCCAAGTTCTCGCAGGAGTGGATACAATCCCGGATTTGCCCGAATTGCGGCGAAGAAGATCGTGAGAAACGGGGAGCACAGACGGGGCTGAAGACGGCGGAGGCAGCCGCCAAGGCCGGGGGGTAGGTCGAGATTCGTGAGGACGCGGCGGCGTGAATCGGCGGCCGAACGGTAGATCCTTAAACGACGTGCCGATGAGATCCAAAGTCAACAAGTCAAGCCTGACCCCGAGGCCGCCCCCCAACCGATGGCAACGCTCCATTTATCCAATGGTTGAGGAATCTGAAGGATATTCGGGCTCGGGCGATCATTCGGACCCGGATCAACAGAATTCGGGTGGGTAACTGGGGACTCCGTCGATCATTGGGGGATGGGGTGTGGGAACTGAAAGTCGACTTCGGACCTGGATATCGGGTGTACTATGGCCATGAAAACCAACAAATCGTCCTCCTTCTCGTCGGCGGGGACAAACGCTCGCAAGCGCGTGACATCGAAAAAGCGAAAGAGTATTGGAACGACTTCAAAGCGTTCAAGAAGTCGAGCGAGTCGGCCCTATGAAAGCGACCTCAATCAGGATTTGGCCGACCCGCGCGAAGCCGCGGCCTACCTGACGGCCGCCATCGAGGACGGAGATCGCCAGGTTTTTTTGCTGGCGTTGAGGGACGTGGCCAAGGTCCATGGAGGGCTCGGCAAGCTCTCGAGCGCCTCATCCCTGAACCGAAGAGCCTTGTACCGGATGTTATCCGAGCGCGGAAACCCGGCACTCTCCAGCCTGGACACCATTTTAAAGGCCCTCGGGTTTCAATTGGCCGTTGCAGTGAGAGAGGCGTCCTAGAACACCCTTCGGCTGACCCGAGCGAGGACGAACATGATGAAGGAACATGATCGGATCGTTCTGACCAGCGACCTCGCCGAAGAAGGTCTCAAAGCCGGCGATGTGGGCACGGTCGTGCATGTCCACCGCGGAGGCGAAGCGTTCGAGGTCGAATTCGTCGCCTTACGGGCTGGGGAGCGAATCGTTGGCCGAACTGTGAATCTTTAAGCGGTGTCCCGATGAGCGACAAAGTCAAGAAGTCAAGCCTGACCCCGAGGCTGCCCCGCGGAAGTGGTGATCGGTCCCAGACAATCGGTCGAAATTCGGGCGGCATGATCGCCGGATCGGTGCGAATGACGAAGTCAGTCATCAGCGGCTGTCGATGGCGATACCGCATGGCAAATACAAGACGTGACCCCAAGACGTGCTCCTCTGGCGGTTGGCGGAAGCGCGCGATGCGGAAGTGGTGATCGGTCCCAGACAATCGGTCGAAATTCGGGCGGCATGATCGCCGGATCGGTGCGAATGACGAAGTCGGTCATCAGCGGTTGTCGATGGCGATACCGCATGGCAAATACAAGACCCCAATTCTGTCCTGCGAAGGGAATCTAAAAATATGGTCACCGCACAGCAACAAATCCTTCTGCCGGGCCGTAATCCCCAAGAGCTTGTTCTTACCTTTGCCGGGAACATCGTTAAGCATCTTGGTGTGCAGATGTACGCTGGTCGGCCCGTTCCAGCTATCGCGGAACTCATTTCAAACGCGTGGGACGCCGATGCTACTCAGGTCGACGTGCGGTTGCCGCTTAATGAGGCGTGGGATTCCTCCAATGTGAAGCACGTCATCGAGGTTTTGGACAACGGGAACGGGATGACATGGGATATGGTGCGTGACGCCTATCTCGATGTTGGCCGTGACCGACGAGAGGCCGAGAGAACCGACAGATCACCTGGTGGGCGGTTGCTTCAGGGGCGGAAGGGTGTAGGCAAGCTCGCGGGATTCGGTATTGCCGATGTAGTCGAAGTGCAAACGGTACATAAGGATATGGACTCGAAGATGGGCGAAAAAATTCTCATCTGGTTCCAACTGTCCATGTCTGATTTAAAAAAATCTAAGAAGGGGCCAGCCCCCGTGGACTTGGTCTACGCTGGCCCTGTTAATAAGGCGCCTGCGGGGGCTCGTAGAAAACAGGGAACCACGGTCACGCTGCGCCAACTCCACCAGCGACGTTCGCAGAACGCGGACAGGTTCCACCACAGCATGGCCCAACGTTTCCTATTCATCGGGCCGGGATTCCGTGTGCGAATTAACGGACAGGACTTGCGTGAGGAGGGCATCAATCTTCAATGGCGTTGGCCCGACGAAGGGTGGGCGACAGAGGAGGTTGAAGGATGTGGTCCAGTCCAGTATTGGCTTGGATTCACTCCCCAGCCCCGGAAGCAGAGCGAGGGAGAGCTAAGCGGCATACTCATTTATACCCGTGAGAAGATTTCACAGGAGGCCACCTTCTTTGACATCAGTGGCGGCGTTACGGGACAACATGGCCTTCGCTACCTCGTCGGGATGGTCAAGGTCGAATGGCTTGACGCGGGGATCGAAGCTCCAGACCTCATCGCCACGCACCGCGGCGCGATCGCCTGGGAAAGCCCCCAAGGGTCTGCTTTGCAGGTATGGGGCCAGCGACTCGTGAGGAGGTACCTTGCCGAATGGGCTAAGCGACGCACCGAACTCCGTGCGAAACAGGTCATGGAAATCCACCCGGCTCTGCAGGCGCGCATCGAGCGCCTGGCCCCCTCGTACAGAGAAGTCGCGGTCCAGTTCTTCGACAAATTCAAATCGATCGAGATGGAGCCCGAGGAATTCGAGGCGATCCTCTCCTGGTTCCTCGACGCGCTCGAAAATGCCACGCTCCGCAGCATCCTTCAAAAGATTCGAGGAACTAATATCGCGGACCTTCAACAGTTGGACGATCTCTTGTCCAAGATGGAAGTCCGCACGGCCGTGACGCTGCTACAGATTATCGACAGCAATCTGGTGGCCATAGATGCATTAGAAAGAATGCACCGTGAAAACGCGAAGGAGCGAGGCGTCATCTCCAAACACCTGGAGAAGAACCCTTGGCTCATCGAACCTACATGGATGCTTAACCAGGCGGAGGCGCGCGTCGCCACATGGATTCGAAAGGAATTTGGGCTGGAGTCAAAGAAGGACAAAGGCGACAACGACCGTGCCGATTTTTTCTGCGTCGCCGTAGGCGGGGTTCTTCACATTGTTGAGATCAAGCGCGGAGCATATGTGGCCACGGCAAAGGACATTCTGCAAGCAGAGAAATATCTGAAATACGTGAAAAAGCGCTTTGACGACATAACTGACTCCAAAGCAATCAAGTACAACCTTGTCCAATGCCACCTAATTGCCGCTGAACTCCACGAGGACGCGAAAGGCCTTAAGCAAGCCTATGCCGACAAGGGATGGGTGTTCTTCACTGATTGGGCCGACCTGATTGAGCGGGCCAAGAGAACCCACCATCAGTTTCGGGAAATCCTGCAAGCGCGCGCTGCCGAGACGTCAGAAGCACCAACAAAACTGTGATGAAACGACCTGTTGCTATAGACCTTTTCGCCGGTTGCGGCGGATTGTCGTTGGGGCTGCGTGCCGCTGGTTTTGACGTTCGGGTTGCCGTGGAGATCGATCAGGTGTCGGCTGCCACCTATCGAACCAATCACCCCGAGACGGAGCTAATTGAGCAGGATATCCGTGAAGTCACATCGCCGGAGCTTTTGGCCACGTGTGATGGAAGTCCAGTGGCGTTGGTAGCCGGTTGCGCTCCCTGCCAAGGCTTCTGTTCGCTTACGGCTAAGAATGGGCGCGATGACCCCCGCAACGAGCTGGTCCTCCACATGGCACGGCTTATCAAAGGGGTCCGCCCACTCGCCGTTATGATGGAAAACGTTCCAGGTTTAGAAACTCGAGGCTCTTCGATCTTTCATGAGTTCGTTAAAAAACTAAAGACACTTGGATATGAACCTGAATGGCGTATCGTCCAGATGGCGGATTATGGCGTGCCGCAGTCTCGTCGGAGACTCGTGCTGTTTGCCGGGAGGGGCTTCAGAATTCCGTTTCCCGAACCCACTCATTCGAAGCAACCCACTCCGAGGTCAGGACTGCCCAAATGGCTTACCCTTCGCGATGTTATTGGACACATGCCCGATCCAGTTACGGTTAAGGAAGCTCGGGCATCCGGCGGGCCGCGAATGCACAACTGGCACGTGGTACGAGACCTTCAGCCACAGGTAGCCCGCCGTCTAGAGGTTGCGACTCCAGGAAAGACATGGCGGACCGTGAACGAATCAGTTCGCCCCCAGTGTCATCGCAACGGCTATGACGGCTTTACAAACACCTACGGTCGCATGTCATGGGACCAAACCCCAGTGACGATGACGGCTGGCTGCACGACGCCCTGCAAGGGACGCTTCGGTCATCCCGACAAGCACCGCACGACCATCTCGGTCCGAGAGGCGGCCCTAATTCAGACGTTTCCAGAAGAGTACGTGTTCGAAACTGATTACATGGACCAAGTCTCCCAGTTGATCGGCAACGCGGTTCCTCCCGTCTTTGCGTATATCGCGGGACGACAGCTACGCACTGTAGTCGCAGCGGTGCGATGAGTCATTGGCCGGGTAACAGTAAGAACGTACCTACAACATTTGGCGGACTCTCCCGTTCCGAGCTTATGTCGCGAGTCCATAGCTCGCGGAACGTGACGACGGAGATCAGGCTGATTACCCTACTACGTGCCGCGGGAATAAGCGGCTGGCGCCGCAGTTATCCGTTGCTCGGCAAACCGGATTTTGTCTTCCCTCGGGTGAGACTTGTCGTATTCGTAGATGGCTGCTTCTGGCACGGCCATCAGTGCGGGCGGAACCTCACTCCGAAGCGTAACGTCTCGGCCTGGCGCGAAAAGATTCTTGGCAATCAACGTCGTGATCGGAGGATTAGGCGGAGCTTGCGTCAAGCTAGTTGGCGAGTTCTCAGGGTTTGGGAATGCAAGCTGTCCAAGTCACCAGAAGCGTGTGTTCGACGAATCCAACGCGGTCTGAGGAAAATTGGAGTCAGAGAACAATTTGGCCAGAAAAATGGGATTGCCTCCTTTCTCTCTGCGAAGACAAAAAAGACAACCAGGTAATTTGACGGGTAGACAAGCGAGCGCATGCCGACGTTGAACTGGATTGGGAAAGAGGCCGTGGTGAATCATCACCACCACGTGCCCTTTCACCTGCTCAAAGATGTGTCCGACCTCGCCTGCGGTCAGCCGGGCGATGGTAATCTCATCGTTCAGGGCGATAATCTCGTTGCGCTCAAGGCGCTGCTGCCGTACTACGCGGGACAGGTGAAATGCATCTATATCGACCCGCCGTACAACACGGGGAACGAGGGCTGGGTCTATAACGACAACGTGAACAGCCCGGTCATCCGCGAATGGCTCGGGAAGACCGTGGGTAAAGAGGGCGAGACGCTCGACCGGCACGATCGCTGGCTGTGCATGATGTATCCGCGCCTCGCGCTGCTCCGTCAATTCCTCCGTACTGATGGCGCCATCTTCATCAGTATCGACGACAACGAAGTTCAGTCTCTCCGGTATGTAATGGATGAGCTTTTCGGGGCCTCGAATTTCATTGCGACAGTACTTTGGCAAAAGGTCTATTCGCCAAAGAACTCGGCTCGCCACTTCTCGGAAGATCACGACTACCTCGTAGTCTATGCGAAGCGCGCAGATGACTGGAAACCCAATCTCGTCCCGCGCAGTGAAGAGCAGGATTCGGCCTACAAGAATCGCGACAGTGACCCACGTGGGCCATGGAAGACGGGTGATCTTTCCGCGCGGAACTACTACAGTCAAGGAACCTACGAGATCGTTTGTCCGTCGGGGCGCGTCATACCGCATCCACCGAAAGGAATGTATTGGCGAGTCTCGAAGGAGAAGTTCCTCGAACTGGACCGCGATAAGAGAATCTGGTGGGGCAAGGCCGGGAACGCTATTCCCCAAATCAAAAGGTTTCTGTCAGAAGTTAAGCAGGGTGTCGTTCCGCAAACGATGTGGTTCTACAAAGACGTTGGCCACACGCAGGACGCGAAGAAGGAATTGCTGCAACTCGTGGAGTTTCCAGATTCGGACTCCGTGTTCATCACTCCGAAGCCGACCAAGTTGATCCAGCGAGTTGTCGAAATTGGAGCCAGTCCCGGCGACCTCATCCTCGATTCCTTCGCTGGTTCGGGAACGACCGGCCACGCGGTTTTGAGTCTCAATCAAGCCGCGCAAGACAAGGTACCGCGCCGCTTCATCCTTGTGGAGATGGAACCGAAGATTGCACGCGAAGTAACTGCTGAGCGCGTGCGGCGCGCCGCAAAAGGTTACACGAACGCAACGGGCGAACGGGTCCAAGGGTTGGGCGGTGGGTTCCGTTTTTGCGAGTTGGGCGAACCGCTGTTCGATGAGACCGGGAAGATTCGCGAGACGGTCAGCTTTGCCGACCTTGCGCGGCACGTCTATTTCAGCGAGACGGGGGAGCCGCTGCCGCGCGAACGCGTGACGAAATCGCCGTTTCTCGGCGCGTGCCGGGGCGTCGGGATCTACCTGCTCTACAACGGCATCCTGGGCGACAAGCGCGCGAACGGCGGTAACGTGCTCACGCGCGCGGCGCTCGCGCAGCTTCCGCCGTTCGACGGGCCGAAGGTCATCTACTGCGCCGGGTGCCTGCTCGGGCGCGACCGGCTGCAAACGGAGCGCATCATCGTCCGGCAAACGCCCTACGAGATCAAGGTGAGCTAGTTATGCCGACGAAGAGAGCCGTTTCGTCTCCTGATTCATTGGAACCGCTGATTTTCACGATTCGTGGGCACCGCGTGATTCTGGATGCGGATTTGGCGCGGCTCTATGGCGCGACGACGAAACGCTTCAACGAAGCCTTCAAACGCAACCGACAGCGGTTCCCCGACGATTTCGCATTTCAACTCACGGCGAAAGAGTTTGCAAACTTGAGGTCGCAAATTGCGACCTCAAGTTACTCAAGTTCACGGGATTCCGGCCCACATCAAGGGGGTCCGAACTGGTCGCAAATTGCGACCAGTTCGAGGTGGTCACAATTTGTGACCACCTCCAGCCGCCATCGCGGCGCAACGTATCGCCCCTGGGCCTTCACCGAGCACGGCGCGCTCATGGCCGCGAACATTTTGCGCAGCGAACGAGCGACCCAGATGAGCGTCTATGTGGTGCGGGCGTTCGTCAAAATGCGGGAACACCTGGCCGCGAACGCGGCCATTCTCAAACGTCTCGCTGAAATCGACAAGACGCTCTTGGAACACGATCAGTCGCTCCAAGTCATCTGGAGCCAACTCCAGCCGCTCCTTGAACCGCCGCCCGACCCGCCGAAGCGGCGGATCGGCTTTGACTCGAAGGACAAGCCGTGATCACTCTCAAGGACTACCAGACGCGGGTCCTCGACTCGCTGCGCGATTTTTTCCGGCAGTGCTCGAAGGACGGTCGGCCCGAAGCCGCGTTCCAGGCGGTGCAGCTTCGCAACGGCCGAACGCCTGCGCCGTACATCCCGGTGTCGGTGGCGGGGCTGGCGCCGGGGATGCCTTACGTCTGCCTGCGCGTGCCGACGGGCGGGGGGAAAACGCTGCTGGCCTGCCATGCCGCTGGTCTGGCGATGGGCGAGCTGCTGCACGCGGAGCGCGCGGTGGTGCTCTGGCTGGTGCCGAGCAACACGATTCTCGATCAGACCGCCGACGCCCTGCGCGATCCGCGGCATCCCTACCGCCGCGCGCTGGAGCTGGCGTGTGGTGCGGTGGAGGTCGTGACCATCGAGGAGGCGCTGCGTCTCTCGCGCGCGACGGTAGAGGGGCAGACGGTCGTCATCGTCGCGACGATTCAGTCCTTTCGTGTGGAGGACACCACGGGGCGCAAGGTCTATGACCAGAACGGCGCGTTCTCCGAGCATCTGCTGAACGTGCCCGCCGACCGGCTCGCCGACTTGCTGCTCGGCGCGGACGGCAAGCCGAAGCCGTCGCTGGTGAACATGCTGCGGCTTCGCCGGCCCATCGTCATCGTGGACGAGGCGCACAACGCGCGCACCGACCTGTCCTTCGCCACGCTGGGCAACGTGCTGCCGTCCTGCATCGTCGAGTTCACCGCCACGCCCGCGCGGACCACGCATCCGTCGAACGTGCTGCACCACGTCTCGGCGGCGGAATTGAAAGCGGCGGCGATGGTGAAGCTGCCGCTGCGCGTCATCACGCGGCACCCGAGCCAGCGCGATCAACTCCTCGCCGAAGCGATCACGCTCCGCGCCGACCTCGAAAAGCTCGCGGCGGCGGAGGCGCAACAGACGGGCGAGTATCTGCGGCCCATTCTGCTGCTCCAGGCGGAGCGCGTGGATGCGTGCGAACCGCTGCGCGACCGGCTGGTGAGTGAGTTCGGCATTGCGAAGGATGAGGTGAAGATTTCGGTCGGCGTCCTCGACGAGTTGAGGGACGTGAAGGACATCGCGTCGCCGAAGTGTCTGGTGCGGTTCATCCTCACCGTTCAAAAATTGCGCGAGGGGTGGGATTGCCCGTTCGCCTACGTGCTGTGCAGCCTCCGGGAGACGCGCTCGGCTACGGCCATTGAGCAGATCGTGGGGCGCATCCTCCGGCTTCCGGGCGCGCAGGCGAAGCGGCACCCCGACCTCAACTGCGCGTACGCCTTCTCGGTGTCGGATTCGATTACGGAGGTCCTCGCCGAGTTGCGGGACGCGCTGGAGAGCAACGGCTTCACGGCCGCGGAAGCCGAGCGGATCATCATTCCTCTTCCGCAAGGCATGCTCCCGCTCGGCGCGCAGCCGAAGACCGTGCAGGTGGCGCTGGCCGAGATCGACGCGGCGGTGGCGCAGGTGCAGGTGGCGGCGCTGGAGGGGAAGGTGCGGATCGACGCGGCGAAGGGCGAGATTACGGTCCTCGTTCCACTCGACGATGACGACGCGGAGAAGCTGGTAAGTTGCCTGAACACCCCCGAGGCGAAGGCCAGGGTGGAGGAAATCGTCGTGCTCGTGCGCGAGGCGGAAAAGGTGTTCGGCAGCGGGAAGCCGCGCGTGCCCTCGCCTTACGAACGGCAACTCGACTTTATCGTCCCGCGGCTCTGCGTGCGCGAGGACGGCATGCTCTTCGAGTTCGAGAGCACGTTCTTGCTCGAACACCCATGGACGCTCAGCGCGAAGGACGCGTCGCTGTCCGAAGGATACAACCCGCTCGCTCGTCCAGTAGGCAAAGCTGGAGCGCTGGACATCGATTCCAGTGGCAGAGTGGTACCAGAGATACTCCCAACAGCCGATTTCGTCGCCACGTTGCATCAACAAGTGCTCCAACTCGGTGGCACGGGCGATTGGTCGATCGAAGATCTCGTCGCGTGGATGGACCGACACATTGATCACCAGGATATTCCGATCGGTGAATCGGCAGAGTTTCTCCGGAAAGTCATCCGCGGGCTTATGGCGAAGCATGGCATCACCGACTTAAGCGTGCTCGCGCTCGACCGCTTCCGCCTGCGCGACGAAATCGACGCGCGCATCCGGCAGCACCGCGACACCGAGCGGAAGGCGGCGTTTCAGGGATTCCTCCTTTCGGATTCGGTGCTCACGGTGAGCGACGAGCGTGCGATCAACTTCAAGACGATGATCTATGAGCCGAGCTGGCTCTACGAAGGCGGCTTTCAGTTCAAGAAACACTACTTCGGACCGAAGCCCGGCGAACTGCGCGAGTCCACGCCGGGCGGGGGGCCGGCGGAGGAATTCACGTGCGCGCAGTTTATCGACGAGCTGCCGGACGTGACGTTCTGGGTACGGAACCTCGCGCGCAAGGCGACGTCGTTCCGGCTGCAAACGTCGAAGGACTGGTTCTACCCCGACTTTCTCTGCCAGCTCACCGATGGGCGCGTGCTCGCGGTGGAATACAAAGGCAAGCATCTCTACGACGGTATCGATTCGGAAGAAAAACGTGCGGTCGGCGCCGTGTGGGCCTCGCGGAGCGGCGGGCGCTGTCTGTTCGTCATGCCGACCGAAGGCGACTTTTCAAGCATCACGAGGGCGGTGAGGCCGTCGGGGAAGGAAAAGGGAACAGTTCCTTATCCTGCCTTGCCGGATAGCCTTCTAAAAGCCGCGGAGATCAAGCCTCCTTCTTATCGTAAAGACCAGGAGGGCGCGGGGGGCGGCCACGGGGTCTGACTTGACTTTGTTGACTTTCGCCCCGTCCGTGGCAAGTCCAGCGACTTGCTGCTGCCGTGGCTGATGAGCGGGGAGATTGCGGTGTGAGCCGTGAAAAGAAGGTTGTCATCATCGCGGGTCCGAACGGGGCTGGCAAGACCACGTTCGCCACGGAGTTTCTGCCGAACGAGGCGGGCTGCCCGGTGTTCGTCAACGCCGATCTCGCTGTCGCGCGGGTGGCCGCGCGCGTCGCGCAAGGTGGACACTCCGTAGCCGAGACCGTCGTTCGCCGACGGTTTGCCGCTGGGTGGAGGAATTTCAACCAGAGGTATAAACTGCTGGCGGATGCGTGGGTGCATTACGATAATTCCGGTCAAGAACCGGTGATGGTCGATCAGGGGGCGACGTGATGAAAACGAAACGCGTGTCAGTGAGCGATTCCGATCTGGCCGGCGTCGGCCCGGCTCTGAAACGGGCCGCAGCGAGAGCCAAACGGTTGGCGGTGCAGAGCGGCACACCGTGTTACGTGTGGAAGGCGGGGCGCGTGCTGGATCTGAATAAGCGGCCTGCCCGAGCACATGCCGTTTCCGAGCGCAAGTCGCGCTATCGGTAACCCGATGACGGCCATAGTAAGAAATTGGGGTCGGAGAACAATATCTCATTGGCGAGCCGCCCGACGTTCTCGTGACGGCCTCGGGGTCAGGCTTGACTTGGTTGGCTTTGGGCGGACGTCCTGGGGACGTCTCCTTTTTGGCGAGGGAAGCTGACGCATGAATTACCACTTGTCAAAACATCTTCTCGAAGAGATCGAAAATCGGAGGATTCCGAAAGCTCTGATTGAACGGGTCCTGCAGGCGCCCGAGCAGAAAACACCCGAAGCGGACAACCTCACGTGTTTTCAGTCGCAGGTGGAGATCGGGGCCAAAAGGTACCTGTTGCGGGTGATGGTCAACGAGACGGTCAATCCGCCCGTCGTGGTCACCGCGTACCGCACAAGCAAAATCACCAAGTACTGGAGGAAACCATGAAAGTGAAATACGACCAGGAAGTGGACGTGCTGACGATCCAGTTCAGCAACGCGCCCGTCGATGAGAGCGACGAGGACAAGCCCGGCATCATTCTCGATTACGACAAGGACGGCAATGTCGTGGGCATCGAGATTCTCAACGCATCCAGGCGCATGGAGAACCCTCGCTCGTTCGAATATGCCGTGGCCTGAGGGGCGGACATTTACGTGAACCGCCACGTCAACGCCATCGCCGGCCGCCTGAGCCTAGGCGGACTCCTGGGGACGTTGCGGCTTTTGTGTCTTTACGGCTGAGGGGGACGTTTGCGTACCGAAGCATGCAGATCGGGCCTCGTCGCCGTGGCGAATACAGAGCAAATTAATGGGGACAGATTTATTTTGTTGACTTCGGGGCGGCACCGAGGCGGTCCCGTCCACTTCTGGCCCGGGTCGGACCCGCGCAACGCCTTGAAAAGTCACCAACGCGTTGTCAAACTGAGGCCGCTGGAGACCTTCGATCGCACGTTGTAGGCCCCACACCACGCTTCACGGAGGAAGCGCCATGCCGCGGGCCCATCGCGATTTTCTCCCTCAGCACATCTGGCATCTCACGCACCGGTGTCATCAACGCGACTTGCTCCTGAAGTTGGCGAGCAACCGCCGGCGCGAGCGACCCCCACGCAGGTTTTTTCAGCAGCCTGGTAGCGGGTACGGATTGACACTATGTCATATATGACATATAGTGGGTGAGCGAGTCTAGCGAGCCCGATGAGGCGCGAGACCGGCAAGCCGATCGTCTGGCTCCGCGGCGAAGTGAAAACGCCGCCCTTTTCCGAGGAGGCGCGAATCGAAGCCGGGTACCTCCTCCGATTGTTACAGCGCGGGGAATCGTTATCACTCCCGCACTCCCGGCCGATGCCCGCCATCGGGCCGCGGTGCCATGAGCTCAGGATCAACGATCCCGCCGGGACGTTTCGTATCATGTACCGGGCCGACAGCGACGCCGTCATCATTCTGGATGCCTTCATCAAGAAGACGAGGCAGACGCCCACGTCGGTGATCGAAGCCTGCACACGCCGGCTGCAGCGACTACGACCGCCTGACCGGCGCATAGGAGATGGAGCGATGAAGAAGAGCAAGCGAGCGAAACTCGAGGCGGCGGGATGGGCCGTCGGTTCGGTGCAGGAATTCCTGGGCCTGTCGGACGCCGAAGCGGCGCTCATCGAGATGAAGCTGTCCTTGAGTCGCAGCCTTCGTGATCGCCGCCAACGGCGGGGGATTTCGCAGGTCGAGCTGGCCAAGCGCCTGCGCTCCAGCCAGTCCCGAGTAGCCAAGATGGAAGCGGGCGATCCGTCCGTGTCGATGGACCTGCTGGTCAGCTCCCTGCTCGTGCTCGGAGCGAGTGCCGCCGATCTCGCCCGGGTAATCCGGAACGGCGAGGGCAGCAAAAGCCGCCATGCCGCCGCGTAAGAAAACAGAAAGTTCCAAGCCCGTCGAGTCCAGGACCCTGAGGGGACGTTGCGGCTTTTGTGGCTTTACAGCGAGACGCCTCTACGTCTCAAACATCGGGTGTTGCGCCATTATGGCCACATCGACGAGGAACCCGTATGAGCGACGACCCGCGTACCGATTCTGAGTTCCTCCTGTATCAGACCGAGGACGGCCGGACACGGCTGGAGGTACGGCTGGAGAAGGACACCGTCTGGCTGACTCAGGCGCAGATGGCGGAGCTTTTCCAGACCACGCCGCAGAACATGACGTTGCACGTGAAAGCGATTTACGCGGAGGGGGAGCTGGAGGAGTCCGCAACGTGTAAGGATTACTTACACGTTCGGCGGGAGGGCAAGCGCAGGGTCAGCCGTCATCTCAAGCACTACAACCTCGATGTCATCATCTCCGTGGGCTACCGGGTGAAGTCGCACCGGGGCACGCAGTTCCGCATCTGGGCGACGCAGCGGTTACGGGAATACATCGTCAAGGGCTTCGCCCTGGACGACGAGCGCTTGAAGCGGCGCGGCGGGGGGAATTACTTTGAGGAACTGCTGGCTCGCATCCGGGACATCCGCTCCTCGGAAAAAGTGTTCTGGCGCAAGGCGCTGGATATTTACGCCACCAGCATCGACTACGATCCCCGGGCCGACGCGTCGGAGTTATTCTTCGCCACGGTGCAGAACAAGATGCACTGGGCGGCGCATGGGCAGACGGCGGCGGAGGTCGTTCACGCACGGGCGGACGGCTCGAAGCCGCACATGGGCATGACAAACTGGTTGGGCGCGAAACCCGGCAAGGGTGAAGCGATCGTGGCCAAGAACTACCTGGCACGGGGGGAACTCGAAGCCCTCAACCGCATCGTCAATGCTTACCTGGAATTCGCCGAACTCCGGGCGCTCAACCGTCAACCGATGTCCATGCAGGACTGGATCACGAAGCTGGAGGATTTCTTGCGGTTGAGCGGGCGGGAGATTTTGACGCACGCGGGCACGGTGTCGCATGAGGAGGCGGTGCGCAAGGCGGAGTTGGAGTTTGAAACGTTCCGACAACGGCAGCTCGCCGCCCCCTCGCAAGCGGAGAAGGATTTCGAAGAAGCCATCAAGAAGCTGCCGAAACCCCGGCCGAAAAAAGGCCACTGACCGATGCCCGCACCCGGCGAACACAAAACCGTCCAGGCCCGCATCCTCGCCTACGCGCAGGAGATCGGCTGGCGTTTTGGGAACCGATCGGGGACGTTGTTTAAAGATTTAAAGATTCGGGCGCCGCGGATGTTGAAGCGAACTCTTCATTTTTAAGAATCAACCGCACTTAGAGGATCCGGACACGCCGTTCTCCTCGCCCGAATCGACAAAGTCCAGCGTACCGAAACCGGACGATGAACAGTGGGATCCGAAGATACGTGTTGACTGACGAGCACTGATGGGAAGGTTTCCTCGGAGTACGGGATCGTCGACGAGTCCTCGGATCACGGGTCATCCCCCGGCTCCCTGACGGGCGAACGGCCGTTCGGGAGCCGGGGGATTGGCCTTCGAGCTGACCAGGCTTTATTCAGACACGGTTCGTCTCGTGGCGCGCTACTTGAACTGGAAGACGGCGAAGTGTTTGGTGCCGTCGGTCAGCGTGAGCTGTAAGGCGCGGCAGCCAGTCCAGGAGCTGGAGGTCGCCCAATTGTAGACGAATTGGCCCGCTGTCCCGTCGTAGCGAAGGACGGTTCCGCCGGATGCAGTGGCGTTCTCGCCAACGATGCCACTGGGCGCACCGGCGCCGCAGGCGATGGGTGCGGACTGGAGCGAGACGAACGAGCCCAGGTCGGAAATGGACACCCCGTTCGCATCCCGCAGTTGATACTTGATGGGGATGGTCCGGCCGGCTTTTGTCACGTTGACCGCGGGCGCTCCTCCCACGGGACTTCGGAAGCCGGAGAACGCGTAGTGCACGGAGTACGTATGCGTCGCGCCGGCGTGATTGCCGGCCACATCCGCGGCGTCCACCGTGAATTGCTTGGTGTTCACCGTGGTCGTGTCGACGGCGCCGCCGCTGGCTACCGGCCCGATGCAGGACGCGACGCCGGACAGGTTGTCGGTGCACGCGTAGGCCGAAGTGACCGCGGCGTTGAGCAGGTAGCTGGCGCCGTCGGGCGGCGTTGTCACGTCGATTTCGGGCGAGGTGGCGTCGAACTGGAAGCCCACCGCGGCGATCGTGTTGTTCAGGGCAAGGTCGAAGCAGTCTCCGCTCACCGAGGCGCCGGCCGAATCCGGCCCGCTGTAATTGGACAGGGTGATGAAGGACTGAACGCCGGACAGCGCGTCGGTACAGGACCAGGTGACGGTCAGCGGCTGGTTGTACCAGCCGTTGCTGTCCGGGGCGCGGTCGGGCGCGCCGGTCAATTCGGGCGCGGTCTTGTCGAGGCTGACCAGGGCGGCTGCGGCAGAATGGTTGTCGGCGCGATCACTGGCGGTGCCGATAATCTCCTGGGCCGCGCCTTCGGTCGTCACCGGCACTGAACCGCCGGGCAACAATTCCGCGACGCCGGAGAGGGCATCCGAGGCGGTGTAACTTACCGTGACGTCGCTGTTATTCCACCCGAAGGCATTCGGCGGGGGGCCGGCGACGGCCTCGATGCTGGGCGGAGTCTTGTCGAGGTTTATATCCAGCGTGTTGGCCGGGGTCTCGGGATTACCGGCCACGTCGCGGGCGAAAAAGGTGACCATTGTCATCCCTTCATTCAGGATGTTGATGTCGGCCGTGTCCCCGTCCTGGGTCCCGGTGTCGCTCTGCGCACCGCTCAGGGAAAATTCGATTTCCTTGACGCCGGAGCCGCCAGGATCGTCCGTCGCAGTCAGGGTCACCACTGCATCGGCATTGTTCCAGCCGTTGTCGTTAGACGCCGGGGTTAGGACCGCGCTGCTCGTCGGCGGCGTGATGTCAGCAGTCGGAGGGATCTGATCGAACACATGCTGAGCGAGATACACCAGGTCATCCGCTACCAGATCTAAATTCGGGTTCAACGGCTCATGCACCCAGT
>Ga0180094_1000135_pt1 | contig 17006 bp, 23 predicted proteins | sample EasRivT47_16_1Da_FD_121786 | JGI IMG/M metagenome (GOLD analysis project Ga0180094, IMG submission 121786) | Soil microbial communities from meander-bound floodplain in the East River, Colorado, USA - East River metaG ERMLIBT47_16_1Da | ecosystem: Environmental > Terrestrial > Soil > Floodplain ... | reverse complement strand
GAAGGTCAACGCGCAGCAGCGCGGCCGTCTCGGTCGGCGTCAGAAGGCGCGAGGTGGTCGTCTCTTTCGGCGGCTCGACCCGCTGGAGGGCGGCCGCCAGGACCACGGCCTGCGCCACGCTGGCCCGGATCTGCGCGGTCAGCCACGCCGCCACAGTCAAGGGCTGCGAGGTGATCGCGTGGCGGATCTCCTCACACAGTTCCTCCGTGGCGGCGGATGCCGGGCCGGTTGGGGTCACGGTCTCCAGACCTCCGCGAAGTGGTATGTCGAGCCAGTCCGTCACGCGGGCGCAACGGTGCCCAACTTGGCGTTGGCGAAGGCACGCTCGGTGATCGCATCCAATTGCGCGATCTTCTCCCGGAACGGCGCACCCGCCTCAGCCTCAGCCGATAAGAACTCCGCCGCCTCTTTCCTCGACGTGAACAATCGGCCTACAATCAGCCGGGTGACGCGATAGCCACCCCACTCAATCCACGTGCCGCCGCACGCGCGATGGATGTCGGTGTCGATTGCCGCGAGCTCGTCTGTCGTCAATGGCCGCTTGAAGTGGGCTTCGTCTTCGGCGATCAGTTGATTTCTGGCTTCTTGCTTGGTCATGCGGTGCCTCCTTCATTGTTGTGGTGATGAAAAGGTGACGCGGCGGACCCCCTATCCGCTGCGCCGGTGGAACCCTGCGAATTCCCAGCGTGGTCACGCGGCCTGTGGCGTGTCTGTGGCGGATCGTCCTCTGCGTGGGAAGCCTCGATCAGCTCTTCGAGGGTCTGCCCACCGTGCTTGATGTAGTGGTTTTCGCGATACCGCTCCGGTCTCAGCGACTTCAAGATGAAGATCATCAGCGTGTCGCTATACTCGCGGACCTCGGCGATCTTCCGGCCTTTGTGGAACATCGGCTTGAGCACGCCTTCATAAGCCCGGCGCCGCGCTTCGCGCTCAAGCGTTTCCGTCGCGACGTCGAGCGCATCCTCCCAGCCGGTATTAAACGTCTCGTCCTGATCGCGCCAGTCATAGGCCGTTCGCCTTGCCACTCCGGCCGCGGCGCAGGCGGCGTTGACCAAACCCAGAGCGGCGAGGCTCTGGAGAAACGCCGCCTTTTTTATGGCTGTGCGGTCTGTGCGACCCCTTGATGCCGGCGGCGGAGCTTGCGCCTTGGGTTTGGCCCTCGGCTTGGCCCGTGGTTTGGCGCGTGGCCTCGCCATCTACGCCTCCGCGACGTCCATGCTGAGCGACTTCCAGCCCGCTTTGGTGTGCTCCCAAACCGTGCCGTCTTGATCAACTCCGAAGATGACCTTGTGCACGCCCGGCATCATGGTGGGGCACTCCGAATACTCGCCAACGTGAACCGAGACCGACTGCATTTTGACCGTTGCCATAACAACCCTCCTTCTCCCGGGAACGCGCCCTGGTCGCTCGATGACAGGTTTTGCAGGTACTTCACTCCCGCCCGTGCGGGAGCGCCGTCTCGTCAGTCGTTCCAGTCCAGTCGCAGCCCACGCACTCGAAACGGGTACGACGCGGCCCGGTGACGCCGGCCACATGGTGGACGTACTCGAGGAGTGCCCCGCCGCAATGGGGGCAGGTCATGCCGTGGACCACCGCGTCATCCATGCGGCGGCCCTCCGTGACGCGGAATTCCGAAGGCGTCCCGCGCGGCGTTGATCCTGATCGTGAGGGCGTCGAGCTCGCCGATCGGTTCTGACGCGCGGGTTTGCGTGGCCGTGGGATTCACCAACGGCTCGAACCGCCACTGATTCGGTGGGTCGTTGGCCGAGCGGAGGAACTGCCCCTCGAACGCGCAGCGGCTGCACCCCACGAAGACCGTCAGCTCCGAGCCGATCTGCACTGCCATCGGGCCGTGGCAGTGCGGACAGATCATCGAGGGTGCTTCAACTGGTCGACACATGGTTGCGTACTCCTGATTGGTGGTGAGTTTGTGCCCTGTGCCCTGGTGTGCCCTCAATTCCAATCTTTTTTCTATATTCCTCTCACATAGGACTTATAGGAAAATAGGGCACAGGAGGGCACAGGGCACACCTCAAACCCGATCGGCCCGTAAACCGAGCCCTCTTCGGACATGGACACCCCCGCTGCGCTTCTCGGTCGTGAATCCCCGCTCCGACAGCACGGCGCCAAACTCCCGCATTGTCATGGCTTGTTCCCCTGCGGAACCTGCCCACACCACGTACGAGCCGTATAAGTCTTTCGTCGGCGTGACTCGGTCCGCCCCGAGCACGCAGGCCTCGTCAAAGAATCCCGCGAGCTGGTCCTGTTCGGCTCGATAGACGTCCGTCGCCGCGGCGACCGCCTCAGGTTGTCCGAGCCCATCGCGCCGCCACGCCACGCACCCCTCCACCATCCACCGCAGAATCCCCGGCCGCTCGACCTTCAACTTGTCGCGGAGGGACTTGTCCTGCTCGCCATCCGGGATTGTCGTGGTGAAGGGGATGAGCCTAATCCGCCGCCAGATCGCATGGTCGGTCCCGCGAATGCGGGGTTTGTGGTTCGTCGCCAGCCAAATCTTGAAGGTGGGCCGGAACTCGAAATACTCCTCGTACAACCGGCGGGCCGTAATCGTGTCCCCGCCGGTGAGTTGCTTGATCAGCGGTTCCGCGATACTCCGATTCACGCCCGACTCCGACGCCGTGACGAGACGCACGCCGTAGAGTTTGGCCAGGTCGTTCGGAATACCGCCGTCGCGTTTAGCCAAGAAGGTCTCGATGGGCGCGGAGGTCGCGTACTCGCCGAGGATGTCCCGCACCACCTCCAGCAACGTGCTCTTGCCATTCGCGCCCGTGCCCCACAAGAGGAACAAACACTGCTCGCTTGTCGAGCCGGTCAAGGAATACCCTAGCGCCCGTTGCACGAACGCCCGCGTCGCCATGTCGGGGAGAATGCGCGCCAGGAACGCCTCGAACACCGGACAGGCCGCGTTCGGGTCATACTCGATCGGGATGTACTTCGTAATCCAGTCCGTGCGCCGGTGTGGGTAGAGCTGATGGGACTTAAGGTTGAGCGTCCCGTTCGCCAGATTGAGCCGGTAGGGATTCTCATCGAACGTGGACGTTCGCGCGACGAGATTCGCGTCCGAGGCGGCGAGGTCGATCATCGCGTTGAGCCGTCCTGCGGACTCGGAGCGGACGGCATGGCCGGCCAAGGCCTTGCGCGTCTCCAGGTCCTTGGCGCGCTGGGCTTCGTCGAGGATCGCGCGGGCCGCGCCCTTCGCAAATTCCATAATCTGCCCCGCGTCGTCGCGTCGCCAGCGCGTGCCGTCAAAGATCAACCACCCCCAACCCGGCACCGAACACACTTCGTCGGTGTAGCGGTCCACGAAGCGTTCGGCGTTGCCGGCGTCGGTCAGCGGTCGCGGCTGAAACGGCGCGGGCTCGGTGGCGGGGTCGTAACCCAACACCAACCGAGCCGCGTCTCCCGGCGAGATCAGCGCGGGAGACGGCTCGTCACTCACCGCGCCACCGCTAGCGATTGTTGATACTGTCGGTACCTCACAAGATCTTCATCGGTGTAGAGCCGGCGTCCGGTCGCGTCGCGCCTCGGAGATAGGATTCCGCGCCGCTCGAGACCCCGCACATGTTCGACGGACCGTTTGATCTCGCGCGCAAACGTGCCAGTGGTCCAGATCGTCATCGTCACACTCCTAGATTGCAGCAGGTTGACACGTATCATGTCCGAATGCTACTTTGGTCTCGCTCGCGGAGCAAGAACAAATGTAGTGTGGTTATCTTACAAATCATCTTACAAAATGCCACCTAAACCACATGATCTGATCACACAGCCCGATAAGTCGTGGGACCAACTGGTCGGGATGCGACCGGTTCGGCTGCACAAATATCGAATCGTCCTGGAACCGGATGGCGAGGTCGCGGGCTGGTGGGAGTCGTTAGAAGCCTTGGCTCACCGCATGGGACGTCCGCGCCCCGTCTGGCCCGATCAAGGCGTCTTCGTGCCTGATGGGATCCGTCCGCCCCCCGCCAGCAACAAGACCTATTCGGTCAGTTTCGCGAGTGGGCCATCACTCTGGCTCTCCGATGACCTAGCGCCAGGGAACCACGCCCAGCACGACAAGCGACTGCATGCCGTCGCCCAAAAGTTCTACCCGACCGTCCAGGGTTACGATGCCACTCCCCACCGCGGAGAGATTTTCCAGGACCTCCAAAAGACTGACCCGAATGACTCGGCCAGCGTGGTGGCGTTCGTGAACCGGTGGGGCGTGCTCGGCATCGGCATACCCGCCCTTCAGGCGGCGCGTCTGCCCTGCACGTTCGACGGCGTGGCGGCTACCGTGGCATGGATCGACGCCAGGCGCCGCTGGATCGAAGCGCTGCTCTCGCTCCAACGCAGGAAGCCGGTCACTGTGGAGGCGTCGGGGCTCACTCTGAGCCCGGCTGTGAAGGCCCACTACCACGGCCGGCTGATCACGTGGCCGATCCTCGCCCAGTGTCTGAATACCCTGGTCGGTTCTTTGCCGCTGACCGCTTACGTGCCCCAGGGGCGCGCACGGCTCCTGCCTCGATATTGGTTCAACTCGCTGGCGGATCTGCTCAACGCGGAACTCTGGGAATTTGCGACCGGCGATGGATACAAACTCCGCCGCTGCCAAGGGCCGGGATGCCGGATCGTGTTCCGTCCGCAGCATGCGAATAATAAGAAGTACTGTTCGCGGCCGTGCGCCAGTAAGGCTGGCGTCTACGCCTTTAGAAAGCAGGCAGCCAAAAGGGTGAGGTAGGGCGCGACAAAACCGAAGAGATAGAGGGCTTGGTTGGACGGAGAGGAATGTGATACGACTACGGGGAGGTGGCAATCCGAAAGAGCTTCATGACCTATTCGAGTGGCCGCTTCGGGTCAATGCCGGAGTTGTAGAGCTTCAACGCCAGCCATCCGCAGAGAATCCCCACGCCAAGCCTTGCTGAGGTTTCGCGGAGCAGGGCTCCATGTCCAAACACATTCCACCCATAGGAAAGGCCGGCCTGGAGAGAGCCGACCCCGCGGCCGACCTGATACAGGCCCACCCACGCCAAGACGACGATGCCGAGATACCGCAGAATACGCTTGACTGTCACGACGGGCGCCCCTGCTCCGGTTCTGGATCGTCCAGCGGCGTGTATAGCCTATAGCGCCACTGCCACTTTATCCCCGCGTCTTCGGTAAGACTCCCTTCTTCTCCAACTCGGCCAGGTGGGCTTCGGCGAGCTCCATCAAGAGAGCTCGGACGGTTTTCTTCGGATGAAGTAGGGCCGCCATCCGGGTCCGCAGCATCAACTCTGCTGGCACGTTCCGAATAATCCACGTCCCGGTTGCGGTCTCGCTCTTCGCCCTCATCGGCGGCGACTGTAGCGACCCTATCGTGCGATGTCAATAACTATCTATTGACATATATCGCATGATACTATATATATCGTTATATCTCAAAAGGAGGTGACGACGATGGCAATGGAACCGTTGCTGATTCACTTGCCCGGCCGGCTGAAAAAGAAGCTGCTGGGGCTTCGCAAGCAGGGCTACACGGCCTCCGGGTACATTCGGCGGCTGCTGGAGCAAGACCTCTCGAAGAAAAAGGAGGGCCGCGAGGCGGTATAAGCCCGATGGATGACCCCGACACGATCAACACGCTTCGGACCGCGCTCGAGGCGATGACGGCGCGCGTCACGGCCGTGTTCGAGCAGATGGCATATCTCACGGAGCGCCTCACGGCCGTGGAGCGGCGGCTGGCTGCACGGGTGGCGCTCCTCGAACGCCGGATGGACGAGCTGAGCAACCCACCGCAGAATCGTGACGAGATCCGGGCATTGTGCCAACAGGCGCTCGGCGGGGATCGGCAGGCGTTTCGTCGGTTTAACAAGCGCCGGCGTCTACTCCAACGGCAGGCGGAGGACCAACGCCGATTGGCGGAACAGGGAGGGGAGACCACCAACCAGGAAAAGGAGCAGCCATGACGACGGACGAACACGTGCAACAGCATCTAGTGGAACGACGTATGGATCTGACCGCCGCCTTTGAACGCCGCGCCCAGGACCTCCACGTCCTCACGGCCGCGGCCCTCGCGCAGGCCCAAGCCGGCGCGGACCCGGCGGTGCTTCTGAGCCAGTGCGACCAGGTGGCCAAGCAAGTCCGCGGGCTGCGGGCGATTTCCAGCAAGTTCATCGACATATCGGGCTCCGATGAGGCATGGAAGGCCAAACAGGACCAGTTCCACGTAGACGTTAACGCCCGTGGCGCTCACCTGATGATGCTTGCGCAGATCTTTACGAACGACATCTGCGATGACGGCGATTTGGATGAAGTCGAGGCGATGGCGACGGCCTTGGTCGATGCCGCGCAGAAACTCGAGGCGATGGTGAGCGAGCACAATGCCACCTATGAGGCCGGCACGGACGCCGAAGACGAGGCCCGGAGAGTCCGTCGCACCGCCCCGGCGAACGGGAAGGGCGCCCGCGTACGTGTCCTCGCCGCGCACGGCCGGAAGGGGGCGTGAATGGAATTGCCTCCCTGGGTTGAGCACGACATCCGGTCTCTGCCTGAGCGCTTTACGGGGCAAATTGTGATCGACGTGTGGGACGGTGATGTCACACGGCGTGACATCGTTGAGCGCAGCACGGCACCGCAAGCGGCGCAACAGAACAGGAGAAAATCACCATGACGGCCGCGCGCGGCATGGGCTGGATCTACCAGCGGGGCTTGGTGTGGTACATCGGCTACCACTTTCGGGGCGAGCGAGTCCGTGAATCCTCCCACTCCACCCGCCGAGGCGATGCAGTCAAGCTGCTGCGCAAGCGCCAGGCGGAGATGGGCAAGGGCCGGCTGATCGGGCCTGACGCAGAGCGCACCACGTTCGAAGACTTGGCGCAGATGGTGAGAAACGATTACCGCATCAACGACCGGAAATCGGTGGGCCGGATGGAGCAGGCGATCACCAAGCTGGAGGACTGGTTCGGCGCCTCACGGGCCGTCGACATCACGACGGATCAGGTCTCGGTCTTCATCCGCAGCCGTCTGGAAGGCCAGCCGGGTCCCGGGCGATTCGTGCGAGAGCGCCGAGAGCGGGCGGAGGCCGGACGGCGCAGAACCCCACGACCTGACCGCCCGGCCCAGCCCGCGACGATCCGCTACGAACTCTCGATCTTGAAGCGGATGTGTCACCTCGCGGTCATTGCGGAGCGGCTGGACCACGCGCCGCACGTGCCGTCGATCGAGGTACGGAACACGCGCAAGGGCTTTTTCGAGGCGGCGGACCTGACGGCGGTCCTCGGGCATCTTCCCGACGAGCTCCGGCCGGTCGCCCGGTTCGCGTACCTCACCGGCTGGCGACGGGGCGAGATCCTCTTGCTGACCTGGCGTCAGGTCGATTTCAACGGGGGCGTGGTGCGGTTGGATCCCGGCACCACCAAGAACGATGAGGGGCGGGCCTTCCCCTTCGCGGTCTTGCCCGACCTGGCGGCCCTCCTCCGCGATCTGCGGGAGGCCACGGCACGCCTGGAGCGTGAGACGGGCCGCATTATCCCGTGGGTGTTCCACCGACGGGGGGAGCCGATAAAGGATTTTCGCGGGGTGTGGGCCAAGGCGTGTACGGCGGCGGGATGCCCGGATCGCCTCTTTCACGACTTCCGACGGACGGCGGTCAGAAACCTCGAGCGCGCGGGGGTCTCGCGATCTGTGGCGATGAAGCTCATGGGGCACAAGACCGAAGCCGTGTACCGCCGTTACGCGATCGTGTCGGAATCCGATCTCGCGGAAGGGGTCACGAAGCTCGCCTCACTCCACCAGGACGGCGCGACCCCCAGGGTGGTGGGGCTCGAAGCGGCCCGCCAGGCCATAGCGGCCACAGTTCGGCCACAGTTGGCGGGGGTCAAGGGCTCCGGTGGGTCAGATGATAGTGGCTAAGTGCTTGAAAACGTGATGTGCCGGCGCCCGGGGTCGAACCGGGACGGGGTGGCCCCCGAGGGATTTTAAGTCCCTTGCGTCTGCCTGTTCCGCCACGCCGGCGCGCCAATCTCAGACGCACGAGGGCGCATCTGAGCCCTACAACCGTTTATCCGCCAGACGGGGACGTGGGGGAAGAAGACGGCGGATGCTTGATTGACTCCACGATCTGCCGGAGCTGGGCGGTTTGCGGGTAGTTTGGATGGGCCTTCATCAGCGATTCCCAGCGGGCAATCGCTCCCTGCTTGTCATTCTTATCCTCGAGCAAAATAATCCCGAGGTTGTACAGCGCCGCCGCGTTCTTCGGGTCCTTCTTCAGGACCTGTTTAAGCTCGGCGATCGCTTCATCCGGCTGCCCCAGGTAACGCAGAGACAAGGCCAAATCCATCCGCGTGCCCGCGCGACTCGGATCGACCTTCAAGGCGCGCTCGTACCACTCCTTTGCATCATCGAAACGCCCCAGCGACAAGTTGACATTGCCCATCGCGACCAGCGCCTCGACGTCCTTGGGATCTTTGTCGACCCGCAGTTTATAGGCAGCGACCTCCTCCATGGCCTTTACGAGTTCGGGATCGGGCGGCGCGGAGTCTGACGTGGCCGCCGGCGGGGGGGCATCGGGCGCCGGCGGCTTCTCTTTCTTGTCGCAGGAGACGACGCCGATCAGCAGCAAGAGAAGGACATACGGCCACCGGCGCTGAGAAGAAAGGACTCGATTCACGGGAGGGATTCTAGCCAATCGATTCACACCGTGTCAACTCGTACCGCGCCAAGGGCGCGGAATCCAAAACGCCCCTTTCCTCTCGAGTGGCGCAGCAGCCCGCACCACACCGATAACCAGGAGTCAACGGCGTCCTTTGGGCTTACAGTCAAGACCGACTGCCGATCTCCGCGGGCGGGGTAAAGACATGAACCCTTGACCGGCCCTGGACCTTCGCCTGATAGAGCGCCCGGTCCGCAGCGCTCACCAGCGTGTCTTTATCCCGGCCGTGTTGGGGATACGCGGCTACCCCGAGGCTGGCGGTCAACGGGATCGTTTTCTCTTCCACAACCAGAGGGAGAGCGGCCACCCGCCGGAGAATACGTTCCGCCACCGTCAGGGCATCTTCCAGGGACGTCTCGGGCATCAGCACGAGGATCTCGTCTCCGCCGTACCGTCCCACGATATCCGTGGTGCGAATACTGGCGCGGATGGCATCACAGAATCGACGGATCGCTGCATCACCCATCGCGTGACCGAACCGATCATTGAGTGCTTTCAAATGATCCAGATCGCTGAACACGAGCGCAAACGGCCGTGAGTGGCGCCCGGCCTTGAGGAACTCCTCCTCCAGCCGAGCCTCGAAGGTCCAGCGATTGACGAAGCCGGTCAGCCGGTCAATCGTGGCCAAGCGTTCGGTCTCCTCGTGGAGACGGATGACCTTGAGAGACTGCGCGGCGTCCCGAGCGATGGTAACGACCAGATCCTGGTCCGACGACGTGAAGGCGCCGTGGGCTGCTCCCATTACCAAGAGCTGAGCCGGCAGGTTGGCCTCGGTGAAGATCGGCACCGCAAGCAGCGTCGTGAGTGGAGGGTCACACCCTAACCCCCGAAACCGGGGATGGTCCGCGCCATCGATACGGAGCGGGCGAGGACCGGGCGGGAATGCGGCGACCACATCCGCGACCCAGGTCTCGGATCGAGAGCCAAACGGTGAGTTCCCCGACTCCACCACCTGAACGACCTGAACCTCCTCGTTGAAGAGCAGCAACGCCGCATACCGTGATTCAGTCAGCGTCCGTGCGGAATCAGTCAGCGTCTGATAGAGACCGTCGCGCGAACTCTCCTTACTCAGGGCCCGGCTCGCGGTGTAGAGCGCCTCGAGCTGGTGGGTGTAGCGTTGGACCTTCTCTTGCGAGGCGCTCAGGTGGGCCGCCAGGTCGTTAAAGGCCTGTCCCACTTCGCCAATCTCGTCCCGCGCTTGGATGGTCACCTGGGCCGCCCGGCCCGCGCTCAGGTCACGCGCGCCCCGATGCAACGCCAACAGCGGCTTCGTCACCCATCGGGCGAGCAACGCGTAGAACACGACGAGAAACACGGGCGCGACGACGAGCAGACCGATCAGCAGATGGTTGACCTGGGCGGATTGCTCGGCCGCGGTCCGCTCATGCACCGCCATGTCGCTCACCGCGAGCCGATGAAAGCGGAACGCCATGTCGATGATCTCGTTGGATAGACGATTCACGTCGTTCATCAACCGGGCCACATCGGGATGACCCACTGGCCGATCGATAAAGAGCACCTCCACGGCAATCGTCCCGAGGTGAACGACCCGGTCGTTGATCTCCCGGGTGTTGGCGTTCCATTGAACGCCCGCCCCGCTGTGATCGAGCTCGGTGAGGAGCCTGGAGATCTCCGTGATCGACTGGTCGAACGCGTCGCGCTGTTTGACATCCTCGGTCAGCAGGTAGTCATTGAGCGGCATCAACAGGCGGCTGAGTTCAAGCTGGAGTCGGTCCGTCAACGCCATACGGGCCGCGAGCTGCTCCATCGTATGGATGCTTTCGGCCAGATCGTGAACGACGATCATCATGCCACCGACGACGGCCGCCAGCAGGAGCGTCGCTCCGAAAAAAATCGCGCTGAGCTTCGTGCGAAGAGACGCGGTCACGGCACAGGAAGGACGAAGAGTACCTTGAGCCCCGGCGCGTTCTTCGCGACGCGGGCGGGAAGATACCCGAGACTGTTGGGGCGCGTCGACACCTCGGCCGCCATCGCCAAGGGGCCCGCGACCACTCGGGGCAAGCTGGCCCCTTCCTGGAACACGCGCTGAACCCAATGCAATTTATATTCTTTCAGCGTCATCCCGACCACAGAGGAGAGGAACGCCCCTTTCGTCCCCCCCTCCGGCAAATGGAGCACGTCCACGCGGTCCATCCCAACGAATTGCCGCTCACCCAAGTAGAGGGCTCGGACGTCGTGCGGCGTCAGGACGGTCAGCGGCCCATTCGCGTTGACGATCACGGCGATCTCCTCGGCCCAGCCCTTGGTGGCGCCGGTGGACCCGATGACCATCAGCGCGACACACCCGAGGAGGGCCAGCCACATCGGCAAACCGGTGGCATTCCGATGTGGGGAGCGCCGATCCGGCGAGATCAAAAGCCGAACGCCCATTGCACCTCGGCAAAATGTCGGAGCCGGTCGTCGGCCCTCGCATCCCGTCGGTATTGGGCTTTCAAGGCACTGTGCAACGTCTCGATCTCGAGCTCGGCCTCGAACAGAAACGTCAAGCGATCCCCGGACCGGGCGGTGCTGTATAGACCAGTGTCACCCAACCCGAACGTCGGACGGTCCTGCCCTCTGGGCGTACTCGAAAAGCTGACGTCGCCATACAGCCCCAAGTTCAATCCGAACCGTGGTCGAAGGTCGTCGTGTTCCTGCTGGACATTTCGCGAAGATTGATCGGCCTCGAGGCCACGAATGCGCTCTTCCAGGGCTCTGAGGGTCTGGTGGAGTTCCTCTGCGTCGCGGGGCGGCACGTCTTTGGCATATGCTGGGGCGAGAAACGGCACCATCGCGATCCCCATGATAGCGCCCACGCGCCATCGTCTCTGACGATCGCGTCTCATGTCGGCCAAGAATAGCAGAGATTCGTCGCTGTGCGAGAGACGATCGTCGTGAGGGGGGGGCTGCGCGCTGCGGGCTGGTGGATGTGGGGAATTTCCCCGAAGGCCGCCCACCTACCCACACCGAACAATCCCAGGTAGGGGTACGGCATGCCGTGCCCCTATTTCGAGGACACGGCGCCCTTCCCGAGTTCGGTTTCGATCTGCGCGATCTGCTTGCGGACGTCGCTCGCCGCCGGGGCGTTCGGATATAACGCGAGCCATCGCTTCCACATATCGAGGGCCGCGGCGGAATCTTTCTTGTCGTAATAGTACAAAAACCCAAGGTTATACATCGTGGGGTCGTGTTTGGGGTCGTACTCCAGGTTCTTCTTCAATTCGACAAGCGCCTGCTCCGGTCTGCCCCCATACTTGTAGGCAATCGCGAGATTCGTACGCACGTCGAGATCTTTCGGATTGATCGCCAGCGCCCGCGCGTAGAGATCCTGCGCCGCGTCGAACCGGGAGATCATCATATTCGCGTTGCCGAGGGAAACAAGGGCCTCCAAGTCTTTCGGGTTTTTGTCGAGGCGGGCCTTGAAGGCAATGATGTCCTCCATCGGATTCCGCGTCCCCGGCGGCAGCGGCCGATTGGTCGCCTCGCCGGACGGCGAGCCCGACGGGTTGACCGGCGGATGATTCGGTGGAAGCGGTCCCGCTCCACTGGGGCTCGTCGCCGGCTTGCCGCTCTCAGCGACGGGCTCTGGCAGCCCGCCTCCCCCGTTGTTTTTACACGACGCGATCAGGAGGAGCCCCAGACATAGAGCTCCCACCATTCCACGGGACCACATCATTGTTGCTCCTTTACTGGAACGGTTACTCGCCCTTGCCCGCAAACCCCCGCTCGGTCATCTGCCGGGGATCAAGCAGCACCTTGAGCCGTTCGGGAGAGACGATCTTCTGTTCGAGGGTCACCTCGCGAACGGTTTTACCGGTTCGATAAGACTCCTTGGCGATCTTCGCGGCAGCGTCGTAGCCGATTTCCGGGGCGAGGGCCGTGCACATCGCAAGACTCTGCTCGATCATCGCCTCGCAGCGCGCTTCGTTGGCGGTCAAACCGGCGATGCACTTCACCGTGAAATTCTTGCCCCCCGCCGCGAGCAACTGGATGGATTGCAGCAGGTTGTAGGCCATCACGGGGAGCATGACGTTCAGCTCGAAATTCCCGGCCTGCCCCCCCAGCATGATCGCGGTGTCGTTGCCGATGACCTGGACACAGACTTGGAGCAAGGACTCCACGATGACCGGGTTGACCTTCCCCGGCATGATCGACGAACCAGGCTGGGTCTCGGGCAGGTTGATTTCGCCGAGACCGCAGCGCGGGCCGGAGCCCAGCCACCGGAGATCGTTCGCGATTTTGATCAAGCTCACCGCCACCGTTTTGAGGGCGCCGCTCGCTTCGACCAGCGAGTCTTGCGCGCCCTGCGCCTCGAAATGATCGGCCGCCTCGATGAAAAACGGGCAGTCGGTCTCCTGGGACAAGAGGGTAATCGTCTTGGCCGCAAAATCGGGATGGGTGTTGATGCCGGTCCCGACGGCCGTCCCGCCGAGCGCGAGTTCGCCAAGCGACGCGCGCATATTTTCGACCCGCCGAATCCCAAGCTCGACCTGGCGGGCGTACCCGCCGAATTCCTGACCGAGTCTGATCGGGGTCGCGTCTTGGAGGTGCGTCCGGCCGATCTTAACCACCCGCGAAAACTCAAGCGATTTCTGGACCAGCGTGGCATGCAGCATCGACAACGCCGGGAGCAGCTCCTGATCCACCGTTTCGAGGGCCGCGATGTGGATGGCGGTCGGGATCACGTCGTTGCTCGACTGGCCCAGATTGACGTGATCGTTCGGGTGAATCGCCTTGGACCCCAGCACACCGCCGACCAACTGGGTCGCGCGGTTGGCGATCACCTCGTTGGCATTCATATTGGTAGAGGTACCCGAACCGGTCTGGAAGAGATCGATCACGAAGTGGCGATCCAGCGCCCCATCGATCACCTCGCGGGCCGCCTGGACTATGGCGCCGGCCTTATCGGCGGGCAACAATCCGAGATCGCGATTGACCTGCGCCGCCGCCCACTTCACCAATCCAAGGGCCCGGATGAAGCTGCGCGGCCAGCGAAGGTCGCTGATCGGAAAATTCTCGACGGCGCGCTGGGTCTGCGCGCCGTACAACGCCGCGGCGGGGACCCGCATCTCCCCCATCGAATCTCGTTCCACCCTCAACGCTTCGTCCGCCGTGTGGGCCGTTTGACGCGGTGTGTTCATTGCGATCCTTTCCAGTGTGTCGGAGTCTAGGAGTGTGTCCGAATATTTAGGTGTCGGAGCCTGTTCAGGAATGCGTCAGATGCAAGGCGGAGTGAGGAATCCCCCCGGAGCGTACTGGGTCGTACGTGAGGAGGGATTCCGAAGCGACAACGCCGCAGATGACCATTCATGGACAGGCTCCTAGGGGCCGTGATCAGCGCGGGATTCTACCATAAGAGTCGCCCGCCGCAATAGCCCGGCGGGTACGCGCTGGACCCCACCGGCGTATCTCGGTATAATGGGGCGCGTCTTCAGCCTGCCGAGGTGCGCGTCGGGCCTTCATCCGCGGCGCATGGTGCGAAGCCCCTCGTCATCGGCAGACGCGACAGAACTCACACACAAAGGACCGAACACGACCACCCAGGCCTTCGATCCGGCGATGATCCACACCCCCGACTACGTGTACGTCACCACTCCCGAGGTCCTGGCCGACGTCGCCGCCACGATGGCCCGCGCGCGCGTGATCGGCGTGGACACCGAGGCGGATTCGCTGCATTGCTACCAGGAGCAAGTCTCGCTCATCCAGGTCAGCGATGGGGTCCTCAACGCCGTGATCGATCCCCTGCTCCTGCCCGACCTCCACCCGTTGGGCCCCGTCTTCGCCGACCCGGGAGTCATCAAGGTCTTTCACGGCGCGGATTACGACGTGGTCGGGCTGAAGCGCGACTTTGGGTTCACCATCGCCACGATCTTCGACACGTGCCTCGCGGCCCAGGCGGCGGGCGCCCCGAAATACTCACTCGGCGATCTGCTCCAACGGTACTTCGAGGTGACGTTGGAAAAGAAATATCAAAAGGCTCACTGGTCCAAGCGCCCGCTCGCGCCCGACCTCCTGACCTACGCGGCGAAGGACACGCAGTATCTTCCCGCGCTGCACGAGCTGCTCCGGAAGGAAGTGGATGCCAGAGGACGTCTGGCGCAGATCGAAGAAGAAGGCGAATGGATCAGCCGCAGAGAATGGACCGGCCACGCCTTCGTCCCCGACGATTACACGCGGATCAAGGGCGCGTCCGCGCTTCCGCCCCCGGCCCAGCGCGTGCTCCGGTCGCTGGCGGCCACCCGCGACCGACTGGCCAAACGGGCCAACCGTCCGCCGTTCAAGATCGTCTCGGCCGACGATCTCCTGGCGCTCGCGGTTCACCAGCCCACCACCCCCGCCACCGTCGAGGCGCTGTTTCCTTCCGCCTCATCGCCGGTCCGCCGGGATATCGCTCGCTGGATCGAGGCGGTCCGCGCCGGCCTTGCCGACGACACACCGCTTCCGCAGCGAGCGGGCGGGCGGTTTGACCCGTTCTCCGCGGCCCAAGAGCGGCTCTTCGTCCGCCTCCGCGAGTGGCGAACCGCACAATCCAAGAGCGAAAGCGTCGAGCCGGCCATGGTCCTGTCCACCGAACAGCTCAAGACCGTCGTGCGAGCCTGGCCCAAGACGATCAACGACCTCGCCGCCGTGCCCGGCATCCGTCGCTGGCAGGCCGCCAGGTATGGAGAGGCGCTGCTGGGCCTGTTGGCGTAGGCGACACAGGCGATGGGATAGCGACCCCTTCGCCCGACCATCCGGGGGCACTCATGGACTACGAATCGCTGCGGCACATCGCGTTGTCGCTGACCGTCTTCGCCGTGGCGGCCGGGTTGGCGCTGTTCGTCCGGCGCCTGCTGCTGTCGGTGCTGCGTCGCTGGGCGGCCAAGACCGAAACCGCAATCGACGACATTCTGCTGGGCGTCGTCCGAGGCCCGTCGATCTTCTGGGCGATCGCGCTGGGTCTTTACGTCGCGATCGGCACGTCGGTGCTCCCCCCGCGCATCATCCAGCTGTCGTTTTCAGTGCTCCACGCGCTCGTGATCCTCTCGTTCACGTTCGTGGCGGCCAACGTGGCGTCGCACGCGCTGCGCTTCGCCGCCGAGCGCGCGGAACTCCCGTTCGCGTCGACCGGGCTGACGCAGGTCGTCATCAAGGGCTTCGTGATCACCCTCGGCCTCTTGATCCTGCTGGGCACGCTCGGCGTGTCGATCACCCCCCTCCTCACCGCGCTCGGCGTGGGCGGTCTGGCCGTCGCATTGGCGCTCCAGGACACGCTCTCCAATCTGTTCGCGGGCATTCACATCTTGATGGAAAAATCGATCCGGGTCGGCGATTTCGTCAAACTGGAAAGCGGCGAAGAGGGCTCGGTGACCGACATCGGCTGGCGGACAACTCGAATTCGGTTACCGCCCAACAACGTCGTGATCATCCCCAATAACAAGCTCGCGCAGGCCCGCATTCTCAACTACAGCCTCCCCGACAAGTGCATGGCGCTGCTGATCCCGATCAGCGTCTCGTATACCGCCGACCTGGATCAGGTCCAACGGCTGCTCATCGAGGAGGCCACCGCCGCAATCGGCCAAACCCTCGGCCTCCTGGCCGCCCCTGCGCCGATCGTCCGTTTCATCCCGGGCTTCGGCCAGTCATCGCTCGATTTGACGCTCATCGTCCACGTGCGCGAATTTGCCGATCAGGTCCTCGTCCAACACGAGCTGCGGCTCCGTATCCTAAAACGGTTTCGCGCGGACGGCGTCGAGATCCCTTTCCCATCCCAAACGGTGTACGTGCACGAGGAGCCCATACAATCACTCCACGATTGACTTGGGATCGCGTCGTGCGTAGACTGGCGCCGTCACTCGGGTGGGCGCGTGGCCAAGACCATCGAACAAATTTCCGCTGGAGGCATCGTCTTCCGCAAGCTGGATGATCGCATTGATGTCGCGCTCATCGCTCGAACGAGTCCTCGACGGCGAGTCATCTGGGCGCTCCCCAAGGGGTGGGTCGAGCCCGGCGAAACGATTCCCGACGCGGCGTTGCGCGAGATCCGGGAAGAGACCGGCCTGACGGGGCGGCTGTTGGAGCCGCTCGGCCAGATCGAATATTCGTTCTATTCTCCGGAAGACAGCGCCCGGATTCAGAAGACCGTCCACTTTTTCCTCGTCGAATATGTCAGCGGAGACACCGCCGATCACGACCACGAGGTCGACGAGGCGCGGTGGTGGCCGTTGGATACCGCCCTCGCGCAGATGACGTACCAGAGCGAGCGGCAGGTGATGGAGAAGGCCCGAAACCGTTTGCTGGCCCCGACCCTCCATTAGCAAGGTGCTGAAAGACTCGG
>Ga0180094_1000134_pt1 | contig 17038 bp, 19 predicted proteins | sample EasRivT47_16_1Da_FD_121786 | JGI IMG/M metagenome (GOLD analysis project Ga0180094, IMG submission 121786) | Soil microbial communities from meander-bound floodplain in the East River, Colorado, USA - East River metaG ERMLIBT47_16_1Da | ecosystem: Environmental > Terrestrial > Soil > Floodplain ... | reverse complement strand
CCCCTGCCCGAGGAGGTGACGAACGATCCCACGCTGTACAGCGGCTGCATGGCCGGGGCATCGGGTATCGACGAGCTTCGTGTCATGCTGGAGCGGGTCGGTTTCCGCGAGATTCGGATCAGGCCCAAGGATGAAAGCAAGACGTTGATCCGCGATTGGGCCCCTGGGCGTCACGTGGAGGATTATCTGGTGTCGGCGACGATCGAGGCGAGAAAGCCCGCAGGCTAACACCGGTCCGATCGGAAAGCAGGCGATGCCGAGATTGACATCTCTCTCGAGCCGTCTTATGTTCCAACTCTAAAGGCTGCTGAAAAAGTCCAGCTGCTGCGTTCTCGGTCGTCGGAAATCCTCACGTACGAACCAGTACGCTCCGGTTTCCTCCTTCCTGCGGCCTTGCATCTGGAGCTTTTTGAGCAGCCTGCAGGCCTTACAGAGGCTAATCGGTGCGGCGCGCTCAATCACGCTATCGTGAGGATCGCTTATGGCACATCCGATTGTGTGGGTGGACATTCCGGTTCTGGATCTTGATCGCGCGATTCAGTTCTACTCGGCCGTGCTCGGTTCTGCGGTGACCAAGCAGGAGTTCCCGGGGATGGCCATCGGCCTCCTTCCGCACGGGGAGGGCGAGATCGGCGGGTGCCTCTATTTGAAGGACGGCGATTGCCCGTCTCGCCAAGGGCCCCTGGTGTATCTGAATGTCCAGGGACGGCTCGATCAGGCGGTGGCCGCCATCGAGCCGAACAGCGGCAAGGTCCTCGAACCCAAGCACCAGATCGGGCCGTACGGGTTCCGGGCGATCATCCTGGACAGCGAAGGGAATCGACTGGCCTTGCACGCTCCATCGTAGGCCCTACCAGTCCTTGCCGCGGATGATTCGCCCCTGATCGAGTTGCGTCCCTCTCCCAAGGCGGCGTTCGGCGCGAGAACCCGCGTGGCGTATTTGGCGCTTCTTGCCGGCGCCGTCGGCATCGCGTTCGCGCCGATCTTCGTCCGACTCTCCGAGCTGGGACCGACGGCCACCGCCTTTTATCGCCTGCTCTTCGCGCTCCCCGTGCTGGGAATGTGGATGTGGTTCGAGGAACGGGGCGCGGCGCCGCCTCGGCGTCCCTCGAAGCCACAGGATTACCGCCGGTTGATCGGGGCTGGGCTGTTCTTTGCCGCCGACCTCGCGATTTGGCATCGGTCGATCGCCCTGACCTCGGTCGCCAACGCGACGTTGCTGGCCAACTTCTCCCCGATCTTCGTCACGCTGGGCGCGTGGGTCCTGCTCCGCGAGCGCGTGAGCCGCTCGTTCCTCCTCGGTCTGGGCCTCGCGATGGTCGGCACGATCACGCTCATGGGAGAGAGCGTGGCTCTCAGCGCCCACCACGCGTTCGGCAACGCCCTCGCCCTGCTCGCCGCGGTGTTCTACAGCGGCTATCTGTTGACGGTGCGGCGGCTCCGAAACGAGTTCTCCACCGCCACGATCATGACGTGGAGCGGAGCCGTCACCTGCGCCGCGCTCTTCCCGCTCGCGCTAGCCTCCGGAGAAAACCTGCTCGTGGCCAGCGCGTCGAGCTGGGCGGTCCTCATCGGCCTCGCGCTCATTTCCCACGCCGGTGGACAGGGCCTCATCGCCTTCGCGCTCGCCTACCTCTCCGCGCCGTTTTCATCGGTGGCCTTGTTGCTGCAGCCGATGGTGTCCGCGGGGCTGGCGTGGGTGATCCTGTCGGAACCCCTGCGGCCATGGCAGGGCCTTGGCGGGATCATCATCCTGGCCGGCATCGCGCTCGCCCGGCGGGGAGCCGAGAAAGCGTAGCCTCTTGAGAAAATCCCCCCTTCCCCCCCTTTTACAAAGGGGGGGACTTCATGCCGGTGATTTTTGTTTCGCCAGCCAGACCAACCCCAACATGCCCAACCAGAATAGGAGCGTGTTGAACGTGATGACGTTGCCGGCGAAACCGATGGCGTGGGTGAATGCCCACGGGGAGTTGTCGCGGACGACTTCCATCACGTGCCAGAAGAGGCGCAACGCTGATCGCCGGTAGCCGTTCAGCCCCATCACCCACGTCACGGTCACCCCGATGAAGAACAATGCTCCGTACCCTCTTGTAGAAAGCTTCCCCCAAGCGGGTGACGAGATGGGTGTCGAGTGCCTTGTCAGGGCGTACGTCAGGCCGGACCCAATAACCAGTAGACTAAACGTGGTCATCACGAATGGTATTTGGTACCCGACTCGGACGTTAGCGGGAATGAAGTAGCCTGTGACGCTGAGCCACAGGATATTGAGGGCTCCCGCGATAAACAGTGGACCAAGGATCGCGGGAAGGCGCGAGTTGGGCTCCCGATATTTTGATCGCCACCAAGCGAGGAGTGACCAGATCATCGCCGCCAGCATGAGGTTGATCGCGAACTGCTTGGCCGACTCGACCCCGAAGTTACCGATAACGGGGTGCTGTTGACCCCCGATAGACTTACTGATCCGGCCATCAAAGAGTGCGCATCCAGCCTGGGAAAGAATCACAGAATGCCTTATTTCACGGTCATTGAGCACAAAACAGTACGCACTATTTGGTGACCGCCTCAGTAAGTTCCGCGGCGCGCATGACCAGCGTGTGAGGAGTGACGTAGAGCAGCAGTCCGACAGCGAGGGTCATCAGCACATACTTGGCGTGATGGCGAAAGCGCCGTCCACCCTCTTCGGCATCGATCCGCTGCCACAGGTAATAGGTCATCGCGATGCTGAGCGCACCGATCAGTACGACTAAGATGATGCTGAGCCACGCGATCAGTCCGCCAAACATGATGATGCCCATCTGCTGGCGGAAGGCGTAGATCTCACGGCTCAGCCAATACCCGCCAAAGGGAATTGTGAAGAATCCAAGGATGATTGCGAGCAACGCCATGCCACCCATCCAGTCGTAGTACGCCTTCCGTTCTCGGGTCGCGGCCGTCATGGCATGGTAGGCCGCGTACGTCGCGATCACGGCGCCGCCAAAGACGAGATTGCCCACAAACCGATGCACGGCGAGCGGCGACGAGAGGGCGTTCCGAAATACGTGCCAGTCGGATCCTAAGAACCGGCCCTGAGCGTCCACCCCGGCAGGGGACATCATGAACGTGCCCCAGGAGTTCGCAACAACCATCAACCCCGTGCCGAGCAGGTTGGCGAACACGCCGAGGCCGAAGTGATCCCACCGCCCCGGGCTCGCGCCGTTCGTCGGCCACGTGTAGTAGTACAGCGTTGTGGTCACACTGAAGGTGACAATGAGCACTCCATAGAAGAGGGCGGATTGGCGGAACACGGCGGCGAAGTAGCGCGTGAGACCGGGATAGAGCGCAACCAGCCCCGCCAGCAGGACAGCGCCCAGCACGGCGGCCACCGCCATCGCCGCCACCACAACCCGCAGCAGCTCGCCGCCCGCCACCCGGTAGCGGCGCGCACGTTCACCATCTCGGCAGAACATCGAGCCCGCCTCAGCGAGCGTCACCAGGAGGAGAGTGCCGAGAACAAACGCGCCGAAGTAAGTGTGCTGCTGGGCGAGCACCCAGACCACGATGCGGCTCTCGCTCAAGGGATATGGAAGGGGCAGAGAGGGGTAATCCTTGATGGTCAGCCAAGGGGCCGGAGGCCCGGACACAGGACCTTCGGTGCGATAATACACGTCGGTGGACACCTCGGGGGCGGGGGCGATACCAGATTGGGGTCCAGCTAACGCAGCGGGCGGGCCCACGAAGCCGAAGAGTCCACCGCAGCATCCCGCGAGGATCAGCAGCGGCGCATACAGCGCCGGTTTCCCCACGGCAACGTGTCGTGGCATTTCGTCTCCTCCTCGCGGTGATGATGGAATCACGCTATCAAAGCCCATCGCAGAAGGTCAACCACCCAGTCCCAACCGACCCATACTCCCGCAGACTGACTTCGCGTTGACGCCAGGAAATACGCCGTGCTAGTGTGGGCCCTTGGGTGTTCCCCGTGGGCGGCGCCCTTTGCTGGACCACGGCCCCCAAAGAAACCGACCTTATTTATGTACGACGACCTCCTCTTGTCGGAGGACGAAACCCCCTACGTGATTCGGAGGCGCGCGCTATGGATCCTCTCAAGAAAGTTTCGTCCTTGGACGCCACGAAGAAGGCCTCTTCGTTGGTCGAGGAGTTCAAGGGCTTCGCGTTCAAGGGCAACGTGGTCGATCTGGCCGTCGGGGTGATCATCGGCGCGGCGTTCGGAAAGATCGTCGACTCGCTCGTCAAGCAGATCCTCATGCCGGTGATCAGTCTCCTCGTGCCGGGTGAGCAGGGCTATTTGGGGTGGAAAATCGTCGTGGGCAGCAAGGAGGTGCCCTACGGCCTATTCATCGGCGAGCTGGTCAATTTCGTGATCGTCGCGTTCGCGCTGTTTCTCTTCATCGTCAAGTTCCTGGGGTGGATGATGCGGGCCAAGCGCGCCGAGGTGGCCGCGCCCCCGCCGCCGACCACGGACCAGCAACTCCTGATCGAGATCCGCGACTTGCTGAAGCATCGGCCTGGCTAACCGATCACCGCAGCCAGACGGTCGCCGGGGGTTCCGACCCGATTTTTGCTTGACTCCCCCCGCCGGTTTTCGCTACAGTAACGAACTTTGAGGGTCCCCCATGGCCGATGACGACGCGTTCCGCAAAGGGTTAGCGTTGGCAAGCCGGGTGGGCGTGGAGATGGTCGCCGCCACCCTGGTGGGGGCGGGGGTTGGCTACGGGCTCGATGCCTGGTTGGGCACGCAGCCTTGGTTATTAGTGGTGGGCGTGGTGTTGGGGACCGCCGCCGGGTTTCTGGGCATTTACCGCCTGGTGAACACACCACCATGACGTGGTAGGGGCGTATTGTAATACGCCCAGTATCGGGATTCATGGAAAATCCGCTTCACCATTTCGAGCTGCACCCGCTGATTCCGCTCTCGTTGTTCGGGATCGATATCTCGATCAATAAGGCAATCGTCATGATGTGGATCGCCTGCGGGCTGGTGTTTCTCTTTTTCTACGTCGCCACCCAGGGTCGCAGTCTGGTGCCACGCCGCATCCAGAGCATGGCCGAAATGGCCGTGGAGTTTTTGCGGGCCCTGGTCCTCGAGAACATGGGACCGGCTGGTCGAAAGTTTTTCCCGTTCATCGCCACGCTCTTCTTCTTCGTCTTGTTCGCAAACCTCTTGGGGCTCATCCCCGGCGCCTACACGGTGACGAGCCAAGTGATCGTGACGGGCTTTCTCGCGGTGCTGGTGTATGGGATCAGCCTCGTGGTCGGCTTTGCCCTGCACGGATTTCACTTCTTATCGATCCTGGCGCCGGCGGGAACACCCGGCTGGTTGATGCCGCTCATGGTCCCCATCGAGATCATCAGTCAACTGGCACGGCCCGTGACGTTGGCCGTCCGGTTGTTCGCCAATATGACGGCCGGCCACATTATCTTGATCGTGCTCTTTTCGCTCATGCTCACCGCCCCGGTGTACATCGGCTGGATGCCGTTTGGGTTCACCGTGGCGATCTATGGGTTGGAGCTCTTCGTCGCGTTCATTCAGGCGTATATCTTCACGATTTTGGCAACGGTGTACTTAGGGGACGCCATTAAGCTCCACTAACACGACCACGGACAACGAGGGAGAGAACTGATGGATTCAGCGGCAGCGGCATTGTTGGGGATGGGCATTGCGGCGGCGGGGTTTGGCGGCGCGGCCATCGGCATCGGCTACATTTTCGGCAAGATGATCGAAGCGACGGCGCGCCAGCCCGCAGCGGAAGCCAAGGTCGCCAAGTACATGTGGATCGGCTTCGCGTTGGTCGAGGCGATCGCGTTGTACGGGCTCGTGATCGCGTTCATCATCATGGGCATGCGGGGATAAGGCGGGCCAACGATGCCTCAATTCGACACCCACTTTTTTACTCCCCTGCTCTTCTGGTCGGCGGTCTCGTTCGCGATCCTGCTCTTTCTGCTGAAGCGCTACGCGTTCCCCGCGATCACCGAGAACCTCGCCAAGGCGGAGCGGGCGCGCCAGGAGGCCGAACGGCTCCTGGCCGAGTATCAGGCCAAGCTCAAGTCCGCCCAGCAGGAAGCCACCGCGATGATCGACCAGGCGCGCAAGCAGGCCCTGCAGGTCGGCGAGGACAACCAACGGCGCGTCAAGGAAGAGACCGACCGCATGCTGGCGACGGCGCGCGAGGAGATGGCGCGCGAGCGGTTGCGGATGGGCAAGGAGCTCAAGGAGCAGACCGTTGAGTTGGTCATGGCGGCCTCCGAGCGCATCCTCCGACGCAGCCTGACCGACGCGGATCACACGCGGTTGATCAAAGAGGCGATCGAGCAGTTGAGTTAACGGTTTGACCACGGTCCCCTGGGGGCGACCGGCTGGTCGCCTCCCCTTGCGGCGCCGCGGATCGAATCATGGCGGGCGTCCCTCGCCCTTACGTCTCAACCATGCCGCCTTACCGCGCCGTCTTCTTCGACCTCTGCGACACGCTCGTTCACTTCGACGCCGAGCGGCTTCCCCTCGTCGAGATCGACCACCGGCCCACGCGATCGACGGCGCACGCCATTTACGACGCCATGGGAGCGTCTCCGCCTGTTCGCTTCGATGCGTTCTTTGCGTGCTTGACCGCCGTCACCGCCGAGATCGCCGCCAAGCGCGACGTCGATTGTCGCGAGGTCACGTCGCAGGAGCGGTTTCGGCGCGTCCTGGAACGCCTCGGCGCGGACGCCGGCCCCGAAGCCGCCGACCGCTTGGTCCTCGCGCACATGAGTCGGTTGGCGACGGCGCTCGTCCTTCCCCCGCACCACCGGACCGTGCTGGAAACTCTGAGACGAACCCATCGCCTGGCCGTCGTGACGAATTTCGATCACGCGCCCACCGTGTATGATGTGCTCCGTCGAGACCGACTTGACGCGTTCTTCGAGGTGGTCGTGATCTCAGGAGAAGTGGGGTGGCGAAAGCCGCACCGGGTGATGTTCGAGACGGCGCTGCAGCGGCTTGGACTGCTCCCCGACGAGGCGTTCTTCGTCGGCGATAACTTCGACCTCGACGTGCTCGGCGCAACCGAGGTGGGCATGGCCGCGGCGTGGTACACGCGTGGGCGTCCGGTCGAACGCGAGACCAACCATCCGATGATCGCCGACCTTTCCGAACTCAACCAACTGGCCTAACAGGGTGCTGAACAACTCGGTAAGGCCTGCAGGCTGCTCAAAAAGCTCCAGATGCAAGGCCGTAGGGAGGAGGAAACCGGAGCGTACTGGGTCGTACGTGAGGATTTCCGACGACCGAGAACGCAGCAGCTGGACTTTTTCAGCAGGCTGCTAAGACGCGGCCTCGGAGGTTGTGGGAGGGAAAACGAACCGCACTTCCTCCGCCTTGTCGGTTGCCATCCGGATCAACGCCTGGACGTTGAGCTTCGCCTCGGCATCCTCTAACTCCCGCACGGTGGACGACGTCGCGGGGTGCTTGGGCGTGAAGAGCGTGCAGCAGTCCTGGTCGGGCTGGATCGAGATCTCGTACGTCCCGATCGCCTGGGCCTGGTGGACGATTTCTTCCTTGTCCATCCCCACCAGCGGGCGGAGCACGGGGAGGCTCGCGACCGCGTCGATGGTCGACATGTTCGCCAGCGTCTGCGACGCGACCTGCCCCAGCGCCTCGCCGGTAATGAGCGCCTGGGCATGGACCCGCCGCGCGATGTCCTCGGCGATACGGATCATCAGGCGGCGATAGACAACGACGCGCAGGGGCGGCGGCACAGCAAGGACGACTTCGCGCTGGACTTCGCCGAACGGAACGAGGAAGAGGCGGGATGCGTGCTGATACCTGGTGAGCAATTCAACCAGCTCGCGGGCTTTTTCCTGCGACGCGCGCGTGACGAACGGGTGGCTGTGGAAGTGGACGAAGATCACGTGCGCGCCGCGCTTCATCATCCGGTACGCCGCGACCGGCGAATCCAGTCCTCCGGAGAGCAGGCACGCGACCCGGCCAGAAATCCCGGCCGGAAGCCCCCCCGGCCCCGCCATCCGATCGAGCGAGAGTAAGAATCCTTTCTCCAGGACTTCGACGTAGATCGTCAACTCGGCGCGCTCCAGGTCCACCCGCGCGCCGGTCAGCGATCCGACCAGGGTCCCGAGTTCGACGTTGATCTGATTCGAGGTGAGGGGATACTGCTTGTTCCCGCGCTTGGCCGAGATCCGAAACGAGGCGAAACGGAGGGGCTTGACCGTGTCGGTCACGGCTTCGGCAAGCCGATCCATGTCGAGCGGCACCCAGCGGGCGATCGCGAAATTCGCGACGCCGAACGTGCGCGCGAGCCTTGCCAGGACTTCCCCCTCGTCCGCCGCCTCCGGCAACGCGATCAGGAGCCGGCCCTCCGGCCGCTCGATCGGCCCCGAGCCGGTGCCCTTCAACCCGCGCTGGAGGTTCTTCACCAAGCGCTGGAGGAAATAGGCCCGGTTGCCTTTTTTGAGCGTCAGCTCGTGGTAGTGGACGAGGGCGTAGCGCATGCGCGGAGGATACCGAAGGGGCGCGGGGGATTCAAGGGGCGATGCTTGGTGAGCGGGCGGGGTGTCTCTGAGGCGGCGCGTCAGATCAGGGCTGTGTCGCCTATTTTCTTGTTCGAAATTCCGAAAGACGCGAACATTCTACAAGGCGATCAAGCGTCTTCAAGGTAAACACCTTGCCGCGTGTAGAAAGGAGCAGTTTCTTCATGTCCTCTCGGCGCACCCCAAAACCCCGGCCAGCTATGCAAGCGATCACCTCATATTTAGGGTTATTGGGAGAACGCCCCTGTAGGCTCAAGGAGCCCAGATGTTGGATTCTGGTGATCTTATCCCGAGCAGTGCCATCGTCTTCTGTCACCTTGGCCTCGATGATAACCTGCGGATTAAATTCGTCCAGAACGATAAAATCCGGTGTCTGGTCGAATCCCGGAATGCGCTCTGCCCGCTTGGTTTTTCTATAACTGATGCCGGACTTCGCCAGAACGTCTTCGATCGCGGATTCAAGATTGTCCCCAATCAGCTCGCTCACTGAATCACGGTGCCCGGCAAATGGGCGCCCCAGAAAGCGCTCGTACAGCAACATCGCATACGGAACGCCGATTCCAGCCAGCGTCCGAATTCCCTCAGCACCCGTCTTGGTATCCGCCTTATCGAGACGGTGGATCTTATCCGCCCCAACATCGGGAGCGCTTTCGGTCAAGAACTGACACGCGGTTTTGAGAAGCGCCTTGAAACGGTCTGAGTTCACGACGCCATCTCTGAGAGGCGTAAGCGGAGCTACTCGTATCTTCCGGTCGAGTGACCGAACAAAGCCCTGACTCACCAGGGTGCCGGATCGTTGTGTGGCTACGTAGGCCCATTCGGGCGGGCTGAACCCCAGTATGGAGCGCAACACAATGAACGAGATGGGAGCGTCCCGGGTAGCCCCTAAAAGAGGACCCGGCGAGATATTCATGAAGCCCGATGTCGCCTGTTTCAGTGCCTCATAGCCACGCTCGAACACCGGATAGTCAATAAACCCAGTGCCCTTTGGCAGAACCAGGAACTCCGACTCCAGACAGGAGAAGACCGATTCCACGAAACGATCTGAATCGGCCAACACCTCATCGAATGTACCCTCAAAAGGAAAGTTCAACTGCCTGCTCGCCGTAAGGTTCTTCCTTCTCTCTGACAAAGAAGTCCTGGAGACGTGGAGCAATTGCCAGCGCGTCCCCAAGGTGTGCGTCCACCGCCTTGACGCCGCCGAACTCTTCGAGATCGACCTCCACGGCTCTGAGTCGGTCAGAAACAGGCCGAGCTTTATTCCATGAAGAGCGAAGATGCCAGACTGCCAGCCGGATGAGGTGCCCGTACACGATACAGCGAATATCGCCGCGCGTAGGCTTCAGCCCCCCCTCACGCAAGTGGACCAGATCATTGCGGACCAGCGTCGCCACCTCTTCCGGTTTTTCACAAATCCAGGAGCGAGGAATCGAACCCGTTGAGCGACAGACAAAGACCGTATCAACCACAGAGGAACCGGTCCCATTGATATGGATCGAGCCCCCCATTTCCGCTGGGCACGGCAGAGAAGCCGAACACGTGAGGCCCGCATCGAGGATCGCGACGGCTAATGGGTAGTACGCCTCGATCTGATTGTGGTGATAGGTAAACGCCAGCGGTGCCCCGGGTTTAAGGGCTCTGGCCATCCGTTGAAAGACAGCAGATAAGCCCTCCGTGAAATGGGCGATGCCTCGCTCCATGGAGGAGTTTTCTGTGAGTTCATCTTGATGTCGAGTAGAGGCCTGCTGAAACGCCGCGTGGTCAGTCCCCACAAGGCGACGCAACCAGACATAACAGAAGTCCATCAGTTCGGCATACTGGACGTTCCCGAAATAGGGGGGATCGGTCAAAACGGCATCAAGGCTCGATGGGGAAAGTTCGGCAGCCGTCGCGCTCTGGCAACGAAGAATAACCTGACGCTTCTTCGGCGACATGGTCTTGCCGTACTCTCCAATCCACTCGCCAGGAACGGGGATCAGCGTCTTGCGATTACCGAAAGAGCTGACTTCAAATGGCTCATAGCAGTAGGCCTTCGCTCTCCCATATTTCTGTAAGATGTTTGACCATCCCCCACTGCCGACGCTCGTGTTCGATCCGCTGGGTATGCCCAATAAGTTCGATTCGCACTGCACGAGTCCAACCGGGAACCCATGCACAGAGAAAATATCGAGAGACTTCAGCGCCATCGTGTCGTATCGGCACAGCATATTCTGGTAACGGAGGAGATCGGAGAGGTTAGTCGCTAAAGCGAATCGCACGCTGTCATCCGATTCTTTCGCAATAAATTGGCAACTGAGCTCTAGTCCTAGCAGTTGGCGCGAGTTAAACATCTCCTTGTAATATTCGTAACCCCACCGATGGAGCCTGTCGGTCTCATCCCCTGGCAAAATACGATCGTTCGGAACAAACTCAGGAGCGATCCTTTCCCGCGCAGATGCCGCCTCACGATATTTCGCCAGATCAGCATCATCCGGCTTTTTAAAGAAGCGGCCATTGTGGCCAGCCTTACAAATTTTGCAAAGGTACTCCATCGCGAACATTCGATGGCGTGGCGGTCCGGAAGAAGGGTCTGGATACGCATTGGCCTCACTGCAATGGGAACAAATTGCCTGATTGCGCTTCGCGCCCTTCGATCCCAGCGCCGTGCTGCAAGTGCGGCACCTGCCAGGAGACTCGCGAGTTTTGGCTTCGTGAAGGTCCCCGCATGAAGGACATACGAACACATAGTTAGGATGTCGTGCATTTTCGGCAACCAAATAGCCCGGGAAAAGATCAATATCCTTGCCGCACTTCCTGCACGCCTGGACCTTGACCCACAGAAAGTACTTTACGTTTGCCTCAATTGAGCCGCAGGCAATACATGCCGTGCGGTACAGGTGCCCAATTCGAGATTCCAGCCACTTGGTTAGCCTCTCGCCTTCCGTTCGATATGTCTTCAGATCGAGATGCTCAATTTCCCGGCTCACAATCCAGTGGGCCATTGGATTGATGTCGTAGCCGATGACGTCGCAACTGAGCCGGTTCGCTTCGAGAAGCGGCGTACCGCCCCCCATAAAGGGGTCCGCAATTCGGATTCCGCTGAGATCATTTGCGGAAAAAAAGGCATCTCTCAATTTCTTCTTGCCAAACTCGGCGAGGAGCAGTCCACGAAAGAGCGTGCCCGGGCGGCGGGCGAACCACTTGTGGACACCAATGATCGGGCGGTAATTCTGCTGAATCTGTTTTTCCCTGAGCGCCAGATCGGCGATGAAGGGAACATCGAAATCTCTTTCAATCGACATTTTAGACCGATCGAGACCTGGCATCGATCATTGGGGAGGCTCCTTCACGAAGCCCACGATAGTGAAAATCATTGTAGGTTGCAAGTGAAACCATTGCATGAGGCCGGGCGTCGGCTGAAGATCCTCGCGCGTACCAGGCTCGCGAGCGGCTGCCAACGTGCGTGCAAGTTATGTGGTAGCTTGTGGGGTCACATGTTTGGTAACCGGCTTCCCTGGTCCCGGTGCCGCTTGGCTTCCGCCCGCATCCGCCGAATGCCGGTGCCGGCTTTTTCAACGGACCGCAACCGCTCTACCAGATCGGCAATTATTAGCTGAGAATTGTGGCGTGTGGACTGCCCGGCTTACGCCTTGGAATCGGTCAGCGCCCGATCCACCGACCATTTGCCCGACCCGGCGATCATCACCGCGGCGCTGATCGCCAGAGCCAGCAAGTGGTATTCGAACCCTTCGCCCGCCTGCTTGCCGAACCAATTCATAAAAAAGCCGTTCGGCAGGTGGACGAGCCAGATGGCGCCGACCATGACGCACGCGATGCCGAACGCGGCCAGCCGCGCGGCGAATCCGAGGACGAGCATCACCGCGCCCACCGATTCGGCCATGATCACCAGGAAGGCCACGACCGCCGGGATGTTCATTTGGGTGGTGAAAAACCCCATAGTGCCGGAGAAGCCGTTGCCGCCGAACCACCCGAAGACTTTTTGGGCGCCGTGGGGGAACATCACGACCCCGAGCATCACGCGAAGGATTAAACCTGACCACGAATCGTCGGTTTGCAAGAGAGCTTTCATGAGCGTCCCTCCTTTCAGAAGTGGCGTGCGAACAGTGCGTCACCGCGTTGCAGGAGCATCTTCCCCTACCGGCGGTTGGGAATCAACCTCGTCGGCACGGCGACTCGGCGATCAGGCGTTGGATGAGGGCTGTGTTGGCCGGGGGAAACCGGAACCCCGCGAGCTCGTGGGGGGCCACCCAGCGGAGTTCCGCGCAACCCAGCGCACGGGGCTCGCCCGCGATCAGGGCGCAGCGGTAGAAACTGATGTCGATGGTCGCGTGGGGGTAGGCGTGGACACCGCGGTCGCAGGGTGAGACGATCGCCACCTCGACCCCGACTTCCTCCCGGACCTCCCGCTGCAAGCAGGCTTCCAGCGATTCTCCCGACTTCCGCTTGCCGCCGGGAAACTCCCAGAAGCCGCCCAACGCCGCATCGTCCCGCCGACGGGCGATGAGATAGCGGCCATCCTGTTCGATCAGCGCCGCAGCGACTTCAATGACCGGCGCGGGTTTTTGGTTTCCGGGCGCCATCGGGCCGGCGGGTGGGGTAGGTCTTGCAGATCGTCCGCATGGTGCACGACGGACACGCGGGGCGCTTGGCGGTGCAGACCGTCGCGCCGAAATCCATCAGGGCCTGGTTGAAATCGTAGCCCTTCCCCGGGGGAATGAGCGCCGCCGAGAGCTTCCAGAGCGCGTTTCGGACGGCCGAGCGTTTGGGATCGCCCTTGGCCAGAAAGACGCGGTGAAGGACGCGCGCCACGTTCGTATCAAGAATCGGCGCGTCGAGCCCGAAGGCGAAGCTGCGGACCGCGCCCGCGGTGTACCGGCCGATGCCTTTGAGGGACAGGAGGTCCTCTTCATCCTCGGGGATGGTCCCGCCGTAGCGGGCAACCGATTCGCGCGCGATCCCGTGGAGTCGGACCGGACGGATGTTATACCCCAGCGGATACCAGGTCTTCCTGACGTCATCGACATTCGCCTCGGCAAGGTGTTCCACCGTCGGGTATTTCTCGAGGAACTCGTGGTACTTGGGGATCACGCGCTCGACCTGCGTCTGCTGAAGCATCACTTCCGAGACCAGAATCTCGTAGGGGTCGGTGGTGTTGCGCCACGGCAGATCCCGGCCATGGGCGCGGTACCAGGCCAGGAGGCGTCGCTGAAACGCTCGGCGCTTTCCGGGGTCGATCCGAGGAATGCGCGGGCCGCCCATCGACGGTCAGAGCGAGGCGAGCAGTTTTTTGGCGTCCGCGACGAATTCGCCTTCTGGCGCGTTCTTGAGGTATTCCTCCAAGTGTTTTTTCGCGTCCTGTTTCCTGCCGAGTTTATTTTGAACGACGGCGAGCTGGTAGTGCGTGTTCGTAAATCGCGGGTTGAGATTCAAGGTCGCCTCGAGCTCCTTCTCGGCGGCGTCGAACCGGCCCTGACGGAAGAAGACCACACCGAGGTTATAGCGGGCGTCGAACAGCACTGGGAAGAGCTTGATGACCTGCTGATAGGCCTCGGCCGCTTCGACCAGGTTGCCTCGCTTCTGATACGCGTTGGCGAGGTGGAAATAGATCATAAACTGCTCGCTGTCCCGCTCCAAGGCCTTTTTGAAATAGGCGATCGCCGAATCGAGCTTCCCGTCGCTTAGGGCCATCTCGCCAAGCCGGGTGTTGACGTTGCCGACGTAGGGGTTGAGCTGCGCGACTTCTCGGTACGCCGCCGCCGCGGCACCGGGCTTGCCCATCCGCGCGTACACCTGGCCCAACTCAAAGAACGCGGTGGCCAGTTCGGGGTTGGCCGTGAGCACGGTCGTGAATTCCATCTCCGCGAGATCGAGCTTGTCCTCTTTCTGATAGACACGGCCCTTCTGAAAATGGGCCATGTAAAAGCTCTTATCCCGAGAGAGGACCTGATCGTACTCGGCGAGCGCTTCGGCATCGCGCCCCATCTCAGCGAGCGTATTGCCGATCGCGTACCGAGTTGCGAGATTGCCCGGTTCCTGGATCAGCGCCTGTCGGTAGACCTCGAGCGCTTTCTCATGCTCCCGCGTGCGGACGTAGGCATTTCCGAGCCGGCCATACACGTCGGCGGTTTTCATCCCGGCGTCGATCGCCTTGGTATACTCCGCGATGGCGTCGCTCCATGTCTCCTGTTCCTCGTACAACTGACCCAACAACACGAGGGCGTCGCCATAGGCCGGTTTCAGTTCGAGCGCCTTCTTGGCCTCCTCCACCGCGTCATTCTGCCGGCCCATCGCTCGGTACACCTGCCCCAGCCGGTAATGGGGTTCCGGGGCGGTTGGAGACTTCGTGATCGCCCGCTGAAACGCTTCAGCCGCCTGGCTGTAGCTTCGCCGGGCCTGGAACGCCTGCCCCTCGGCCAACGGATCAGAACCACCCTCCGCCACCGACGCGGAAAAGAGGGCAACCATGAGGACCACCGCCATCCACCGCGACATTTCAATGCCATCCCGTACCGTCATGAGCCCTCCCTGGCTTGGTCATATAGGTCATTATCGTACCCGCCATTCCCTCTTCGGGCAACTGAATGTGGGGCCTCGGCCCTAATGTCGGTGTCCGTGGTCGTGGGCTGACTTGGCCGGAGACTCGCCGCTTATACGATCGTGCGCCATGAGGACGTAGAGCACGGCACGACCGGGACCGGGGTTGACGACACCGTGGTCGGACCCCGATGGCGCCAGCACCGCCTGCTGGGGCCCGACGTCGAACCGCTCCGATCCGACCTGGATCTGGGCCCGACCCTCGACGACCAAGTACACTTTGTCGGCCTCTCCGTGGCTGTGGGCCTTCTGGGCCTGGCCTGGCTCCAGGCAGTACAGATCGCAGAACAATCGGGGGGTCTCGAAAAGACCGATCTTCTGCATTTTCTCCGTCGCAAACCGACGGAGCGCGTTCAGATCTTTGAGCTCGGCCATAAGCCTCCGTGGTGACGCCGACTAGGAACCTGTCCATGAATGGTCATCTGCGGCGTTGTCGTTTCGGAATCCCTCCTCACGTACGAGCCAGTACGCTCCGGGGGGATTCCTCGCTCTGCCTTGCATCTGACGCATTCCTGAACAGGTTCCAACACCCCAATACTCGGACACTCTCCTAGGGAGCCCTCGAAGCGAGGGCCCTCACCCGTGCCTGGTTTCTAAGTACCGTTCCGCATCGATGGCCGCCATGCAGCCGGTGCCGGCGGCGGTGACGGCTTGGCGGTACACCGGGTCTTGCACGTCACCGGCCGCAAACACGCCGGGGACGCTCGTCTTTGTCCCCTGCGTCGTGACGAGGTAGCCGACCTCGTTCATCGCCAACTGGCCCTTGAACAACCGCGTGTTGGGCTGGTGACCGATCGCCACGAACACGCCTTCACACGGTCGCTCGCTGATCGCCTGAGTGTGAAGATCCTTCAGCCGGACGGCCTCGACGCGATCGACCCCGATGATGTCCTCAATCGCGCTGTTCCACACGAAGTCGATCTTGGGGTTCCGCCGCGCCCGGTCCTGCATCACCTTGGACGCTCGCAGTTTGTCGCGCCGGTGTACGATGGTCACCTGGGACGCGAACTTGGTGAGGAATGTCGCCTCTTCCATCGCCGTGTCTCCCCCGCCGACCACGATCACCCGCCGATCCTTGAAAAAAAAGCCGTCGCAGGTGGCGCAGGCCGAGACGCCGTGACCCATGAGCCGTCGCTCCGATTCCAGACCCAAGAGTTTCGCGGACGCTCCGGTCGCGATAACCAGCGTGTCGCACTGATACTCGGTCTCCCCTTCCACCCACAGCCGAAACGGCGGTCCGGCGAGCGCGACCTTGGTGACATCGCCACGAACAAATTCGGTGCCGAACCGCTCGGATTGGGCCCGCATCTCGAGGATCAGTTGCGGCCCCATAATCCCTTTGGGGAAGCCCGGATAGTTTTCGACGTCGGTGGTAATCGTGAGCTGGCCGCCGGCCTGGGTGCCCTCGATGAGGAGAGGAGAAAGGTTGGCCCGCGCAGCATACAACGCCGCCGTGAGGCCGGCCGGGCCCGAGCCCAGTATAATGACGGAACGCATTACACCCCTCCGCACGTGCATTGCGCCGGCGGTACAGACCACCGCTCGCTACCGCCAACGCCGGAAAGAAAAGTGCGCTATCGTAGCATTCCGCCGAACCTCAAATCAACGGGTCCCGCTGGCGGCTTTCCGCAACGCTCTCTCCCGTCCCGGTCGGGGGCACCTCGTCTCCCCCACAACGGCTGCCTTGACAAGCCCGGACCAACACGGTACTGTCTCGGGGTTCGTATCAGCATGTCAGAAACAGGATATCCCGAGTGGCTATAATCCGCAAGACACCGTGGTTACTGATTTTCTTTGTGATCGTAGGGGGGTTGTTCGGCGGGTTGATCGCCGAAGTCCTGCGCGCGGTCGCTCCGACTGGCCCGATCAGCACGCTGTTCTTGGAAAATCTGCCGATCGGCATCACCAGTCCGTTCACGGTGGACAT
>Ga0180094_1000133_pt1 | contig 17212 bp, 11 predicted proteins | sample EasRivT47_16_1Da_FD_121786 | JGI IMG/M metagenome (GOLD analysis project Ga0180094, IMG submission 121786) | Soil microbial communities from meander-bound floodplain in the East River, Colorado, USA - East River metaG ERMLIBT47_16_1Da | ecosystem: Environmental > Terrestrial > Soil > Floodplain ... | reverse complement strand
GCCTTACGCGATGACGCCGGTGATGACGCCGGCGCCGACGGTGCGGCCGCCTTCCCGGATCGCAAACCGCAGCCCTTCCTCCATCGCGATCGGCATGATCAGCTCCACTTCCATCCGCACGTTGTCTCCCGGCATCACCATCTCCACGCCTTCCGGCAGCTTCGCCACGCCCGTCACGTCCGTCGTCCGAAAGTAGAACTGCGGCCGGTAGCCGTTGAAGAACGGCGTGTGCCGGCCCCCTTCTTCTTTCGTCAAAATGTACGCCTCGGCTTTGAACTTGGTGTGCGGGGTGATCGTCCCCGGCTTCGCCAACACCATCCCCCGCTCCACGTCTTCTTTCTTGGTCCCCCGCAACAGGATGCCTACGTTGTCCCCCGCCTGCCCCGAGTCCAAGACTTTCCGGAACATTTCCACCCCCGTCACCACCGTCTTCTGCGTCGCCCGGATGCCCACGATCTCGATTTCTTCGCCCACTTTGACCACGCCCCGCTCGATCCGGCCCGTCACCACCGTCCCGCGCCCGGAGATGCTGAAGACGTCTTCGATCGACATCTGGAACGGCTTCTCCACGTCCCGCTTCGGCGTCGGGATGTAGCTATCCACGCTCGCCATCAGCTTGAGGATGGCTTCCGCTCCCAACGGGCCTTTGTCGCCTTCCAACGCCTTGAGCGCGCTGCCCACCACGAACGGGATCGCGTCGCCCGGAAATTCGTACTTGGTCAACAGTTCCCGCACTTCCAGCTCGACCAGCTCCAACAGTTCTTTGTCGTCCACCATGTCGGCTTTGTTCAAGAACACGACGATGTACGGCACGCCCACCTGCCGCGCCAACAGGATGTGCTCCCGCGTCTGCGGCATCGGCCCGTCCGCCGCGCTCACCACCAGGATCGCGCCATCCATCTGCGCCGCCCCCGTGATCATGTTCTTGACGTAGTCCGCGTGCCCCGGGCAGTCCACGTGCGCGTAGTGCCGCTTCTCGGTCTCGTACTCCACGTGCGCGATCGCGATCGTGATGCCCCGTTCTTTCTCTTCCGGCGCTTTGTCGATCTGGTCGTACGCCAAGAACGTCGCCAGTTTCTTCTCCGACAGCACTTTCGTGATCGCCGCCGTCAGCGTCGTCTTCCCGTGATCCACGTGCCCGATCGTCCCAATGTTCAGGTGCGGCTTCGTCCGCTCAAATTTCGCTTTCGCCATAAGAGTCTCCTAACCCCGGTTTTTATGCCCGCGGGGCCTGCCGAATGATTCGGCCAGTTGAGCCCGTTCAGGGATGACCAGATGCACAGCGACAACGCCGCAGATGGTCATTCATGGACGGGCTCCTACCCCCCTTGAACCTTCGCCACGATCTGATCGGCGATCGGCTTGGGAACCAAATCGTAATGGGCAAACTGCATGGTGAAGGTCGCGCGTCCTTGCGTCTTGGAGCGGAGGTCGGTGGCGTAGCCGAACATTTCGGACAACGGAACCTCGGCGGCGATCACCTGAGCGGTCCCCCTCCCCTTCATCCCCTGAATCTTGCCTCGGCGGGAGTTCAAATCGCCGATCACGTCGCCCATGTAATCCTCGGGCACGATGACCTCCAAGGTCATGATTGGTTCGAGCAACGCCGGGTGGGCCTTCCTGGCCGCTTCCTTAAACCCCATCGATCCCGCGATCTTAAACGCCATCTCGGACGAGTCCACGTCGTGGTAGGACCCGTCCACGATGGTCACCTTGATGTCGACCATCGGATAGCCGGCCACCACGCCGTTCTCCATGGCTTCCCGCACGCCCTTCTCCACCGCCGGGACATACTCCCTCGGGACCGCACCACCGACGATCTTGTTGACGAACTCGAATCCCTTGCCCGGCTCCTGCGGCTCGATGTCCAGATAGACGTGGCCGTATTGCCCGCGCCCGCCCGTCTGCCGGATGTATTTCCCTTCGCCGGACGCTGCCGAGCGGACGGTCTCGCGATACGCGACCTGGGGCTTGCCAACGTTGGTCTCCACCTTGAACTCGCGCTTGAGGCGGTCGACGATGATCTCCAAGTGCAACTCGCCCATCCCGGCGATCAACGTCTGCGCCGTCTCTTCGTCGGTCGTAATCCGCAGCGACGGATCTTCCTGCCCGAGCTTTTGGAGCGCGAGGCCCATCTTCTCCTGGTCCGGCTTGGTCTTCGGCTCGATCGCCATCTGGATCACGGGTTCCGGAAACTTCATGACTTCGAGGAGAATCGGGTGGTCCTCGTCGCACAGCGTATCGCCGGTCGTCGCGCCCTTGAGCCCCACGGCCGCGCCGATTTCCCCCGCGTACATCTCCTTGACCTCCTCGCGCTTATTGGCGTGCATCTTGAGGATGCGACCAATGCGCTCCTTGGTGTCCTTCGTCGCGTTGTAGATATAGGACCCCGATCGGAGCGTGCCGGAGTAGACGCGAAAGAAGGTCAATTGCCCCACGAACGGATCGGTCATGATTTTAAACGCCAACGCAGAGAACTTTTCATCGTCATCGTGGCGGCGCGTCACCTCTTGCTGGGTCTTCAGGTCGATCCCGATGACGGGCGGAATGTCCTGCGGGGACGGCAGAAAATCGACGACGGCGTCCAACAACAGTTGCACACCTTTGTTCTTAAAGGAGGCCCCGCAGAGGATGGGGACGATTTTCATCTCCATCACACCCTTACGGACCGCGTTCTTGAGTTCCGCCGGCGTCGGCGTTTCGCCCTTGAGGTAGCGATCCATCACCACCTCGTCGCAATCGGCCAAGGCTTCGACCATCTTGTCCCGGTACTCCGCCGCCAGATCGACCAGATCCGCCGGAATATCGCCGACCACAAACTTCGCACCCAGGGTCTCGTCGTCGAAAAACACGCCCTTCATCGCTATGAGGTCGACCGAACCACGGAAGCCGCCTTCCTTCCCGATCGGGAGCTGAAGGCAAACCGGACGGACGCCGAGCCGGTCCACCAGCGACTGAACGCTCGTGAAGAAATCCGCTCCCGTGCGATCCATTTTGTTCATGAAGGCGATGCGGGGCACGTGGTACTTATCGGCCTGCCGCCAGACCGTCTCGGACTGAGGCTCCACCCCCTGCACCGAGTCGAACACAGCCACCGCGCCGTCCAAGACGCGCAACGACCGCTCGACTTCGATCGTAAAATCGACGTGGCCCGGCGTATCAATAATATTGATCCGATAGTCCTTCCAGAAACAGGTGGTCGCGGCGGCGGTGATCGTGATCCCGCGCTCTTTCTCCTGCTCCATCCAGTCCATCGTCGCCGAGCCCTCGTCCACCTCACCGATCCGATGGGTCACGCCGGTGTAAAAGAGAATGCGCTCGGTGGTCGTGGTCTTCCCCGCATCGATGTGCGCCATGATTCCGATGTTACGGGTTTTTTCCAGCGGAAATTGCCGAGCCACCTACTGACGCCTCCGATTCTCGCGTACCACCACTACACCCACACCATGAAACGACACCGCGGAGGGTTCACGATCCTGAACCCCCTACACACTGCGATTCCCGTTATGCCGAGAAGAACGATCGCGCCAAGACTCACCGGGCGCAGAAGAGTACCTACCAGCGATAATGCGCAAACGCCTTGTTTGCCTCCGCCATCTTATGCGTATCTTCTCTCTTCTTCACCGCACCGCCGGTATTATTCGAGGCATCCAACACCTCGGCCGCCAGCTTCTCTTCCATCGAGCGCCCGGTGCGCTGCTTGGCATACGTCACCAGCCAGCGGAGCGCCAAGGAGATGCGCCGCTCCGGCCTCACCTCCACCGGAACCTGATACGACGCACCACCGACCCGACGGGACTTGACCTCGAGCACCGGCTTGATATTATCGATCGCGGTCTTAAACACCTTCAAGGGCTCGTTGCCGGTCTTGGTCTTCATCAAGTCGAACGCGTCGTAACAGATGGACTCCGCGACGCTCTTCCGCCCCTTGGTCATCAAGGTGTTGATAAACTTTCCCACCAAGCGGTCGTTGTACCGGGGATCCGGCGCGCTCTCTCGCTTAACGGGTATTCGACGGCGTGGCATCGTGCCCTTCTCTCGTTAGGATATCCATCGTGACTGCCCTACTTCGGGGTTTTGGCCCCGTACTTGGAACGGCCTTGTTTTCGGTTCTGAACACCCTGGGTATCCAATGTCCCTCGGACAATGTGATACCGCACGCCGGGGAGATCTTTGACGCGTCCCCCACGGACCAAAACAATCGAGTGCTCCTGGAGGTTATGTCCGACACCGGGGATGTAGGAGGTCACCTCCATCCCATTCGTCAATCTCACCCTGGCGACCTTCCGCAACGCCGAGTTCGGCTTCTTCGGGGTGGTGGTGTACACGCGAACACAGACTCCACGGCGTTGCGGGGCTCCCTTCAACGCCGGAGACTTCGTCTTGGCCTTGGCTTGAAACCGCCCCTGTCGGACTAGCTGGTTAATCGTCGGCACGCCGTCCCTCGTCTCCCCTTCATTGACAGCCCTCGCGTTCGGCGAGGGGCCTAATTCCCACTCACAGCCTTTCGCCACTTTTCTTGGCGAAAAACTTTGGGATTATAGTGAATCCACTCTTACGTGTCAAGATAATTCACCACCCGCCGGGTTCACCGCAGTGAACCACCACGCCGTCGCGATCTCCCGCCTCCTACGAGGCCCGCTCGAGTTCCGGTGATTCGAGCTCGCCGGCCACCACGTCCGTGTCCTCCACCGTCTCGAAGCCCCGTGGCGCTTGGACAAAGGTGTCCCGATAGTCGGTGAGACCGCTGCCCGCCGGAATCAACCGTCCGACGATCACGTTTTCCTTCAGCCCGAGCAAGTCGTCCACGCGGCCGGTAATCGCCGCTTCGGTGAGCACGCGGGTCGTTTCCTGGAACGAGGCCGCCGAGATGAAGCTGTCGGTGGACAAGGACGCCTTGGTGATCCCCAGTAGAATCGGCTTGCCGACGGCCGGCGCGCCGCCGGTCGCCAACACCCGCTCGTTTTCCTCGGCAAAGGCCATCTTGTCCTCCTGGCTGCCGATCAGGAACCCCGTGTCGCCGGGATCCTCGACCTTCACTCGGCGCAACATCTGGCGAACGATGACTTCGATGTGCTTATCGTTGATCGACACGCCCTGTAGGCGATACACCTCCTGCACCTCGTCCACCAGATACTTCTGCAACTCCTTCGGGCCCAGGACGTCCAGAATATCGTGAGGGTTCGCGGATCCGTCCATCAACGGTTCGCCCGCGTGCACCCAATCGCCTTCGTGCACGTTGACGTGCTTGCCCTTGGGAATCAGGTACTCGCGGACGTCGCCCATCTCGTTCTTCACCAACACCTTCCGCAGCCCCTTCACATATCCCGCGTACTCCACGACCCCATCGATCTCGCTGATGACGGCCTGCTCTTTCGGTTTACGCGCCTCGAACAGCTCGGCCACGCGCGGCAGACCGCCCGTGATGTCCTTGGTCTTCGTCGTCTCTCGAGGGATTTTAGCCAACACATCGCCGGGATAAACCGTCTGATTCTTTTCGACGAGGATGTGGGAGCCCGCCGAAATCGGGTACCGCGCCACCGCGTTGGGTCCGGCGATCTTCGAGGTTTTGCCGGTTTCGTCCTTGATGGAAATCCTCGGCCGGAGCGCCGTGTTCGGCGAGTCGATCACCACGCGCCGGGACAAGCCCGTGACTTCGTCCACTTCCTCGCGAATCGTCACGCCTTCGATGACGTCCCCGAACGCGATCTTGCCCCCGACCTCGGTGAGGATCGGGAACGAGTACGGGTCCCACTCCACCAATTTCTGATTGGGCTCGACCCGTCCACCGTCCTTGACCTTGATCTTGGCACCGTAGACGACCGAGTACTTTTCCTTCTCACGGCCGGTCTCGTCGTAGATGGCGATCTTCCCGTTGCGGTTCATCACCACCATGTCGCCCTGCTTGTCCTTCACGGTGCTGAGGTTGAGGTACTTGAGCACCCCGGTGTTCTTGGCCTCCAACACGGTCTGCTCGATCACCTTGCTCGCGGTGCCGCCGATGTGGAACGTCCGCATCGTGAGCTGGGTGCCGGGTTCGCCGATCGACTGCGCGGCGATCACGCCGACCGCCTCACCCTTCTCCACCATTCGTCCGCGCGACAGGTCCCGCCCGTAGCACTTCGCGCAGACCCCGCGGCGCGACTGGCACGTGAGCACCGAACGAATCTTGACCTTGTCGATGCCCGCGTCGACCACCGCCTTCACCTTCGACTCGTCGATCTCCTCTCCCAGCCCCACGATAATGTCCGACGTGAGCGGATCGAGGATGGCCTCCGCCACGACCCGGCCGAGAATGCGTTCATCCAAGGGCTCGATGATCTCGCCGCCCTCGACGAGGGCCGTCACGAAAATGCCGTCGGTGGATTGACAGTCGGTTTCGCTGACGATGACGTCTTGCGAAATGTCGACCAGCCGGCGCGTCAGGTATCCCGAATTCGCCGTCTTCAACGCGGTGTCGGCCAACCCCTTGCGGGCCCCGTGCGTGGAGATGAAATATTGGAGCACGGTGAGTCCCTCGCGGAAATTCGCGGTGATCGGCGTCTCGATGATCTCACCGGAGGGCTTGGCCATGAGGCCGCGCATCCCGCCAAGCTGCCGAATCTGCTGCGTGCTCCCGCGCGCGCCCGAATCGGCCATCATAAAGATAGAGTTGAAGTCCTTCCGCTCGGTCGCGGTCCCGCGCTTGATGCTGTCCTCCTCGAACGCCAACTCTTTCATCATCTCGCTGGCCACCTGTTCGGTGACGTGCGCCCAAATATCGACAACCTTGTTGTAGCGTTCGCCGTTGGTGATCAACCCTTCGGCATACTGCTTCTCGATCTCGGTCACTTCCTTTCTCGCTCTGGAGATCACCACTTCCTTCTGCGTCGGGATGTGCATGTCGTCGATGCAGATGGAAATGCCGGCGCGAGTGGCATAGTAGTAGCCAAGATCCTTGATCCGGTCGAGCAGGATCACCGTTTCGCGTGGACCGGCGCCGCGATAGCACTGGTCGATCAGGCGCGTCAGCTCCTTCTTGGTCATCTCGCGGTTGACCGCCGAGAACGGCAACATCGTGGGCAGAATCTCGCCGAGAATGATCCGGCCGACCGTCGTCTCGACCAAGCCGTCGTTCATCCGCACCTTGATGCGCGCGTGCTCCTCGACCTGGTCGGCGTCGTACGCCATCCGCACTTCCTCCGGGCCGTAGAAGATCTTGCCTTCGCCTCGCGCCCCCGTGCGCTCCTTCGTCAGCCAGTAGCAGCCCAACACCATGTCTTGCGACGGCGTCATGATCGGTTTGCCGCTCGCGGGCGAGAGGATGTTGTTGATCGACATCATCAGGACGCGGGCCTCGATCTGGGCCTCCACCGAGAGCGGCACGTGCACCGCCATCTGGTCCCCGTCGAAATCGGCGTTGAAGGCGGCGCACACCAAGGGGTGGAGCTGGATCGCCTTGCCCTCGATCAGGATCGGATCGAACGCCTGAATCCCCAGACGGTGCAGCGTGGGCGCGCGGTTGAGCAAGATCGGATGTTCCTTGATCACTTCGTCGAGCACGTCCCACACTTCCGGCCGCTCACGCTCGACCATCTTCTTGGCGCTCTTGATGGTGGTGACGTATCCGCGCTGCTCGAGTTTCTGGAAGATGAACGGTTTGAAGAGCTCGAGCGCCATCTTCTTGGGCAGACCGCATTGGTGCAGGCGAAGCTCCGGCCCGACCACGATGACCGACCGGCCCGAGTAATCGACGCGCTTGCCCAGCAAGTTCTGCCGGAATCGGCCCTGCTTGCCCTTCAACATATCGGAGAGGGATTTGAGCGGCCGCTTGTTCGGTCCCCGAATCGCGCGACCGCGCCGCCCGTTGTCGAAGAGGGCGTCCACCGCTTCCTGCAGCATCCGTTTCTCATTCCGGATGATCACCGCCGGCGCCTTGAGCTCCAGGAGTCGCTTGAGCCGGTTGTTGCGATTGATGACCCGGCGATACAGATCGTTCAAGTCGGACGTGGCGAATCGGCCCCCGTCCAGCGGCACCAGCGGACGCAACTCCGGCGGGAGCACGGGGATCACGTCGATGATCATCCACTCGGGTTTATTGCCCGACTTGCGGAACGCTTCGATCACTTTCAGGCGCTTGGTCAGCTTTTTCTTCACCGCCGCCGAACTTGCATGGCCGATCTTGGTCTGGAGCTCCGCGTATTGTCCCTCCAGATCGATTTTTTCCAACAGTTCGCGGATCCCCTCGGCCCCCATGCCGGCTCGGAACGTCTCGCCGAATTCCTCGGTCAACTGCCGATACCGCTCCTCGGTCAAGACTTCCTTTTCCTTGACCGGCGCGTCGCCAGGCTCGATCACGACGTAACTCTCAAAATACAAAATGCGCTCGAGATGCTTGAGCGTCATATCCAACAGGGTGCCGATCCGGCTCGGCACGCCCTTGAGAAACCAGATGTGCGCCACCGGCGAGGCGAGATCGATATGCCCCATCCGCTCGCGCCGCACTTTTGATTGGATGACTTCCACGCCGCATTTGTCGCACACGATGCCGCGGTGCTTCATCCGCTTGTATTTGCCGCAGTTGCACTCCCAGTCCTTGATCGGACCGAAAATCTTGGCGCAGAACAGCCCATCCCGTTCCGGCTTGAACGACCGGTAGTTGATCGTTTCGGGTTTTTTCACCTCGCCGTACGACCACGATCGGATCTTCTCCGGCGACGCGACCCGGATCCGAATCGCGTCGAACGAAATCGTGTCCTTCGGCTTCTCAAAAAAGTTGTACATCCCTTCCACGGACAGCCCTCCTTATCGCATCATCGCCAGGGCAGAAGCCGCTCGCAGCCTCGGCGCGGAATGAGTATCCCGCATCGCGACGCCACACCGCGCCTGCGCACGCTCAGCATGCTCGGTTCACTCCTTGTGGTGCTTGATCAGCTCGACATCCAGCCCCAGACTCTGCAGCTCTTTGATCAACACGTTAAACGATTCGGGCAGCCCCGGCTCCAGGAAGTTCTCCCCCTTGACGATGGCCTCGTAGATCCGCGACCGGCCCGGCACGTCGTCCGACTTCACGGTCAGGAACTCCTGGAGAGTTGAGGCCGCGCCGTAGGCTTGGAGCGCCCAGACCTCCATTTCTCCGAGCCGTTGTCCGCCGAACTGCGCCTTGCCGCCCAGCGGCTGCTGCGTCACGAGCGAATACGGCCCGATCGAGCGGGCGTGAATCTTGTCGTCGACCAGGTGGTGGAGCTTCATCATATACATGTACCCGACCGTCACCTGGCGCTTAAACGGCTCGCCCGTCCGCCCGTCGGAGAGGGTCACTTGCCCCGAGGTCGGGAGCTGGGCCTCGGTCAAGAGCTCTTTGATTTCCCGCTCCGTCGCCCCGTCGAACACCGGCCCGCTGACGTGCAGGCCGAGCGCGTGCGCGGCCCATCCCAAATGAATCTCAAGAATCTGGCCCACGTTCATCCGAGAAGGCACGCCAAGCGGGTTGAGCACGATCTCGATCGGCGTCCCGTCGGGGAGGTACGGCATGTCCTCCATCGGCAGCACGCGCGCCACCACGCCCTTATTGCCGTGGCGACCCGCCATTTTGTCGCCGACCTGTAACTTCCGCTTCATGGCCACGTAGACCTTGACCAGCTTGATGACTCCGGGCGGCAATTCGTCGCCCTTCTTCAGCCGTCCGACCTTCTCGTCGTACGTGGTCTGGAGGACGTCGATCTGTTCCTTGGCGCTTCGCTGCAACTCCTCGATCCGGTCCTGCTCGGCCGATTCGCTCAGGACGACGTTGCGCAGATCCTCATCGGTCAGCATCTCCAGCACTTCTCGCGTAATCGCTTTTTTCTTCTTGAGGATGATCTCGCCGGATTCACGGTCGACCAGATCCTTCGCCACCATCTTGCCGACCAAGTAGCGGCGGACTTTCTTGATCGTCTCCTCCTCCAGAATGCGGATCTCGTCCTGGTGGACGCGTTGGAGGCGATGGACATCCTCGCTTTCGATCGTCTTGGCCCGTTCGTCCTTATCGACGCCTTTGCGCGAGAAGATCTTGACGTCGACGATCACGCCCTCGATCCCCGGCGGCACGTAGAGGGAGGCGTCTTTGACGTCACCCGCCTTCTCTCCAAAGATCGCGCGGAGCAGCTTTTCCTCGGGCGTGAGTTGCGTCTCGCCCTTGGGGGTGACCTTGCCGACCAGGATGTCGCCGGGCCTCACTTCCGCGCCGATGTAGATAATGCCGCTCTCGTCGAGGTTGCGGAGCGCCTCTTCGCTGACGTTCGGGATATCCCGAGTGATGTCCTCTTTCCCCAGCTTGGTATCCCGAGATTCGAGCTCGAACTCCTCGATGTGGATCGAGGTAAACCGATCCTCGCGGACCAGCGCCTCGCTGACCAAAATCGCGTCCTCGAAGTTGTAACCGCCCCACGGCATGAAGGCCAGGAGGATGTTGCGTCCCAGCGCGAGCTCGCCGTGATCGATCGACGGGCCGTCGGCCAAGACCTGGCCCTTTTTCACGCGCTGCCCCAGGCGGACCACCGGTTTTTGGTTGATGCACGTATTCTGATTGGATCGCTGACACTTGATCAGACGATAGACGTCTGCGCCGGCGTCGAGCTCTTCGTCCCCCGCCGGCTTCTTCCCCGCGTCCGTCCGCACGACGATCCGAGTGGCGTCGACGCTCTCCACGATGCCTGCCCGCTGGGCCAGGATGACGTAGCCCGAATCGCGCGCGACGACGGCCTCCATCCCGGTCCCGACCAGCGGCGCCTCGGTCTCGATCAGCGGCACCGCCTGGCGCTGCATGTTCGACCCCATCAGCGCGCGGTTGGCGTCGTCGTTTTCCAAGAACGGCACCAGGGCCGTCGCCACGCTGACGATCTGCTTGGGGGACACGTCCATGTATTGGACCTTCTCCGGCGGGACCATGATGAAGTCGCCGGCCGCCCGAGCCGACACGGTGTCCGCCGTGATCCGGCCCCGCCCGTCCACCTTGGTGTTGGCCTGCGCCACCACGAACTTGTCCCCATCGATCGCCGAGATGAACTCCACCTGATCGGTGACCCGCCCGTTCTCGACCTTGCGGTACGGGGATTCGATGAATCCGAACTCGTTCACCTGCGCGTACGTGGCCAGCGACGTGATCAATCCGATGTTGGGCCCTTCCGGCGTTTCGATCGGACAGATCCGCCCGTAGTGGGAGGGGTGGACGTCGCGCACCTCGAACCCGGCGCGCTCCCTCGTCAAGCCGCCGGGTCCCAACGCCGACAAGCGCCGCTTGTGCGTGATCTCGGCCAGGGGGTTGGTCTGATCCATAAACTGCGACAACTGACTCGACCCGAAAAACTCCTTGATCACCGCGATGACCGGCTTCGCGTTGATCAGGTCATGGGGAAGCACGGTCTCGATATCGAGGAGATTCATCCGCTCCTTGATCGTCCGCTCCATCCGCACGAGCCCGATCCGGAGTTGGTTCTCCAACAGCTCGCCCACCGATCGGACGCGGCGATTTCCAAGGTGATCGATGTCGTCGATCTCTCCCTTGCCGGTCTTCAGCCCAATGAGGTATCGGACCGTCTCAACGATGTCCTGCGCGGTCAGCGTGCGCTTGTCCAAGGGCACATCGAGCCCGAGTTTCTTATTGAGCTTGAGACGCCCCACCGGCGAGAGATCATAGCGCTTATTGTTGAAAAACAGGTTATCGAAGAGAGCGCGCGCGGTGTCCACCGTGGGGGTTTCCCCCGGCCGCAGCCGACGGTAGACTTCGACCATCGCTTCATCGGGCGACGCCACTTTCTCCATCGCCAGGGTGTCGCGGATCACCGGGAGCACCTGGATGTTGTCGATGTAGAGGAGCTGGAAATCGGTGATGGCGGCCGCCGCGATTTTCTCGAGGATCGCCTCCGTCAACTCCTGATTGCGCTCGATGAGAACCTCGCCGGTGCCGGGATCGACGATATCGTTGAACACCGCCCGGCCGACCAGCTCCGCCTTCGAGATCGGCATCTCCTTGATACCGACGGTTTTCAATTTCTTGAGGGTCGCCTTGGTGAGCTTGGCCCCTTCCTTGACGATCAGTTCCTTCGATTTCTTATCCACCAGGTCGATCGACGCCTTGATGCCGTGGTGAATCTCGGCGTCAAGCTTGCGCACAAACTGGCCGCCGGAGACCGTGATCTCCTCGATGGGATAATACGTCTTGAGCAGATCTTCGATCGTGTAGCCGAAGGCCTTGAGCAGCACCGTCGCGGGGATCTTCCGTCGGCGATCGATCCGCACGTAGAGAATGTCCTTCGCGTCGAATTCGAAATCCAGCCAGGACCCCCGATACGGAATGACGCGGGCCGAGTATAGCACCTTCCCACTGGCGTGGGTTTTCCCCTTGTCATGGGTGAAAATCACTCCGGGCGACCGTTGGAGCTGGCTGACGACCACCCGCTCGGTGCCGTTGATGATGAACGTGCCGTTTCCGGTCATCAACGGCAGTTCGCCAACGTACACTTCCTGCTCCCGCACGTCACGGACTTTTTTCGTGCCCGCCTTCTCGTCTTTCTCCCACACGATCAAGCGAGCCCGGATCTTCAGCGGCGCGGCGAATGTCATGCCTCGCTCCAGACACTCCCGGACCTCGTACTTCGGCACGCCGACGGCGTAATCGAGAAACTCGATCATCGCCGTCTCGTTGTAATCCACGATCGGGAACACCGACGTGAACGCGGCCTGCAGCCCGATGTCTTCCCGGTCTTCCGGCCTGGCGTCCTTCTGTAAAAAGCGGTCGTACGATCGCCGTTGGATGTCGATCAGGTTGGGAATCTCCACCTGGGTTGCAATCTTGGAGAAATCTTTCCGTTCCCTCACGCCATCAGTGGTCGATACTGCCATGCGGTCTCCCATCCGAGCTAGCTTGGCGCAACGCAGGGCCGGACTGCTGCGCGATGCACAAAGCGCATTTCCGGCCCGAGGCTGCGAGACGCCGTTGACGTTTCACCATTCGCCCAATCCCTCTCACTACTTCACTTCGACCTTGGCACCCACCTCTTCCAATTTCTTCTTCATCGTCTCGGATTCTTCCTTCGAGACACCCATCTTCACCGGCTTGGGCACCGCTTCCACCAAATCCTTGGCTTCCTTGAGCCCCAAGCTGGTAAGTTCCCGCACCACCTTGATCACCTGGATCTTCTTGTCGGCCGGCACCGTCGTCAGCACGACGTCAAACGCCGTCTTCTCCTCGGCCACCGCGGCGGCTCCGCCCGCGGCCCCACCCGGGGCGGCCATCATCGCCACGGGAGCCGCGGCAGTGACCCCAAACCGATCCTCCAAGGCCTTGACCAGTTCCGACAACTGCAAAACCGGCATCGCTTCAACCGCCTTAATAATCTCATCGTTCGTCATCGTTGCCATGTATCATTCTCCCTTCCCCGCACAGGGGGCTGCGCAACCCGCGCCGCGCAGCGGAGCGGCGCGGAATGCAAATAAGTTTCCGCTCGGGTGCCGAAGGAACACAGGGCCGGATTTTGCTTCGCCACGCGAAAACCGCGTTCCGGCCCGAGGCTGCGAGATGGTTCTCATTGTTGATCAACTTCGATGTCCGTGTATGGTTGTCACGCGCCCTCGGCCGTTCGCTTCGCGAGCACGGCTCCCAACGTCGCGACATACTTTCTCACGATGCCCTGCAAACCGCCGACCAGCCCGGTCACGGGCGCTTGCATCTGGCCAACCAGGCGTCCCAACAAGACCTGACGCGAGGGCAAAGCCGCCACGCGTGACAGTCCCGCCAGATCGAGCAGCCGGCCTTCGAGAACCGCACCACGGAGCTTCAGTTTCTCCTGCTGCCCGGCAAACTCCTTGATGGCCTTGGCCAGCGCCGCCGGGTCATCATACCCAAGCGCCACCCCGATCGGGCCGTCGAACTGCTCGCGCATGTCGGCCAGACTGGTGCCTTCGGCCGCCTTTCGCGCAAGGGTATTCTTGACGACCCTGAACTCACCGCCCGCGCCGCGGAGTTTGGTGCGTAACGTCCGCAACTCCTCGACACCCAGTCCACGGTACTCCGCCACAACCGCCACCTGAGCCTTGGCGAACCGGTCATGGATGTCCGCGATCAATGCCGCTTTCTCAGTCTTTCCCTTCACCTGTTTTTCTCCCCCCTTTCATCGGGAGCGGCGAATCCGATCCCCTACCGCAGCCGATGACGGGCGAGCCGCGACGTCGCTCGCCCTCACATTCCGCCTCTTCCGTTTGAGTGGCGGGCGGGAACTGAGCGAGCGGCGTCGCGGCTCGATCCACGATCACGTCTCGGTAGGACGCTCGGATGGGATTCACCCTCCGGAGGCGTTTAGGCCAATAGGCACCTACTGTCTTCGACGCCAGAACCGAGCGAACTCGACTCTGCTTATTGCCTGGTCACTGCTCCTAACGCCCTTCCGACGACACCTGCTTCCCAATGCTTGCCGCGTCGATCCTGATCCCGGGTCCCATCGTGGACGACACGGTGACGGTCTTCATGTAGGTCCCCTTGGCCGACGCGGGCTTGGCTTTCATGATCGACTCGAGAATCGTCACGGCATTGTCATAGAGTTTGGTCGCGTCAAACGAGACTTTCCCCACCAAGACGTGGACGATGCCGGCCTTTTCCACTCGATACTCCACCTTCCCTTGGCGGATCTCCCGGATCGCCCGGGCCACGTCGAACGTGACGGTGCCGGTCTTTGGATTCGGCATCAGTCCCCGAGGCCCCAGGACCTTCCCCAATTTTCCGACCAAGCCCATCAGATCCGGGGTGGCGATGACGCGGTCGAAATCCAACCAGCCTTTGGCGATCCGGTCGGCCAGCTCCTCGGCGCCCACATAATCCGCCCCGGCCTCTTTCGCCTCGCGCTCCTTCTCCCCTTTCGCAAACACGAGAATGGAGACGGTCTTCCCCGCCCCGTGAGGGAGCACGACCGAACCACGGACCATTTGATCGGAGTGTTTCGGATCGACGCCGAGACGCACGGCCATATCGACCGTGGCATCGAATTTCACGAAATTGGTACTCTTCACCAAATCGAGCCCCGACCGCAGATCGTACAGTTTCGGCTCGACGCGTTTTTTTGCAGCCTCGAATTTCTTGCCCATAGCGACTACTTCCTTTCGGATGACGGCGTCACCTGCAAGCCCATGCTGCGGGCCGTCCCTTCGATGATCTTGATGGCTCCGGGCAGGTCGATCGCATTGAGATCGGGGAGTTTGGTCTTGGCGATATCCTGAATTTGCGCCGCGGACACCTTGCCCACCTTCTCTTTATGGGGCGTCGCCGACCCCTTGATGATGCCCGCGGCTTTTTTCAACAGATCGGACGCAGGAGGGGTTTTGGTAATGAACGTGAACGTCCGATCGGCATAAATGGTGATGACCACCGGAATAATGGAGTCCCCCAGGACCTGCGTCCGCGCATTGAACGTTTTGCAAAATTCCATGATATTCACGCCGTGTTGTCCGAGCGCCGGCCCCACCGGAGGGGCCGGATTAGCCTTACCGGCGGGAATTTGCAGTTTGACCATCGCGGTCACGACTTTTGCCATACGCTATCCTTCCCTCACTTGAACGACTTGAACCGTTTGAAAGTGCATTGCGAGCGCATTCCCCACAGCTTGCTGCGGGGTAAGCGAGCAAGACGGAAACCGTGCTTCTTCATTTCCATGCACTTCGAAGATTCCTTGCAGTTTGCTGCAGGGAGCTTCAACGTCTTGAACTTTTTTCCACCCTTGAACGACTTGAATCATTTGAACGACTTAAACTTTTTCAACCTGAAGGAAGCCCAGCTCCACTGGGGTGGAGCGGCCGAAGATACTCACGAGGACCTTCACCTTCGCGTGTTCCTGATGCACCTCGTCGACGATGCCGTTGAACCCGAGGAACGGTCCATCGATGATCCGGACGTTCTCACCCTTTTGGAACTGGGTCTTGCTCCGGGGTTTGGCCGTCGCGGTATCCATCTGGTTCAACAACACGTCCATCTCTTCCTGGCTCACCGGCAACGGCACAGTTCCGCCCCCGCCCACGAAGCCGGTGACCTTCGGCGTATTCTTGACGAGTTGCCACGTCTCGTCATTCATATCCATGTCGACCAACACGTATCCCGGGAAGAATTTCTTGGTGGACATCCTGCGCTTCCCTTCGCGGATTTCGACGACCTCCTCGGTCGGAATCATCACCTTGCGAACTTTTTCCGACAAGCCGTAGGTTTTAGCCCGCTCTTCAATGCTCTGCTTGACCCGGTTCTCGAAACCCGCGTAGGTATGCACTACGTACCACGACGTCTCCATCGTTTGCGCCTCTTGTTCGGGATTATCCAATGATGAGCGCAACGAGCTTCACCAGCACCGCGTCCATCGCCGATAAGAAAATCGCCACCGCCAGCACGAACACCAGGACGACTGAGGTGGACCCCAGCGTTTCCGCGCGGGTCGGGTACGACACCTTCCGCAACTCCGCGCTGACTTCCCGGAAAAACTCTTTGACACGGTCCACCAACTTTTTCATCGTCTCGTCATCCTAGTTCTGTTCAGCCCAGTCAAGCCGTCACCGATTTTGCCCTCCGCCGCGGAGTGCCCGATGGCTGCTCCACTCGGAATCCAGGCCAGGAGGGATTCGAACCCCCATCCCGCGGTTTTGGAGACCGCTGCTCTAGCCATTGGAGCTACTGGCCTATCCGAGCTTGCTAAGCCGAACGCAGGCGCGTCTTCCGCGCCGAGGCTCGGAGATGTCTTCCTGTTCCCCACGCCGCCGATTACTTGACTTCTTTATGGGCGGTTTGCTTTCGACACCGCCGACAATACTTCTTCAGCTCCAACCGATCCGGCGTGTTCCGGCGATTCTTGGTCGTGGAATAATTGCGTTCTTTGCAGTCCAGACACGCCACAGTCACGATCTCTCGCATAACGTTCCCGCCTTCCTAAAGTCGCCCATGTTTAGAACCACCCCAGTAGGCCTGTTCAGGAACGGCCAGATGCAAGGCGCTCCGGTTGGGAAATCGCCATTGGCATTGCGGTGCGCCCAGAGCGTACTGGGTCGTACGTGAGGACGCAGCGCCGACTGACAACACCGCAGATGGCCGCTTCATGGACAGGCCTTACGCGATGACGCCGGTGATGACGCCGGCGCCGACGGTGCGGCCGCCTTCCCGGATCGCAAACCGCAGCCCTTCCTCCATCGCGATCGGCATGATCAGCTCCACTTCCATCCGCACGTT
>Ga0180094_1000132_pt1 | contig 17250 bp, 18 predicted proteins | sample EasRivT47_16_1Da_FD_121786 | JGI IMG/M metagenome (GOLD analysis project Ga0180094, IMG submission 121786) | Soil microbial communities from meander-bound floodplain in the East River, Colorado, USA - East River metaG ERMLIBT47_16_1Da | ecosystem: Environmental > Terrestrial > Soil > Floodplain ... | reverse complement strand
CTGACATTTTCAACGGCCGGGTTGCCGGGACCGAGCAATGGCAGCTTGGGCGCCATCACGAATACCGTGTGTACGGTTGGGGGCTGCACGGCACAGGTGGTGTATACCCCGAACCTGAACTTCTTTGGCTCCGACAGCTTTGACTTTCTGGTGAACGACGGCGCGTTGACCTCGGCACCAGCCACGGTGTCGATCACCGTGATTCCTGTCAACGATCCACCGGTTCTGGCGTCGATCGGTAACAGGAACGTCAACGAGGGGCAACTCCTCGAATTTATGGTCAGCGCCACCGATGTGGACGGAAATCCCCTGACCTACACGGCCAGCGGCCTGCCGGCGGGGGCCACGTTCAATTCCTCCACGCGGACCTTCAGCTACACGCCGGATTTTGCCGTCTCCAGCAGCGCGGCGAACAGCTTCTTCGATGTGTTCTTTGATGTGAGTGACGGCCAAGGCGGAACAGCCAGCGAGACCGTCCGGATTACGGTTATTGATGTACCCCAACTGGTCTCGATCGAGGTCACGCCGGCCAATCCCGTCATCAACGGTGGCCAGACCCAGCAGTTCACGGCTACGGGAACGTTTGATGACGGCTCAACGAAGGTCTTGGCCTCGGGCATGTGGGAGCCCACGGGGTCGATGGGAGCGGTTCGAACGCTTCACACAGCGACCCTCTTGCCTAATGGGAAGGTCTTGGTCGCGGGAGGATCTGCTTTCGCTGGACCCCTTGCTAGTGCGGAACTGTATGATCAGGCCACAGGGGTTTTTACCGCCACCGGGTCCATGGGGACGGGCCGAGAGTCTTACACCGCGACCCTCCTGCCCAACGGAAAGGTCTTGGTTGCAGGGGGATGGTGGGGGGACGTCAGTGCGGAGCTGTATGATCCGACCACGGGGACCTTTACCCCCACCGGGTCGATGGGGACGGCTCGATTCGCACCTGCGGCGACTCTCTTGCCCAACGGAAAGGTCTTGGTCGTGGGGGGATCGGTCGGCATAGGTTTCCATACCACGGCGGAGTTGTACGATCCGACCACGGGGGTCTTTACCCCCACAGGGTCGATGAATGCGGGACGATTTCTTCCCACAGCAACCCTTCTGTCCAATGGGAAAGTTTTGGTCGTGGGGGGTTGGGGCGACAACGGTATCAGCGCGGAGCTGTATGATCCGGCCACGGAGACTTTTACCTCCACAGGGTCGATGAATGCGCCCCGATATTATTATCACGCAGCGACTCTGCTCTCCAACGGGAAAGTTCTGGTCACGGGGGGAATGTATCCACAGGACATTGGTACCGTTACGGCCGAGGTATATGATCCGGCCACGGGGATCTTTACGACTACGGGGTCGATGGGGACGGGGCGAATGTATCACACTGGCACCCTCCTGCCCAACGGTATGGTCTTGGTCGCGGGGGGGCATGGCAATAGTGATTCTGCTTCGGCGGAACTATATGATCCGGCCACCGGGGTCTTCACCCCCATAGGATCGATGGGGACGGGGCGAACAGGCCATACGGCGACCCTCCTGCCGAACGGAAAGGTCTTGGCCGCGGGGGGAGGCACCGACACGGTTGAGACCTACACACCGGGTTTGGTCTGGAGCAGCAGCAATACCACCGTCGCCTCAATTGATGCCAGTGGCCTGGCGACGGGCGTGAACCCTGGCACCGCCACAATCACTGCCACTGCCACTGCTGGTGGTGTAAGTGGCAGCACCACGCTCCGGGTGAATGCGCCGCCAGTGGCGAATGCGGGGCCAGATCAGGTAGTCGAGGCGTCTTCGGCATCCGGAGCCTCCGTGAACCTCGATGGAGCTGGCTCCAGCGATCCCGATGGTGATGCCTTGACGTGTGCGTGGGATCTCGGCGGATCTGGCCCTGCTACATTGGGCTGTCAGGTCACGGTGACGGTTCCCTTGGGCAGCTTCACCGTGACGCTGACGGTGACCGATGGCTTCGGGGCCACGGCTACCGACACCGCTCAGATCACGGTCGTCGACACCACGCCGCCCACGATCACGACGGCTCAAAGCCCGTTGCCAAATGTGAACGGTTGGAACAACACCGACGTGACGGTCAGCTTTACGGCCACCGACACGGTTTCGGCCGCCGTCTGTACGCCGGACGTCATCACGCTTACGACCGAGGAAGCCGGTCAAGTGGTGACCACGACGTGTAGCGATGCGGCAGGCAATAGCACGAGCGCGAGCCGCACGGCGAATATCGACAAGACGTTTTCCACCCTCACATTCAGCCCATTGAGCCCGGCCCCGAACGCTGCCGGTTGGAACACGACCGACGTCACGATCGCGTTCACGACAACGGATGTCCTGTCGGGGGTTGACTCCACCAGCGTGCCCAGCCCCCTGTTGTTCGCGGTGGATGGCACCGGTCTCACCCAGACGGTGACGGTCACCGACCGCGCGGGCAACAGCGCGCCCTTTACCTCGCCGGCCGTGAATCGCGACACCACGCTACCCACCGGATCGATCGCCATCGCGGGCGGTCAAACGTGGACCAACACCAGAAATATCACGTTGATGTTGACCTGTACCGATGCCACGAGTGGGTGCAGTCAGATGCAATTCAGCAACGATAACGTCACCTTTACGGCGCTGGAGGCGTTCGCCACCAGTCGGGCGTGGCAATTGTCCCCAGGCCAGGGCCTGAAGACGGTGTACGTCCGCTACACCGATGCGGCAGGTCAGCTCTCGCCGAGCCTCTCGGACACGATTATGCTGGACACCACGCCCCCGGGACTCACCGGCGTGTCGGATTCGCCGGATCCCTTCCGGCCTGGCAATGGCGAGACCACGACGATTCGATTCACGCTCTCGGACAACCTCTCGGGGACGTGCACGGTCGAGGTACGAATCGTGAACTCGTCCAGCGTGCTGGTGAACACCCTCACGAGCACCGCGTCGTGCCCCACGGGTGGGGCCGCGGGGTCCATTGTGTGGAACGGACGCGACAGTTCAGGAGCGGTGGTGCCCCCTGGGCGGTATACCTACCGCGTCCAAGGGATCGATCAAGCGACCAACCGCTCTGCGGTGCGCGGGGGGGATGTGCGCGTGCGGTAAGCCCGGAGACGCCATACGTGTTCTCACAGAGGTGCTTCCTGTCGGAGGTGTGCGCCGCCAGCGAGGGGAGCGGGCGACTGGCCGCGTGCGGCAAGGGGAAAATTGACGACATCGTCATGTATATGATATCAATATACGTAGAAATTCCTGTGAGACGCGATGGGTGTGCTGACCGCTGCTCGGGGATTTGACTGGGACGAAGGCAACGTCGCCAAAAATTGGGAACGACATCGGGTTACACCGGCGGAATGCGAACAGTCGTTTTTCAATCGTCCGTTGATCGCCGCTCCAGATGCCACACACTCCGTTCAGGAATCTCGCTACTATTTGCTGGGTCAGACGGACCGAGGCCGGCGGTTTTTTGTCGTGTTTACCCTGCGTCGAGACCGCGTCCGGGTGATCTCGACTCGAGATATGAACCGGAAGGAGCGTAAGCGCTACAATGCGCAGTCTGAAGAAGGTTCCGAAGTTTAAGACCGAAGCGGCCGAACACGAGTTTTGGGCCACCCACGACTCGACCGAGTACGTCGACTACTCCAGGGCGAAGCGCGTGACGTTTCCCCACCTCAAGCCGTCGACCGCCACCATCTCGCTGCGGTTGCCGCAATCCCTACTCGATCATCTCCGACAGCTTGCCAACGAGCGGGATGTGCCGTATCAGACCCTCCTCAAAGTGTTTCTGGCGGAACGGGTGGAGCGCGAGTTGCGGGGGAAACCGGCGTGAGTGGGGGGCTGAAGCTGCATACAGGGTGTGGTGCCAGGCACCATCACCCTTCCCAGAATTTTCGATCTCGAAAAGCCGCTCCTTAAGCCGGCTTCTGCAGCTTCTTTCGCATGTCCGCTAGCGACATGGTGGGTTGTTTCCGACGTTTTTCTATGAGCCGCCAAAAACTGGCGTTTGTTTCGACCACGACCGTTTCCCAATCGGCTCCCTCGACCTCTACGAGCACTGCGGCGGGCTTGCCTCGACGGGTGATCACGATACGGTCTTCCTGGGCGGCGTCAACGCATTCTCGGAGTCTTTTTTGGAGGTCCCTCACCGATACCGTTTTCATAGGATCTCCTTATCAACGGAGAGTTCGATCCGGAACACGCATGTATTTTTGCATATACAAGACACCGAGTCCCAGAGGAGGGGGAGAATCTGCCAGCTCCCGGTGCGCGATCGGGGCGCGCCTGGTGGCGTGCAGTAGGGCTGCCGCCCACCGGCTTGGCGCGCGGTGCGTGGGGGTGATAGAATCCCCCCGCCGTGCTTTCCGTCTACCTTGATCATATCGCCGCGACCAAGCCTCATCCCGAGGTGGTGGCCGCCATGCTCCCCTGGCTCACCGAAGACTTCGGCAACCCGATGTCGCTTCATCGTTATGGCGAGAAGCCGCGGGCGGCCATCGAGCGGGCTCGGGAGCAGGTGGCGCGTCTGATCAACGCCGAGCCGGTTGAAATCACGTTCACGGGTAGCGGAACCGAGGCCAACACCCTGGCGCTGAGGGGGCTTACGACCCCGTTGCGGGCGCGGGGACGGCACGTCATCGTTTCGGGGATCGAGCATCCCTCGGTCCTGGCGCCCGCGCAGCAACTGGAACAGGCCGGCGCGAGACTCACGGTCTTGGCCGTCGACCGACACGGTCTCGTCGATCCCGACGCGGTGGTGCGCGCTATCGGTTCCGATACGGTCCTGGTCTCGATTCAGCTGGCCAATCCTGAAATCGGCACGATCCAACCCATCGCGCGGATCGCGCGGATCGCTCGCGACCGCGGCGTAGTGGTGCACACCGACGCGGTCGCGGCCGGGGGGCGCCTCGCCCTCGACGTGGAGGAACTCGGCGTCGATGCCCTGAGCGTGGCGGCCAATCAGTTTTACGGTCCACCCGGCGTTGGGGCGCTGTATGTCCGACGCGGGGTGCGGTTGAGCCCGGATCTGCTCGGTGGGGTGCAAGAACACGGGAAGCGGGCGGGTGGGCACAACGTCCCCGCAATCGTGGGGATGGGGCGGGCGGCGGAGCTCACGCTCGAGCAGCAGACATCCCGGGAGATCGCGTTGCGCGGACTCGAACACAGGCTCTCGAAGGGCTTCTCCCAGATCGACGGCGTCCTCCTCACCGGCCACCCGCAACAGCGCTTGCCCGGACACGTCAGCGCCTGCTTCGACCTTGTGGAGGGCGAGGCGTTGGTCCGATTGTTGGGGCAGTCCGGCATCGCCGCGGCGAGCGGGTCGGCGTGCAGCGACTTCACGGTGTCGTCGAAAGCGTCCCACGTGTTAACAGCGCTGGGAATCGAGGCGACACGCGCTCAAGGGTCGGTGGTCTGCACCTTGGGGCGGGAAACCACTGAAGAAGAGATTGGTGAGGTCCTCAGGCTCGTTCCCACGACGGTCGAACGCCTCCGTCGATTATCCCCTCTCTATCGTCCTCCTTCCTAGGAGCCTGTCCATGAATGGCCATCTGCCGCGTTCTCGGTCGCTCAGAAATCCTCACGTACGCCCAAGTACGCTCCGGTTGCTTCGCTTCCTGCGGCCTTGCATCTGGCCATCCCTGGACAGGCTCCATCACACCGTTACTCAGACAGGTTCCTAGGAGATCCTCAGCTCAGATGGTGAAAACGGCGGTTCAGATGTGAGGCGGGGGTCTACGGTAACACCCCGCTTGGAGGTGTGGAGTGCGCGGTTCTCGGTCGCCGACCCTCCGCCCGCCTGTTGGCGCCCTCCCGTGCCAGGGTGGGCGTGGGGACTTCTGATCGCGTCGACCATCTTGGTCTACGCGAACTCGCTGCCGAACGGGTTTCACTACGACGACCTGTCCATGATCGTGAACAATCCCGCCGTGTACAGCGTGGAGTCTATTCCGTCGCACTTTGTTTCGGTGACCCTTGGTAACGCCGAGGAGACCCCGTCGTATCGCCCCCTCCTGATGGCGACCTACGCTCTCAACTACGCTTGGGGGCGGACCGATCCCCGGGGTTATCACGTTGTCAACATCGTGCTTCATCTCATTGGGGCCTGCGTGGTCATTCTCCTGGTGTGGCAACTGACCGCAAACGGACTCGCGGCCTATGGGGCCGGCTTGTGGTTTGCGCTGAACCCGGTTCAGACCGAAGCGGTCAACTACATTACCGCCCGCTCATCGCTCCTCTATGCGGTGCTGTCCCTGACGACCGTCATCCTCTTCATTCGTTTCCGCCGCGCTCAGACATGGTGGATGCTCGGCGCGGCATCGCTGGCATACGCGGGGGCTCTGCTCTCCAAAGAGGCGGCAGCGGTCGTCCCTGCGCTGCTGGTAGGCTACGACGTGATCGTTCGCCGCTGTGGCTGGCGCGATATGGGGGCGTGGGTACGTCCGCACGCACCGTTCGTTCTGCTGACTCTCGCGCTGGTCGGGTTCCGGAGGGCGCTCATGGGGTCGGTCATCCCCCCGGCGTATCACGGCGATCTTGCCACCGTGATCCCCACGTTTGCGGCCATCGTGGCGAAGACTCTGCGCGATCAATTGGCGCCGATCGGCCTTTCCGCCTCCCATGCCTTCGGCCCGATCCGGAGTCTGACCCCTGATGCGCTGGTGGCGTTGGGGGTGGTGGCTGGACTGGGCGCCGTGGTGATGCTCTTGAGACGGCGTGTTCCGTTGGTGGCGTTCGCTGCATGGTGGTTTCCCGTGTGTTTACTTCCGCTCGCCATCCTTCCCCTGATCACGTCCCTGGCCCTTTACCAGGAGAACCGCGGCTATCTCTCGGCGGTCGGAGTCGCGATGCTGGGGGGCCCGCTCATGGCCTGGTGGTGGGGCGCGGGCGCGACGCGGGCGGTTCTGCTTCGCCGCGGACTGCTTGTGGTCGTGTTCGTCATAATGGCGGTTGCAGTGGTGCAACGGAACCTGGTGTGGTGGGACGATCTCACGCTCTGGACCGATGTGCTCAACAAGGCTCCCGGCAACCAGGCTGCCTACGTCAACGTCGGCGCAGCCTATCAAGCGCGCGGTGATCTCGATGGAGCTGCTAAGGTCTATCGCCGGGCCCTGGAGCGGTTTCCGAACAACGGGATTCTTCATAACAACCTCGGCGTGATCTATCGTTCCCAGGGCGACCTCAATCGCGCCGCCGGCGAATTCCAGGCGGCAATCCGTGCCTCGCCGAGATTCGCGATGCCGTACTACAATTTCGGGTTGATTTTGCAGGGATCCGGCTATCGAGAGGAGGCCATCGCGGCGTATCAGCGATTTCTGGAGTTGGCGCCAGGCCAGCAGGGTACGCCCGCCAATATCCCCAAGGCGCGACAACGCCTGAACGAGCTTCGCGGAACGGCCGGGCAACCCACAGAGGCGCCAGCACTCTCGAATTGACAAAGCCGTCCAGCTTCTCCTATGATAGACCGTCTCAGGCAAGTCAAGGAAAAATCGATGGAATTCGACACGATCGAGTCAGCCGTCGCGGAAATCGCGGCCGGCCGGATGGTCATCTTGATCGACGATGAGGATCGCGAGAACGAAGGAGATCTCGTCCTTGCCGCCGAGAAGGTGACGCCAGACGCCATCAATTTTATGGCGAGTCGAGCGCGGGGGCTAATCTGCGTGGCGCTCACCCCCGAACGAGCCGAGGCACTGCAGCTTGGGCCGATGGCGCATGAGAACACCGCCACCTTCGGGACCGCGTTTACGGTGTCGGTGGATGCCCGCGCCGGCGTCGCGACCGGCATCTCGGCTGCCGATCGCGCGACCACCATCAAGGCGCTTGTACATCCGGCGACCAAGCCGGCCGATTTGGCGCGGCCCGGCCACGTGTTTCCGATTCGCTCCCAGCCGGGCGGGGTGCTCAAACGCGCCGGCCAGACGGAAGGATCGGTCGACTTGGCTCGGTTGGCCGGGCTGACACCTGTTGGGGTGATCTGCGAGATCATGAACGATGACGGGACGATGGCGCGCGTCCCTCAGTTGAAGGCGTTTGCCACGCTCCACGGCCTGAAGATCGTCACGATTAAAGACCTGATCGAATATCGGATGAAGCGCGAGTCATTCATCAAGCGACTCGCAGAGGCGGACCTGCCGACGCGGTATGGGGATTTTCGGGTGGTGGTCTATGAGAACACGATCGATCATGGAACTCACCTGGCCCTGGTGAAGGGCGCCGTGCGACCGGCCGATGCGACCCTGGTGCGCGTGCACTCCGGATGCGTGACCGGAGATGTGTTTGAGTCCATGCGGTGCGACTGTGGCGAGCAGCTCCATGCGGCGATGACCCAGATCCATCAGGAAGGGCGTGGAGTCGTGCTGTATCTGAACCAAGAGGGCCGCGGGATCGGTGTGGTGAATAAGATCAGGGCGTATGCGTTGCAGGATGAAGGGAAAGATACCGTCGAGGCGAATCTTGCCCTGGGATTCGATCCCGACTTGCGAGATTACGGCATCGGGGCGCAAATCCTGGTCGACCTGGGGGTTCGGCGCATCCGTCTCATGACCAATAATCCCCGCAAGTTGGTTGGGTTGGAGGGCTACGGATTGACCGTTGCCGAACGGGTTCCGATCGAGACGCATCCCCACGAAGGCAATCGGGAGTACCTGCGGACGAAAAAGCAGAAGCTCGGCCACATGCTGAACAAAGTATGACCGGCCGGCGCCCCCCGGTGCGGTCTCGGCGCCGCGGCACTCTGGCGACGGTGGAAGGCAGCGGAGACGCCCGGGGGTTGCGCTTCGGGATCGCCGTTAGCCGATTCAACGAAGCCATGACCGACCGGCTGCTTGATGCCGCGGTTGACACCCTGTACGCGGCCGGTGTCGAGCGCCGCGATCTGATGATTGTCCGAGTGCCGGGGGCTTTCGAATTGCCTCTGGCGGCCACACTCCTTGCTGGCCAGGGACGGTTTGACGGGATCGTGTGTCTTGGGGCGATTATCCGCGGTGAGACCCCTCATTTCGACTACATCGCCCAAGCGGCGGCGCTGGGGATTATGGACGCCGGATTGGCCGGGGAGTGTCCTGTGATTTTCGGCGTGTTGACGACCGATACGGTCGAGCAAGCGGAGGCCCGCACCGCGGCCGACGGCCTCAACCGAGGGGCCGAAGCGGCGGCGACCGCGATCGAGATGGCGACGTTGGTTCGGCGGCTGCGCGCGGAAGGCTGCTCTTAGTGGGGTTTCGTCGCAAAGGTCGGGAATACGCCCTTCAACTCCTGTTTCAGATGGATGTCGATCGAGAGGGAGCGCGCGCTCCCTCGGTGCCGTTCGATGCCTTTTGGGCGGAGCGCAAGGCGCTGCCCGAGGTGCGATCGTTTGCCGAGGCGCTTGTGCGAGGGGTGGAGGCGCACCTGGAGTCCATCGACGGCATCCTGAGAAAACATACTCGCCACTGGTCGCTGGAACGCATGGCTGCGGTCGATCGGAATGTTTTGCGTCTGGCTGTGTATGAGTTGCTTTACCTGGCCGATGTGCCCCCCCGTGTTGCGTTGAACGAGGCGATTGAGATCGCGAAAAAATACGGGAGTGAAGAATCCGGGGGGTTTGTGAACGGCGTGCTGGACGATGTGTTAAGAACGGAACCGGGCTTGGACGGCAAACGAGAGGCTTCAGGACAGGCGCATGCGAGTGACAGTCGTCGGTGAGCCGGTCGCGCGGGTCCGTGCCGACATCCTGGTCCTGGGGTTTTTCGAAGATGTGAGACCGCTGCCGGGATTGGTGGGCCAGATGGACTGGCTTGCGGGCGGGGCCTTGTCACGCCTGATCGTGAGCCGACAGGTTTCGGGTCGCTTGAAGGAGGCCACACTCATTGCCCTCCCGTCGTTCTTGACGGTACGGGTCCTGTGTGTTGGTCTCGGGAAGTCCTCCGCCTTTACCTATCTGACGCTGCATCACATCGCAGAAGCGCTCCTCCCCCTCCTCGAAGGGCTGGACGTCCGCGACGCGGTGGTGGAGGTTTTTGGCGCTCAAGCGTGCGGACTCGATCTGGCGATTGCGGCTAGGACGTTCGTGAAGGCCTGGTACGAGGGGACCGCAGCGCGGCCGATCGATCTCACATTCATCGTGCCGAAAAGTTCCCATCCTGGCCAGATCGAGCAGCGGTTGCAGGAGATGGGGCTCTCACCCGGGAGTCGCTGATGATCGATCGATACAGCCTTCCGTCCATGCGGGCCCTCTGGACGACTCAGCGCAAGTACGACACATGGTTGCAGGTCGAACTCTTCGCGTGTGATGCGATGGCGGCGGAGGGGCTGATTCCGCACGCAGCGGCCGAGACCATTCGCGCCCGGGCCCGGGTCGACATCTGCCGCATCGACGAACTGGAAAGGACCTCCCAACATTATGTGTTGGCCTTCGTCAACGCGGTGGCTGACACGATTGGGCCCGAGGGGCGATACCTTCACGAGGGCCTGACCTCCTCCGACGTGCTTGATACCGCGCTCGCCGTCGTCCTTCGGGAGGCCACGGCCATTCTCCGAGACGACCTGACGCGTCTCGGGGTCGTGATTCGAGAATTGGCCCATCGCCATCGAGGGACGATCATGATTGGCCGCTCGCACGGTGTTCACGGAGAGCCGATCACGTTTGGGCTCAAGATGGCTGTTTGGTATGATGAGGTCGGGCGCCACCGTCGACGGCTCGACGAAGCCGAACGTGAGATCAGCGTCGGCAAGCTGTCTGGCAGTATGGGGACCTTTGCCCATCTTCCACCGTCGATTGAGCGGCGGGTCTGCGAACGTCTGGGGCTGCGCCCGGATCCGATGTCCACCCAGATTATCCAGCGTGATCGCCACGCCGCCTACATGGCGGCGCTCGCGTTGATTGCTGCGAGTCTGGACAAGTTTGCGGTGGAACTTCGCCATCTTCAAAGAACGGAAGTGTTGGAGGTCGAGGAGTATTTTGCGGCGGGACAAAAGGGCTCCTCGAGCATGCCCCATAAACGCAACCCGGTGGGGTCGGAAAACGTGTCAGGGCTCGCCAGAGTGGTCAAATCCAACGCGCAGGCGGCGCTCGACAACGTGGCCTTATGGCACGAACGGGATATCTCGCACTCGTCGGTTGAGCGGATTATCCTGCCTGATACGACAATCCTCCTTGATTATATGTTGCAGCGCTTTGCGGGATTGCTTGAGCGGCTTCAAGTGTATCCTGATCGGATGAAAGTCAACCTTGACCGGACGGGAGGGTTGGTCTTTTCCCAGCGGGTGTTGCTGGAACTGGTTCAACGGGGAATGGGACGGGATGAGGCCTACGCCGTGGTGCAGGGAATCGCGATGAGGGCGTGGAAGGGCGAAGGCCGCTTCGTCGATCTCGTACAGCGCGACCCCACGATCACATCGAGGATGGACGGAAACGCGTTGATGGCGTGTTTCGATCCGGCCTACTACCTGCGGCATACCGACGAGATCTATCGGCGGGTCTTCGACTCTTCAGCGCCCTGACGATCGGTGCATTCCGACCGACTATCCGGTCGTGGTCTTTTCAAAGGGTCGAGGCCATACCTATGATGCGCGAGTTCTTGCCGGTTGTGAGGATCTACGTTAGTATTAGCAACGTTCTGTGTCGGAAAGAAACGCAGCCTCCGTCCGCGGCGTGAAGAACGTATCACCGAATGGAGGGAGGAGCGGATGAAGGCTCGAGTCTACGTGACATATCGAACGGGTATTCTTGATCCCCAAGGCAAAGCCGTCGCTCGGTCGCTTGCCGCGCTCGGATTCAACGAGGTTCACGACGTGCGCATCGGCAAATACATCGAGATCGAGATCGATGCGACCGATCGGGCGTCCGCCGAACGGCGGCTGGATGACATGTGCCGACGGTTGTTGGCCAATCCCGTGATTGAAGATTATCGCTTTGACGTCCTTGACGTCTCGAACGTCCCCCAGACTGTTGGGCCTCACACGCAGCCGGGGCCATGAGCCTTGAGGGGCGTCTCGAAGATCTCGGTTTACCGGACATCTTTCAAATCATCAACCTGAGTAAACGTTCGGGCGTCCTGACCATCATCAAGAAAGACGGCATGGGACGCATTGTCTTCAATGAAGGCAATGTCGTCTATGCGAGCTCGGACGGGAAGAACCGCTTCGGATATACCTTGCTCCAGAAGGGCTTCATTTCGAGAAAGGACCTCGAAAAAGCCCTCACCTTCCAAAAAGTCCGCTCCTCGAAAAAACCTCTTGGCACGATTCTGGTTGAAATGGGCGCGATCACCAAGGAGGACCTCGAAGGCCAGCTGAAGGGCCATATCGTTGACGTGGTTCGCGATCTCTTGACGTGGGCGACCGGCACGTTCCACTTCAATCTGGGGAAGTTTTCCGAAGAGGACGTGATCATGCGGAGGGGGATTAGCGCAGAGTATTTGCTACTGGAGGGGGCCCGCCTGGAAGACGAAGCTGACCACCCCTCCGGTCTTGACGCGGCGTTTGCCGAGGACAATCGCACCCCCGATCAGGCTGCCGCCCTTGAGGACTATGACGAATCCACTCCGATGAATCCTCCGCTGCCCGATCTTGGCGAAGAGCTCACGGGGCTTGTGTCCGAGGACGGTGCGGAGGCGAGCGCCGTTGATGACGGACATTCCCGCAAAGATTTGGCGTTGCTGCCTGCGATGATCGAGGAGCTGTCGGGGGCGTTGCCCGCCCATGACATCATTCTGATGATGCTCAGGTTTGCAGGCGAATTGATGAATCGGGCAGTTATATTCCTCGTCCGAGGAGATGCTATTGTCGGATGGGGTCAGTTCGGAGTGGTCGTTTCCGATGGGTCGGCTGACGAACGGGTTCGAGCTGTGACGGTACCTTTGTCGGAAGCGTCGTCCTATCGGGAGGCCGTCGAGAAGCGGCTGCGTTTCAAGGGCGCGTGGCCTGACGGCACGTGGAATCGGTACGTGATCGACCTCCTTGGAGGGGACTGGCCGGCGGAAAGCTTTCTCGCGCCGGTGGAGAGTAATGGTCATGTCGTGGCGCTGCTATACGGAGACAATCTCCCAAGCCGGAACCCGATTGGCGAGACCGATGGATTGGAGGCGTTTATTCGGGTGGCCGGCGGCGCCCTGAACAAATCCCCCTTGTACCAACAGGTCCAGGGCAAGCCGAGCGGTTCTTGAGCGCTATGCTATACTCAATCTCCGGTCCGAGGATTTCGTCATGAAACGGGTCCTGATTGTGGATGATTCTGCGACGACGCGGGCCTTGATCGTTGCCACGATCGAGGAAATGGAGGGCTTTGAGACGATTGAGGCGCCCAACGGGTTTGAGGCCCTCAAGCGACTTCCCCAGCAGCGATTGGATTTGATCGTGACGGACATCAATATGCCCGATATCAACGGCCTGGAGATTGTCCACTTTGTCAAACACCATCCCCAGTACAAGTCAATTCCCCTGATCATCGTCTCGACTGAAGGCAGCGAGGACGATGTGAAGAAAGGTTTGGAGCTCGGAGCCTCGGCGTACGTCAAGAAGCCGTTTGAACCCGACGTCTTACGATCCACGATACGACAGGTCATCAAGAGCTGAAGTGGCGGAGCGACGGAAAGACGACACGCTCCGTGAGTTTCTCGCCGAATCGGAGGAGTTGCTTGAAACCCTCCATCAAAATCTCCGTGTGATCGAACAGTCGCCCGATCCGTCATCCGTTGCTCCCGAGACGCTGAACGCGATGTTTCGATCTGCCCATACCGTAAAAGGGATGTCCGGCGTGATGGGCTTTGCCGCAGTGTCCGATCTCTCGCATTCCCTAGAGGACGTCATGGACCGGGTCCGAATGGGGAAGTTGGCGATGAGCCGTTCGTTGCTTGACGCGTTGGGCGATGCGGTCGACATGCTGGGCCGACTGATCGCTTCCTCATCATCGGGTCAGCCTCCCGCAGACGCTGAAGTGGTCCTTCAGCGTCTGCGGGAGGCGATGACTGTTCAACCGAGCGCGGTCCTAATGGAGCGTCCGTTAGGAATCGATCAGGAAATTCTCAAAGTCTTAACTGAATACGAAGACCATCGGCTCCAGGAGAACGTGAAAGCGAAGAACTACCTGTACGAAATTCGCGCCCATTTCAGGTTTGACGACTTTGATAAAGCCCTGTCTAAACTGACGACAAAGGTTCAGAGTGCCGGAGAGGTCATTACGACGCTTCCCAGTTCCGGGATGTCCTCGAAGGACGGGATCGGCTTTACGCTGCTGGTTGGGTCGAAGTGCGACCGTGAGGGGCTGGCCCAATTGCTCGCCGACGAGGTGGTCGAACTGGTCGCGATTGGAGGCCAGGAGTTCGCGCTGTCGAAGACGTTGGCCCCTCAGGAAAACGAAGCGGTCTCTGCTCGAAGCTTGAGTCAGACGATCCGTGTCGATATCGCCAGATTAGACGGATTGCTCAATATGTTGGGTGAACTCGTGCTGTCGAAGGCGGTCATTGCCCAGATTGCGAAAGATCTGATGCAGGTGGGGGGGTGTCTAGGCCCTGCGATGGAATTGCACAAGGCGGCCCAATCCCTCGAACATCGCGTATCCGGACTCCAGGAAGGATTGATCGAGATTCGGATGATTCCCGTCGCCCAATTATTTGATCGGTCCATCCGCGCGATCAAAAAAATTGCGCGGGATCTGGACAAGGAAATACAGGTCATTACCTCAGGTGAAGAAACCAAGCTGGATAAATCGATGGTGGAATCCATCGCGGATCCGCTGCTCCATCTGATCCGTAACGCGCTGGACCACGGCATTGAGTCGAAGGACGATCGCCGGCGGTCCGGAAAACACGAGGTGGGAACCATCCATCTCAGCGCGGCTCAGAAGGGGAATACGGTCGTGATTACCGTGGCGGATGACGGCGCCGGGATCAACCTGGCCAAGGTCTATCAGACTGCCCTGGCGAAGAAGCTGGCGGTTCCCGACAAGGAGTATTCCCAGAAGGAGATCATCAATTTTCTCTTTCAACCGGGATTCAGCACGGCCGAGACCGTGACGGAGATGTCGGGCCGCGGTGTCGGCTTGGATGTCGTGGCCCGACATCTCGCCAAACTGAACGGCTTGGTCGAAGTTGAAACCGAACTCGGGCGGGGAACACGTTTCATCCTGACGCTCCCTATTACGCTGGTCATCATTAAGGCTCTCATCGTCCGTGTGGGGTTCCAAATCTACGCCATTCCAATCAGTGCGGTGTCGGAGAGCGTGATGGCGGACCATCGTCAAGTGGTCACGGTGGGGAGGCGCCACGTGATCCAACTTCGCGATCATACGCTGGCATTGCTCCGTTTAAATGAGTTGTTCAATGTGGCCTCTTCTGATATTCCGCAGGATCGTCTCTATATTATCGTGGTCGGTCTGGCCGAGAAACGACTGGGGCTCGTCGTCGACGCAATTGAGGGCCAGCAGGAGATCGTCATCAAATCCGTGGGCGCAATGCTGCAAGGGATCCCGGGTATTGCCGGAGCGACCGAACTCGGCAACCGTAAGACAATCCTCGTGCTCGACGTCGGAGCCCTGATCGAAGAGGTGGTCGGGCAGAAGATGTCGATTCCGCTCGCCGCGTAACCCCCCCCTCTTTTTTACATCTATTTTCGGTATCGCCACGCGTCTGAAGCCTGGTTCCGTGGCTCCCCTCCGTGACGACAAAATTTGACACGAGATCACCCGTTGATTACCCACCTCCGGCGCCGTGTGCACGCACTTCGGGCTCTGCAGGGCCCTGCAGAGGTTGGAATCAAGGAGAGTTCGGGGCACGCGACTTGCTTTCCCAGTATCCGCTATCCCACAGCGATGTGGGATGTGGGGAGAGAAGGCGATGCGATCAACTTTGTTGTACGGCGCCAGTGAGGTGTGTAAGCGGGTGGGACTGTCCCCTCGCCAGTTGGAGTACTGGGTTCTCATTGGGGTGGTGAATCCGGTTTGTGAGCGGCACGGAGCCAAGAGTTTCAGGCGATTTACCGAGCAGGACCTCCGTATCCTCCAGCGCATTAAGGCCATGACCGATGAGGGATTTTTGGTGAGCCGAGCGGCGGAGAAAGTCCGGGGAGAAGTCTTGTGAAGCGGGAACGCCAATCGTCCGGTGGCAGAAAATCCACTCCACCAGGCCGTCGTTCGACACCTCCTGTTCATGTCCCACTCTCGATCGTTGCCGCCTCTGATTTCGTTGGCTCCACCCCAGAGTCTCCAGACTTAACGGTCAACGCGGTTGTCCAGGGCCAGGGTCTCGATCAGCCGGCGGCCGTCGTTTTGGCGCCGACGTGCCAGACGCCGGTTGCCCCAATCCCCGCGACCCATGTCCAGGAGTCTCCCGTTTCCGGATCGTCCTCGCGGTCCTCTAGCTCTCGAGCGGAAGAGTTTTTGGGGTTTTGTCTTGATGCCGAGGAGTACTGCGTGTGGATCCGCTCCGTGAAAGAGATCATCAAACCCTTGGATGTCACGCCGATACCCCGTAGTTCAGAAGACATCCTGGGACTGATCTCGCTTCGCGGCACGATCGTTCCTATTTTCAACATCCGTCGGCGGCTGAGGTTGTCTCCCCCGCGCGTAGGGACTCAGTCTCGAGTGATCGTGTTTTCCCTTGACACGGGCGCTGTCGGAATCCTTGTCGACCGGGTCACGGAGGTCATTAGTGTGGATCCAGAGACGTTGGAACCGCCGCCCGCGACACTCGGGAAAGAGGAGGCGGCGTTCGTGACGGCCATCGTTCCGTTTCGGAAGCGATTGATAGGAGTCTTACATCTTGAACGGCTAGTCGCAATCGAACCATCTGAGGCGGTCAGATCTGAGGCATAACGCAGACCGACCGACTGTCGAACGGGAGAAGAGGATATGGAAACAAGCCAAATCCGCTACGGACTCCGGTTTAAATATGTGGTCCTGACCAGTCTGCTGCTTGTGAGTATCTCCGTCGTTCTGACGATCGTATCCATCGTCCGAACTCACGGCTTTCTCGATGAAGCGCTCACAAAACGAGGGGTGTCGCTGGCTAATAATCTCGCCCACAACAGCACCTATGGGATATCCATCGGTGACTCGTCCAGTCTGGTCAGTTATATCAAGGGCCTGATGACGGAAACCGACGTCTCGTACGTGGAGATCCTGGACAGTCGCGGAATCGTGTGGGCCCACAGTGACGCCTCCGCGGTGGGCAAACTCGACGAAGCCCCCGTAGCCGGTAAGGCGGTCCAGTCTGCGAAGGGGTTCGTCGAGCATATCACCTGGGGTGGGGATGAGCTCGTGGCCGTGGTCGAGCCCGTGCTGTTTGACTCTGGCTCCCCAGG
>Ga0180094_1000131_pt1 | contig 17278 bp, 13 predicted proteins | sample EasRivT47_16_1Da_FD_121786 | JGI IMG/M metagenome (GOLD analysis project Ga0180094, IMG submission 121786) | Soil microbial communities from meander-bound floodplain in the East River, Colorado, USA - East River metaG ERMLIBT47_16_1Da | ecosystem: Environmental > Terrestrial > Soil > Floodplain ... | reverse complement strand
GTCGTGCGCCGCGTTGGATGCGCCGTTCGTGAAACTCTGGATGCACAATGGCTTCGTGCGCATCGCCGAGTAGAAGATGTCGAAGTCGCTCGGGAACTTCTTTACCGTGCGTGACGTGCTCAAGGTGCATCACCCGGAGGTGGTGCGTTACTTCCTGCTCGCGAGCCACTACCGGGGGCCGATCAACTACAGCGAGGAGAATCTCCAGCAGGCGCGCGCAGCGCTTGACCTGCTGTACACCGCGCTGCGGGCTGTCGAGCCCGCCGAGACCGCCGCCGAAGGCGAAGCAGAGCAACGTTTTCGGGCCGCCATGGAGGACGACTTCAACACACCCGAGGCCTTCGCCGTCATTCAGACTCTGGCGCGCGATCTCAACACGGCAAAGGCGGCCGGAAGGAATGACGAGGCAAAGGTCCTGGCCGCGCGCCTGTTGCGGCTGGGTGGCGTGCTGGGTTTGCTGCGAAGTGAGACGGAAGCGTGGTTCAAGCAGGCCCGCGCCAAAGATCAGGCTTCGAGTGCCCTGTCCGATGCACAGATCGACGAATTGATCGCGGCACGCGTGGCCGCGCGCAAGGCCAGGAATTGGATCGAGTCGGACCGCATTCGAGATGACCTGGTTGCGGCCGGCATCATCCTCGAGGACGGGCCTCACGGTACGAAGTGGCGAAGAAAATAGCGGGGAGTGCAAGCAATGCGCTCGAATCCTGGTAGCCGTCGCGATTTTCTGAAGTGGCTTGCCCTGAGCCCGGTGCTGACGCGGGCCGGCTCACTTGTCGCCGGCGAAGATCCGGCAACAAGCGCGAGCCTCATCACAAGCCCGGAGGAGGCGCTGAATGTCCTGGAATTCGAGGCGGTCGCCCGGCAAAACCTGCCGCCGGCGCATTTTGCGTATATGGCCACTGGCGTCGATGACGACGCTATCATCCAGGCCAATCGTGACGGGTTTACGCATTGGCAGATCCGTTCGCGACGGCTGATCGACGTCACCCACATCGACCAGTCGGTGCGGCTGTTCGATACGACGTGGAGCAGCCCGATCGTCATTGCGCCGGTCGGCAGTCAGCGGGCGTTCCATCCGGAAGGCGAGATCGCGACGGCGCGCGCTGCGCGCGCTCGAGAACATCTGCAGATCCTTTCGACGGTCAGCTCCACGTCCATCGAAGCAGTGACCGAGGCCCGTGGCAAGCCGGTCTGGTATCAACTCTATCCGACCGACAACTGGGCAGTCGGACGCAGCTTGATCAAGCGTGCTGAGGCGGCAGGTTCGCCGGTGCTGGTGCTCACCGTCGATCTGCACGAGTACTCGAATCGGGAAACATTGTTCCGCTCGCGTCGCGTGGATACGCGTGATTGTCAGGTTTGCCACCAGCCTGGACGGAACAGCTCCTTGCAACGTAAGCCGATGTTCGATGGGCTGGATCTGACGGGAGTCACTATGTTGGCTGCGGCCGACCAAGCGTGGGATGTCATCAAGCGGATCCGGGATGCGACATCAATGAAGCTCGTCATCAAGGGTATCGTGACGCGCGAGGACGCCGAACTCGCCGCCCGCCACGGCGTCGACGGCCTGATCGTGTCGAACCACGGCGGCAGAAGCGAGAACACTAACCGGGCGACGATCGATTGCCTTGCCGAGGTGATCGACGGAGCTGGGCCGAGTATCCCCGTGCTCGTCGACAGCGGATTCCGGCGCGGCACCGACATTTTCAAGGCACTCGCGCTGGGTGCGCGCGCGGTCTGCATCGGCCGTCCCTACGTGTGGGGACTGGCGGCATTTGGTCAGCCAGGTGTCGAAAAGGTCCTCGAAATCCTCCGCCGTGAGCTCTTGACCATCATGCAGCATGCCGGGACGACATCGATCGCTGCGATAACCCGCTCCTTCGTCGTCGGGCCAGCACAAAATTGACCCCCCCGGAGGTGGTCCGTATGATCCGCCCCCCGTGCAGTGCGGCGGATCGAGCGGGCGGGGCATAGCGCAGTCTGGTAGCGCATCTGCTTTGGGAGCAGAGGGTCGGGGGTTCGAATCCCTCTGCCCCGACCAATCCCGCGGTGCTGCGTGGACGCTCCTGGTAATCGCGGCTATGGTGGCGCCCAAGCGCCCGTAGCTCAGGCGGATAGAGCATCGGCCTTCTAAGCCGAGGGTCGCAGGTTCGAGTCCTGCCGGGCGCACCAAGAATTAAAGATCGTTGGTGGACGTAGCTCAGCTGGTAGAGCCCCGGATTGTGATTCCGGCCGTCGTGGGTTCGAATCCCATCGTCCACCCCACCCACTCATCGTGGGCCATTAGCTCAATTGGTAGAGCAGCGGACTCTTAATCCGTTGGTTGTAGGTTCGAGTCCTACATGGCCCACCACTATATCCGGCAGCGCACAGCCGGATCACAAAGTGGAATCGCGTAGCTGCGCTTCGATCCGGTTGGTCAGCGCCCGGTAGAGCGGATGCTGCGCAAGCGGGACACCGAAGAGCGGATCTCGCGTGATCCAGGCGGGCCCTGGGCCGGGCGTGGAGGTTGAAAGCTCCTCGAGAAGATCAACCGCCTCATCGTGTGCGCCCGACCAGGCAAAGGTCATTGCCGTCGAAGTCGCCGCAGCCATCCAGCTAAATGCGTCGGCCGATGGCGGCATCAACTCAAGAGTCTTGCGCCCGGCCGTGGTGGCTTGCCCGCGCTCCGCGATAAATGCATAGCCCTGTGCCGCAAGCAATCGCAGAAACCACGCGTTTCGCCGGGTCTCCTTCTGGTGCGCCACGAACTCAAGCACGGCACGCCCATGTTTCGCGGCTTCCTCCGTGTTACCGAGCAGGAGCGCCGTCCAGCCCCGGTACTGTGCCATCGGGCGCTGACCAAGGCCGAAGAAACTGCTGCTGCCCTGGCCAGCAATGATACGGACTGAAATCTCGGACACGCCGTCGAGCAGTCTGCTCAACTCGGCGAAACGACGCTCGATTCTCAGGAGGTTGAAGTGTTGGTCGAGTAGCGCAGTGACAGGGGTGGTTTGGTGGTAACGGTCCAGAACGGCGCGCCAATCCTCGGTGCGTCCGCTGTAGGCGAAGACAACCAAGGCCCGTGCAAACCGCAATGCTACATCGTCCGGGTACTGCTGTAGCCCGCGATCGAGGACCCGCAGCGCCTCTCTTGTCTTGCGTACGCCGAGGAGCCCTGCCGCGGCTGACCTGAGAATAAATGGATTGCCGGGATCAAGGTGGAGCAGGCGCTCGTTGATTTGCTCAGCCTCGTCGCCACGGCGTATGCGGTAGAGTAGCGATGACTTGGACGTTTGCCACATTGTATCGGCCAGACCAGCGAGCTCCGCTTCTCGATGCACCGCCAGTGCGCGCGGTGGGTCAAAGTCGATCCAAGTCCAATACGAAGCTTCAGCCGCCAGCACGATCGGATCCCTTGGTGCGAGGCGTTGCGCAGCGGCCAGGTCTTCCTGGATGCGGCGCACCTGCTCCTCACTCGAATCGTAGTTCCACGCAAACGCGACCACTCGGTAGGTTGCTCGCTCCGCGTAGGCCAATCCAAACGAGGAGTCGAGCTCTATCGCGCGACTAAGCAGACCTTCGAAGTCGCTGAACCGCTCGGCCGAGGCAAAAGGGCTCAGCACATAGCGCGCGAGCAACGCCTTGAGAACGAGATCGTAGGCCTCCGGGTTTCGCGTGGGAGGGACAACACCCTGCGTACCGCCGACCAACTGCACGGACAGCTGCGACGCAACCTCCCCAGCGACGTCGCTTTGCAGTGTCAGCGCATCTATGAGCGTGCGGTCATAGTTTTGTGACCACAAGTGGCGATCATTGTGCGCATCGATTAGCTGCAGCGTCAGGCGCACCTTGTTCTCCTCGCGTCGTACCGAGCCTTCCATCACATGACTCGCGGCCAACTCCTTTGCCACCTCCAGCAGAGGCTTTGGCTTGAGCCTGTAGGTCATCATCGTCGTGCGGGAAATGACGTCCATTCCCGGTGCTCGCCGTGCGAGAGTCGACAAGATTTCCTCGTGCAATCCGTCGGCAAAAAACGCATTGGCCGGGTCCGGGCTCAAATTTTCAAACGGCAGAACGGCTAGTCGCAGCCTGCGGACCACGGATGCAGGCGCGGCGGAATCAGGATGCGTCGCCAGCGGGGACGGAGATGTCACCGTCTTGACCGCCGCGACAAACCGGTTTCCTCGCCCGGGCACCGTAACGATGAAGCGATGCTCATTGGCGCGTTCACCCAGGACGCGTCTCAAGGTGGAGATGTTCTGACTGAGGTTGTTCTCCTCGACGACCACGTTGGGCCAGATCGCCTGCATCAGCGTCGTCTTCTCGACCAGCTCCCCACGGTGTTCCACCAGATAGAGGAGCGTCTCGAATACCTTGGAGGTGAGGGGTACGGGCTGCCCGTCAGCGCGCGCCCGCAACAGGCGCTGTGCGACGTCGAGCTGAAATTCGCCAAATTCGTAGACGACGCGATCCTGGGGCTCGTTCATCGCGGTTCTTCAGAAAGTTTCAGACAGTTTCAGCAGGACGCCAAAGCTACTTCAGGCCCGGCGGGGAGATCTTACGCCCCAGCCCGCCGGATCACGAAACGCCCGGCGGAAGGTCAATCAGCAAAACGGGAGAATCGAAATGAACGCTTCACTCAAGCAGTCAATCGCAGCGCTGACTTTCGTGACCGCCCTTGCGTGCTTTTCGACGGCGACCCAAGCCGATGAATCCGCCGGAACAGCGAACGCCGAGTCGAGCATCAAGATCAAGTTTTCCGACCTCGACTTCTCACAGCCCGAGGCCGCAGCTGTTCTGTATCGCCGTATCGAGATGAGCGCGCGCCTCGTATGCAATGACAGCACGTCGCCGTGGGATGCCGGACGCAGCACCACCTTCCAGCGCTGCTACACAGCCGTTATCGAGGATGCGGTTGCCCGAGTGAACCAACCGCGGCTCACCGCGTTGCATCAGGAAAAGACCAAGCCTGTGCTTGTCGGCGCCGCAACGAAATAGGGCAGGTGCACCCAACGAGATGCTTGCCGCGCAGCGATGCCGGCAAGCATCGCCGGGGCCAGCCGCCTTCGTGAGCGCCTCGTTGCAGGCCCTAGCTGCTAAGCCGCCCCGGGCCCTGCTACCACCCTGCTACCTAAACGGCCCCTCTTAATCCGTTGGTTGTAGGTTCGAGTCCTACATGGCCCACTATCAATTCCATCACTTACGTCGCATTCCTCGCGTTCCAGATCGTCAATTGTTTCCCGATTGTTTGCCGATGGCGCCAGTCCGGCCAGGACTGCGATTCGATCGGTCGCGTCGTCGCGCTTCTGACGCATGACGTGCGCATAAATCTTGAGCGTCGTGATCTCGCTCGCGTGGCCGATGATGACATGCCTGATTGCAGCGAGTGCGCGCACTGCTGGAGCACACGATCGACTACCGATTCCAGTTCGTGCGCCTTGCGGCATATGTACGCACGCGTACACTGGAGCGGCAAGTCACTAGGCCTCTTTGAACTCAAGGGAATATGGCGATGACCACAACAACCCTGGCCGATGGCAAGCGATACGATCGAATCAGAGCAGCCCCACGGGCGAACGCCGTTGATCATCACGTACGAATCGGCGATCTGAGCCGTCTCGTTGAGCACGACATCGAAATACTCAGGACGAATCTTGCGGAATACCATCACGGCCGAGAACGTGATGAAACGTGGGAAGACGCCTGGGCGCGCCTTGAAAGCGCGTGGGAGACTGTCAGGTCCGAGCTTGCCGACGGCAAGGTTTCAACCCCGCCGATCGAAGTCGCATCACCGGCCAGTCGTACGACCGGTGCGACGCCGCAAGTCGATGAGCCGACGGCGACTTTGCCGACTGCCCCGTTAGTGCTCAAACCGCTGCCCATAGGAGCGCCGGCGCCGGCGATTTCCTCGAGAACGATGCTGATCGTGCGCTGGGCACGCGAGCAAGCGCGCGGCGCGGAACTTCTTGCAACGGCCTCAGAGGCCTGGAACCGCGCGTTTGGCGACTTCACGAACTTCGCCCACAAGTTCAAGTCGGCAGGTGCGACGCATCTGGGCAACGGGTGGCTTTGGCTGCTAGCAAACGGCCGAAAGCAGGTGAACGCCGTTAACCATCGCGTACAGCGGGCACGCGATCACGCGCGCGGCACGGAACTCCTTGCAGCGGCCTCAGAGGCCTGGAACCGCGCGTTTGGTGACTTCACGAACTTCGCCCACAAATTCGCGTTGACAGGTGCGACGCACCTGGGCAACGGCTGGCTTTGGCTGGTAACAAACGGCCGAAAGCAGGTGAAAATCTTGACGACATCGGAGACGAAGGCGAACGCCGTTAACCATAGCGTACGAATCGGCGGTCTGAGCCGTATCGTTGAGCGCGACTTCGAAAGTCACAAGACGAATCTTGCGGAATTCCATCACAGCCGAGAGCGTGATGAAATGCGGGAAAACACGCGGGCGCGCCTTGAAAGCGCCTGGGAGACTGTTAGGGCCGAGCTTGCCAACGGCAAGGCTTCAACCCCGCCGACCGAAGTCGCGTCACCGATCGGTTTGACGCCGCAAGTCGATGAGCCGACGTCGATTTCGCCAACCCACCCGTTCGTGCTGAAACCGCTGCCCTGGGTCATAGGAGCGCTGGCACCGGTCATTTCCTCGCGAACGATGCAGTTTCACTATGGGTGCCACCATTCCATATGCATCGAGTCAGCCAATCGGCTATCACGGGATCACGAGGAATTGACTGGCAAGAGTCCCTTGGAGATCGTGCGCTGGGCACGCAAGCACGCGCGTGGCACGGAACTCCTTGCAGCGGCCTCAGAGGCCTGGAACCACGCGTTTTTCTGGCGAAGCCTGACGCCGTGGAAGAAACGCCCGGGTGGAGAGCTGCGGCAAGCGCTCGATAGCGCGTTTGGCGACTTCACGAACTTTGCCCACAAGTTCGCGTTGGCAGGTGCGATGCACCAGGGCAGCGGCTGGCTTTGGCTGGTAGCAAACGGCCGAAAGCAGGTGAAAATCTTGACGACGTCGGACGCGGATTGCCCGGAGGCCCGCGGGCGCACCTGTTTGCTGGCGATCGACCTTTGGGAACACGCGTACTACCTCGATCATCAGAACCGGCGTGGCGAGTACCTCGATGCCGTCATCGATCGTAGACTCGACTGGGAGTTTGCCGAGCATCGCTTCCGCCTTGTTGTGGGTAGGTATGCACGGCGTAAACGTCAGCCTACGTTAAGACTTCGGTGCCGGCCCGGGGCGCCAAAGAGAAAGAACTGTCAGCGCGAGTCGAGACGTCGCTCGTAGGCGTTACGCTGGCGGACGACGGTGACCACCGTACGTCCGAGAATCTCGATATTGGAGACCAACACCGAAGGTAGTCGAGATCGTAGTTCACTCGTGCCTGCATGTCTTCCACGTTCATGGTATGCGTTGATCGACCGTCGCGGCCGTCAGATCTGCCCGTCCACTCTCTGTTCTTTGGTGCCCGTCAGTGTTTCCCAATTGTTTCCCACGCATCCGTGTTGGGGTGTAGCGAGCCGCGTTGAGACGTGCGCCGTGCGTGTAACACGCTTATTCGGTGCGACTGGATACGTCCTACTCCTGGCGGTCACCGCTCTTAATCCGTTGGTTGTAGGATCGAGTCCTACATAGCCCACCAAATTCAATAGACTATGATCAAGGGCGGCCTGTGGTCTTTGTAGTGCTACGTTAGTGTTGGGACTGAGCTTGTTGTGCTCGAATGGCCTCGAATTGAATTCGCGATAACACTTTTGATTTCTCCAATGCAGCGACTGCGTCGGGAGTTATCCTCGCCGTTCAGTCAATTGACAGCGGGCCGCCTGGCTCGTCGGGGGTCGCGATGCGCGGGTGGATGATGAATTCAGCAGGGACGGCGTTTTGGGGACTGACCTTGGCTGCGACGATCAGTGTCGCGCAGTCGGTTTCTGACACGCCTGCGCCGCCACCCGGCGCCGCGTCGCATGATCACGGCTACGGGCACAAGCTCGGATCCGTGCGATTCCCGGTCTCGTGCAGCGAATCGACGCGCGCCTTCATCGATGAAGGCCTGGCGCTTCTGCACCACATGACATACGAGGATTCCGCGCGCGCATTTGCCGCGGCTTCCCAGGCCGAACCGGATTGCGCCATGAGTTACTGGGGCGAGGCGATGACGTATATCCATCCGCTCTGGTCAGATCCGCCAGATGAGGCGAAATTCGAACGCGGCCGGATGCTGGTCGATCGGGCAAAGCAGCGCGGACAAAAGACCCCGCGTGAAAGTGCATACATTGCGGCGGTCGAGGCGTACTACGCCGTCGGGCGTGGCGGTGTGGAGGCGAAGAACCTTGTCGCCTTCGATCACGGTTGGCAGAGCGTTCATGAGCAGTTCCCGGATGACCCGGAAGCGACTCTCTTCTACGTGCTCACGCAGATCGCGACCGCGGATCCAAACGACAGAACGTTCGCTCAGCAGGCTCGCGCGGGCGAATTGGCCGAAAAGATTCTCGCCCAGTATCCGAATCATCCGGGCGCGCATCACTACGTAATCCACGCCTACGACTACCCGCCGCTCGCGGAACGCGCCCTCGCTGTCGCGCGGCAATACGGTGCCGTTGCTCCTGAAGTGCCTCATGCGCTGCACATGCCGAGCCACATCTATACGCGGCTGGGTCTATGGGATGAGTCGATCAGCGCGAACGAGCGCTCGGCGGCGGCCGCCCTCGCGCATGCCGAGCCGGGAAAGGTCTCCAATCACTACCTGCATGCGTTCGACTATCTCGCCTACGCGCACCTGCAGCGCGCAGAAGACGCAAAGGCCGAAGAGATCCTTGCGAAGATTCAGCCGCTGAACGGCCCGTACACGATCCAGCCCGCATCGCCCTACAGCTTCGCGGCCGTACCCGCGCGACTTGCGCTCGAGCGACAGCAGTGGGCCAGAGCTGCGCGGCTACAGCCGCGCACGCCGGTGGACTATCCCTGGGACAACACGCCGGCAATAGAGGCGATCACCTACTTCGCGCGGGCGCTCGGCGCGGCGCGCAGCGCTGATCCTGCCGCATCGCGTGAGGCGTTGACGAAACTGGAAGCACTCCGCGATGCGGCGGGGAAGGCGTCGCCCTACTGGGCAAAGCAGGTCGAGATTCAACGACTGTCCGCGCTCGCGTGGCTGACATACACGCAGGGCAACCGCGCCGCAGGGCTTAAGACGATGCAGAACGCTGCGGATCTCGAAGCGACTAGCGAAAAACATCCGGTCACTCCGGGTGAAGTGCTGCCAGCGCGCGAGCTCCTGGGTGACATGCTGCTCGATCTCGGCCGTTTCGACGAGGCTGGGGCCGCCTACAAGCTTGCGCTGGAGCGCCGCTCCGGTCGCTTCAACAGTCTCTTTGGCGCGGGCCTCGCCGCCGAACGGGCCGGAAACAGGGAGGAAGCAGCGCTCTTCTATCAGAAGCTCGCCGATCAGTGCCCGAATGGCGATGCTTCACGCGAGCGGCTGCAGCAGGCCAGGACTTTCCTCACTGAGCGCCGGAACGCAGTCGCAAATCAGCAATAGCGGGGACATCGGCGCCCGATCCCGCATTAACTCTTGTTCCGTTGGTTGTGGGTTCGCGTCCTTCATGGCCCACCAACTTGCTTCAGCGTAGCGCGATCAATACCGCGATCACCGCAACGATCACAGCGGTCGCCTGGCCGAGGATCAGGCGGCGCGTTTGCCGATGCAGCGCCGTGACAGCAGCGGTCAGTTGTGCCAGTTGCTCTGCGATATTGGTGACGAGTTCAGCCTGGCGCCGCTCGTTGTCCTCGAGTGCGGCGATGCGCGATGCGAGCGCAGCAGTCTCAGGGTCGCCCGTGACGATAGGTGCTGCCGCGGCAGTCGGTGCGGCGCGGCGCGTCCGTTTCAAGAGTTCGCGAGAGACTTCCAGGATCGAAGGCATGAGATGAACGATCTGAATCCATGGCACAGGCATGGTCGTGCTCCCCTTGTTTCATTGCATCAATTTCGGCTCGTAACCGTCTCATTTGTACCACAAATTCTTAGTGTGACCGGCCGCTCAATCCGACTCCGCATCGCTTGCGACGAACGCGTCAATACGGAAGATGCCGCGGGCTTCGATTCGCAATTGGACAGAATCCGAGGAGGACTTGTGCGAAATCTAGTTTGGGCTGTTGTGGCGCTGGCGGGAATGGCCAGTGCGCAGGCGGAAGATCTGAGCTACTCGTACGCCGAGGGCGGCTTCGGTCGCGTCGATATCGACAGTATCGACGAGGGCGATGGCTATTTCATCGGCGGTTCGTTGGGCTTCGGCACCAGCTGGCTCGGCTTCGTCGAGTTCAGCACGGCGGACTTCGAAGTGGGGAGCGTCGATGCAACTGTCGATGAGCTCCAGATCGGCTTCGGCGGGCACTTCCCGATGGCCGAGGGTGTGGACTTCATCGGCCGACTTGCTTACGTCGACCAGAGCATTGAAGTCGATACACCGTTCGGCGGCGGCAGCGCTGATGAGAATGGCTACATGCTGTCGGCCGGGCTGCGTGGGCGCGCACTCGAGCGCCTGGATCTCATGGGCGCGATCGAGTACTTGGATGTGGGTGACGAGGATGACACGGGGCTCGCGCTCCGTGGCCTCTACGAGTTCACCAACATGTTCTCGCTCGGCGCGCGTGTGGGATATTCCGACGACGCCACCGAGTACGGCCTGTTCGCTCGTTTCACGTTCTGATGCGACCCTTCACCGCGGCGGCACGAGCAACGTTGTCGTGCCGCCGCGGATAAGAGGCACGCGGACGTTCGCCCGCGTGCTTCGCTCCAGTCAATTCAAAGTTTGGTGACGCGCATCTGCGCCTCAAGCCGACTGACCAGAGCTTGATAGCGCGGGTTCTGGGCCAGCGGGATGGCGTAGATCGGATTGCGGGCGATGCGGGCAGGAGCAAGACCTGGCCGAACGGTGGCAAGTTCCTCCAATAGAGCAACGGCGTCAGCTTGCGCACCCGCCCATGCGTAGATTCCTGCTACCCATTGTGCGGCACTCATCCAGCTCTGCGCGTCGCGGGATGGCGGCATCAGCTCGAGAGTTTTGCGGGCCGCTGCAATGGCACGCTCCTGCTGCCCAAGAAACGTGAATCCCTCGCCGGTCAGCAACTGCAGAAACCATGCGTTCCACTTCGTCTCTTTCTGGTTCGCGACGAAATCGAGCACGGCGCGGCCCTGCGTGGCCGCAGTCGCTGAATCCTTGAGTAGGAGCACCGTCCAGCCGCGGTACTCGGCAATCGGGCGCTGTCCGACGCCGAAGAAACCAGGGCTGCCCCCGTAGTCGATGACACGTGTGGAGGTCGCGGAAACTCCGTCGAGCAGCTTCTGAAGGTCCGCATATCGATGCTCGAACGTAAGAAGCGCGAAGTGCTGATCCAGCATCGTCACGGGACCAATTGCCTCGTTCGCCTGATCGAGCGCGGCGCGCCACTCGTCCGATCTGCCGGTCCAATAAAAGATCAGTAACGCCCGGAAGAACCGCATTGCTCCATCCTCGGGAAAACGCTCAAGCGCGCGGTTGAGGAACTGCAGCGCGTCCGCCGGCCTGCGTGCACTACCCAAGCTATCCGCGAAAACGAGCCGAATGAATGGATTGCCCGGATCCAATGCGATCAGGCGCTCGTTGAGCCTCACCGCCTCGTCCACACGGCGTAATCGCACCAGGAGTGCCGATTTGCCGGACAGGAGCATAGGCTCGGCGAGACTCGCCATGTCCGCGGATTCAAAGATTGCCAATGCACGAGGCAAATCCCGCTCGATCCAACTCCAGTACAGCGCTTCCGCCGCCAGCACGATTGGCTCATGCGGAGCAAGGCGCAGCCCGGCATCCGCGTCGTCGCGGATGTGGCGCACCCATTCCTCACTCACGTCGTAGTTCCATGCAAACATGACCCCCCTGAAAGTCGAGCGAGTTGCATACGCCAACGCAAAGGACGGGTCGAGCGCGATCGCGCGACTCAGCAGGCTCTCGAAGTCGCGGAATCGCTCAATCGGAAAACGGGGGCTCAGAATGGTTGCCGTGAGCCGCGCCTTCATATAGAGATCGTAAGCCTCTGGCGACCGGGTCCGTGGAAGCGCAGATTCCGGCCCACCGACCAGCTGCAGTGACAGTTGCGATGCGACCTCGCTGGCGACATCGCTTTGCAAAGTCAGCGCATCGGTCAGCGTGCGGTCATAGTTCTGCGACCACAGGTGAGCATCGGTGCGCGCATCGATGAGCTGCAGCGTGAGGCGTACGTTCTTCGCCTCGCGACGCACTGAGCCTTCGATCAGATGAGAGGCACCGAGCTCCCGGGCGACTTCGGCCAGAGGTTTTGGGGGGTCGCGCCGGTAGCTCATCATCGTCGTGCGCGAGATGACTTCAAGTCCGGCCACACGCTGTGCGATGGTGTTCAGGATTTCTTCGTGCAGACCGTCCGCAAAGAACGCATTGGCCGGATCCGGGCTCAGGTTCTCGAACGGCAGGATCGCCAGACGCGGCTTGCCAAGCGCCGGCGTAATCACGATTGAGGTTACGGAGGTCTTTGCTGTCGAAGTCGACGTGGAGTCCTCAGTCGGGCGCGCGAAGAACCAGAGGACGCTGCCGGCGATCAGCGCCAGCGCAGTACCCGCAAGGCCCCAGAGAATGATCCTCGCGGGTGACCTTACGGGGCGAGGCTCAAGCGGCGTGTCGGCACCTGCGGGGGGCGCCACTGGTGCAGGACCAGCCGCAACATCCGATCTCGTGGGTTGCACGGAAGGATCTGTCAGAGCCTTAACGCCCGCCACGAACTGGAACCCGCGGCCGGGCACCGTCACGATGAAGCGATGCTCATCGGGGCTCTCCCCCAGCACCCGCCGCAGCGTCGAGATGTTCTGGTTGAGGTTATTCTCCTCGACGATCACGTTGGGCCAGATCGCCTGCATCAGCGTCGCCTTGTCGATCAACTCACCCGGATGTTCGACGAGGTAGAGCAGAGTCTCGAACACCTTGGAGGTCAGCGGGATCGGCTCTCCGTCGACGCGCGACCGCAGCAAGCGCTGGGCGGCATCGACGTAGAACTCGCCGAATTCGTAGGCGATGGGTGTGTCCCGATCATCCATGGCGGTTCTTCAGAAGATTTCAGACGGTTTCAGCAGGACGCTAAAGATTCTTCAGGCCCGGCGGAGCGATTTTACGCCCCAGCCCGCCGGATCACGAAACGCCCGGCGGAACGTCAACCAGCAAACCGGGAGTATCGAAATGAACACTTCAATCATGCAGTCAATCGCAGCTCTGACTTTCGTGACCACGCTTGCGTGCTTCTCCACGCCGGCCCGAGCCGATCAGTCCGCCGAGCCATCGACAGGGGAATCGAGCATCAAGATCGAATTTTCCGATCTTGATCTCTCGCAGCCCGAGGCCGCCGCGGTGCTATATAAGCGCATCGAGATGAGCGCTCGGCTCGTGTGCAAGGACAGCTCCTCGCCGTGGGATGCCGGACGCAGCACCACCTTCCAGCGCTGCTACGCAGCCGTCATCGAGGATGCGGTTGCCCGAGTGAACCAACCGCGGCTCACCGCGCTGCATCGGGAAAAGACCAAGCCCGTGCTCGTCGGCGCCGCGACCAAGTAGGGCGGGGCACACCTAACGCGATGCTTGCCGGGCGGCGATGCCGGCAAGCATCGCGTCGAGTGCTGGACGATCGAACCAGCGTCCGCGAACCATGACACCCGCGATGCGGCGGCTATTACCAATGCTCTCGAGAGGGTTGGCGTCCAGCAATACCAGGTCGGCGGATTGACCAGCTGCAATTGCTCCAAACTGGCCCTCGCGCTTGAAATGCCTTGCGACGTTCACCGTGGAGGCTTCGAGGGCTGCACGCGGTGACAAGCCCGCAGCCACGAGGGCCTCGAGCTCATCATGGGCCGCAAAGCCGGGCACATTGAAGATCTGGGGTGAGTCCGATCCGGCGAGCAATGGGGCTCCGGACTTGTAGAGCGCGCGGATCAATCGGCGCCGGAGATCGATGAAGCGATCGAATTGCGCCTTCGTGAGTGATTGCGTGCCCAGGAATCTCGCGCGGGTATCGATCCAGTTCTGAGCCGTCGCAGGTGGCATGTACTTCATCTCCGGGCGCGCACGCAGTGCCTCGACGCTCGCCGGCGGGAACGCGAATTTTTCCAGGAATGACTGCGTCGGCACGTTCCAGGTCCCCGCACTCCGCGTGAGCTCTACGAGCGGGCCAATGCGCGCGGCATCCATGCAATCGAGGAGACCGATCGCGAAGAACGCCGACGCGCGCCGTTTTCGGCACTCCTCGTCCGCCAGCGCGTCGAGATAGCCATCGAGGTGATCGACGGCTGCGTACTTCGAGGCGAGCGCGTGCTCGATGCCCACGGCGTCGGAGACATGACCGGCGAATGGAATGCCTGCCTCGTTCGCGACTTTGGCGATGGCATCGAAGACCTCTCGCTTCAGTCCCGGATGAAGTTTCAGGAAATCGAACTTTGCCGCCGCGTACTCGCGAGCAAGCCTCGCGCCGGTTTCCGGATCCGGCGCCGTGCTGCCATTCAAGGAGGGCGCGCCCGCGAATAACCGCGGTCCCAGTACCTTGCCGGTCGCCAGTTCCTGGCGCAGCGCCAGGTGCCACTGGTCGCCCAGCATGCTGCGGATGTTGGTCACGCCATTGGCGACGAAGAGGGCGAGCAGATCCTCGGCCTGCGCGCGCTGCTCGGGATTCGTGGGCAAGTGGGCATGCATTTCCGCGAGCCCGGGAATGAGAAACCGACCCCTGCCGTTGATTTCGCGCGCCCCCGCAGTGAGTGCCTTCCCTGGCTCAACAACGGCGGCGATGCTTTCGCCCTCGATGAGCACGTCGGCGTGACGTGGGTCGCTTGCCGCCACCATGTCGATTACTCGGACGTCGTGCAGAAGAATCGGCTCCGCGATTGCTGTTGTTGCCAGCATCGCCAAGATGGGCAGGAGCGGAAGGCGATAGGGGCTGTGCATGGCCAGGGATTCTGCCCCACTCGAGGCGACTCTGACGACTCAGCCATCAGCTATAATTCCAGCCCTTGTTCGCGGGGCGGAGTCGTTCGCAAAGCGAAAGTGGCGGAACTGGTAGACGCGCCGGCCTTAGGAGCCGGTGGGGCAACCCGTGAGAGTTCGAATCTCTCCTTTCGCACCAGTTCGCCGGGGCGCCCTCATCATGGCCCTCACCCTGGCCCTCACCCCAGCCCTCTCTGCGAGGCGGGAGAGGGGGCAGAAGCGGGAGAGGGAGAAGAGGCGGGCGAGGGAATAGCAGAGGTGCTGGAGTAATGATGGTTTCGATTCAATCAACGAAGGGGCTCGAGCGGCGCATGGAAGTGCAGGTTCCGGCTGCCCGGGTCGAGCAGGCCGTGGACGCACGGCTCAAGGATTTCAGCCGCACCGTGCGCCTCAAGGGCTTTCGTCCCGGCAAAGCGCCGATGAAGGTGGTCCGGCAGCAGTTCGGCAGCCAGATTCACCGCGAGGTCGTGAGCGAGCTTCTGCAGACGAGCTTCACCGAGGCGGTGACGCAGGAAAAACTCGTTCCGGCCGCCGGCCCGCGCATCGAGCCGATCAGCATGGGCGAGGGCGAGGACCTCAAGTACACGGCCATCTTCGATGTATTGCCCGAGATCAAGCTCAACGGTCTCGACAGTCTCGCAGTCGAACGTCCCATTGCGACGGTCACCGAGGCGGACATCGATGCGATGATCGAGAACCTGCGCAAGCAGCGGCCCAACTGGAAATCCGTGACGCGTGCGGCCCGGAACGGCGATCGCGTGATCGTCGATTTCATCGGCACGATCGACGGTGCGTCGTTCGATGGGGGCAAGGCCGAGGGTGCGCGCATCGTGCTGGGCGAGGGCCGCATGTTGCCCGAGTTCGAGACGGGCCTGGTCGGACAGGAACCCGGGGCCGAGGTCCCGGTCGAGATCCGCTTCCCCGACGACTACCACGGCAAAGCGGTGGCCGGTAAGACAGCCCTGTTCCAGATCCAGGTGAAGGCCGTGGAAGTGGCCGAAGCACCGGCGCTGGACGAGGTGTTCTGCGCCGCGTTCGGAGTCGCGGAAGGCGGCATCGAGAAGCTGCGGCAGGACGTCGCCGACAACATGCGCCGTGAGCTCGAACAGACGGTGCGCGTGAGGCTGAAGAGCCAGGCGCTCGAGCGCTTGCTGGCCGCGAATCCGCTGGAGCTGCCCGCCTCGCTGGTGGAAGCGCAGATCCGCGATCTGCAGATCGAAGCCGCGCGCCGCATGGGCGTGCGCGAGGCCTCGAAGATTCCTCCACGCGAGCCGTTCGTCGAGGCCGCGAAGCGGCGCGTGGCGCTGGGGCTCCTGGTCAGCGAGATCCTCAAGTCCCAGAAGATCCAGCTTGACCGTGCCCGGGTCAATTCGCGGCTGGAAGAGATTGTTTCGACTTACGACAATCCGCAGGAAATCATGCAGGCGTACCGCGACAACCACGAGGCGATGGGCCAGATTCACTCGCTCGTCATGGAGGAACAGGCCGTCGACTGGCTGCTGGAGCGCGCCAAGGTCACCGAGCAGCCGACGACGTTCAAGGAACTGATGAAGTTCGGCTCCTGATCACCGTCAACCGTCAACCGCCAACCGAGAACCCCCAACGTACATGTCCAATACTCATTCCCTGAACCTGCTCCCCATGGTCGTCGAGCAGACCGCTCGCGGCGAACGGGCCTACGACATCTATTCGCGCTTGCTCAAGGAACGCGTGATTTTCATCGTCGGCCCGGTCGAGGACTACATGGCCAACCTGGTCGTGGCGCAGCTCCTGTTCCTGGAGTCCGAGAACCCGGAAAAGGACGTCGCGCTCTACATCAACAGCCCGGGCGGCTCCGTGAGCGCGGGGCTCGCGATCTACGACACGATGCAGTTCATCCGCCCGGACGTGAGCACGATCTGCGTCGGGCAGGCGGCGAGCATGGGCGCGGTGCTGCTCGCCGGCGGCGCCAAGGGCAAGCGCTACGCGCTGCCGCATTCGCGCATCATGATCCACCAGCCGAGCGCCGGTTTTCAGGGCCAGGCCTCCGACATCGACATCCACGCACGGGAGGTCCTGGAGACCCGGGAACGAATCAACCACATCCTGGCCAAACACACTGGCCAGCCGATCGAAAAGGTCAAGCTGGACAGCGATCGCGACAACTTCATGGGTGGGGAGTCCGCAGTAAAATACGGCCTAATCGATCACGTTCTCGAGACGCGCGCCCAGCTCCCGGCCGAAGTGACCACAAAGAGTTGACGGCAGTCGTAAAATCGCG
>Ga0180094_1000130_pt1 | contig 17505 bp, 14 predicted proteins | sample EasRivT47_16_1Da_FD_121786 | JGI IMG/M metagenome (GOLD analysis project Ga0180094, IMG submission 121786) | Soil microbial communities from meander-bound floodplain in the East River, Colorado, USA - East River metaG ERMLIBT47_16_1Da | ecosystem: Environmental > Terrestrial > Soil > Floodplain ... | reverse complement strand
CTCTCTTGATCCTGGACGCCGGGCCCACGAGGATCGGTGTGATCAATTTCTTGGCGCCGGCCTCGATGGCCGCGGCCAAGGCCGTTTCCTCGCAGGGATGCACCACCGCCGTCGGTATCGGCTCGAGGTTCTGGCACTTCACCAGCAGCGTTTCGTACTTTCCGGTTCCGGAGTCTCGATTCATGCTTTTGCACCCGCTGTTGTCGAGGCCGGCGGCCGAACCGCGGACCCGGTCTCTTTCAAGAAGAACGTGAGAAGGATGGCGAGCCCGACGCCGTAAAGCAGCGGCTCGAATGCCGTCTGGTAGTGCTCGAGCTTCATCTGCGCGGCCCCGCCACCTACGTGCGACAGAATCCAGCCGAATACCGGGATCAGGAGAGCACTGAAGGTGAAGTTGAGGAAATTGACCACGCCAGTGGCCGTGCCGCTCACCTGCGGCGGGTTGGCTTCCTTGATGACCGTGTACGGCAGCATCGCTGCGCCCGAGGCCAGTCCGGCGACGAGGCCGACGCTGTAGGGAGGAAATACTTCGGGGCTTCCGTAAAGGATCCAGGCCAGGCACGCCAAAAGAACGAAGGCACTCGCCACGATCACTGGCTTGCGCCTTCCGAGCCGGTCCGAAAGGAAGCCGAGCAGCGGACACCCGATAATCCACCCAAACGGGACCGTCGCCGAGCGCATCACCGCCGATGCGTAGTCGAACCCCTGGGCCTCCTGCAGATAGCGGACGCCCCAGATCATGTCGAAGATCGTCGTCGGTATGAACAGCAGGCCCGCGATCATTCCGCACAGGATCGACTGCGGATTTCGAAACACGAGCCCGAGCGCGCCGAGTGCGCCTCTCAGCCATTCGTCACGCTGTTTCTCCACCTGAGTATGTTTCGGGAGAAGGAGGAAAAGAAGCGCGCTGATCACGAGACCCGCGATGCCCATGCTGATCCAGAAGCTGTACCAAGGCATGCCGGCGCCGATCGCGGGCCCGACCACGAACTGGCCGGCGGAGCCGCCGGCCATTCCGAACATCTGCGTCGCGCCGATGAGCGTAGCAGCGCGAGAGGCGGGAAAGTTCTGGGTGGCGATGTACACCGCACCCACGAGCGCGAATACACCCCCCGCTCCTTGCAAGAGCCGCCCGACGCTTGCGACCTCATTGTTGCCGGTTGCGAAGAGCAATGCGCCGATGCCGACGCACGCCGCACCGATGGGCACGACTCTTCGCGGTCCCAGCCGGTCCATTGCGACTCCGGCGACGAGGCTGAACGGCGAGTAGCCGTAATAAAAGAGGCCGACCATCGCTGCGACGCCCATGCTGGTGAGGCCAAAGGCCTCCGACAGCTCCGGCATCATGACGGCCGGCGCCGAGCGCAGCGTATACTGATAGAAGTAGTACACGGCTGCGATCAGCCACGCGACGGCCGCCGTTCTGACAGCGCTCGTCATGCGGCCGCCGCCGGTGATTGCAGTTTGGGCTATTGCCGAGACTGCAATCGCCTCTAGCAGAGCACCACGGAGACGGCCAAGCCACCTTCCGAGGTCTCCTTGTACTTCGAGTTCATCTCCTTCGCGGTGAGCGCCATCGCGTTGACCGTCGTGTCAAAGTCCACGCGCCGGTCGGCCGGGATCTCGTTGCTCGCAATCATGAATCCCGTCCATGACTTGACGGCTCCGAACGCGCAGCGCTCGATGCACGGGATCTGCACGAAGCCCGCGACCGGATCGCAGGTCATGCCCAGGTGATGCTCCAGCGAGGATTCGGCTGCATTCGCGACCACCTGGTGGTCAAAGTCGTGTGCTTGCGCCAGAAACGCTGCGCCCATGGCCGAAGCGACGCCGATCTCCGCCTGGCAGCCGCCTTCTGCTCCGGAAAGGGTTGCATTGTGCTTGCACAAATAGCCGATGCCCGCGGCGGCCAGCATGCCTTCCCGGATCTTCTGCTGCGGCAGTTTACGGCCACCCTCGCCCACTGCGTACACCAGAGCCGGCATGACTCCGGCGGAGCCCCCGGTCGGCGCCGTAACCACGAGGTGGCCGCGCGCATTTTCTTCCGATCCCGCGAGCGCATAGGCCGCTACCACACCAAGACCGCGCTGCCTCTCGTACTTATCGTCCAACGCGCGCTTGTAAACCTCGCCCGCTTTCGTCTTCAGCTTGATCGGCCCAGGCAGCGTGGCGACAGGCATGCCCAGTCCGGACTTGACGATGTTGACCATCGCCGTGGTGATCTTGTCGATGAACGCATTGACCTCGGCCTCGGTCTTGCCCGAGACGGCCACCTCGTTCGCCATGACGATTTGCGCCACGGAGAGCTTGTTCTTCACCGCGTGCGCCTGCAGTTCCTTCATGGTGGAGTACGGGTATTTCGGTTTCCCTTTCTTCGGGGGCTGATAACCCTTCCACTCGATGAACCCGCCGCCGACCGAGTAGTACTCGAGCTCGTGCAGGACCGCGTTGCCGCCCATCAGCTTGCAGGTCATCGTGTTGGGATGCGGGAACTCTCCCTTGGGCGAGTCGTAGATGATGTCCTTGAGCGAAACGTTCAACGACTTGTCGCCCAGTTTCACCTGAAACGTCTGATTCGGGTTGGCCGCGAGGCTGTCCAGGAACGCAGGCTCCACCGTTGCCGGCTCCTTGCCGATCACGCCGGCCAGTGCCGCCCGCTCCGTGCCGTGGCCCTTACCCGTCGCGCTGAGACTCCCAAACAGATGAACCTTGATGCCGGTGGCTTTCGCCAGCTGTTCTTTCGGCAGCTGGGTGCAGCGCTTGTAGAAATCGTAGGTGATGCGCATCGGGCCGATCGTGTGGGAACTGGAGGGTCCGGGGCCGACCTTGTAGAACTCGTCGATCGTCGTAATCACCGGTCCCTTGGATTTCTTCACGACCTGAAGATCGGGCGACATAGTGACCGCGACCCGCGGTGGTGCGGCGCTGGCGCGTGCGGCCTGTTCCTCGGCCGACAGGGTGCGGCCCGTGATAACCGTCGCCGCGCCGATCACGGCGCTGCGCATCAAGAACGTCCGGCGGTCGACGCCCGCTGGCACTTGCGTTGAGCTCGGCTCTCCTGCGGGCAGAGGCAGATTCGTGTCGTTGTACGTCTCGGATTTCATACTCGTTCCCCTAGCGACGCCGAAGCATGTGGCACCCTTCCGCCAATCGCCGGTCTCGACGTTGATGTGACAAATCGCGCTCGCAATTCCGCAAGCAGGCTAACAGCGCTTATGCGCCGTCAGTACTTCCCCTAAGGGAAGCCGGGTGCATCAATGCTACGACAGCGAGAACCATCGGTCCAAGCGAACTCACTGACCGATGCGCGAAGCTAGTCGATAGAGCAAGGCGCGGAAATGCGCAGTAATACCTAGGAGCATGTAATAGCTACGGATGCGTCCGGTCGCCCGCGGATTATCATGTGCACTTGCTACAGCTCTTCCAATCCATCTTCAGGTCCGGCCCCGGCGATACCCCGTCGCATCCGGCCGAGCTGATCACGCGCGCCATCGAGCGCGCCGTGAACGGCACTGACCCGCGCTTGCATGCGGTATCCGGTTATCAGAAGAATCTGCGCAGCGCCGTCATACACGCGATCGATCACGTAGTGGCCCTAGTAGACGGCCTGCCGGCTGTGCTCGATCTGAATCCAGAGTCCTACGGGTCCGACCCTGAGATCACTGCGTACTTCGCGTCGGTGGAGCACCTGCGCGAGGTGCTGGAACGCGATCCAACGCTGAATCAATGGCGCAGGTCCGGGGACGGCGCGATCGCCGAACAGGCCGTCATGCTGATGCTCATGACCTTGCACGAGCGCAACTCCTTCGGTGTCGCCCTCGAAGGTGATGTGCTGCGTCATGACACGGCGCAGACCACCGTCAGTTTCTCCAAGCATCAGCTGGTCGATCCAACCGGCGCAGAGGACGAGACTCGCCGGCTCCTCAAGCGTCGCGCGTTCGATCACCTGCTCGCGCTCGCGCTGGGACGCATGGCTACGGCAGTCGCCGAGCGCGGCGCGCTCGAGCGCGAACGCGATCTGTTGCGACGCAAGCGGGCGGCGCTGGCGGCGGGGCAATGGGGCTTCGACGAACCGGGTGATGACAAGCCTTCCGATCCGCATGCACTGCAACAACAACTCAAGGACATCGAATCGCAGCTCAGCTCGCTCGGTACTGGCACGGAGTTGCTGAAGGCGCATCTCGATCTGCTCATGGATGTGCTGATGCACGCTGAAGACAACTTCTGGAGCGCGCCCAGCTCGCTGATCGTCGATCGCATGGGCGTGAAGCAGACGCAGGCCACGGCGCTCGCACCGGAGATCAGCCTCACAGTTCTACACAACGCCGCGGGGCAAAACCTTATCGCGCGGGTGGTCCGCGTTGGTCGCGAGGTGCTTCCGGCACAATGCGATCTGCTGCGCGAGGCTGAGCGCTACCTCGGCTGAATCCGCGCGCTGCTCTGGTCCGGAAGCGGCCGGTCAGTACAATTCCTCGATCAACTTGAACGCATAGCCTGGCTCCCGGTAGCCGCCGCGCTTTTGCCGCTCGGGCAACTTGATTTTTTCGCGAGGCAAGGCCTTGTAGTCGATCTGCTTGAGCAGGTGCGTGATGATGTTGAGTCGGGCGCGCCGCTTGTCGTCAGTGCGCGCCACGTACCAGGGTGCGAAGCTGGCATCGGTTGCGGCAAACATGTCGTCGCGCGCACGCGAGTAGTCGTACCAGCGGCTGTAGGACTTGAGATCCATGGGCGAGAGCTTCCAGATCTTGCGCCCGTCGTCGATCCTCGACTCGAGTCGACGCGTCTGTTCGTCGGGGCCGACCTCGAGCCAGTACTTGATCAGGATGATCCCGGAATCCACGACGGCTTTCTCCACCAGCGGTACCATCTTCAGAAACCGTCGCACCTGCTTTTCATCGCAGAATCCCATCACCCGCTCGACTCCGGCGCGGTTGTACCAGCTGCGGTCGAAGATGACGACCTCGCCGGCCGCGGGTAAGTGGGGCAGGTAGCGCTGCACGTACATCTGACTCTTTTCACGTTCGGTCGGCACCGGCAGGGCCACCACCCGAAACACGCGCGGACTCACTCGCTCGGTAATCGCCTTGATGGTGCCGCCCTTGCCGGCACCGTCGCGCCCCTCGAACACCACACAGACCTTGAGCCCCTTGTGGACGACCCACTGCTGGCATTTGACCAGCTCGACGTGCAGCCGCTCGAGTTCCTCGTCGTAGACCTTACGTTTCAGCTTCCTGGTCCCTTTGTCGGAGCTCTCGCGTTTGTTCTTCTTGCCCTTCATCGTTCTGCCCTCATGCTTTCTTTTGCTCGTTCTCGAGTCCCTTGCGCGTGATTTCCCCGTAGAGGCTGATGAGACGAGCGACCAGCGGCTGGAATTCGGGGTGCATCGCGGCCAGCTTTTGCGCGCTGCCCGCATCCTCGAACACCCTCTTCAGGAATTCCATGTCGTGCCCCTCCAATCGTTCGCCGCGGTCGACCTTGCTCTTCAGATCAAGCGCGCGTGGCAGGCGCTCGGTGTTGAGACGCTCCAGGAGCACCTGGATCGTGCCGGCATCCTTCTTCGACGATTCACGCATGCGCTACTCCGGTTGTCTGCCCAGATTCATAACGGTGCGAGACTGCTCGCGGGGGCGGCAGTCGCAATCTGCATCGAGTCTGCGCCCTTGCGGGCTACCACCTGAGCGACAGTTACTTCGCAGCGAGCCACGCGTGAGCGGCCGCCAGCCGGGCCGGCTCAAAATACTCGATCGGAAACTTCCGCAGGCCCTTGGCGGTGAAAATGAACGTAAGGTCCCGCCACTTCGGGTCTCCGACTATGGCCATGCGTTCGATGTTGTGGTCGTGTTCGGCTTGGAACGAAAAATCGTTCCAATCGCCCCCGCGCTCCCAACCCTGGAAATCTTCCGTGAGTACGAGGATCCGCACCTTGCCTTGCTTGCCGATGATGTCACCCGCCGACTTCTGCACCGCCGCCAGCTCAGCTTGCGTCAGCCTTCCGGTGACCTTGAGGGTCAGGATTCCGCCCGCGACATTGGAAATTTCAGCACTCATGAAATCGCCTCGCTGAGTTGGCAGGACACAAGATCGGTCACCCTTCATGCCGCAAATGGAACGCGGCGCGCCAGGCCGTACCGCCCGCCGGACCGTAGACCGGAGCGGAAGGTAGCGCGCGACCATCGACGCCGGCAAGTCCCCTTTGAGCGAGCCGGGCATCAGCACCACAATGCCGACCGATGCCGTCCTGCTACCGTCACATCGAGATCGACCCCTCCCGGAAATCCGTCTTGTCGAGCCACACGTTCACGAGCACGGGCTTGCCGGAGCGAGCGATCTCCCTCGCACGCTCGAGTGCCGCGGGAACCTCGGCGTTCTTCGTAACGAGAATGCCCGCCGCCCCGAAGCCTTCCGCGACCTTGTGGTAGTCGGTGCGGGCGAGGACGGTGCTGACGTCATCCTTAAGCATCTTCACCTGCTCGCGTGCAATCTGCGTCCAGGCCGCGTCGTTGCCCACCACCGCGATCACCGGGATACGGTGGCGCACGAACGTGTCGAACTCGACCAGCCCGTAACCACACGCGCCGTCCCCGAAGATGATCCACACCTCGCTCTGCGGCCGCGCGACCGCAGCGCCCAGCGCGAACCCGGCGCCGACGCCGAGCGTGCCGAACACACCGGGATCGAGCCAGCTGAGCGGCCCGCGCGGCCGCACGATGTAGGACGCGGTCGCAACGAAATCGCCCCCGTCCGCGACCATGATCGCATTGTCGCCCGCGACGCGGTCGAGCGCGCGAAAGAAGCCGATCGGGTTGATGAACTCGCCCTGCGCCGCAGCCTGCGCGTCGATTTCGGCCTCGCGATCGAGATCGCGCTGGCGCAGCGAGCGGGTCCAATCTCGCCACTTAGCTACGTCCGTGGTCCTCGCCGCGAGGCGTTCAAGGAACAGCCCGGCGTCGCCGATCGCCGCGAGGGTTGGGCGGCGATTCATGCGCGCCTCTCTGGCACTGCGGTTGGCGGCGATCAGCGTCGCGCTGCGCCGAATGTGACGCCCGTAATCGAGCCGGAAGTCGCAAGGTACGCCGGCCAGGATTACGCAGTCCGACTCGCGCAACGCCTTGCGGCGTGCGTGCCGCATCTGCAACGGGTGCTCGCGGCCGAGCAGCCCGCGCGCCATCCCGGATAGATAAACGGGTATGCCGAGCTGCGCGACTGCGGTTGCGATGCGATCGGCCTCGCCGGAAAGCGACAGCGCCTGGCTACCGACCACCATCAGCGGCCGCTCGGCTTTCGCGAGCGCGGCAGCCGTGGCCTCGATGCGCGAATCCGATGGCGCGGGCGGCTGCACCTCCCTCGCGCGCAGCTCGACCGGCCGGTCGCTGCTGGCGAACATCTTCTCGACATGCCGGGTGAGATACCAGCGAAGCGCCCGGTCGGCGATCGACGTGCCCTTGCCCGCGGCCTCGGCGTACCACTGGCGAATGTTCGCCTCGTCGTACAGCAGATCCACTGGGCATTCGATGCACACGGGGCCCGGCACACCCTCACGCGCGACGGCGAACGCTTCCTCGATCGCCGGCGCCAGGCCGGCAACGCGGCGCACCTTGATGAAGCGCTTAACGTGCGGCGCGATGAGGGGGCGCTGGTCGATGTCCTGCAACGCGCCTCGGCCCTGCAACGCGGTGGGCGCTGCGCCGCCGATCAGCACGACGGGCGACTGCGCGAGTTGAGCGTTCTTGAGCGCAGTGATCGTATTCGTCAGGCCAGGTCCCGCGGTCACGGCAGCGACGCCCGGGGTCCCGGTCAGCCGAGCGACCGCGTCGGCTGCGAACACAGCGGTGGCCTCATCGCGGCAGTCGATGATGCGAATGCCGCGCGCCTTCGAAGCGGTGAGGATCGGTGAGATGTGGCCGCCGCACAGCGTGAACACGAACGGCACACCCTGCGTTTCGAGCGCGGCGGCGACGCGGTCACCGCCGTGCGGGTGGGTTCGTTTCATCTGCATCAGGCGCCCTCCTTCGTGCCGTGTTTCGCGACGTGTTCCTGCACGAGCACTCGATAGTCGATCTTGCCGACGCGGGTCTTGGGGAGCTCGCGCTCGAACGTCACTTCGCGCGGGCACGACCACTTGATGAGGCTTCTCTGGCAATGTTCGATCAGCGCCTGCTCAGTCGCCGCGCATGCTTGTGCAGGATCCTTCAGCACAACATGCGCTTTGACCCGCTCGACCTGCGACGGGTCGGGGACACCGACGACGCAGGCCTCTGCGACGAGCGGATGCTGGTAGAGCACCGCTTCGACCTGTGCGGGGTACACGTTGAAGCCCGACGACTTGATCATCCGCTTCAGCCGCACGGTGAAGTAGAAGAAGCCATCGGCGTCCATCTTGCCAAGGTCGCCGGTGTGCAGCCACACGCGGCCGTCGGAATGTCTACGGAGCGTCTCGGCCGTTGCCGCCGCATCATCGAGATAGCCGAGCATCACGGAGGGCCCGGCAATGCAGATCTCGCCTTCCTCGCCCGCGTCCGCTTCCTCCGTCGTACCCACCCTGCAGATCTTTGCGAGCATGTCGGGGAAGGGAATGCCGATGGAGCGTTCACGGTATTCGTCTAGCGGCATCGCCATGATCGCCGTAACAGCCTCAGTGAGCCCGTAGCCCTCGAGCAGCTTCACGTTACCGCCGTGATCGGAAACCAGCTTCTCGAAGCGTTCCTTGACCGGCCGGGGCAGCGTGTCCGCGCCCGAGAACGCGGCATGCAGGCACGCAAGGTCGGCCCCAGCGAGCGAAGGGGCGCGGGTGAGCGCGTCGTAGAGCGTGGGCACGCCGACCAGCAGATTCGGCCGCTTGGACTTGAGCAGCTTCGCGACCAGCTTCGCGTCAAAGATCGGCACAAGAATGGATTTCGCCCCGGCCATGAACGCCGCGTTCACGCAGACGCCGAGACCGAAGCCGTGAAAGATCGGCAGGATCGCGAGTATCGCATCGCTCTGGCCCATGCCGCCCCAGCGGGCCGCCTGCATGCCCTCGGCGATGAAATTCCGGCTCGAGAGCAGGATGCCCTTCGGCAGGCCAGTCGTCCCGCCCGAGAACAGGATCGCGGCAGGATCGTCGGTGCTCCTCCTGGCGCGCGGCGCCACGGGATGCGATGCCGCCATAAGGTCTTTCCACCAACGCACGCGCGGATCGACCGGGACTCGCGGGATCTTGCGCCCCCTGGTGAGCCAGAAGCCGAACTTCTTGAGCGGCGAGAGGTAGTCGGACATGCGCGCGAGGATCAGCGTGTCGAGCGGCGCCTTCGGCTTGAGCGACTTGAACACACGGTAGAACGCGTCAAGGGTCAGCGCGATGCGCGCGCCGCTGGCGTCGAGGTAATGCTCAATCTCCGGCCCCGTAGACAGCGGATGGATCATTGCCGGCACCGCGCCGAGCTTGCTCGCCGCATAGAAGGCGATGATCCCCTGCGGAGACGTAGGCATCGAGACCAGCATGCGATCGCCGCTCTTGAGCCCGAGCGAAGCGAGCGCTTCTGCGCAGCGATCGATCGCCGCGAGGAAGTCTCTGTAGCTCGACGTGGTGTCGAGGAAATCCCAGGCGATCGCGTCGGGGACCCGCGCCGCGGTCTGCGCGACGGCCTCGTAAAGCGTGACCTCGGGATAGGCGAGGCTTTCGGGAACTCGGCCGTAGAACCGCAGCCAGGGGCGTGTGGTGGAAGTGTTCATCGCATGCGCGCTCTGCGCCGGTGGTTGGCCGTCGCCAACCTGGCGATAGTGAACCGCGACCGCCGCCGGTACCAGACCTCTGCAAATGGGCGCGCGTACTGATGTGGCCGTCGAGCATCGTTCTTATTTTTTCTTTCGTCCCTCCTAGCCCTTCGTCGGGTGAGCCCGACTGCAGGCTGCGAGAAAAACCTCGCCGGGTCGCGTCAGCCGATAGCCGTCCTCGCCGTCGCCCGCGCCGAACGTGCGGTGGATGAGGCTCAGCGTCTTGAGTCTGGTTAACGCCTGCTGGACGTGAGACGAGCGCATTTTGAGGGCGCTCGCGATGCCGCTTGCCGTCAACAGGTGGCCGGGCGCCAGCCTGGCGTGAAATCGAAGGACCGCGAGCTCGAGTGCAGTGAGCTCACCCTGCTCGGCGACTTCGGTTCGCGCCAATCGCGCCTGCCGCTTGAGCGCGCGGGATCGAAAGGCAATGGCCAGCCGCCGCGCCACGATTCGGCCTGTCTGCTGCAGTCTCTGATACAGACGCCCGATGAATGCGGTCACCGCCCTGTCGAGGTCACGAATCAGCTTGCAAGCTACGACGATCAGGACGATCGCGCCAAGCCAGACCACACCGGAGATAATTCCGGACAGCACACTTCCGTGACCGACGGCGCCGAACCCCAGGAACTGCGCAACGCGCGGCGCGTGTGCGCTCAGAATCGACGAGACATAATCGCCTGGCACGAAGAAACCGTGATAGAGCCAAAGCCCGACATCGATCAGCGCGCTTTGAACATTGGCGCCTGCGTCGCTCGTCAGACCGCCCAAGCGCTCGACGGCGCCCTCATCCATGCCACGCCCGGCACCCATGTCCCAGCGCTCGGAAAATATGCCCGCTCTGTATCACTGGCGACCCCGCTGTCATAGACCGTGCGTGTCCGTAGACCGGTGGCTTTGCGCCCCCACCTTTCGGTGGGTTTGCCCTTGTCAGCACGGACGACTGTGGAGCAGCCCTCGACGAATGACAAGCGTGGGTTTGACAGAATGCAGTGATCCTCGAAAGACGCTGCCGCGTCGGCGAGCCTTCGACAGCGGACTCGCGCATGACCTGTCGCAGTAGCGGGGCGCGAGTTGGATTTCGCACACCACTAAATTCACTGACGTGGAAATGCGCTAGGTTCCCGACATTGGTGCAATGGACGACGGCCGAGCCGCGTGCTGTACTCTGCGTCTCCTCATGCGCCCTTGTGGCCTTCCACACTGGGGAGCCACTTCGGGCGCGCGGACATCCGTACAGATGCCGTACTCGACGCGACAGTCGCTTTTCTCGGTGCAGCTCGTAGCGACGCTGTTCTGTGGCGCTTCGCTGTGTCTCTCGCCGAGGAACGCCGAAGCTGACCCCCAGGCCGCCTACGGTTTCTTCACGAGCCACGGGCCACCCGGTGAATTCGGGGGGCTGCTCGGTGTGCAGCTGGCTACGGGTGCGCGCCAGACCCTGAGTGACTTCAACGATCCTTCGAAGGGACCGGTTGGTTTCGCGTATCAGATGACTGCCGGGCTGTCACCGAACGAGCTCCTTGTGAGTGCTGAGTACAAGCCCGACGGCTACTCCCCGATGCGGGGCGCGCTGCTCAGTGTGAACCTCCTGACTGGCATGAGAGTCATCGTTCGGGATTTTGGTGGCTTTTCGAAGAATGGCACTTCGTATCCGTACAGCCCGTCGGGTGTCACGCGGGATCTTTCGGGCCGGATCCTGGTCGTCGTTGGGACCGACCTGCAACGTCTGTACCGGTTGGATCCCACGACGGACACCCTGACCCTTCTCAGCGATTTTGGTGACCCTTCACAAGGTCCCGTCGGCGGCACGCCCCGCGCCATCGCACAGCACCCGTCGGGCGCAATCCTGGTCGTGAAAGACGGTATCGGCAACGGTACGCTGCTTCGCGTCGACCCAGCGTCAGGCAACCGATCGGTCCTCAGCGACTTTGGAAACCCGTCTCAGGGACCCACGGGACACAGCCCACAGGAAGTCGCCGTCAGTCCTCTCGGCGAAATTCTGGTCGGCACCTACAGTAATCCACCGGCTGTGTTCCGAGTCGACATCTCGACGGGCGCGAGAGTGTTGGTAAGTGACTTGAGCGATTCCTCTCAAGGACCGCTCGGCTGCCATGCGCGCGCCGTAGCAATTGATGCGGCGGGCGGTGTCCTGGTGCTGGACGACGGATGCGTGTCCGGTAACCCCCACCCTGCCCTGTTCAAGGTGGAACCCGCAACCGGTAACAGAGTGCTCCTGAGCGACCTCAAGCAAACCTCCCAAGGACCCGAAGCAGCTCGCCCCCAGGATGTGACCTTCTATTCCTGCGGCTTCTGTCCCGTGGTCTACCAAGAGCTGCCCCACTTGAGGATCATCACTGGCGAATGCTCCGTCTGCTCGCGTAACAGCTTGCTTCCGCTGTTGCGCGAGATCGACGAGGCAATTGAGTTCGTCAAGGCGACGCAGCTGCGGCCGGCTGTGGATGCGCTGCAGGAGTTCGTCCGGCTCACCGAGCAATTCGTGCGCAATCGGGAGATTCCCGATGATGTCGGTCGCGAGCTCACCGCCCTGGCGCAGGCGGTGATCTCGGAACTGCGTGCGGTGCGACCTTAGTTTGATTTGCTCCGCATTACGCGCCGCTACAGTTGGCAGATTGAATTCCCGCTTTGACAACCTCGTCAGCGCCCGCTTTCGGCCAGAAGCGGACGATCCCCTAAACGGACCGGTGCGCTTGGAGTCGCGGGCCTACTGACCGATAACAAGCCGATTGCCCGGAAAGTCTATGCAGACGACGTGGCGCGCAAAGAAGTGGTAGCCAATGAGTCCGTCGAACCCAGGTAAGGTCACATCCCACATTTCGAACTGCCAAGGTCCGAAGTCGGTGCCCCCGAGCGTGAACCGCTTCGTCGTGACGGTGTCGCCAGCTGGTTGCGAGCGCACCTCCTGAGCGAATGTCTTACGAAGAAGCGACGTCGGCGCTCCGGTATCCCACCACAGCATCACTCGCCCCAGGTCGGTATCCGCTTCGGTGACGGGCTCTCCGTGCCATTTCGGTGAAAAGGGCACCACCGTTCCCTTGCACGTTCCTGACGAGCTCTCACTACTGACTCGCGGTACTAAGGTCATTGTTCGATGGGGGTAGTCGAGCACCACCTCAAATGACTTCAAGAGGCCGGTCCCCAAGTAACCCTTTTGCCCAATCTGCGCCGGCTGGTAAGACGGACTATGTACATCCAACTGCGCGATAACGTTGGTAAACACAGCAGTGCCGATCTGGAGACGTGCCACCTTGAACATAGGCGACTCAAACACCCCCTTGGGATCTTGGAACTTGGAGGACTCGCCAGTGGGGACTGCCTTAATGAGATCGAGGACGCTCTGCTGCAATACCAAGGGTGAGCCATTGCCCAGGTCGAACTGCAATGGCACGTCGATCCCATCAACCGTCGCGACAAGCAAGGGGAAATTCTCGCGCAATTCGATCGGTATCTTGTTCGCGGATCCCGCCGCGGCGGGACTCGCAGAGGATTCTGGCGCGTTCGAAAGCGCGAGTACCGAATGAAAGTGAGGCAGAACGAGTAGACCTAACAACACGCATTTGCTCACAGCAACCGGCCGTCTTGGTCGCAAGTCTCTCACACGCGCGCGTAGATCAGATTTACACTGATATCGAAAATAGTTTCGCTATACGGAATACTTAGGAACGAGGTGGTCCAGAACCCACTTCGACACCAGCCGACGCAACAAGGGGGAAGCGAATGATCTGGAGCAATAGCGTCGCTTGTCGCGTTCCAGCGCTTCGCGCCGACGCCCGCGTAGCCCGTGCGGCTTTAGGAAGACCCGAAGCGCAAGAGCATTTGACGAAAACCCGCGGGCTAATGACATGAGCCTCGATGCCGGCACCGAGATTCCGGTCCTCATTGTCGGCGGCAGCATGGTCGGCATGACGGCCGCGCTGCTGCTGGGATATCACGGCGTGCGTTCCGTCGTCGTCGAGTATCACCGCGGCACGGCGATCCATCCACGCGCCGCCTCAGTCACCCAGCGCACGATGGAAATCTTCCGCAGCGTCGGACTGGAGCAGATTGTACGCACCAAGTCCGAAGCGCAGTTCGTGCAGGACGCCGGCGTGGTCAGCGTCGAGACGCTGGCTGGGGGCGCCACGGCCCACTACATTGCGAACTTCAACGACGGCATCCGGGACCTCAGCCCGACCGTGCGTGTGTTTCTGTCGCAGAACGCACTCGAGCCGACTCTGAAGGAAGGCGCCGAACAGCACGGTGCGCGAATACTGTTCTCGACAGAGTGCGTATCGTTCGAGCAGGACGCCAACGGTGTCACCGCGGTTGTTCGTCACCGCGACACCGGCGAAACACGGACGGTGCGTGCGCAATACCTCATCGCCGCCGACGGAGCGCATAGCCGCATCCGCGAGCACCTCGGCATCAGGATGCGCGGGCACGGCACGTTCTCGAACAGCGTCACCATCTATTTCCGGGCAAACCTGCGCAGGTTCCTGGATGGCAAGCCCTGGGCGGTGGTTTATGCGAATCATCCACAGCTGCGCGGGTTTTTCCGCTTTGAGAAGCCGTTCGAGAGCGCTTTCCTGGTCGTCAACACAGTGGGCGATCCCGCTCAGCCGAACGTCGACGTCTCGACCGGCTTCACAACCGAGGGCGCGCTGCAGATGGTCCGTACCGCCATCGGCACACCGGACCTACCTGTCGCGATCGAGAACGTGATGCACTGGAAGGCGACTGCCGACACGGCCGAGCACTTTCGTGATGACCGCATATTCATCGCTGGCGATGCCGCACACGTGATGCCACCGACCGGTGGCTGGGGCGGTAACGCAGGCGTTCAGGACGCACACAACCTCGCGTGGAAGCTCGCACTCGTCCTGAAGGGTGTCGCGGGCGAAAACCTCCTTTCCACCTACGAGCAGGAGCGCCGCCCCATTGCCGAGCTCACCGTAGAGCAGGCGTACACGCGTTACGTGCTGCGTACCGATCCGTCGATCTCCAAGGACACGATGCAGCCGCTCGTCAGCGACCTCAACATCGAGCTCGGCTACGTCTATCGATCCTCGGCTGTCATCCCAGACACCGGCGACGCGCCCTTGCACGTCAATCCACGCGACTCGCACGCAATGCCGGGCACGCGCGCTCCTCACTATTGGCTACAGCGCGTTGGGCAACAGGTCTCGACACTCGACCTGTTCAGCCGCAACTTCACACTACTCGCTGCCGCCGATGGCGCAGCATGGTGCGAGAGTGCAGCGGGCGCCGCAAAGCAAGTTGGACTTCATCTGGAAGTTTTCCGGCCGGGACAGGACGGATTGCACGATCCGACTGGCGGATTCGCTGCGGCCTACGGGCTAGAACCAGCGGGCTGCGTCCTGGTCCGCCCGGATGGCTTTGTTGCGTGGCGCGCGAAGGACGGATCCGGTGCTTCCGCGGCAAGCGTGAGCAATGCCCTCAGCTCAACTCTTTGCCGCTCATGACCGTGCAATGGGTCAATTTCCGATATTTCGTTCAGCGTTGCCTGGGAGGACGGTACCGCGTCAATCGATCCCATCCGACGAGCCTATGAGGGGAACTCCGGGTCTTCGCGGAAGTGCGGGTCCTTGGTAGCGGGGGCGTGAGTTGGATTTCGCACACCGCTTAATTCACTGACCTGGATATGCGTTAATTCCCCGCTTTGACGACAGGCCTGACGTCATTCGGCCAGGAGCGGACACTCATGCAAGATCCAATAGTTGAGGCTCAGTTCACCCGCTGCAGTGCCGGCGCTTTCCACCGACCATCCAGGGCATCAGCCTTGGGCCGATACACTCGCAGGGCGGCGAGGGGATATCCGGTTCCCGCCGGCATTAACGCAGCAGCTCCAGCGGCTTCGGCAGTCTTGCGAGCAGCTCCTCACTGAACTGCGCATCGATGTGGAAGAAAGCCGCGCGCGCGAGCTTGTCGGAGCGGTTCTCCCAGGCGTGGTTGGTTCCGCGCTGAACGACCACGTCGCCTTGCTTCAGGGAGACTTCGCTGTCGTCGAGCAGCAGCACCAGTTCTCCCTCGATCACTACGACGTAGTCGAGTGTCTGCGTTCGGTGCATTACCGTGCGTTTACCGCCAGCCTTCGGCGGATAGATTTCGATGATGCGCAGGAGGTGCCCGGCGACGGGCATGATCGTGAACTCACGTTCGTTGGGCTCGCGTGCCTCAACGGACGTGAGGAGCGGAACTGCTATTGCGGCATTCCATATCTCGATGAAGTCAGCGCCGACGGACGGGCCTCGCATCAGGTGGTGCTGCGGAGGCGACCCATCGGACACGACGACGGACTTTCCGTTCTCATCATGACCGGTAACGATGCGTCGGGTGGGCTCTGTCATTGCAATCTGCGCCTCTCAAGGACCGAAATGAAAAAGCCCCGGCGGTTCGCGCCGGGGCCTTCTAGTAAGTGGTAGCGGGGGCGTGAGTTGGGTTTCGAACACCATTGATTTCACTGACGTGGAACTTCGCTAAATTCCCGCTTTGGCCACCCCTCAAGGCGACAACGCTGATACTCGCTTCCCGCTTCGTCTGCGCCAGCTTCACTCATTGCCGTGCGCGGCTCCATCGCACGGGCGACGAATACGACGAGTGTTTTCGGTCCGTTCATCAGGGAACGTTGTCCGCTGTGCGGGGCTTCACGGCGGCGACCCGTGCGCGCACGCTCTTGATGATCAGCCGTGCCGCGTCACTATTGGCCGTGTTCGCAACGAAGGCTGGAATCGCGCCACCGGGATCGGTGTGGACGAAATAGGTGACGTGTGTTGCCTTGGGGTCGACATCGGGCCGCAGATCCCAGTACCCATCGTTGATCGATGTGGACACGCCGTGACCACGGCGCGAGGGTTCGTCGGTCGCGGCGAGTTTCCAGACGACGCGGTAGATGCTCCGGGCTGCAAGCGTCACGTCGGCGTCGATCCGAATCGTGTAGTAGCGGTCGCTGACCGAAAACGGAAACGCGTGCTGCTGGAAGACCCAGTTCACGCTGCCTTCCGTCTTCAAAACTTCGGTCGCCGCGACATAAGGCATGAATTCCGGATAGCGTGCGAAATCGAAAATCACCGCAAATACTTGTTCGGGCGCGGCGGCAACGGTGGCGACGGCCATCACCTCGCGGATTCGCGAACGCCGAACGTTGCGCGCATAAACGCAGAGCGAGTCGCCATCGGCGACGGACTTCCATTCACCTGTAGACGCACCCGTGTCCGCTTCGGTCGCCGGACGCGCGGGGCACGCGTCTGTCGCGACCACGGGCGTCGTTGCTGACCACAAGACCAGGGCCAGCATCGGCATCAATTTGTATAGGACGCGCGCGGTGGGTTGCGTTGCGGCAGTCACGGCGTCACCTTCTAGCGTGAATTCGTCCAAGGCGTCAACGTTGCTGGCGTCGTCGAGCGAGTGACTTCATCGGGGCATACTTGCCTATCGCAAAGACCCGCTATTTGCACCCTTGCGAAAGACGATCATGATCGACGGGGCCGGAATCGCCCAGATCGCTCCACAGCTCCTGTACCTGCTGCTGACGAGCGCGCTGTTCCTCTCGGTGGGAGCAGCGTTCTTCCGCTGGAGGGCGGACTGAATCAGTCGTCGTCGAGTATCGTGATCCGGGTGCGCGTGATCGGCCCCTGACGACCCGGGCCGTTGAGAGCGAACAATTCCACGTCGAACGATTTATTCGGCTCTCTCACGGCGTCGTCCACAATCGGGATGTACAGCACGCGCACGTCCTGG
>Ga0180094_1000126_pt1 | contig 18072 bp, 21 predicted proteins | sample EasRivT47_16_1Da_FD_121786 | JGI IMG/M metagenome (GOLD analysis project Ga0180094, IMG submission 121786) | Soil microbial communities from meander-bound floodplain in the East River, Colorado, USA - East River metaG ERMLIBT47_16_1Da | ecosystem: Environmental > Terrestrial > Soil > Floodplain ... | reverse complement strand
CGTTTGGCTGTAGAGTGTGAAGTACGTTTGGAGGTATGTCGATGTGAAGAGAGTTCCCGCCATCGTTCCGGTTACGGATCTTCGACAGGGCGCGGCTGCCGCGCTCAAACGACTCAAAACATCCCGCGAGCCCATCGTGATCACGCAGCGCGGGCGCGCGGCCACTGTCATGTTGAGCGTCGACGCCTATGAGCAGAGAGAGTATGAGCGCGAGCTGTTAAAGCGCCTCGCTCGGGGCGAGAAGGAAATCGCCCGAGGTAAGGGACACACCCTCGGCGAAGTGTTGGCCGAAGCCGATGCGTTCCTGGCGACCACGTTGGCGTGAAAATCCGCTTCACGCCGACGGCGCGCGCTGATTTCCTCGCCGCCCTCGGGAGGGCACCCGCGGGTTCACCCCGCCTTTCGCTTCGTCGTATCGATCCTGAACTTTGCGTTGATGGGGCAGTAGCCGATGGAGGCGGTGCCGATGCCGATCAGGGCCACGAGCGCGAAGACGATTTTAAGGATCGGGCTCGCGCTCACGAAGACGAGCGCCAGCGAGAGAAAGCCGATGCCGAACCGGTAGAAGCGATCCAAGCCTCCGACATTTTTCTTCATGTTTACCTCCGCGTTCCGATGTTGACATGAGGAGCGTTCCCGGGTTCGGGTGGTTTCATGGGGTGAACCGCCTAGGTGGCTGCGGCCAAGATATCGCGCAGCGCGGTGTCGACGCCGAGCCGGTCGGCCCACGCGATCAGATAGCTGTGATCCAATGATGTCCGCCTGTACTCCACAATGGTCTTAGCGTCCACGAGGTCGTGGTCGCGGGCGCTGAGGAGCTTGAGCAGTATCAAGTCTTCGGGGGTCGCGACTTGGATGGTTCGCCCTTCCCACTGCAGCGTCGCGGCCCGGGCGAGCGCCTGGCGTTTGTAATCATCGTCCGACAGGAGACAATCGATCGTCAAGAAGTCACCATGCTCCTGTTTGAGAAGCATCCGAAATAGCGTGATTCTTTTGAACTTCATCGGACGGTCATCGAAGACGACGAAATTGGCTTGCTTGGCCGCGTCGACCAGCGACGGAAGTCCGGCCTCGTCGACGCCGACGATGAAATCCAGATCCACCGTGGCTCGGGGGGCGGCCCACAGACCGACGGCGATCCCGCCGATGACCATATAGGCGACGCGTCGGGTCTCAAAGAACTCCGAGACAGTGATGAGTTGCTGATAGAGCCCTCCGGGAGGCGGCGTCATTCCTTCGGGAGGCGCCGTTCACGGTGGAGCGCAAGGCGCTCGTTGAACTTCGCGCGGAGTTCGGCGTCCGAGAGGTGGGGGAACTCGAATCGGATGGCTGACTCCATTAAACTCAGCGAGAGTGCCGTGACCTCCGCCCACTGCCACAGGCGGTGACGAACCTCGGTCTCGGTCAATGGTGGGCAGGGATACGCCACGCTCACAGTCGCTCCATTTGGCTCGTCCGGTCGCGGAGAAAGTGGTCGGCCAAGACGAGGGCCATCATGGCTTCGGCGATCGGGACGGCGCGGATGCCCACGCAGGGGTCGTGGCGGCCTTTGGTGGCGATCTTGGCGGGCTTGCCGTGGATGTCGATCGTGTCCTGCTCGATCGCGATCGACGACGTGGGTTTGAGCGCGAGACGCACGACGATCTCGTCGCCGTTGGAGATGCCGCCGAGGATGCCGCCCGCGTGGTTGCTGGTAAACCCCTTCGGCGTGATCGGGTCGCAGTTCTGGCTGCCCCGCAGCTCCACCACTCGGAATCCGTCCCCGATTTCGACGCCCTTCACCGCGTTGATCGACATCATCGCCTTGGCGAGGTCGGCATCGAGCTTGTCGAACACCGGCTCGCCAAGCCCAGCCGGGACGCCCTGAGCGACCACCTCGACGAGGGCGCCGATCGAATCTTTCTTTGCCTGCGCCTCTTTAATGACGTTGGCCATGGCCTCGGCGGCGTCGGCGTCGGGGCAGAAGAGCGCGTTCTGATTGATGGCCGAGAAGTCCTTCTTGGTGATCTTGACCGGCCCGACTTGCGTAACGTAGCCGATGATCGCGATTCCCTGAGCGGCTAAGAGCTTGCGCGCGATTGCGCCGGCCGCGACCCGCGCCACCGTCTCCCGCGCCGAGGCGCGGCCGCCGCCGCGATAGTCACGGCGCCCGTACTTCTTCCAGTACGTGAAATCGGCGTGGCCGGGGCGGAACAGATCTTTGGTCGCGGCGTAGTCCTGCGACCGCATATCCTCGTTGTGAACGACCATCGCGATGGGTGTTCCGGTGGTGAGGTCCTCGAAGACGCCGCTGAGGATCTGGACGCGATCGCTCTCGCGCCGCTGGGTTGTCAGCGCGCTCTGTCCGGGTTTGCGCCGGTCGAGATCGCGTTGGATTTCCTCTGCCGCGATCGGCAAGCCGGCCGGGCAGCCGTCGACGATCACGCCCAGCGCGACGCCGTGGCTCTCGCCGAACGTGGTGATGCGAAACACCTGACCGAAACTATTCCCCGCCATGGCGCCCCCTAGGATTCGACGGCATTATACACAGGTAGGGTGAAGAAAGACCAACCGCCCCTTTGGTTTTCTCCATCCGAATCTGTATGATTGGGTCGTGAAAAGCTACCGCGAAGAACTCTTCTTCGAAACGCCCACCCGCCGGCAGTTCATCAACATCACGCCGCAGGTCGGGGCCGCGGTGAAGAAGAGTGGTGTTCGCGATGGGTTGTGCCTGGTGAACCCGATGCACATTACGGCGAGCGTGTACATCAACGACGACGAGTCCGGGTTGCTGGCCGACTATGAAGCCTTTCTCGAGCGCCTCGTGCCGCAGCGGGGGACGTACCGCCACAACCTTACCGGCGAAGATAACGGGGACGCGCACATCAAGCGCCAGGTGATGGGACGCGAGGTCGTGGTCGCGATCACGAACGGGGCGCTCGATTTCGGGACGTGGGAGCAGATCTTCTACGCCGAGTTCGATGGGCGGCGCCGGAAGCGCGTGCTCGTGAAGATCATCGGGGAGTAGCGGTGACGGCAAGCGAGCCGACGCCGGACGCCGGCGGTGCCACGATGGAATGCTCCAACTGCTGCCGGACCTCGGCCCAGCGTCTGCTCAAGAAGCACCGCGATGTCGCGATGTGCGACGAGTGCGGGATGCTGCTGCTCGCGTACGGCAACGACCAGGACTATGACGAGACCCGCAAGGCGTTGGCCGCCCAAGGCACGCCGTTTGGCACGATGAGGCAGGGTACGTTGCGGATCATCGCGAAGCCGCGGACGGGGACGTCCAAAGGGCGTCGATGACGGATGAGCTGGCGATGGAGGAGGCCGTGGTTGCGGCGAACGACCGGTTCTACCGCGCGTTCGAGAGCCTCGACATCAAGGAGATGGAGGAGGTGTGGAGCACCGATGGAAGCGTCCAGTGCATCCACCCGGGGTGGGGGTTGCTGAGCGGGTGGGCCGACGTGCGGGACAGTTGGGTGCGGATCTTCAACAACACGTCCGCGATGTCCTTCACCCCCCACGTGCTCCACGTGTCGGTGGAGGGGACCATCGCGTGGGTCGTCTGCCTCGAAGACATCGACACTCGTCACGGGGACCAGGAACACAACAGCCAGGTTCTGGCCACGAATGTGTTCAAACGAGTCGATGATCGCTGGCTTCTGGTGCATCACCATACCTCCCCGATTTTTCGCGCGACCGAAAGCGAGGGCAACGAATGACGGCGGCCGAGCTCTTCGTGAAGTGTTTGGAGGCCGAGGGGGTTGAGGTCATCTTCGGCCTGCCCGGCGAAGAAAACTTGGACCTGCTCGATGCCTTGTCGCGCTCCCCGATCCGGTTCGTGACCGTCCGGCACGAGCAGGGCGCCGCGTTCATGGCCGACGTATACGGCCGCCTCACCGGACGCGCGGGGGTTTGCCTGGCCACGCTCGGGCCGGGTGCGACCAACCTCGCGACCGGGATCGGCGACGCGAACCTCGACCACGCGCCGCTCGTGGCGATCACGGGCCAGGCCGGGCTGGAGCGGGTTCACAAGGAGTCCCACCAGTACGTCAACATCGTCGAGGCGTTCGCGCCGCTGACCAAGTGGAATGCGCGGGTGCAGCGCGCGTCCGCCGTTGCCGAGATCGTGCACCACGCGTTCAGGACCGCGCAGGCCGAGAAGCCCGGGGCGTGTCACATTGAATTGCCGGAAGACGTGGCGGGGGAGACGGCCGAAGGCGCCCCGCTCGCGAGCCGTCGCGCGCGCCGGCCGTCGCCGGACCGGCCGTCGCTCCGTGCCGCAGCACAGGCGATCGACCGCGCGCGCCATCCCATCATCCTGGCTGGCAACGGCGTCATCCGGGGGGCCGCCACCAAGGAATTGATCGCGTTCGCCGAGAAGACCTCGATCCCGGTGGCCAACACCTTCATGGCCAAGGGCGCGATCCCGGCCGACCACGAGCTGTCGCTTTTGTCGATCGGCCTCCAGGCCCGGGACTTCGTCTCGTGCGGGTTTGACGCCGCCGATCTGATCATCACGGTGGGCTACGACCAGGTCGAGTACGCGCCGTACCACTGGAATCCGGCGGGTGACAAGGCGATCGTGCACATCGATTTCACCGACGCCGAGACCGATGCGGCGTACCAGCCCGAGGTGGAAGTGGTCAGCGACGTCCGCGAAGCCCTGGAGTTGTTGCGGGGTGAGGTCACCCAGGCGCACGACCGCGGCTACCCGGCGCGCCTCCGACAGGCCATCCTCAGCGATCTCGAGCGCGGGGCGGACGACGCCGCCGTGCCGATGAAGCCCGCCCGCGTGTTGCGGGACCTCCGCCGAGCCCTGGGCCGCCACGATCTGGTGATCAGCGACGTGGGCGCGCACAAGCTCTTGGTGGCCCGTCTCTATCCGGCCTACGAACCCAACACGGTCCTGATCTCGAACGGCTTTGCGGCGATGGGGATCGCCCTCCCGGGCGCGATCGCGGCCAAGCTCGTCCGCCCCGAGCGGCGCGTGGTCGCCGTGACCGGCGACGGCGCGTTCCTGATGAACGTCCAGGAGCTGGAGACCGCGGTGCGCCTCGGTGTCGCGTTCGTGAGCCTGGTGTTTCGCGACCAAGGGTACGGCCTGATCCGCTGGAAGCAACTCCGGCAGTTCGGCAACACCTACGGCATCGAGTTCGGCAACCCCGATCTCGTGAAACTGGCCGAAGCCTTCGGGGCCAAGGGGTACCGGGTCGAGAAGGCGGACGATCTCGCTCGCATCCTTGCCGAAGCCCTCGCCCAGCCCCTCCCTACGGTGATTGATGTGCCCATCGACTACAGCGAAGGGATCGTGCACTCGGATCACGGTGAAATCATTTGTCCCACCTGACCTGGCGGCCCAGAAGGCGGCGTCTGCTGCGTTGTCGCTTCGTGCATTGCTGCGCCACCCACAGAGCGGGTTCTCACGTACGATACAGTACGCTCCGGTGTGAGGCAATGCCCATGGCGATATCCCATCCGGAGCGCCTTGCATTCGCCACCTTCTTGGCCGCCAGGCCTCCGAGGCTGAGCTGTTCTGAACAACGACCGAAGAAAGGGAAAGTTACCAGCGGATCAGGGCGGTGCCCCAGGTGAGGCCGCCTCCGAACGCGGCCAGCACGACCAACTGGCCGTCGCGCATGCGGCCCTCGGCGACGGCGTGGTGGAGGGCGATCGGTAGGGCGGAGGACGAGGTGTTGCCGTAGTGGGTGAGCGTCACCGGCGTTTTGGCGGCCGGGATGCCAAGGCGTCGCCGAACCTGCGCCAAGATGCGGGCGTTGGCTTGGTGGAACACGAAGTGGTCGATCTGCTCGGGCTGTAAGCCGCGCGCGGTCAAGAGTTCGCGCACGGCCCGCTCCAAATTCCGCACCGCCGTCCTGAAAATCGCAGAACCATCGATGTGCATCGTGTGCCGGCGCGCCTTGAGGGTGTCGGCGGTAGTGGGTTCGCGGCTGCCGCCGGCGGGCAGGTGGATCAAGGGCCAGCGTCGGCCGTCGGCGGCCACGGAGATGTCGAGCACACCGCGATCCGGAGGGCCTGCCGTGAGAACCACCGCACCCGCTCCGTCGCCGAAGAGGATTGCGGCGGCCGGATCATCGTGGTCGATGAAGCGCGACTTCACTTCGCTGGCCGCAAGCAGCACGGTCCGCGCCTGGCCGGTATGCAGAAAGGCCTGGGCGATCGACAGGCCGTACAGGAACCCCGTGCACGACGCCGCGAGGTCGAACGCCGCGCACTTGCCGGCTTTGAGCTCGCGCTGGAGCAAGCACGCGGTGGACGCGAACCCCATGTCGCCCGAGGTGGTCGAGACCAGGATCAAATCAAGGTCGGACGCCTGGCGACCGGCGGCGGCCAGCGCCGCGCGCGACGCCGTCGCGGCGAGGTCCGAGGAGGCTTCGGACCCCTGGACCCACCGGCGTTCGCGGATTCCGGTCCGCCGGAGGATGCCGCCTTCTGGAATCCCGAGGTGGGCCTCGAGGCTCTCGTTGGTGACGATGCGGTCGGGCAGACCGATTCCGGTTCCGACGATGGCGGCGCCCACGGGCGTTTACCGGTCGGTGTCGGAGCCGGGTTGGCCGCGCTTGAAGCCCTCGACCAACAGCAGGAGGGACCCGACCAGGGCGAGTACCAGGTAGACGTGATTGACGGTGAACGTGCGATCGACCGATTCGGCCAGCCGCGCGATCGCGGTCAGGGCGACCGCTCCGCTCAGAATCACCTCGACGAGACTACGTTTGGTGTCGGCCAAATGCCACACGCCGGACTCGATCGCGAGGATGAGCGCGCCGATCCCGAGGACGATCCAGCGATCATCTCCGCGCAACAAGAGCCCAGCCGCCAACACCAGACTCACCCCCACCACCCAGAGCGGCTGGGCGCCCCAGACCTGTTTTTTGGCCATCGGTCGTCTCCTGGATAATTTGGCACTCCGTAACTCTTGATCGAATTCTTCGATCACGGCCTCGGCGTAGCGCTGGGCCGTGGGATGCGGCGGCGCGTCGGACGGTGGGGGCTGGTCAGTCGGCTGAACCATGGCACGAGTCGCGGCCCACTCTATCAAATCGCCTATGGTGCCGCAAGCCGCCCTTCAGACGTGGCGCTGCGCCGTGAGGGATAAGCCGGCCATTCGACGCGCTGACATGACGGGAAGGACCGCTTCGAGATACAATAGCGCGCGAATCGAGACGTCATCATGTTCAGCCCTATCGGCCTTCGGGGTAAGGTTGTGCTCACCATCGTTGCGGTTGGGTTCTTTCCGCTCGTGGGCGGCTTGGTCTGGGTGGGATTCTATGGCCGGTCGGTCCTGGTGGAAGCGGCCGGAGAGAAGTTCAGCGAATTGGCGAAGCAGACCGCGAGCCACGTGGCCTTCGTGATCGACCGGGAGGTCCACGAGGCCCAGAGTCTCGCGCTGTCCGAAGAGCTGCGGCGGGCGGTCGTGTCTCGCGATCGGAATTCGGTCATGGCTGCCGAGGCCTACTTGAAAGCGTACCAGAACCTCAAGGAAGACGAATACGACGCGATTCTCTTGCTCGATCGAGAGGAACGGATCGTCGCGACGCCACGTCCCCCGCCGGTACGCGATGATCAGGGGGGAGCATCCGGGTGGCGCGCCGTGTTGCATGGCGACGGGCGGACGGTCTACATCGGCGGTCCGTCGGTCGGGAAGGACGGAGGGTCGCGCATTGAACTGGCCGTGCCGGTGACCGACAGCCGATCCCCGGAGATTCTTGGCGCCCTCAGGTTTGCGATCACGGGGGAGGAAATCACCAAGATCCTTGAGGCGGTGAAGATTGGAACCACGGGGCGCGCGAGCCTAGTGGATGGACGCGGGCAGACGGTGATGAGTCCACCGGGGGTGCTGGCCGCCCATCGAACGTTTGCGATCGACCGGGTTTCGGCAGACGGGTGGTTCCTCGACGAAAACCGGGATCAGGAGGGGCGGACCGTGTCGGCCTTTGCGACGGTACGGGTCGAGATCCCGCACGAGGGGGATCCCGGCCTGGAGCCGTGGCGCGTGGTCATCACCCAAGCTCCGCGTGAGTTGCTGGCGCCGATTCATCGCATCCTCTGGACGGTGACCGCCCTGGGTGCGGGGCTGGTGGGACTCCTCGTCGTGCTGGGGACGGTGGCCGGAAGGCGGCTCTTACGGCCCATCCTGGAGCTGCAGCGCGGCGCGCAGGTCTTGGCGCGGGGCGAGTTGGGCCACCGGCTTCGGATTCACACCCACGACGAACTCGAGGGCTTGGCGACGACGATCAACGAGATGGCCGAACGTCTTCAGCAGCGGACCGTGGAACTGCTGGCGGCCCGTGATGATCTGAACAACATCATCGAGCAGTCGGCGGCGCTCATCATCACGACCAATTCCGCCGGCGAGATCCGCGAGTTCAACCGGGGGGCCGAGCAGATCCTGGGCTATGAGCGACACGACGTGGTCGGGAAATCTCTCGACCTGATCTGGGACGATCAGGACGAGTTCCGGCAGGTGATGATTCAGGTGACCGGAAAAGGGTCGCGGGTCAACTACGAAACCCTGTTCGCCCGACGGGACGGCGCGCCGGTGCCGGTGAGCTGCTCGCTGACCCAGTTGACCGATCGAACCGGCGCGGTGACGGGCCTGGTCGTGGTGGGGGAGGATCTGACCGAGAGCCGGCAGTTGATGGAGGCCCGGCTCAGCGCGGAGCGCCTGACGGCGCTTCATCGGCTCTCCCTCGTGCTGACCCACGACCTGCGAAGTCCGCTGGTGGGCATTCTAAAGGCCCTCACGCTCTTGGACGAACGCCACGGGACGATGACGGAAACCCAGCTCAAGCAATTGACGTCGGATCTGGTGCGAGGGGGCGACCTCCTCTTGGGGACGATCAACGATCTGCTCGACGTCTACCGCCACAGCCTCTCGACCCTTCCCCTTCGCTACACCGAATTTGTGTTGGGTGACGCGATCCACGAGGTGATTCGGTTGCTGGAGGCCGACGCCCAGGCGAGGGGCATCGCGATCGAGACGCAGATCGCCGCCCCCGATCTCGTCATTCGGGCGGACCGCCGCAGGATCCAGCGCGTGGTGTTCAACCTGCTGGACAACGCGTTCAAATACACGCCGCCGGGAGGGGTCGTGAGTCTCCACGTCGGCTCGGCGGCCGATGGCGTGGTTCGTCTTGAGGTGAGCGACCAGGGGCCGGGCATCCCGGAACCGAGACTGCCCCGGGTCTTCGAATGCCTGGATGAAACCCCGTCGAACCCACCCGATTCGACGGACCGCGGAGGCGTCGGGGTCGGCTTGTATTTCTGCCGGGTGACGGTGGAGGCCCACGGGGGGCGCATCGGGGCCGAGAACCGGCCGGAAGGCGGCGCCAGGTTCGTCGTCAACCTTCCGCTGCGCGATGAACGATAGGGGACGATAAAAGATGGACGAAGCGGGTCGACCGGTGTCCGAGATCCGTATCCTGTTGGTGGACGATCAGCGCCTCTTCCGCCAGAGTCTTCGGTTGCTCCTGGAGCAGGACCCGGAGATCCGGGTGGTGGCCGAGGCGGCGGATGGGCAGGAGGCGGTGGTGCTCGCCACCGAGTTGCGCCCCGATATGATCCTCTTGGACGTGGAGCTGCCCGGCCTGTCCGGCCCCCAGGCCGCGCGTCTTATCCACGATCGCGTTCCCGACGCCCGGATCCTGATGCTCTCGGTCCACGACGACGATGAACGGATTCGCGAGAGCTTGTCCGGGGGGGCGGTCGGCTACGTGCTCAAGGATGCCGACCACCGCGAGTTTCTCCGGATCATCAAGACGACGATGCTGGGGCGACCCCTCACCTCGCCCTTCTTGATCGCGCCGGAACCGGCCCAGCCGTCTCCCCTTGCCGGCTTGACCGCGAGGGAGCGCGAGATCCTCGCGCTGTTGGGCCGTGCGATGAGCAATAAGGAAATCGCCGACGCCATGCGGTTGTCGCCGGAAACGATCAAGTCACACCTCCAACGCCTTTACGCGAAACTGGGGGTTGGAAGCCGTGCGGAGGCCATGCGCCTCTTTTACGGCCACTCCGGGTCTCTTCCTCCCCTTCGCGGCTAACACAAACCGATCCGTCTTCACTCCTTTGGGTGAGAACCCACCCCGAGAAATCCCCGACTAGGGGATTGTCGCGGCGCGGCCCGTCGTGTAGGCTGGCAATAAGTGAAAACGATTTTCAACTTCAACTATGTGATGAAGGAGGGTTCTTGAATGAACAGAACGATCGCACAACTGGGCGTCGCGCTGGCAGTGGTCTTTGGGTGGAACGCCCACTTGGCCCTTGCAGAAGAGACCACCGAGGAACGGCTACAACGAGTCGAAGCGCAGGTGGAAGAACTCAAGCACGGACTGGGCACCGAGAGTCCAGAAGAGGGCGACGAGGGGTATGGCGGCCGGGTGTCGTTCCATGGATACGGTGAGCTGCACTACAACAACCCTCGAACCGGGTCCGCGGTCCCGCAGAGTTCCGCGCCCACCCAGATGGATTTTCACCGGATGGTCTGGGGTCTGAGTTACCACTACAACGACCGCATCAGCCTGCACACCGAGGTGGATTTCGAGCACGCGGCGACTGAAATTGAGTTGGAGTTCGCGTACCTGGATTTCCTCGTCACCCCGGCCTTCAACGTACGAGCGGGAAACATGTTGATGCCGGTGGGTCCGCTGAACGAGTTCCACGAACCCACGCTCTTCTATAGCGTGGAACGGCCCTACGTCCAAAACGTCATCATCCCGACCAGCTGGCAGGAAGGCGGGGTCGGTGTGTTCGGCTCGGTGCCCGGAGGGATACGGTATCGAGTCTATCTCGTGTCAGGGCTCAACGCCGAAGGCTTCTCGTCCGCGACCGGTATCCGAAGCGGCCGGGGCCACGTCGCCGAAGCGCCCTCGGAGGATCTGGCGGTGGTGGGTCGCCTCGAATATATCGGAACGCCCGGGATCGAGATTGGCGCGTCCGCCTACCAGGGTGGGGCCAATCCCAACAAGAATCCCGCCTTGGGAAGCGCCAGCGTGGGAATTTGGGAAGGCGACGTTCGATTCCGCAAAGCCGGGTTCGATCTGCGGGGGGTCTTGGCGTCTGTCCAAGTCGACGGCGCCGACCAGATTTCTGTGTTTCGCACCCAGACGATCGGCGATGAGATGCTTGGATGGTATGCCGAGGGAGCCTACGACTTGTTGAAGCTGCTGGCTCCCCAAGCCGACCAATCGCTTGTGGCATTCGTGCGGTATGAGGACTTCAACACCCATGAGTCGATTCCGACCGGATTCACCGTGGATCCGACCAACGATCGGCAGGTCACCACGACCGGCCTGGCGTATTACCCCCACCAGGACGTGGCGATCAAAGGAGATTGGGAGCGGTGGGAAGACGGGATGAGCGATACCGCAAGCCGGTGGAACTTGGGGATTGGGTATCAGTTTTGAGATCGGCCGATGCCTGACATGACGTCACGTAGTCCGTCCCATTCCTGCTGCGTCCGAGACAGCCGCCCCGCCATGGGAAGCCTGCTGGAGATCACCGCGTATGGAGACGTCGATCGCTGCCGTCCTGCACTGGAAGCGGCCTACGCCGAGGTGAGACGGCTTGAAGCCATCTTCAGTCCATTTCGCGCCGAGAGCGAACTGTCCCGGATCAACCGGGAGGCGCCGTGCGGACCCGTGAAGGCCGATCCCGAATTGATTGATGTACTGACCAAAAGTCTGGCTTTCGCCCGGCAGACCGGAGGGGCGGTGGATGTCACCGTCGGGCCGCTCATGCGTCTCTGGAGGCATCGTTCCTCTGAGATGAATGCCATCCCTCCCAGCTCGGAGCAGGTCGAACGGACGCTGAGGCTGGTGGGATACCAGCACGTTGTCGTCGACTCCGACCGTTCGACCGTCGCATACCAACACGCCGGGATGAGCATCGAATTCGGGGCGATCGGGAAGGGCTACGCGGTGGACCGGGCCGTAAAGGTCTTAGAGCACCACGGCGTGCGGGCGGCGCTGGTCAGCTTCGGTAGCAGCCTCTACGCCCTCGGTTCGCCCACGGATCGCGACGGCTGGCGGATCGCGATTCGTCACCCAGAGGATCGGGGTCGCGTCATGGATACCATCATGCTCAGAGATGTAGCGCTGTCGACCTCAGGAAACGACCAGCAATCTATGCGATTGGCTGACCGATGGTACGGCCACATTATGGATCCGCGAACCGGTTATCCCTCAGAGGGGTTGGCCTGCGTCTCGGTCCTTGCACGGACCGCTGTGGAGGCCGACGCCCTGTCCACCGCGGTCTTCGTCTTGGGGCGCGACGACGGCGTCCGGTTTTTGGAGCGCCACAGCGGCTTGGACGGACTGGTGGTGTCCGGGGGGAGGACGCAAGGTTTCTCAATCGTGTCGACGGCCGAATGGAAACGCCGTCGTGCAGGAATCCGTTCGGTGTCGGACATGAGCCGACGGCGGTTTGTGGAAGGCGTGCTCGCCGGCGTGGCATGGCTGTTGTTGGCGCCGTCTCGCGGCCATGCTCTCGTGTACCTGACCCCGGAAGAGGCGCTCCGGCGGCTGATTCCCGAAGCGGAGACGTTCCGCGAGGCCCCGATTCGGTTGTCGAATTCTCAAAAATCGCGGGTGGAGGGGCTCCTCGGAACTGCCGTACGGGAGGAGACGTATCCGAGTTGGATCGCGGAGCGCGCCGGGTTGGCGATCGCCCATGCCGTGCTCCTCAACGTCGTGGGCAAGGAGCAGCCGATCACCTTTCTCGTTGCAGTCGGCGCCGACGGTACGGTGCGAGGCGTCGAGGTCTTGGTCTACCGCGAATCCGAAGGGTCGGAGATCCGATCTGGACGATTCATCCGGCAGTTCGTCGGGAAAACCCTGGCGGCGCCGCTCAAGCTGGGCCGCGACATCGAGGCGATCAGCGGAGCGACGCTCTCATCGCGATCGACCGCGTATGCCGTCAAAAAATCACTGGCGCTGGTCGACGTAGTGTATCGAATGCCGGATGGAGATACGCGATGAGGGATTTCGGATCTCGGGGATATCGCCTTGCCGACGCCGTGGTCGAGGTCAAGCTCGCCTACACGGGGTTTTTGATCTTTGCGCTCCTCGGCTACCTGACCTTCTTGGTGATCGCCCTCGTGCGGGTGGGGCCCGGCTACGACGAGATCGTCGTCCACTACCGGGGGTCGGAGGCCGAGGAGGCGGCCTTTCCCCGCGCCTTCGGCCAGATGGTGGAGGAAGCCCATTTTCATGCGTTCATCGAGGGGCTGATTCTCCTCGTGCTGACCCATCTGTTCGTGGCCACCTCGGTGAGTCGGCGGATCAAGTCCGCCGTCATCGTGGCGGCGTTCGGCGCGACGTTGTTGGATCTGGCGTGTCCCTGGCTGATTCGGTATGTCGCGCCGGGTTTTGCGTGGCTCCAGCTTGCGAGCTGGACGATGATCGGTGTGAGCGCGCTGGCCCTCATCGGCGTGCCGTTCCGTGAGATGTGGATGTCACAGAGAACACAAGGAGACCCGTCATGAGTCGTACCGCGTTCACCTTCCTCATTCTGCTTGCCGTTTGGCCGTTCTCGGCAGGGGCCGACGAGCGCCTCCCCGGTGTCGAGCCGCATCGGGTAACCGTCCGCCTGCTGGAGTATCGATTTGAACCGTCCCGGATCACACTGACGGCAGATGAAGATGCCGAGCTGACGCTGATCAATGCAGGAACGGTCATGCACGAGTTCGTCATCGAGGCGCTGCAAAACCTCGACGTGGACGTCGAGGTCAACGGCGTGGTCGCCGAGACGCTGGGACTGGCCGAGCTGGAGATTCCAGCGAAGAGTACGGTCGTCCTTCGCTTCACGCCCCAGACTCGCGGTGAGTTTCGGTTTGCCTGCCACGCCAAAAACCCCAAGGATCACTTCAAAGAAGGCATGTTTGGAACCCTGGTAGTCCAGTAAGCGCGGCGGTCCCCGCCCACAGCGCCACCAGACTCTCCAGGAGCTTGGAGCGACGCAATCCGTGCTGCCGCTGCGTGGTCCGCACCTGGTCACCGACCATTGCCGACGCGCCTTGACAGCGGTCGGAGCCACCGGATACGATGCGCCGCGTATGGATTCTTCCCTTGTCTTGAAGAACGATCGGGTCTTGCGCGCGTTCCGCAAGCAGCCGGTCGATGTCACCCCGGTGTGGATCATGCGCCAAGCCGGTCGCTACATGCCCGAGTATCGGGCGATCCGCGCGAAGGCCGACTTCCTCACCCTGTGCAAGACCCCCGACCTGGTCACCGAGGCCACGCTCCTTCCGATCGACCTGCTCGACGTCGACGCGGCGATCATCTTCTCGGACATTCTGATCCCGGTCGAGGCAATGGGCATGGAGCTCGTCTTCACTGATGCGCGCGGCCCGCAGTTGCCCAAACCGATCCGGGATCGCGGTGACGTCGAGCGCCTCAAGGCGTTCGATCCCGAGACCGCCACCGGCTTCGTCATGGCCTCGATCCGGCAGACGAACCGCGCGCTCGACGGACGCGTCCCGCTCTTGGGATTCGCCGGGGCGCCCTTCACCCTCGCGACATACATGGTCGAGGGCGAGACCTCCAAGCACTTCTACCGGATCAAGCGGCTCGCCTACGAGGATCCGTCCCTGTTGCACCGCCTGCTGGAGCGCCTGACGGGCGTCGTGGCGGAGTACCTCGTGGCGCAGGTTGAGGCCGGCGCGCACGCGGTCCAGCTCTTCGACACCTGGGCCGGGGCGCTGTCGCCCGACGACTACGCGACCTGGTGCGTCCCGTATACGACCCGGATCGTCGAAGCCGTCAAGCGAACCGGTGTGCCCGTCGTCCTGTACGTCAACGGATCGGGAACGTTCTTGGAAGCGATGGCGGACACGGGCGTGGACGTCATCAGCGTCGACTGGCGGGTCGATCTGGCCGACGCCAAGCGACGGGTGGGGCGCCGGGTCGCGCTGCAAGGCAATCTCGACCCGTGCGCGTTGTACGCGGGTCCCGACGTCATCCGGCGGGAAGCCGTTCGCATCCTCGAAAAGTACGGCCCGGGACCGGGCCACGTCTTCAACCTCGGTCACGGGATCTTGCCGGACATCCCGGTGCCCCATGCCAAGGCTCTGGTGACGGCGGTGCACGACGAAAGCCGCGTCTATCATCGATCGGGCGCGTGATGCCGGGAGCCGCCGCGGCGCGAATCGGCGTCGTTCTATTTAACCTCGGTGGTCCCGAAGCCCTCGACGAGGTTCGTCCCTTCCTCGTCAATCTCTTCTCAGATCCCGACGTGATCAACGTGCCGGGTCCGCTGCGGCGCGCGCTCGCGTGGTGGATCGCGAAGCGGCGCGCGCCCATCGCCCGAGGCTACTACGAACAGATCGGCGGCGGGTCCCCCCTGCGGCGGTTGACGGCGGAACAAGCCGCGGCGCTGGAGAAGTCGCTCGCTCCTCACGGCGTGCACAAGGTCGTGGTGGCGATGCGGTACTGGAAACCGTTCACTGAGGACGCGGTCGACGAGTTGCTCGCGTACCGGCCGGATCGGCTCGTGCTGCTGCCGCTCTATCCCCAGTACTCCTTCGCGACCACGCGATCCAGCCTCGATCATTTCCGTCGGGTATGGGCGGCACGGAGCGGGCCGGAGGTGCCGATCGTCACCATCTCGCAGTGGTACGACCACCCGGGCTACCTGGCCGCGATGGCCGAACGCATCACCGCGACCCTCGCCCAGATGCCGGCCGGGGATGGGAGTCCGGTTCATCTGGTCTATTCCGCGCACGGCATCCCCCTCAGCTTGATCAAGAAGGGCGATCCCTACCAACGCCACATCGAAGAGGAGGTGAAGCTCCTCACCGCCCGCCTCAACGAGTGGAACCGCGCGCCCGATCGCGTCCACCTCGGCTATCAGAGCCGGGTGGGGCCCACCAAGTGGCTCGAACCCTCGATGGAATCGGTCCTCCATGGGCTCGGGCAGGCTGGGGTGAGGCGCATGCTGGTGGTGCCGATCAGCTTCGTCTCGGATCATTCCGAGACGCTCTATGAAATCGACATCCTCTACCGGGACTTGGCGCGCGCGGCGGGGATTCCGGTGTTCTTGCGGATGGGCTCGCTGAACGATTCGCCGTCCTTTATCCGCGCCCTGACCGACCTGGTCTTGACCGCGCGATAGCGTTCGCCGTGCCGCGGGTCCAAGTCGTCGTCGTGGGGGCGGGAATCTCCGGGCTCGGCGCGGCGTACGCCCTGGCCCGCGCCGGCGTCGATGTACGCCTGTTGGAGGCACGGGACGAGGTCGGGGGCGTCATTCGCAGCGAGCGGGTCGACGGCTACCTGATCGAGCATGGACCCAATTCGGGGCTCAACACCTCGTGCGAGGTCGAGCGTCTTCTCGGCGAACTCGGCCTCTTGTCCGAGCGCGTGTTCGCGTCTCCGGTTGCGTGCAAGCGATTCATCGTTCGCGACGGGCGGCCCCTTCCCCTGCCCACGAGTCCGTGGGCGTTCGTCACCACCCCGCTGTGGAGCGCGCGGGCCAAGTGGCGTCTCCTCGCCGAACCCTTCGCCCGACGCCCGCCTCCGGGGCGCGAGGAGACGGTGATGGAGTTTGTGACACGGCGTCTGGGGCGCGAGATCGCCGAGTACGCCGTCGATCCGTTCGTGTCGGGTGTGTACGCGGGCGACCCCAACGCGCTCTCGATCCAGAGCACGTTCCCGCTGCTCTACGCCCTGGAGCGCAACCATGGAGGGCTCGTTCGCGGGGCGCTCGCGCGCATGGTCCGGCCAAAACCGCCCCGGCCAGCGCAGCGCGGCATCTATTCGTTCCGGACCGGGATGGGCGCGCTTCCCCGCGCCCTCGGCGCGTTCCTGGGCGAGCGCGTCTGGCTGGGGACCTCGGTGGTCGGGTTGACGCGGACCTCAGACGGGTTTCGCCTGAACCTCGATCGGGGCGACGAACGGTCCACGCTCGACACCGAGCGCGTGGTGCTGGCGACGCCGGCCGATCGAGCCTCAACCCTCCTCCGTCCCCTCAACCCCGCGTTGGCGGAGGAATTGGCCGGCATCGCATACGCCCCCGTGGCGATGGTATTCGCGGCCTTCGCGCGAGGCGCGGTGGCGCATCCCCTCGACGGTTTCGGCTGCCTGGTGCCCGGCCGCGAACGGCGCAGACTCCTGGGCTCGCTCTGGACTTCGAGCCTGTTCCCCGATCGGTCGCCGGCGGGGATGGTGGCGTTCACCAACTATCTCGGGGGCGCCAAAGATTCCGAGGTCGTTCGGCAAACGGACGACGACCTGGCTCACATCGTTCTCGAAGAGTTGAGTCGTCTGTTCGGAGCGCAGGGTCCCGCCGCGTTCGTCCGCGTGATTCGTCACCCGCGAGGGATTCCCCAGTATCTGTGCGGCCACGACGCGCGGCTGAAGCGGATCGAGACGGAGGTGGCGCGGATTGGCAACCTAGTGCTGGCCGGCAACTACCTACGGGGGGTGTCAGTAGGAGACTGTCTGACGCGAGGGGTGGCGCTCGGCCGTGAGCTGGCCGGCGTCCTCTCAGAACGACGCTAAGCCGGTTGCGCACGCCATCTGGCGTGGTCAGCGGCTACCCTCAGTGTTGGGGCTTCATTTGCAGCGCCCAGTCGTAGGCGGCGTCGAGCAAGCTGCGCACCGAGAGCAACCCGACGGGTGTGCCGTCTCGCGTCACGAGCAGGTGGCGCACGCGCTGACCGCCCATGGCTTCGTGGGCGGTCTCGAGCGATGAGCTCTCCTCGATCGAGGCCACCGGATAGCTCATAATCTCTTGGGCCGTCGTCCGCGTCGGGTCCGCATCTTGTGAGAGGACTTTCTTGACGATGTCGGTTTCGGTCACGATCCCGACGAACGCCCCCCCTTCCTCGACCAGCACGCACTCGATATGCTCGTTCGCCATGAGTTGGGCGATCGTCCTCGCCACGGCGCTGGTCGGCACGGCGTGAAGCTTGGTCGACATCACCTTCTTGACCTGGAACCGAGGAATCATCGCAGCCCCCCTCTCCTCGCTTGCGTGGCGCCCGCCGCCTCGCGTTAGAGCCGAAGCAGCCTCCGAGTGTTTTCCAACAGAATCTTTTCGCGCACCTCGGGTTTGAATCCGAGTTTGTCAAACTCT
>Ga0180094_1000124_pt1 | contig 18321 bp, 10 predicted proteins | sample EasRivT47_16_1Da_FD_121786 | JGI IMG/M metagenome (GOLD analysis project Ga0180094, IMG submission 121786) | Soil microbial communities from meander-bound floodplain in the East River, Colorado, USA - East River metaG ERMLIBT47_16_1Da | ecosystem: Environmental > Terrestrial > Soil > Floodplain ... | reverse complement strand
TTATATTTCTGTTCGGAAGGCCTTGCGTAATACAACCGATGATTATAAATATTTGTCTGACAACTTGTTCTACAAAGGGCGCTTCATTTTCTACTATACCAAACAGATCACCGTACTCTCTGCAGTTCTACTCCTACTCTATACATTAATGGGAAATCTGAATGGATGATGAGATGACGAGCGGACGAAGCACATGGGCCGACGGGCAGGGTCCCGAAGGCCAAGAACTTGCTCTCCAGCGAACAGATGAGTCATTCAGAGGATGGATTTTGCTTCGCAGATAAAGTAGCCTTCATGCATATCTCAACTTCTAAGCAGCAATAAGAGTTCTTTCTGAATCGGAACGACGTGAGTTAAACGCTTTGTTTTTGGGGTATTTTTTTAGGCCATAGCGTAAGGGTTATTGGAATGATATGAAGGGGAACCAAAAAGAATGTAAAAATACTGCTGGAGAAACTCTTATTTCGAAGGAAGTAGCATGATTAGATAATTATGGAGGACAACGGATTATATGGCTGGATAACGCTCAAATCCTATCACTGAGAAATCGTTGTCAAAAGTAAAGACCCGTCCGATCTTTCTGTCCAACATGAGCGCTGCACATCCTGCGTCGTGAAAGCTCAGAGTGTAGGCCCGGTACATTTCAAGAATTTGTCGAGTCTTTCGTTCGTATGACGACCGAAATTCTAAGTGTGTGGGTTGAAGTGATTCAGAGATAGTACGCCAGACTTCTGTTGCTTTTTCCCAGTTGAACCGATACCTCAGACGCGTATAGGTCTCATATATCGTAAGGTTACAGATGAACAGCCTGACATCGGCGTCGTTTCTTAATTCGTTTAGAGCAACAATTGAATAATCGTGATTCTGGTCGTGCTCGTCAATCAGCGCAATCAGAGCAGACGAATCCAGTAATACATAGCCGCGATAAATTTCCTCGAAGACCACGGTTAATCACGTGAGAATCCTTAGCCGCGGCTTACGGAATCCCCAGCACGGCCTGTATGGGACGACCTTCCGTCGGTGCCGTAGAAGGTCGTTCCATTATTCGTTTCCAATCTCCAGCAATTAACCGATACTCACCCGGCGGGAAAAATACCGGCAAGACGGTATTTTTCGTATAGGCGGGATTATCCTCGGCAGAGATGGTTTTCTCGAAATCCGCCGTTGAATAGTTTAGGAGAAAATCAGTCATTTGGGTTTCCATGGGGTTCTCCCTAGGCCTATTCATTCGCCTTCTTGATTGTGAACCCAATCCTGGTATTGAATTTCAAAATGGAAGTCCACGGGAAGTCCTGGAATTAGAGGCAGAGTGCTCCCGGCCGGGACATTAAGCTGTACTCCGGCAGGGAATTTAGATATTTGTGACCACGTTCCTTTTGTGTTGAAGACATAGGACCGCGTCTCCGACTCAAAGACTGCACCGACATAGCTCACGTCTAGTGAGGGACTGTTCTTAATCTCCTGTTTCAATATATACTGCTCACGTATCTTGAAGGTGAGTTCGTAGGCTCGGAGTAGTCGATCAAGGCATATCTCTAATTCGCTATCCGCGTATTCGACTTGGTCGCCAAGGATCTCTTTTGCTTCTTTTCGAGAAATGGCGTGAACATGGGAATAGAACTCGCTAGCTAGCTTGTCCACGATCTTCTTAAGTTCCGACGGAGGTTTTTTCTTTCCTCCATTTGAATCCAGTAGTGATGAGGCAAGATTCTGAACAAGAAGATAGACACGTTGAACGTTCCCAAGTGCCAGAGGGTGAACGGTCTTCGTCAGCAATTCAAGGTAATCAACATTTGAAGACTGCGAGTACTCTTTACGCAGCTCAAAAAACGCACGCACGTCTTCAACCGAAATACCCTTAGGAGAACCCGGATTTGTTTCCTCCCGCGGATTGAATTGATTGGCAGTCGTAGCGTCAATCGGAGAGAGTTCAGACATCCGGGTCATCAAGATTTTGTGAGCACCTAAAGCCAACAGCGTGCCACTACTATGGCAACGGAAAGGTGCCAGAACCTGAAACGTGGGATCAAATTCGCGAATAAGGGTTACAAGCGGCCAAACCGCGTTTGTGTCACCGCCTCTTGTGTATAGGACCAGGTCAATGCCCTTCTTTGCGTCCGCCTCCTTCAGAAGTCGGAATAGAACCTCTTTGGTATCGGACGCAAACATAGTCGCAATGCCAGGAATGTTGGGAGGCTGACTTGCCCGATCGAAGTTGAAAAAAATTATGGGAATCCGTCCTCCTCTCATTTTGGAGAGTTCGGCAAAGAACGGTTTCCTCTGCTCGTAATTAAACGAGCGTTGCTCAGAGATTGAGGTAGACGTCGTCATAATCCTATGCGTTGCCAGTATAGCGATATCTGCCCAACAAGGCCATAAACTTGGAAGAAGAGATAAAGCTTAGTCAATTTTCCGGCCACTTGTCAATCGGCTATGGTGATTCATCCTGGGACGTTTGGAGATTGCCGGGGGGGCTTTTGAGCCAGCTTTTTTGTCTCACCCGAGGGGTGCACCCCAGTCATGGACTGACCCCCTAGATTGAGACAGCCCAAGTTGGCACACTTGTCACAGCGGGGAGGATGACAAGTGGCCAAGCCACGACGCGTGGACAAGTTTCCGAAGGCGTTCTGGGAGATGGCCGTGGCTCGGTTGAAGCAGTGCGACAACATTTCGGCCCTGGCCAAGGAGTTGGGGGTGCACCGGCGCCTGCTCTATACGTGGCGGGATAAACTGGAGCCGATGGAGCAGGACGACGGCCCCCCGCCACCGAGCATGCGCGAGGCCACCCTCCGGAAAGAAGTCAACAAACTGAAGCGGGTCTTGGCGGACAAGACCCTGGGACGCAGAAATGGGGACGGATTTATTTTCGTGTTGCAAATCTCTTGGATGGAGTTGGATTTGTGAGCTTGGAGCGCGGTGGAGAGGGGGGCGCCTTCCCGAGTGAGAGGCCAGTGCTCCTTGTCCGGGTGTCGGCCGTGCATCGGCGCGCACTGATCGATCGGTTCAACGGCTCACCTCTGCCTCCGGTCTACACCGACTGGACATCTCCTAACACCACTCGCACCCGGTGGGTGCCGCCGTCTAATATCAACGGGATCGCGGCGGGGTTCACCGGCGCGCCGTCGAGCTCGGCTTCCGAGATTCCTCGGCAGCGACGTTTGGGGTTGAGGCCGGTGATCTCGTATCGGGTGCCATGCGTCCCATCGACCCGCCAGACCAGCGAATACTCGGGCCAGGCCGTCGGGATGCAGGGGGCCATTTCGAAATGGGTTCCCTTCCGCTTGAGGCCCAGGATGCTTTCCAGGCCGGCGCGGTACATCCACCCCGCCGACCCCGTATACCAGGTCCACCCGCCCCGTCCGGCGTGGGCCGGGTGGGCGTAGACGTCGGCGGCGACCGCGTAGGGCTCGGTCTTGTAGCGCTCGACGTCGGCGGGCGTCCGCGCGTGGTTGATCGGGTTGAGCAGGTGCAGCAGTTCGACGGCTTCATCCCCGCTGCCCAGCCGCGCGACCGCCATCACCGTCCAGAGCGCGGCGTGGGTGTACTGTCCGCCGTTCTCCCGAATCCCGGGCAGATAACCCTTGACGTAGCCGGGATCCTGGGGCGAGCGGTCGAACGGCGGCGCAAACAACAACACCACGCGGGCGCCCCGTTGCACGAGATGCGCGCGCACCGCGTCCATCGCCCGCTCGGCGCGCTGGAGGGGCGCGGCACCCGAGAGGACCGCCCACGATTGCGCGATCGAATCGATCTTGCACTCGTCATTCTGAGCCGAGCCGACGGGTGCGCCGTCGTCGAAGTAGGCGCGGCGGTACCAATCACCGTCCCAGGCGAGTTCGAGCATGCCCGCCAATCGGACCGCCTCGTGCCGGTACCGGGCGGACCGCTCCATCTCGCCCTGGCTCTCGCACACCGACGCGAACCGGGTCAGGACCGCATAGAGGAACCATCCCAGCCACACGCTCTCGCCGCGTCCTTGATAGCCGATCCGGTTCATGCCGTCGTTCCAGTCCCCGCTGCCTATGAGTGGGAGGCCATGGACGCCGGCGGTGAGGCCTTTTTCGATCGCACGCACGCAGTGGTCGAACAGCGACGCCGATTCGCTCGAGATCTGAGGGTGGAGGTACGCCTCCTGCTCTCCGGGCGCGAGGGGCGGAGTGTCCAGAAACGGGACGGCTTCATCGAGGACGGTTCGGTCTCCGGTCGTTTCCAGGTAGTGGGCGACCGCGTAGGGTAGCCAGAGCAGATCGTCCGAACACCGGGTTCGCGTGCCGCGTCCGCTGGGCTCGTGCCACCAATGCTGCACGTCGCCCTCGATGAATTGATGACTCGCCGCGCGGAGCAGGTGCTCGCGGAACAGGTCGGGACGGGCCAACGCGAGGGCCATGACGTCCTGGAGTTGGTCGCGGAATCCGTACGCGCCCCCGGGTTGAGAGTAGGCCGAGCGCGCCCACATCCGGCAGCTGATATTTTGGTAGAGCAGCCATCGGTTCCAGAGGAGATCGAACGAGTCGTCGGGGGTCCGCACTTGAACCGTGTCGAGCGTCTCGTCCCAGAACCGACGCACGGCGTCGAGGGCCGCCTGCGCGCCGGGAACGTGGCCAAAGCGGCGGACGAGGTCGCGCACGTGATCCAGATCCTTCCCCTGACCGAGAAGGAACACGAGGCGGCGGGTCTCGCCGGCCGCGAGGGTGATCGCCACGTGCAACGCGGCGCAGGGATCGACGCCGGCGCCGAATCGTCCGGAGAGCGCCTCACGGTCGAGGGCCGCGGGGTGCGACAGCGACCCGTTGCGGCCCAGGAACTCCATGCGGTCGCCGGTGGCCGAGGCCAGGCCGTCTCCGGCGTAGGCGAACGAGACCCGGCCCGCGAACTCCTGGTGATAGGGGTTCCTCGCCAGCACCGCCGCCGTGACGACGTCGAATTCCGTCACCACGTGACGAGGGTCTCCGGCGCGGGGCGGTCCCAGCGCCCATTCGTTGTAGGCGAACACGCTGAGCCGCCGGGTGTGCCCGCTCGCGTTGGTCACGGTCAGCACGGAGAGCTTGACGGGGTCTTCCGCGGCGACGAACACCGAAAGCTCCTGGACCAGACCCTGGTCGGCGTGGGTAAATGTCGAGACCCCGGCCGAGTGGCGGATGACGAAACGCGGGCTCTCGCGGTATCGCCGCATGGGGCCCGGCGTGGCCGACCACACGTCGCCCGCGTCCTCATCCCGCAAAAAGATGGCCTCGCCGGTGGGATCGGTGATCGGGTCGTTCGCAAAGGGCGTCAGGCGATTCTCGCGGCTATTCTCCGCCCAAGTATAGGCGGACCCCGACGCCGTGATCACCGTGCCGAAGCGAGGGTTGGCGATGACGTTGACCCACGGCAGCGGCGTCTCGCGATCCCCTTCGAGGACGATGACGTAGTCCCGTCCCCCGTCGGCAAACCCGCCGATCCCGTTGGCGAGGGTGAGGGCGGGAACCTCGACGGGCTTCTGGGGAGGGACGAGGGCCGACCTTCGAACGCCGGAGGGTTCGAAGGCGTCCCGCCATTGCGGCTCGGGATAGGGGCGATCCAACTGAGTGGCCAGCTCCCCGCGGTCGCCGCTCAAGATCGCTCGGGCCACGCTCGCGAGCAGGAGGCGCTCGGCCTCGGCCATGCCGTCGCCGCGCAGGAGGTACGCGCCTCCTTGACGGTGTTTCCACGCCCCCCACGGTCCGCTCTCCAGGAGCGCGACCAGCGCGGCGTGCATTTCGTTTAAGTAGCTGACCGGGTGCTCGTTCAAGATCACCACGTCCGCGCTCAGTCCCTTCAGCCGCCAATACTCCTGGGCCTGCAAGACTTGGCGGACCAGCGGCAGGTCATTTTCCTCGACCACCCGCACCAACAGAATCGGAAGGTCACCGGAGATTCCGTGAGCCCAGAGCCCCGGCTGGCCCAGGACGTTGCGCACCAAGACCTCCGGGGCCGCGCGCAGCGACCCGTCGGTGTACAGCACGCGGGAGGCCAGGCGATCGAAGAGTTGGGCTTCGTCGCTGGAGATGCCCAGGTGTCGCAGGCGGATCTGCGCGTGGGTGAGGGCGAGCGCGAAGGACCGGGCTTGCGCGCTGGGGTCGTGGTACTTCTGGGCCAAGACCAGGGCGGCGTCGCGGTTTAAGGCCATCCCGGTGGCGAACGAGAGGCGCACGAAGCCCCCGGGGGCGAGGCGGATGCGCGTTCGGAGGCTCACGATAGGATCGAGCACCGCCCCGGTGGTGCCCGAGAGGGCTCGTCCATCGAGCGCGATCGGGTTGTCGGGGCCGCGACCGCGTCCGAGGAAGCGAGACCGATCGCTCTCCCACTCGACTGGTCCCTGCATGCGTCCTTCCACGCTGAGGACGTGCACCGCCCACGCCCCTGGCTCGTCGTTGGCGCGCGGTCGGCGGGCGCACAGCAGGGCGGCGCTCTCGGGGAGGTATTCGGTCTCCACGAAGAGCTTGCTGAAGGTCGGGTGAACCAGATCATCGGCGGGCGGGGCCAGCACGATCTCCGCGTAGCTGGTCACCTCGAGTTCGCGCGGGCCGTCGCTGCGATTGGTGACCGAGAGGCGGCGGACCTCGACGTCGTCCTCCGCCGACACCGCGATCTCGAGGTGCGTCTCGATCTCGTCGTTGCGCCGGAAGAACACCGCTTTCTCCGCCAAGAAGGTGGCGAGGTAGTCGTCGGGCGTGCCGCCGATCGGGTGAGAGGCCGCGGACCAGACCGACCCGCTGCGGACGTCGCGAAGATAGATGAACTGGCTTCCCAGGTCGCGGGTCGGATCCTCGCGATACCGCGTGACCGCGCGGCCGCGGCAGAGGCTGGCGCCCCCTCCCGCGTTAGTGATGATCACGGTGTAGGTGCCGTTGGAGAGAAAGTGCGGGGGAGGGTACAACGTGTGAGGCGACCGGAACCGGCGCACCGCCTGGGCCGGCACCGGGGCCGCGACCCGCGTTTCCTCGGCCGGTCGGGGTTGAGTGATCGGCAGGTGGCGCGGCACGCGCTCCTGGAGCAACAACTCGGTCGCCTGCACCCGCGGGTCGGCGTGGAAGCGCTCCACCATCGGAAACCCCAGGAGGGTATTGGCCAGGGCGACCAGGGTCATGCCCTGGTGGTGTGCGAGGTACGCCTGCACGATCACGCCTTGCGAGCCGTGCGGTCGGGGGCCGGTCGGGCGATCGGCCTCGTGGCGAGTGGTAAAATCGATGGCATCGTAGTAGCCGTACGGTCCATCCAGTCCACGTCGGGAGAGCTGTCGCAAGTTGTGGATCGCGTCCTTCGCGTCCACCATCACCGCGAGGGCCGTGGCATACGGCGCGACGACCAGATCGTCGCCCAGCCCTCGTTTGAGCCCCAGCCCCGGTACGCCGAACGCCTTGTACTGATAGGTGTCGTGCGCGTCGACGAGGTTGAACGCCGACTCCGAGATGCCCCACGGCACGCCCTGTTGGCTCGCGTACTCGATCTGGCGGCGCACCGCCATCCGGCACGACTGATCCAGCAGCGTATCGGGGTAACTCCGCATGATGAGCAGCGGCATCAGGTATTCGAACAGCGTGGCGCTCCAGGAGAGGAGCGTGGGGACTCCGTCCACGCTGGTGACGAGGCGCCCGAGGTGAAACCAGTGCGTCTCGGGGACATCGCCCTTGGCGATCGCGATGAAGCTGGCCAGCCGGGCTTCCGACGCGAGCAGGTCGTAGTAGGAGAGATCCAGGCGGCCCGGTCCGTCGGCGTCGGCGAGACGATAGCCGATCGAGAAGATGTTCCGCTGGGCATCGTATAAGAAACCGAATCTCATGCCCTCGACAAACGCCAGCGCGCGATCGGCAAGCTCGTTCAAACGCGCTGCCCGTGCGGTGGCCGGCTCGGGGAGGTCGCCGGACATGGCCTGGGCCAAGGCCTGCGCCCAGAAGGCCGCCTCGCGTTCCGCGCGAGGGGCGTCGGGTCCGATGTCGAGCCGGTCGATCGCCGCGCGCAACGAGGGGACCAGCCGTTCGAGCTGTTCAAGTTGTCGTTGAGCGTCCTCGGGCGCGGTCAGGAGCCGCTGCACCGCTTGCGTCTCCACCACGAGTCGGGCGAGCCGTTCGCCCACCGCCGGCGGAGCGCCCGCGACGGCGTCTAATGAGATTCGGAGGAACTCCGCCGTGTCGGCCAAGCCGGCCATGATCTGGTTCGGCGTTTGCGGTTCTCGCGCCACTTGGCGCAGGCCCTCGGCCAACGTGAGGAGGCTGCCTGCGAGGTTGCCGCTATCCACCGTCGAGACGTACCGGGGGTGGAGCGCCGCCAAGCTGTGCGTGTCGTACCAATTCAAGAGATGCCCTTCCCATCGATCGAGTCCCTCCAGGGTTGCCATCGCCCGCTCGATCCGATCCATCAACTCGGGGGTGCGGATGAAGCCGAGGTCGTGTGCGGCGAGGGTCGACAGCAGGCCCAGTCCGATGTTGGTGGGCGAGGTCCGGTGGGCCACCATGGGACCGGGCGTGTCCTGGACGTTGTCGGCGGGGAGGCCGTGATCCTCGTCGCCCATGAACGCCTCGAAGTACCGCCATGTGCGACGCGCGATGAGCCGCAGGAACAGCCGGTCCTCCGTGCCGAGGAGCAATCGTCGCGGAACGACCGGCCGGCTCAACCAGTACGCGACGAACGGCGCCGCCATCCATAAGGCCAACAGCGGAGCGGCCACCGGCATGGAGGATGGTCGAAACGCGAGGATCGTGACCGCGATCACCGCGGCGATGACGGGGCTGGCGATCATCGCCCCGGCGAACGACAGGATCCGGCTCCGGCGCGCGAGACCGGCCGCCCTCGCCGCGGCCGCGGCCGCGGTTTCCCATTGCAGGAGCCGCCGCTGGGTAATCACCAGTCGGACGAGGGTGAGCGCGATGGCGTGGAGCATCTCGTAGGTGTGGTAGGCCAGAAACGTGACCTGGAGCAGCACGTGCGCGATGGCGGTCTCCACGTCCTCCCAGCTTTCGCGCAGGAAGACGCTCCACTGCTGTTGATTCCTGGGGCCGGCGATGGTTCGGAACATCAGGGGATAGAGGCCGAAGGCGAGGGCGGCCAGGATGGCCGTCGTCCACACCGCCGGATTCCCCGGCAGCCGGGTCCACGCGAGGGCGAGGAAGGCGACGGTGGCCGGGGCGACCAGGCTGCGGCGAAGATTATCGAAGATCTTCCAGCGCGAGATCAGCGGCAGCCGGTTGCGCTCCAGGCCTTTATGGGTGGGCACGACCGGAAAGAGCCAGAAGAGGATCTGCCAGTCACCCCGCACCCACCGATGCTGGCGTCGGGCGTGGGTGAGCACGCTCGACGGATAGTCGTCCACCACTTCGACGTCCGTCACCAGCGCGGCGCGGGCGTGGAGCCCCTCGAACAGGTCGTGCGAGAGCAGGGCGTTCTCGGGCACTCTCCCGTCCAGCGCGGCCATAAACGTGTCCACGTCGTATAGGCCTTTGCCCGTGAACAGCCCCTCGCCGAAGAGGTCCTGGTAGGTATCTGACACGGCGGTGGTATAGGGGTCGACCCCGGTGTGGCCCGCGTACACCCGGGCGAACCGTGATCCCGCGGCGCTCGCCATGGTGACGCTCACTCGCGGTTGCAAAATGCCATACCCTTCGGTGACGCGTCGCAGGCGGGGGTCGAAGTGCGGGCGATTGAGCGGGTGCGCGATGATGCCGATCAATTTTTTGGCGGTGTCGCGCGGCAGGCGGGTGTCGCTATCCAAGGTGAGGCAATACCGGACGCTCGGCAGGATGCTCAAGTCGCCGATCTGGACCCGGAAGCTGGTGTCGGTCGCGCCGCGCAACAGCCGGTTGAACTCCTCGATCTTGCCCCGCTTGCGTGCCCAGCCCATCCACGAACCCTCTCCAGGGTTCCATCGCCTCGCGCGATGAAACAAGTAGAAGCGATCCGTCCGTCCCTCGCCGTGGCGGGCGTTGAGGGCGTCGATGCCGGCGCGTGCGGCGGCGAGAATGTCCCCGTCCTCCGGCATCTCCTCGGTGGGCGCATCGACAAAGTCGCTGAGGATCGCGAAGTGGATGCGGGGATCCAGGTTGCCGAGCGCCTGCACCTCCAAGTGGTCGAGCAGATCGTTCACGCCCGTGACGCTGGTGAGGAGGGTGGGCACGATGACCATCGTCCGCGCGTCCGCGGAGACTCCGACGGAATAGTCGAGCCGGGGGAGGCGCCGTGGCGGGACCACCCACGCGGCCAGCCGCTGCACGAGCGCGATCGCGAACTCGCTGGCGGGGAAAAACAGCAGCGCCGCCGTCCACGCGGTCTCGCCCAACAGGCCGGCGTGCCACGCGGCCCCGAAGAGCAATAGACCCGTGAAGACGCCGATCGATCCCAGATAGATCTCGGTGGTATAGAAGAAGACGACGCGGCGAACGTCCTCGGCGAGGCGGGGACGGTACTCCACGTCGGTCTCGAGCTCGGGCCGACCCTTGCCGATCAAGTGGTACCCGACGTGAGCGGCCCGCCCGGACGGAGCGAGCTCGGCCGCCTGACGGGCGCTTTCGACGGTGCGGAGCGCGACGCGGAGCTGGGCTTCGCCGGTCGGCTCGGCCAGATCCTCAACCGCGTGCCGGTAACGATCGCGGCTCAGAAAATCCATGCCGCCATATACCCCGGCCGGGTCGCGCTGGAGCACCTGCTCGATGAGACTGACCCGTTCGACGTAATCGGCCCAATCCAGCGTCGAGCACAGGCGGAGGCTGGTGATGGCGTTGGCGATGGCGACCTGGGCCGTGGCCTGGCTGGCATGGTCCGTGCGGATGGCTTCTTCAGCGGTCGTCCCGTGTTCACTGAGGCGCGCTTCCACCGCGGCCCGGAGCGGCGACACCACCGGCCCGTACTCGCGGATCCGTTGCAGCAACTGGACGACGTACGCCGTGTGGAGAGCGGCGGGCTGCGGTGGCAGGACCGAGTAGTCTTGGGCCGCATCGAGCTGCGCCACATACCGGTCGGCCTCGCGGCGAGCGCTTCGGCTGTCGAGCATATCACCCGCCAGGCGCCGGAGGTTCTCGATGAGGGCCAGCTTGAGCATGCTGGGCCACGCCCAGAGCTCGCCGATCGTCAGAGGGGCGACCGTCTGGTACGCGACCACGAAGCGGATCAAGCGGTGGCGATCCAACCGGCCGTCGCTCTGCCGAATGAGCTCCAACGCCATCGCGTAGATGCGCGCCGTCCCGGCCTGCTCCCGCGAGGCCAGTTTCGGGAGTTGGAGATAATATTCCCGCGGGAGGGTGTGGAGGATGCCACGGATCTCGGCTTCGACGAGGTGGAAATTGTCCAACAGCCACTCCGCCGCGGGCGACACGACTTCGCCGCGGTGGACGTCGTCGGCCATGATCCGGTAGGCCTCGCGCAAGATCCGCGCGTTGTCTTCGAGTCGGGGGAAGAACCGGCGGGCGCGCCGGCGGGGATTGCGGGCGACTGTAAAACTGGCGGCGAGTGCCTTGGCGCGCTCTTCGAGCCGTTCGATGCTCAGGATTTCGCCGCGCAGGGGGTGTTCGGTTGTGGCGTGCCGCCCGCCCCTGAAGAATCGGAGAAGCGTCGCGAGGCCGTTACCCATCGCGACGGCGCATCGACGAATCGGTCGTGGCGGGAGGAACGTTTCTGAACAACCCGCCAGTCGCACCGTTGGAAGCCCGGGACCCGAGGGGGGGGGCTCCCATGTGAGTCACGACGGATTGCGAAGATGCCACAGCGTACACGCCGCATCGTACCACGTTCTCCCGGCAACCGCGTGGGGTTCAACTCCCCCCTTCGGCACCACGCATTGCACGTCGCCATCGGCTTGATGGCTTCCCTCCTTGCGTCTCTCCGTTCACCAACTGTCCTTCTTCAGTTCCGGTGCTATAGTAGTGAACTTGAGGAAGGGGCTCGGCATGACGGACGAGAATTCGGCGGGCGATCGTGACAAACGGTGGGGGGCGCGGGTTCCCCTCGGCGTTCTAGGCAAGATCCGCGTCGAGCAGGGGGAACGACTCGCCAAGATCCGCGATATCAGCATTTCCGGCTGCTTCATCGAGACCAGCATTCCCTACCCATTGGGCGCCACGGTGGGTTTGTCCTTTGCGTTGGACCCCGACAACCAACAGACCGTGACCACCGATGCCAAGGTGACGACGTGCACCGAGAAGGGGATTGGGGTGCGGTTCATCTATAGCGACGCCGAAATGCCGCTGATGGTTCGGCGGTGGATCGCCTCCCGACACCCAGCTTCCTAGCCTCGCCCCTCTCCGCAGTCGTCAGCACTTCGGACCGCTTCCCCTGCCATAGCAGGCTGCTGAAAAAGTCCAGCTGCTGCGTTCTCGGTCGTCGGAAATCCTCACGTACGACCCAGTACGCTCCGGTTTCCTCCTTCCTGCGACCTTGCATCTGGAGCTTTTTGAGCAGCCTGCAGGCCTTACCGAGTTGTTCAGCACCCTGCTAGGTCTTGAACCGCGAGAGACCACCAGATGACGTGGGAGGGTGTTGACAGCAGGAGGATTGGCGATACCGTAAACACGGGTTGTGACGGAGAATCTGACTCGTGGAAGCGCCGGTCCGCCAAGCGTCGACCATCAACCTCCAGCATCTCGTCCGGTTCCTGGTGAACCTGCAGGTCGGCATTCGCAAGTTCTCCATGTACTCGGGTTCTCATCCCATCATTCCGGAGATGATCGCGGCGCTCACGGCGCAGTGTCAGGCCCTGCTGGAGACGACCGATGCCCTCCAGATCGGAGTGACAAAGGAGGAGGTGCTCTATCAGGGGACGCCGGTGGGGAAAACCAATCCGGTCATTGGCGAACTCGCGCGCAGCCTGCATCAGGTGAACTTGGTGGGGATCACGTTCCACAGAGAACTCGCACCGCCCGACGTGCGACGATTTCTGGAGCTCCTCGCCGATTTCCGCGCGCTCTTGTCGGCCGAAGGAGAGCGAGCGCTTGAACGCTTTGGCGCCGAGACTCCGGCGATCGGGCTCCAGTTCGTCCGCTTCGGAAGGGCCGTCAAGGACCGCGATGACTCGACGACCACCGACCAGGAGGCCGCGGAGTCCGGAACGTCGGACGTGTGGCGGGGTTTGGTGGCCCGTCTCATGGCGGAAGATCTGCCAGAGGAGTCGAAGTTGGCGCTCCAATCCGGTGTCGATGGCGTGATCGACGTGGAACAATTGGCGGCGGCGATCAATCTTATGGGTCAACACCAGAGCGCCGGGACGCAATCGTACGAACGGGCGATCGTGAGTTTTCTGCACGAGCAGGCGAAGGGCCCGTCCTCGGCCGATCATCGGGCGAAGGTCAACCAGCAGCTCGGCGTCTTGATGGCCAAGCTGAGCCCCGACGTTCGGCAACAAATCTTCCGGATGTCCTTGGAACCCGCACCGGATCAAACGGTTCCCGTCGAATCGCTGCTCGAATCGATGCCGACCCCGCTGCTCCTCGAAGTCCTCAATCAGATCCAAGTGGGCAATAAGGACATTTCGCTGCCGATGTTCAGCCTGCTGAAAAAATTTGTCAGCCTCGCGGATTCGGACAGCACCCTCATGGCGTCGCTTCAGGCCAAGATAGAGGGTCACAAGGAGCTGGTTGAGGAACTCTTGGTGAAGCGCGTCGATCGCGTGTTCTACCCCGCTCAATACCGTGCGCTGCTTGACCAAGAGTTCGCCGAGCACGCCGTATCCGGTGGGACGTCCGACCGCCCGGAGAGCTGTCTGGACGAAGCCGAGGTCAACCAGCATCTGGCGCTGATCCTGCTGGAGATGCTGGAGGCCCCGCTGCTCTCGGAGCAGCAGTACGCGCACGCGGTCACCTCCCTGAAGACGCTCCTCGCCGGCGGACTGCATGAACGAACCCAGTCGATTCTGACCGACACGATGGCGATCCTTGCGAGCCGATACGCCGGCGCTCCGGAATCGCAACGGGAATTCTTCCGGCAACAGATCCAGAATTTCTTCCATCCCGAGTTGATCACCCACTTGCTCCAGCCCGCGGAAGCGGGGAATGAGGAGCGTCGCAAGGAGGCGCTCGCCCGTCTCATGGAGGTCGTGGGGCCGGGGATCATTCCCCTCCTCCTCGATACGTTGGAAGTGGAGGAAAAGATCGCGGTGCGAAAACGGCTCCTCGTCCTGCTCCGTGAGTGTGGGGCGGCCGTGGTGCCGTTCGCGCTCCAGCGGTTACAGCACCCGCAATGGTTTGTGGTGCGCAATATGCTGCTCCTCCTTCGGGAGCTTCAAGCGGTCGGCGCCGAGACGGAGATCGCACGCTGCGCGCGCCACGCGTCGCCCAAGGTCAGGCTCACGGCGCTGCAGGCGCTTGGCGAGCTGGGATCGACCACCGATGTCTATTTTCAGGCCCTGGAGCAGGCGCTCGGAGACGACGATCCCAAGGTCTTCCGCGCCGCCGTGTCGTCCATTGTCTCGAGCGCGGACCCCCGAGCGGCGGCGCTCGCGTACCGCATCTTGACCGAGGACCCGAGCGCCGAGCGGCGCGCGCGGCAAGTCGCGGTGCTCCAGGCCATCGGCCAAGTCGGCACCGCCGCGCTGATTCCGCTGCTCATGACGATCAGGCAACGATACGCGTTACGGTTCTGGACGTGGCAGCGCACGCGTGCGGTGCGGGTCGCGGCGAAGCATGCGCTGGACACCATTCGTTCGCGGCAAGGATAGGGCGTGTTGGATCCGAAACCATCAGGGCCGGCGAGCGAACATGAGGGCGGACTTCGTGAGCCGGCGCGCGAGGCGCCGGTCCGAGACAGCCAAGACGCCCCCGAGCGATTTCTCCGGGCGATCGGCAAGGTGCTGCGAGACCGGGCGCTGTACCCGGAACACCATCCCCAGGCTCTGGCGGGCATGGAAGCGCTGGGAGGAACGATCGATGCGCTTTTCGTGGACCGGTCTGAGCGGACCTTCGTCGTGATCGATGACCAGGTCTTCGTCGACGACCGGTTGCTGGGGCAAGGCAAGAGTTCGGCCGAGCTCGCCCGCACCCTCCACGAACGGGGCATCGAAGTGCTCACCCTTCAACGCGGTCTCACGCTGGATGAACTCCGGCCCTTCCTGGACCTCTTAGTGGGGTTCCGCGCCGGAACCTCCAAACCTTGTTTCCGCTCCCCGCATCTCGTGCTCGGAGACGTGGCCATCGCCTCAGCCGGCACGACCGTTCCCGACGCGGTCCAGCATCTGGGCGCCGCCGTTGCCACCTCCGCGTTGCGAAGCGCCTCGTTTGAAGATGAGGCGAAACTCCTTCGCGATACCTACGTCGATTGGGCGGCGGTCCAGGACCGGTTGCTCAGCCAGGTTGACCGGATCATGTCGGCCCTCGAGAAGAACCTCTTCGCCAATATGCAGTCTTTCATCCCCCTCGCCGAGCTCAAGTCCTACGACGAGTATACCTACGTCCACGCCATCAATCTCTCGATCCTGACGATGGTGCAGGCCGAATCGCTGGGATTTCCCAAGGAGGCCGTTCACGCGTTCGGGGTCGGGGCCCTGTTGCACGACGTGGGCAAAACGCAGGTGCCGGTCGATGTCCTCCACAAGGCCGGTAAACTCAGCCCGGAGGAGTTCGAGCTGATGAAAGGTCACCCGGCCCACGGCGCCGCGCTGCTCCTTCAGCACCCCGAAATCCCCAAGATCGCGGCGATCGTGGCGTACGAACACCATTTGAAGTACAACCACGGGGGGTATCCGACCATGACGCGTCAGCGGCCGCAACACATCGCCAGCCGGCTAACGGCCATCTCCGACACCTTCGACGCGATGCGCAGCAACCGACCCTACCGCGATGCCATGGAGGCGTCGCAGATTTTCGAGATCATGCAGGGCAACAAGGGCACCGACCTGGACCCCACCCTCGTCGACCACTTCTTCGCGCTGATGAAGTCGCGGAAAGTGGTGTAAGACCGTTCCAGAGACGTTGCGCCGCTCCTGACCGTTCGCATACAATCAGTGCAAAGCATCTCAAGCGGCTCACCATGTGACGGAGACGGCAATGGCGACGGATGACGATCAGGAGGACTCCTCCTCTCTCAAGAATGTCGGGGCGGCGTTATTGGTGGGCGGCGCGGTGGGCGCGCTCATGGCGTTGTTGTTCGTGCCGAAGTCCGGCCGAGAGACCCGTGAAGAACTCCGCAAGGCCTACGATCGATCGCGGTCGCGGGTGAAGGAAGCGCAAGACGAAGCCGCGGATCGCATCGGCCACCTGATCGACGAAATCCAGCAGCAAACCGATGAGCTGCTCGCTGGCGGCAAGGCGCTGGCCGAAGAACGGCGAAAGGATCTTCAAGAGGCGATCGCGATCGCGAAGCGAGCGCTCGACGAAGAGCGGGCCTTGCTCCGGCGCCTCAGAGAGCGCCGCGAGGCGGGCGAGTCAACCTCCGACTAGAGAAGGTGGCTTCCGGCTGGATCGATCCGATCAGTCTTCGTACGTGTCGAGGAGGTAAGTCATGGCCGTGACGCCATCGACCATGTTGAAACTGGGGACGCCCGCGCCCGACTTCCGTCTGCCCGATCCCGCGGGCCTGATGGTGAGCCGCGACGACTTCAAGTCGGCGCCGGTCTTGCTCGTGATGTTCATCTGCAACCACTGTCCGTTCGTCAAGCACATCCGCCCAGGTCTATCCGTGTTCGCGCGCGAGTATCAGGCCAAAGGCCTGGCGATCGTCGGGATCAACAGCAACGACGCGGGCGAATACCCCGAGGACAGCCCCGACCAGATGCTGAAGGAGATCAAGTCGGCAGGCTACGTCTTTCCGTACCTGTACGATGAGACCCAATCCGTGGCCAAAGCCTACCGCGCCGCGTGCACACCCGACTTCTTCCTCTTCGACGCGGCGCGCGCGCTCGTCTACCGCGGCCAGTTCGACGACAGCCGCCCGAGCAACGGCCTGCCCGTGACCGGCAAAGACCTGCGCGCCGCCGCGGACGCCGCGCTTGCCGGACGCCCCATCCCCAAAGACCAGAAGCCCAGCATCGGGTGCAACATCAAGTGGAAGACCGGCAACGAGCCGGATTACACGCGGTAAGGCTGCGCGAACGGATTTCGAATGACCGAGGAACTCATCGCATCAAGTCCGGCTACGATTGCGCCCTGAGGCGGGAGGCCCGTGCGTTCTCGACATCCTCGAGACTCTAGAACCGGCCACAGGACGAGTGTCGATTCCAAGTTCTCCCTGAAAATAAGTCCGTCCCCTTTTTCCGTTCCAGTCGACGTCACCCGCGACGGCGCTCCGTCATGGTATAGGAGCCCCAGGGCCGGAGATTCGGCAGCTCCAACCATCACTCTAGGTCCGCTTGTCGATAGAATCATTCGCCCACCGCATGGTCCATCAAGTGCAATTTGGTAATTCTGATCTCGGAAAGAGCCTCGGTAGCCGTACTGGGCAAGAAACTATTTGCGTCTATAGGGAAGCCCCGTGGCCCAGTGCTTGCACTTTTTTGAGGACGACCAAAGAGTTGTCGACCGCGCAAGAGTGGAAGGCATGATCCGACGCGTGGACAGGCGATAAAGGCCGTTCATGGGATGATAGGTCTCCAAGGCATCTTGAGCATCGTACCGTTGGGCGCCAAGGTGCATGACGGCGCTCAGTCAGGTCGGGAGGGAGGTGAGAACGATGCAGTGTGTCCGGTGCCAGGGGTTGATGATCGCCGACCGCTTCGTGGATCTGGCTCAGAGCGGCGACGCCGAGTTCAACGGGTGGCGCTGTCTCGTGTGCGGGAACATCACCGATCCGGTGATGGCGGCGAACCGGCGGAAGCCGCCGACTCTGAAGAGGGCGCTACCGAAGCAGGCATTCGCGGCATAAAACTAAATCTTAAAGTAGGGACGTCAAGGAGAGCTGTCGGTGAGTAGGGTGGCTGGGCGCTTTTGGGGAGGAGTGCCGTCGGCGCCCGTCGTCCTACGCTCGATGGACCTGGTCGTTGATTTCGACGAAAAGCTCCGGGGAATTTCTCGACGTTCGGCGAAAACTCCTTTTCGGAGTTGATTGGTCCACCCACCCACTTTGATCTGAGACGCTTCGAACGGCGTCTGATTCCGTCAGTCCAGCCTCTGTAACGACCACACCACTCGACCCACTACCCTCGCCTGCTTCCGCAGCGCAGTGAGATCTGCGTGGCGTTCGTTGTCCGCTCGCAGGCGAAGGCCTCCCCGGACTTTGTACAGGCGGCGGATGGCCAGGCGCTCGCTGGACTGCTCTTTGAGAGAGACCACGTAGATTTTGCCGTGGCTGATCGCCGTCGGCGACCGATCGAGGCGGACGATGGGGCGGGGTGGGAGGGTGGGGGTCATGGTGTTGTCTGGGACGAGGGCGGCGATGATGGTGGGACCGGAG
>Ga0180094_1000123_pt1 | contig 18342 bp, 20 predicted proteins | sample EasRivT47_16_1Da_FD_121786 | JGI IMG/M metagenome (GOLD analysis project Ga0180094, IMG submission 121786) | Soil microbial communities from meander-bound floodplain in the East River, Colorado, USA - East River metaG ERMLIBT47_16_1Da | ecosystem: Environmental > Terrestrial > Soil > Floodplain ... | reverse complement strand
CCTAAAGAGAAGCGGAGCGCCATTATGGGGCGCGTCAGGGGCCGAGACACGAAGCCCGAATTGCGTATCCGCTCGCTCCTTCATCGCATGGGCTACAGGTTCAGGGTTAATCGACGAGATCTGCCTGGAACCCCGGATATCGTAGTGCCGCGGCACCACAAGATCTTCTTCGTACACGGGTGCTTTTGGCATGGGCATAAGCGGTGTGCTCGCTCGAAGCGACCGACTACAAACGAGAGTTTCTGGAACACCAAACTTGACCGCAATATTGACCGCGACAGACGGCTTCAACGAAAGCTGCGTGGTATGGGCTGGAAGGTGATGGTCGTCTGGGAATGTCAGACAGGCCAGCCTGAGAGGCTTGTGACGAAGCTGCAAAGATTCTTGCGTGACACCTAAATTGACGCCGCGGCCACCGACCAGTTCGGAAGCGATACGCAGCAAACTCGAAACGCTGATCAGGAACTTCGATGCGGAGCTTCGGTCGGGCGATCTTCGGCCGAAAGTGTTGGCGCTGATTCCGGTGTTTCACGGCCTCCGTGATCTTGGAAAGTCGTTGATTCCGGATGAGTGTGCATCGGCCGCCAGGGATCGTATCCTCTATTACTTTCAGAAATACCCAAGGACGGTGATCGACGGCGATGAAGTGCTGGTCATTTCGGGAATTCAGGAATATGCACGCCGCATTCGCGAACTGCGCGTACAAACGGGTTGGGCCATTGCGAGCGGCATCACGATTAAAGACATGCGTGAGGACGAACCGGACGCAGTGCCGCATGATCTCAGCGCAATGAAGCCGAGCGACTATGTGTTGCTGAATGCAGAGCAAGACCGTGACGCCGCGCATCGCTGGAATTTAGCGAATACCATCCGCAAGGAGCGAGGATCGGTACGAGATAGGATACTGAAGTTCCTGCGGTCAAACGTCGGTCAAGCGGTCACGAACGAGGAACTGCGATATGTTGCACGAGATAAGACCGAATGGGCGCGACGGGTCCGCGAGTTACGAACGGAGTTCGGTTGGCCCGTCGCGACGAAGACCACCGGACGCCCGGACTTAAATGTCGGAATGTACGTTCTACAAGCTGATCGGCAGAGTCCCGAACATGATCGACACATTCCGGATGATGTCCGCGGTGAAGTGCTCCGACGTGACCAGTACACGTGTCAACAGTGCCAGTGGTCGCATCGATTATGGAACCCCTCAGATCCGCGGCATTTGGAACTACATCACAAGGAGCACCACGCCCGTGGCGGGGAAAATGTTGAGGAGAACCTGAAAGCTCTGTGTACGGTCTGTCATGACAAGATTCACAGAAAGAAGTAAAAGGCGTCGATAAGTTGGCTTCACACTCGGCAAGCCCCACCCTCCACCACCGCACTCCAACTCACTAAACCCAACTCCAGCCAAGAATTGCGCGTTCCGCCAACTTTGGCCTGAGTGGGCCCGAATGGGCTGGAGAGTGGTGGGGGTGAGCACAATTCGAGCACAATTTCATGGGGTGAACCCCTCTCCGATCCCCTCTATACGCCAGAGACCAAACGTTCCCGCTCAGCGGGTGGTTGGGCGTGATTCAGCCCCAGCTCGGCACGCGCTTCACGAGCAACCAGGAACGCCGAGCGAAGGAACACGGCGCAGATAAGCGCGCCAACTGCGATGTCCGGCCAAGGCGAAAGTGTTACCCACACCGCCAACGCGGCCAACAACACCGCGATGTTTGCGATGAGGTCGTTTCGCGAGCAGAGCCAGACCGACCGCATGTTGATGTCCTCGGCACGGTGGCGCCAAAGCACGGCAAAGCAAACGCCGTTCGCCGCAAGCGCGAGAGCACCTACAGCACCCATTGCCTCGACCGTCGGGAGCTGCGGATAAAGGAGTTTGTATACGACCTGCCCCAAGACCAACACGCCGAATAGCCCAATCACCGCTGCCTTCGCCACCGCGGCTCGCGCTTTCCAGACGGGGCCTCGCGCGACGACACAGAGACTGAAGCCATAGACGAGCGCGTCGCCGAGCATGTCGAGGGAGTCCGCGAGCAGGGCCACGGACCCGGCGAGCAAGCCCGACACGAGCTCCACGACGAACATCGCAGCGTTCACAAGCAGAACGAGGCGAAGAGTCGTCGTCTGACGCTCGCGCAGCCGGTCGATGGCGCAGGTCTTATCGATGCAGCAATCGTCCATCGTCTCGATCACGCCCAACGCTCCGGTTCAGCGGCGGGCCGCGCAGCGGACCGTCCGCTGCAACCGGTTGTTAGACGCCAACGCCTGAGTTCTCAACGCTTACGTTCCATGGGATTCTCTCGGGAGGTCTGCTGCCCGAGCTGTTGGGCGAGCCCGATGAGAATTCCTTCAGGACCCCGGATGTAGCAGAGCCGGTAGATGTCTTCGTAATTGACGACTTCATCGACCACCGTCGCACCGAGCCTGCTGAGCCGGGCAAGGGTGTCGTCGATGTCCTCGACGGTGAACATGACGCGCAGGTATCCCAACGAGTTCACGGGGGCTGTGCGGTGATCGGACGCGATGGCGGGGGCGTCGAAGCGCGAGAGCTCAATGCGGCCGTGGCCGTCGGGGGTGAGCATCATGGCGATCTCGACGCGCTGACCGCGCACTCCGGTGACGCGGCCGGCCCATTCGCCTTCGATGGGCATGCGGCCTTCGAGGGTAAGGCCGAGTTCGGTGAAGAACTCAACGGCGGCATCGATGTCTTCCACCACGATGCCGACGTTGTCCATACGCTTGACTGTCATGATGTCTCCTTGGCGTCTAACTACAATTAGACATCCTAATGATTTCGACGAACCAAGCGCTCACAGCGTCCTAACCACCAAGACTGCTATGTGATGAAATTCCACGCTCTCGCATATTTTCAAGGCAGTTACGTCTGTCACCTTTATCGACGCCCGAAGTATGTTATCACGCACAATACGCTTCCTAACACTCAGGTGGGCCAAAAACCCTAACCGCAGACAGTTGACGAGCTGGCCTTTAATGCAGGACTCCCAGACTTCCGCCGTCCGGGTCAATAACAACTGATTTCGTCCGCGTTCGCTAGCTAATAAGTGGTGAAGTATATGTCCGACCTGTGCATCCAACTCATCATAAGTTGCGGCAGAAACCGCTCTGTAGTTCGCAGGAAACGATTGACAAACCATCCCAGCCCTGAGGCCGGGGTCAGCAGGGGCTGAAGCAACTCAGGCTGATAGCGAGCAACGCTTCCAAGTATGAAAAGGGAGATCATGTAGTAAGCGATGCGTGGCAACTCAGGCTCACCGGTCTCTCGCCGGATCACGTACCACACCGGATTGTCGCTCCACACGAGTGGGTTCAACATCGTCTCGCTGCACAAGGCGCAGATAGCTTCATAGTCGCTGATCGACTGTTCTTTCTTAAGCCTCAAAATCGCTCCCGTATCTTCAAGCTCAAAGCGACTGCTCAATGTTGGAAACTCCTGAGCCCAAACATTGCCAAATGTATTTCGATCGATAAATTGCTCGATAAAATGCAGTCTAAGGCTATTCGATCTTCTTTCCGTTTTGACGGCAACAGGAATTGCATTCGGTTGACCATGACGGCCTTCCCGAAACTCATCCGATATTTCGGGAATCCTGCTCAGCGCTGATCTTAGAGAAATTCTAGTCTGGCTGTTCCATGGCACTCCTACCGAGTCCAGGTATTCGGTAAATGTGCCCTTATCAAACTGTGCCTCGTTTTGAAGAAGTTCGGTGTTCCCCTTATAACGCAGCCCATGTCCATATGTGCCAATCACCTCAGGCCCTACAGCAATAAAAGCTCGAAGAAGATTCAGAAAGGAATAGTAGAGAGTGATGGGTTTGGTAACAACTGATGCTCCCGCGCCTGACGCCCGTAGTTCAAGCGACTGCTGAATCCTTACACAGGCATACTGAACATGCCGATCCCAGTCGATACCCACTCTCTCTGGCGTTAGAGCCTTTACAAAATCGGTGGTCCCAAAATAGGAAACTTTCGACCAGACTTCCTCTAGGGGATTTTCAGATGAATACCGCATGCCACGCTGAAACGAGCCGTACCAAGGCAAGTCAGGAATCTGTGCCGACATAAATATAACTCCGCTAAATCTTCTAAATCTTAAATCTTAACGATGCGTCTTCAACCGCACCCACCAATTTTGCGATGGGCCATCATAATCTTATCCGTGTTTTTCAGAATGGTTTCTTTCTGACGCCTGTCCACTCCGCCAGATAATCGAGGAAATTCAATGGCCATTTTCACCAGAAGATGACGAGGATTTTGGCCCGGTCGCTAGCCGCGACTCGGGATCACCCGGCCGCGGAAGAAGTGACCACATTGTCAGCCTGATCCGATGAGCGTATGATCGTAGCCACGCCTCGGACTCGATGTCAACCGTGAACTACGTCAGCCTCGGCCGCACGCACCGCGTCGCCTCTCACCAGGAGGCCTCCGCAAGCCACATTCCCGATCAAGGGCCTCGACGACGTACTCGTCAAGATCGCACAGCGGGGCGTGTGAGATTCCGAGTGGTACCGCGTCCACCCCAAGCGAGTCCTGAGCACGGCGGCGCCCGTAGAGGGCGGCCCGTCGCCACATCATGATTCGCGTGCAGCGGTTCGGGTTCGCCGCGTATGGGATTCTGATCCTTGCGGTGCTGATTCCGACGACGGTTGCTGACGCGCACCGCTCCGGGTGCCATCGATGGCACAGCTGCGAATCCGATCGGGGGACGTATACGTGCGGCGATCTCGGCTATTGTTCGGGCTGCCTGGACAATCCGTATTGCGAAAACGGACAGGTTCGACGGGCCACGCAGAAAAAGACCCCCATGGCCCCGGAGACGCAACCAGCCGAGCGGTTTAGCGGGAACGTCGTGGGCGTCGCCGATGGCGACACGATCTCCGTCATGCGCGACGGCAAAGCCGTGACCGTTCGCCTTCAGGGGATCGACTGCCCAGAAAAACGCCAGGCCTATGGAGCGCGCGCTAAGCAGTTCACCTCCCAACGCGTGTTCGGGCAGGTCGTGACGGTGATCGTCAGGGGAACGGATCGGTACGGCCGGACGCTGGGCGAAGTCGTCCAACCGGACGGTATGAATCTGAACCGCACGCTCGTGGAGGAGGGCTTGGCGTGGTGGTATCGCCAGTACTCGGATGACGACGCGCTGCGCCAACTAGAGGAGGAAGCGCGCGCCGCTCAGCGCGGGCTGTGGGCGGATCGAAAGCCCGTTCCGCCGTGGGAGTTTCGGAAGGCGGCCAAGGGAGTTCGATGAGGGACGTCGGCGGCAGATCTCGGCGCGCGAATGGGCCTCATGGCAGCGGGGCGCGGTGCAGCGTTGCGGTAGGGCATTGCCCGCTCCGCCCGAGTCTGGCATGATGCGGACACCGGCTCGCACGCTCATTCGCACTGGGCGCCCCCGGAGGACTCCCGTGAGTGATCCCACGTTTGTCACGGTCCATGATCTCGGCCTCTCCATCGAGGAAGCCCGCGTCTGGGGCGGTCTCCCGAGGACACCAGAGGCGTATCCGTCCATTGACGGGATGACGGCACACGACTCCGCACTCGCTCACGTCGTCGTGGTGTGCATGGAACGGCAGGATGATGCCTCCGCTCGGCGCTACGCCGCGCTGATCACAGACCCGAAGATGCGGGCGGTCCGCTTGGGATTGATTTCATCAGAGGGGGCCAAGGTGGCGAACGACGACACCGTATCGTTACACGAGTTAGTGCTGGCCAACAACATCGAACTCGATGCGCTCGTGAAGGTGCTCGTGGATAAAGGCGTCATCACGGAGGGCGAGTTGTTCGATGCGATCCAGGAGATGAAGCGGCAGATTGTGGGCGAGGGCAGGCCGGGGAACGCGTGACACCGACGGTGAGTCAATAACCTCGGAGCGTTCTGGCGGTTGCGGCCATTGAATTCTCACGATTTCCGGACCGGTTCGGAGAGGGTCAGAAAGAAATGTTTATGGTCAATAAAATAGGTTTGTGTTAGAAGGCATGAAGTACCAGGTATCAAAGGTCGATGCTGCAGTGGATCAGCTTGATTGGTCCATCCGGCTATTCCTGAACCACCAAGCCTACGTCCCAGCAATCACTTTGGCTGGGGCGGCGGAGGAGATCATCGGAAAAACGTTGTCAGATAAGTCGGCCTTCTCATTGCTTAAGCAGAAGCTTTCCGGGAAATACAACCTATCTGAAAAGGTCGTATCTCAGTTCCATCTTAACAAAGCAAAGAATTGGTTAAAGCATTGGCAGGAGCTCGGAGACAACGAAACCGTTGCCCTGGAGTTAGAGACAGAAGCGATTCAATACATCCTCCGTGCCATAGCAAATTTGTTGGCCCACGATCATTCGCTTCCGAGTGAAGGCGACCTGTTCCTCCATTGGTTATGTGCCAATCGGAAAGACCTACTGACCCGTAAGGGGTTGTCTATAATACAGCGGGAAATCAAGGGCCGCTGATGCACGAAGGTACGCGAGTTTTTGGCTCCGTTCACCAAGCTTCCAGCCTGGAGCCCAATTCGCCCACGCTCCGAGCGGTCGGCTCGTGGATCAGGCGGCTATTTTGCCATCCTCGACGCCCTTGCAGTAAGCGGACTCAAGCAGGCGCATCAACGTGGCATACCGTCGTTTTTGATTTGCTGTGGGTTGGGGTCGCGAGAACTGCTCAGTGAAATACGCCTTAAGATCCGAAGGCACCTCGACCGTCACCGGCCTGCCATTGACCCGGAATTCGATCTTGGCCGTTCTGCCGGTGGTGACTGTAATCTCCGTAATGGAGTATGTCACCTTCTGTCCTTTAGCCATCACAACCTCTCCGTGTGATTCACGCCGAAATAAGCCACCGCTTCTGAAGGTTCACGAACGACCGAGAGTCGGCAATTTGTTGCGTCAGCTTAAGTGACAACAAGGTTACCGCGATGGTACGACATAAAACTGTTCGTTTGAATAGGGATTTCCGGCACCGTAAGAATTATTAAGGCTATCTGGTGAGTACGGGCTCCCATAACGCCCGTACGGATTAGAGGTGGAGTCTCGGTCGTACGGATTGGTGCTGAGCTTGCCGCGATAGTTCCCTTTACTGTCGTAAATCCGAGGTGCGTCAGTCGCGTACGGGTTAGTCCATGACTTGTTGCTATATTGACTTCCGTACTGGCTATAAGGATTCATGAGCCCATCCGGCTCATAGCGGCTTCCCGCACCATACGGATTATCAAGGCAGTTGTAGTCGTACGGGCAGGCTGCAAGAGCGACGGAGGAAATATCCAGCGCTACAACGAGAGCCACTATGCCAATCACTACCAGTCCGGCCCGTGTGTTCATGGTTTGCTCCTTTCGTCCCGTGCTGGCGAGCGAAGTTACACCCTATGGAACGTGTTCGTTTACGACTGGCCTCCAGTTTATCTCGTTCCTCTCCAGCGTCAACCGCCTACATCTCTCCTTGGTGGAACCCCAGCACCCCACGCAATTGTGCTCCTTTTGTGCTCACCTCCACCACTCTCCAGCCTATTCATGCCTACTCAGGCCAAAGTTGGCGGAACGCGAAACTCTTGGCTGAAGTTGGATTTAGTGAGTTGCAGTGAGTTGGAGGAGGGCGGGTCTGCCCGAGTGTGAAGCAAGCGCTCTACCACTGAGCTAATCGCCCGCGACGACCCACACGGCGGGGAGCGACTCTAGCACGCGGGCCGAGACGCTGTCAAACCACGTCTTGACCCGCGTGCTAGCCCGCGGGTCCGCTAAAATTCGTATTCGATGATCGTTTTGACGAGGAGGTCGTCGCTGGCTTTGGTCAAACCCACCCCGACACCGAGGTTCATCTCGACGTGCCGGCCGAGGCGGAACTCGACGTCGGGAAACACGTAGTGCTCCTGGGCATCCCAGGGTTTCCAGTTGCCGAACTCGCCGAGCTTCCCGTAGGCTTCGAGCCCGACCTTCACCGCGCCCACCGGGGTGTACACGCCTGCGGCGTACTCCAGCTCCGTCCCCTCGCCCACGTCGGCGCCGCTGAGTGTTTTCTCGAAGATCGGATTGAGGCGTACGACGAAGGGGAGGAGGTCCTTTTCGAAAATCAGGCGCGCCTCGAGCTTCTCGTCGCGCTGGTACGACGCCTGGGGGATGTAGTACTCAAAGTAGATCGCGGTGTCCATGAAACGCTCGCCTTGCTCGAACAGGCGATACCGGGACATCACCGCGCGGAATTGCGCGTACTGTAGCTTTCCGTCGGGGTGATCCTCGAAATCGAGGTAGCCGGAGACCATCCAGCGGTCGGTCACGCCGTATTCCACCTCAAGGGCGTGCTGGGAAAGTCCCTCCTTCTCCACGGTCTGGCCGAAGAAGGGGTACGTGGAGCCGGATTGGAGGACGTGGGTGAACCAGTAGGCGGCTTCGACCTCGCCCTGGGGTGAGGTGTTGTAGCCGTACACCTTGAACCCCCGCGCCTGGGCTGAATCGAGGTGGACGGTTGCCCAGAGTGCGGCGGTGATGAGAGCGGTGACCACGCGAGCGGTGCGGATCATGGGAATCCTTTCGTCGAAAATGGGTCATGGTCAGGATATGAAATTGAAATCTAATATCAATATCTCAGACTCGAACGGCCGGTGTCAAGCCCCCATACGTTCAGGGCGCGCGGTCAGCGGAGGCTCAGGGCGTAGAGGTCGAGGATGAGGTAGGCGAACCAGCCGGCGAGCAGCACGAACCACCCGCCGATCAGAATGAAATCCAGCCTGGTGTGGAACGAGACCGAGAAGTTCTCGGCGGCCATGGTGGAGACGTCTTCCAGTGTGTCCAGCTTTTGCTGGATCGACGCCTGCCACGCCTCGATGTGGAACTTCCTGGCGAGGAGGGCGTACAGGCGCGCGGCGTACCAATCGCCGAAGAGCTTGATCCGGTGCTCGGCGGCCTGGGACTCGATAATGGACTCAGTCCGGATCTGGAGGATTTCCCGCAACACGGCGCGGATCTCGTGCGCGCGGAACAGCGAGCGCTTGGGAGTGGTGCGGAGCAACTGCGCGACGTGCCCCAGCCGCACGTCGAGGGCGCGATCGAAGGTGCGCGCGCGAAGGAGCTGGAAGTTGGCGATTTGGATCAACTCGATGTTGGCCCCGAAGTCGGCGTGGGGGTCGAAAAGGACGGCGCCGTCCCAGTCCACGATCGTCAGATCGTCCTTGCCGTACTTGATGTTCGACTGGAGCGTCGCGTGCACCTCCTCCTCGTCGAGCGGGAGGCGCTCGTCCTTGAGCAGGCCCACGAAGCGTTCGCCGTGAAGCGTCAGGAACACCTCGGGGTCGCCGGTGTAACTCGAGACGCAGTAGACGCGGTATTCCTCCTGGAACTGGGGGTCGCCGTCCAGGCGACCCAGCACCCGCCGGCAGGCGTCGATCAGCTCGGTGTGCAGTTCGAACAGCGGCTCGGTGAGAAGGTCCTCGACGTCGATCCCAATCTCGACGATCACGTACCCCGGCGTGTAGGTCTTGACGGCCTGAAGCGCCGTCCGTCCCCCCAGCTCAATCGTCTGGCTCTCGATCAACTGCTGGCGCGGCATGATATCGGGGTAATTGGGCGCGGCCTTCGAGGGTTTGGGTTCGAGGGGCCCCCTCGGGGTGATTGGGACGGTGACGCGGCCGATGACAAAGCCGATCAGGCGGGCCGGAATCGCCACGTTTCGATGTGCCATAGCGGGATCATACGGACCGCGTCCGCTCCGTGTCAAACACGCAGCGCAGCATGTACATGGCGCCGCCAGGCGCTCCTATCGGGTCGCAAAGCAACCCGCCGCGGAGCATCGCATGACGCTGTCAAGCGCTCCCCTCGGGTCACGAAGTAACCCGCAGCGCAGCAAGCAATGACGCCGTTAGGCGCCCCCCTCGGGTGGCGAAGTAACACGCCGCGACCCACATTTTTCTTGACTTCGTCCGCGAGCCTACCCTACTATCACCGCATGCAAATCAGCCGGCCGGGCGACGCATTGGGCACGATGCAGGAAGTCTGGGAGTACTACCGGGCTGATCTGCAGGCCGTGGATGTTCAGATCCAGAAACACGTCGATTCCGACGTGCCCCTGATCAACCAAGTCGCGCTGTACATCCTGATGAGCGGCGGCAAGCGCATCCGGCCGTTGTTGCTGCTGATCGCCGCACGTCTCAGTGGGGATGAAGACGCGGCGCGCCAGGCGGTGACGCTGGCCAGCGCGGTCGAGTACATCCATGCGGCGACGTTGTTACACGACGACGTGCTGGATGAGGCGGCCCTGCGGCGAGGCAAGGACCCGGCCCACGCGCTGTGGGGAAACCGCGCCACGATCTTGGTCGGGGATTATCTCTATACCAAGGCCGTCTGTCTGGCGGTTCAGATGGGATCACTCGAAATCGACTCGGTCTTGGCGCACGCCTGCCGGATCATGGCCGAAGGAGAGGCGCTGCAACTGTTGCACTGCGGCGACCTGACGCTCACCGACGACGCGTATCTGAAGATCGTCGAGTGCAAGACCGCGGCGCTCTTGTCGGCGGCGTGCCGCTTGGGTGGGGTGCTCAGCGGGGCGTCGTGGGATGAGCGCGAAGCGCTCGGGCGGTTCGGGCGGTTCCTGGGGATCGCCTATCAAGTCGCCGACGACACGCTCGACTATGTCGCCGACCAGGGGCGTTTGGGCAAGGCGCTCGGCAAGGATTTGTCGGAGGGCAAAATCACCCTCCCCTTACTCCACCTCCTGCGCACCGCCGGAGCTCCCGATCGGCAACTGGTTCAAACCGTGATCCGAGAAGGCCAGGCCTCCCCGGCCCAGCTTCGCGAGATCTTGGATCTGATGCAGACGTACGGTTCGATCGTCTACGCGATGGACGTCGCCCGCCAGCACATCACGATCGCCCAGCAGAGCCTCGATGGGTTCGACCCGTCACCTCACCGTCAGGCGCTGGTTGCGGTGGCCGACTACGTCGTGTCCCGCGATCATTAACCGGCCCATCGACTCGTCGCGCGCCGATTCGCGCCTCCCCAGAAGACTCAGCCGTGTCGCCCTCGTGGGTTGTCTCGCTGGCGGCCTTCTCCTGGGAGGAGTCGCGGCCTGCACGTCGGCCGACCGTGCCGCCCAGGAGTCGTTCGAGCTGGCGGAATTTGAGGAACGTCAGGGCAACGTCGATCACGCCCGTCAGCTCTACCAGGAGATTCTCAGCCGTTCTCCCCAGAGCGAGTGGGCGCACAAAGCCAAGGGGCGGCTGGAGACGCTGCCGCGGAAGTAACTGTTCTCGGATCGGGTGGACCGGATACGACGATGACCGGAAAAAATCCTTGACGTCGTCTTCGCGCTATGGTACAAATGCGGCAGGTATCGTGAGTGGTCAGAGGTCGAGAGTGAGTAGAAAGCAACCGCAGAGCCAGCAATCGAGCCCTGCGGTTTTTTTTACGCCTCCGTTCGCTTTGGTACCCCGGGAGGGATCCCGAGTCCGAGGAAGGGAGGTGACGGTAAATGGCGAAAGGCAAAGTGAAGTGGTTCAACGGCAGCAAGGGCTACGGATTCATCACACCTGAAGAGGGTAGCGATGTGTTCGTCCACTTTTCAGCCATTCAAGGTGACGGATTCAAATCTTTGGACGAAGGTCAAGAGGTTGAATTTGAGATCGTGAATGGTCCGAAGGGACAGCAAGCGGCGAACGTGACGAAAGTCTAGTCGCAGTTTGAACGACGAAGGCCCGGGGCACTCACCCCCCGGGCCTTTTGTTTTTTGGACCAAACACGGAACCGGAAGCAGGACAGGTTTGAGGTCGTCCCATTGCGCGGAGACCGAGATCCCGGGATCGTGATCACCCCGCCCTGAGCGAGCCCTCCGCCCCCGAGCCTTCCAGGAGGTCCTCGATCGCGTCGCACGCGGCGCTCGCACCGTCTTCGGCTCGAACCGTCCGCGCCACCTGGTCGGCTCGTGCGGCGTAGCGCGGGTCGTGTAAGAGCGCCGCCAGTACCCTGGCGGCTCGTCTCTCGGTATAGGTCCTGCGGGAGATGGTGCAGCCGACGCCGAGGCGGCTCAGGCGCTCCGCGTTGTCGGGCTGGTCGAAGGCGTAGGGCACCACCAACATCGGTCGGCCCGCTCGGAGCGCTTGACCGGTCGTGCCGATGCCACCTTGGTGGACGACCGCGACGGCCCGCGGGAGCAACTCGGAGTAGGGCGCGTATTCGAAGGCCGCCACACCGTCCGGCAGCGGCTGAGCCGGGCGGTTGCGCGGATCTCGGCCGATCAGCAGAACGGCGCGCCGGCCCAGCCGCTGCGCCGCCTTGGCGCTCTCTGTGTAAAAGCGGCCCGCGTCCGTGACCGCCGACGAGCCGAGCGTGAAGACGATCGGGGGACTGCCCGCGTCGAGAAACGCCGAGAGTGCTGGGTCGAGGCTGAGGCCCGCGCGCTCACGGTCGTAGAATGGAAAACCCGTAATGCGGGTGTTCGGGGGCCAGTCGGGCTGCGGCGCGGCGAGGACGGGCGAAAACAGCGCCAGGGTGAGCGAAGGTGAGAACTGCCCCTCGAACATCGGATCAAGCGGGGACGGAGGCAGGCCGACCTCTCGCCGCAAGTCGTGGACGGGCTTCGTCCACGAGCGCACATGGCGCTTGAGCATCCGAAAGGTCGGCCCGAAGATCCGTGGGCCCAATGGCCTCAGGCGGCTCACAGCCGGAGCGGGGGCGAGCACGGGCGGGTCGTAGACCGAGAAGAAGGCCATGGGGGCGAGGGCGGTGGACACCCAGACCAGCCCCTGTTGCTGGGCCACTAGCGGGCCTGCATAAGTAAGCGGGTGCGTCACCAGCACGTCGGTTCCCTGGGCCGCCGCGGTCAGGTCGTCGTACGTCGCTCGCAGAAATTGCATGAAGATGCGGACGACGAACTCGGGCCCCCGTCGCCGATCCATCACCTGCTTCATGAGGGCGGCCTCGTCGCCGTATGCGGATGGGTCAGGACGGATGGGATGGAAGCCGATGCCCTCGGCCTCGACCTTCTCCCGGAATGACGCCTGGGTGGCGATGCGCGGAACGTGACCGCGGGCTTTCAACTCCAGGGCGAGGGCGATGAACGGGTGCAGGTCGCCGAGCGATCCGAAGGTGGCGAGCACGATGCGTTTTCCTCCGGCCGAGAAATGTGCTTGCGCTCGTGGCATACCGCTGGACGGTTCGGTCGGGGATGGGGCCGCTTTAACGGCAGAAGTCTCTATGAGTCAAAGTATGCCAGCCCCGGCTTGAGATACACAAGGGTGCGAGAATGAGTGAGGGATCCGAGCGACCCCGAGCGGGGGATCGTCGTCGCGTTCAGATCTCGTCACGACGGAGCATCGTGCATGGGTGTACAATGCAAAGAAAATCGGAGGATCGATGATAAAGACACGAGCATGGGGTGGTTTGGTGTGGTCGATCGTGGCGCTATTCTGGATGTCGCCGGCCATGGCGGGCGGCCTGACGACCATCGACGGCACGCAGTTGGAGTCGCTCATGATCGACGGAAAAGCCTTGATGATCGTCGATGTGCGAGAACCGGAGCTGTTCGCAGCCGGCCATATCCGGGGCGCGATCAACATCCCCTATGACGACGCCAAGCCCCGCATCGTGAAGGAGCTGTCGCCCGCGGACCGCATCGTCTTTGTCTGCCACGGCGGACCGATGGGCGACGAACTCGGCCACCTGCTTGCCGAGAAGGGCTATTCGACGGTCTATAACCTGAAGGGCGGGATGAAGCAGTGGAAGGGGAGCGTCGTGAAGTAATTGACGGCGGGCTCATACCGCCATGACGGAGTCGTTGAGCAGCCGACAGCCGGCGAAGAGGGTTGCCTCCTCATTCCGAATCCAGCGGCTGATGACACCCAGGTATGCGAGGGTGTCCGCGACCGCCTTGATGTCTCGAATGCCGGTGTCGGACTGGGCCAGGGCCGGATTCACCGGCCGGCCGCGCTCGATCAGGTAGCTCAGCAGCCGCCGCTCGGGGCCTTCGCCGACATCAGCCGCGAGGCGCTGTACGAACGACTCCCACTGGCACCGGCCGGCCGCGACGGCGTCGTCCAGGGTTCGGTGGTATCCCTCGGCTTCCACGTAGTGGAGAAGGAGCTTCGTCAGGTAGGGATGGTTCCCCGTCCACGTGGCTAGGGGAGGACTGGGGTCCCTGCCAATCAGCCGTCGCGTTTCCCCATCGAGCAGGACTGACAACGGGAACACTCGGAAGGAGACGCCGGCCAAGGTCCCGGAGCGGCCGAGTGCCGTCCGCAGTCGGTGCCCGCCGGTCACCACAAGACTGGCCGGTCTCGCCATCGACACACGCGCGAGCAGCGGGGCGATGGCCGAGTCGGCGACGCGGTCCAGATTCTCAAGGACCACGATCGAGCCGGGGTCCACATCGAGCCGGGAAGAAGGGTCGGCGCCAAGATCCACCTCGATCACCGTACGGTCCGGCAGTCCGTGCAGGGCGGTTCGAACCAGCGAGGTCTTGCCCAGCTTCGGCCCTCCGATCACCGCCAGGGGTTCGCCTCTCGCGATCCGACCACGCAGGTTTCTGACGAGCCCTTGGCGACCGACGAACGCGTCTCCGGTGGCGGGAACCGGGGTGAACGGCGTAATGAGCATGGCCCAGTCTACCACGGTGAGCTCAGAGGACGGACTGGGGGCGCCACGATTTCTGCGATGACGGTTCAGCGGACGGGTTGACGGAGTCCGCTCGCCTGGTACCTTTGCTTACCAGATTGAGATCTTGAGGAGAGACCGACATGCAAAACCGGATTGTACTCCACTATGGTGATCATCGAATCGTTAAAGGGAGCACCGGCGATTTCTTCCCTGATAAACAGTGGTTTCACTTCACCGACAAAGATACGGTGGAAACCTCCAGGGTCGATATCACGAAGCTAAAGGGAATCTTCTTTGTCAAAAACTATGGAGGCAGTCCAGAGTATCAGGAGCAGTATGACGGTGAACGAAAGGGTCTTGGAAAAAAGGTCAAGGTCACGTTCAAAGACGGCGAAGCGATCATCGGGTATACCACGGGGTTCTCCCCCCACAAGCCAGGATTTTTCCTCTTCTCTTCGGATCCCAACAGCAATACGGAAAAGATCTTTGTGATTATTGCCGCCACCGAAGAGATTATCTTTGTGTGACCTTCCCGTGAAGGTGCCTGTGTGACGTGCTGCTGACCAGCGAGGTCAGCCCGTGCCGGTTCGTTAAGAACATCCACAAGCGGTTTCCAGATGGGTCCGATACCGGTTGACTCGGCTGTCGTTCCCCGCGTACTGTGCAGACACGGCGTGTGCAGGTACGCTGACTGTCCTATCCCTCGCACCGTTTGATGCGTCTCGTGCGGGAGAGATTTCCCAGTCCTCGCCGCTTCTGCGCCAGAATGGTTTGCATCCATCGGTACGAATCCGGCCCCTCGTCCACCCATCGTGGAGGGGCTAGAGAAGGCAGGCAGCCCATGAGGAGAAATTCCAATGACACCCGAGGAGCAGATCGCGAAAATGACGAAAGCGATCAATCAGGCCATCAAGGTCATGGCGGACCGATTCGGATCCACGGAAGGGGACGTTGAGAGGGCCATTCAGGATCTGAAGGCGTCGATGCAGAAGTCAGGGTAATCAGGTCCTGCCTTGGTGGGTCTTTTTCGGTTCCGGTGGCCGTGGGAACTCCCCGCAGCCGGCTGGCAGGACATGCGTTCGCAACGCACCGTCACGGCAGGTCAAGGGGCGTGTCCGCCGTGGCGTAGGCGCCATGACCGACCGAACGAGTGATGTGACGTTGCGCTGGCCTCTCCCCAGACACGACTATTGGTCCACTCCATTTGCAGAAGCATTGCTGCACCATCTGGATCTCTTTCCGGGAGCCACCATCCTGGATATTGCCTCCGGCCACGGGATCCCCGCGTTCTACCTGGCTGAGCAGGTCGGCCCGACGGGACAGGTGCTCGGGATCGATTCGAACGAGCATCAGATTGCGCGCGCTCGGGCGATTCAAGGACATCATCTCCCATGGCTGCGTTTCGAGTGCCTCGACATGCGCGCGCTGCCACCACGCGTGCCGACCTTTGATCGGATCACCGGCAACCTGTCGGTCATGTTCTTTCGTCCGAGCCGGTTCGAAACGGTCCGGGGGCTGGTGGACCATCTTAAGCCGGGGGGCCAACTCGTGCTGACCTTCCCTTCCCTCGGTACGTTTGATTTGCTCTGGAGGAGAATCGATCAGGAAATGGCCATGCGCGGTCTGACATCAGAGCGGAAACGACTGGAGGCGTATGTGGCTGAGCGGCCGTCTGCGGACGAAGGCCGCGCATGGCTCGACGCGCTGGGTCTCGAGCGCATCGAGGTGACCGAGTGGCCCCTGAAGGTCGCCACCGGTCCCGGCCCGTTCTTTCTGCACCATCCCCTGCTTCGGGGAGGTTTTCTCGACGACGCGTACGAATGTTTTGAGGATCAGCGTCTCGCGGATGAGGTCATGACGCGGGTGTCTGAAGATCTGCCAAGCTTCACGCCCGTAGTGGCTCAACGGTGTGTCTTGTCTGGATGGCAGGTCTAGCAGGCTGCTGAAAAAGTCCATCTGCGGCGTTCTCGGTCGTCAGAAATCCTCACGTACCACCCAGTACGCTCCGGTTTCCTCCTCCCTGCGGCCTTGCATCTGGAACTTTTTGAGCAGCCTGCAGGCTTGACCGCGTTTTTCGGCATCCTGCAAGCCAGTCTGGACCAGGCTGTAACAGTGTTGATGCCCGGCTGGCTATCGACCCGACGCCATCGGCGACTCGCGCAACCCCTCCGCCTCTTGTTGAATGCGGCGGCGCTCGGCGATCGATTCCTGCATCACGTGTTCGAGCGCCTCATCAGTCAGCTGCGTCAGTTCCGCTGCCGCGTCTTTCATGGCTCCGTGCTCGACCGCGCGAGACAGGACCTCCGCTTTCGTGGCCCCCGTTTTCTTTCCAAGGAACGGCTTGGCGATGAGATAGACGACATCGCGCACCGGCATATAGCGGAGGAACCGCTTCAACAGCCGGAACGTCTGCATCGGATAATGCCGCAGCTTATAGAGGATGAGTCGCCGCAGTCCCGCGCGCCGCACGTCGTTGATCACCTCGCCGGGGAGGCAGGTGGGGTCAATCTCCGAACATTTGAAGTACTTGTACCAATCGGTCGCTTCATTCACTAACCCGCGCTTCACATACTCGTGCCAGAGCGGCGTTCCCCGGTAGACGCACAGCCGGTTGAACCCGAAGGTATCCAGCGGCAACTTCGAGGCCAGGTCGAAGGTGGCCTGCATATCCTCGATGGTCTCGTCCGGATTGCCGACGGTAAAAAACCCGTGCACGATTTCGATGCCGGCCTGCTTGGCGTTGGTCACGGCGGTTGCGACCTCTTCGAGCGTCTGCTCCTTCTTGAGTCGGTCGAGGATCTTTTGGCTTCCGCTCTCGATCCCAAACATGATCGTGCGACAGTGGGCCTTCGCCATCGCGGGGAAGAGGTGCTGCGCGACGGAATCCACCCGCCCCTCACAGCCCCATTGAATCGTGATCCCGTTCTCGTTGATGCCCTTGCAGATCGCGTCAATGCGCTTGGGCTGCAAGAGGAAGTGATCGTCGACAAAGTAGACCGACCCGTACCCGAGCGCCTGGAGATATTTGAACTCCTCCACGACGTGCTGTGGGCTCCGTGCGCGCCACTTGCCTTCGTTGAAAATGGGAATGTCGCAAAACACGCACGGCCAGGGGCACCCGCGCGACGTCTGCATCGTCGTGAATCGTTCCATCGAGAGCACCGCCGGCACATCAAGCGGCATGGATTCGATGAAGTCCAACGGGAGACTCTCGCGGTCAGGGAAGGGCCACTGATCGAGATGACGCTCCATTGTCCGATTGGGATTGTTCACGACCTGACCATCCTTGGCCCAAGTCAGACTCGCGACTCCTTCGGGATCGTCCAAGCGCTCCAAGAGATCCAAGATCAACTGTTCGCCGTCGCCGCGACAGACAAAATCCACTTCGGGGCACTGGTGCTTGACCAACGGCGCATTGAGGGTGGCGAACACGCCTCCGAACGCCAGTTTCACCGTCGAGTTCACCGCATGGATCTGGCGGGCCAGCATTTTCGCGTAGGGATAGCTGGTCGTACTCAGAAAACTCAAGCCCACGAGGGCCGGCTGCCGACGGGTCATTTCCTCGATGATCACGTCGTTGGGCGTTTCCGGGTTGGCCTGGTCGAACATGACGCACTCGTGGCCCGCTCGTTTCAGCACCGCCGAAAGCGACATAATGCCGATCGGCGGGAATCCCATGACTCGAATGTGGCCGTTTTTCGCGCGAGTCTTGGCGGGGAGCGCGTAGAACTGAGGATCACGAACGTGGATCAGAAACACGAGCAT
>Ga0180094_1000121_pt1 | contig 18576 bp, 16 predicted proteins | sample EasRivT47_16_1Da_FD_121786 | JGI IMG/M metagenome (GOLD analysis project Ga0180094, IMG submission 121786) | Soil microbial communities from meander-bound floodplain in the East River, Colorado, USA - East River metaG ERMLIBT47_16_1Da | ecosystem: Environmental > Terrestrial > Soil > Floodplain ... | reverse complement strand
TTCACCCCGGCGCGCAACCGCCGGTAGATCTTGAGGAAGAGCCGATCGCCGATCGTGACGACGCTGTTGCTCGTCTGCGCCGGCGGCCGTGCGACCGCGCGCGTCGCGGTGCCGCCGCCGCCGGCCAGCTCGGCAAAGGCGCCGGTGGGCTTGAATCGCACCGTGCCCTGCGCGGTCGCAATCGAGTCGCCTGCGCCAATCGCCGCCACTACCGCGCGCGCGAACCCCTCGTCCGCGATCGCGTCGGCCAGCACGCCGACGGCCGCCTGCTGGCGCACCTTGGCCAGCGTGGCGGGCGCAAGTCCCCGCCCACCCGCCTCCTCGGCGTCCTCCCAGGCGAGTGCGAGCGGGAGGAAGTACCGGGTCGGCTCGCGCGCCCCCTCGAGGTCGAACTGCGCGAGGAGCCAGCTGCGCCCCTCGGCCTCCCAGAGGACGTGGTCCGCTAGTCGCGCGCGCGCGGGCTTGTCGCCCTTGCCTGCATACCAGCGCTGCGCCTCGAGGTACCGCGGCACGATTTCCTGCTCGAGCTGCGCGCGCGTGCGCTCGGCCATGCCGATGCGCCACGGCACCACGCGATCGCGGAAGAAGCTGGTCCAGCCGTCGAACAGCACCAGCACGGGCAGGTCGTCGCGGAGGACGCGCTCCTCGTGCCAGTGCGGCGCTTCGACCTGCTCAGCAGAGGCCAGCTGGAACCAGTAGAAGCCGTGTGCGGGGAGGGTGATGAAGTAAGGCAGCTCGCCCACCGGCGGGAACGCGGTGCGCCCGAGCATCTCGACCGGCACGCGTCCGCGGAAGCGTGCGAGGTCGAGCTCGACCGGCTGCGCCGACCGCGCGAGGTTCGCGACGCACAGGATCGCCTCGTCGCCGTGCTCGCGCAGATACGCGAGCACCTTGCGGTTGCCGGGCCGCAGGAACGTGAGCTTGCCGCGACCGAACGCCTGCGAGCTCCGGCGCACCGCGAGGATGCGCTTCATCCAGTTGAGCAGCGACGAAGCGTCGCGCGCCTGCGACTCGACGTTGACCGCCTCGTAGCCGTAGATCGCGTCCATGATCGGCGGGAGGTACAAGCGCTGCGGGTCGGCGCGCGAGAAGCCTGCGTTGCGGTCCGGACTCCATTGCATCGGTGTGCGCACGCCATTGCGATCGCCGGCGAAGATGTTGTCGCCCATGCCGATCTCGTCGCCGTAGTAGATGATCGGCGAGCCCGGCATCGTGAGGAGCAGGCTATTCATGAGCTCGATGCGCGCGCGATCGTTTTCCATGAGCGGGGCGAGTCGCCGCCGGATGCCGAGGTTGATCCGTGCCTGCGGATCGAACGCGTACATGCGGTACATGTAGTCGCGCTCCTTGTTCGTGACCATCTCGAGCGTCAGCTCGTCGTGGTTGCGCAGGAAGATCGCCCACTGGGAGGTGGCGGGAATATCCGGGGTCTGTTGCATGATCTCCACGACCGGGTGGCGATCCTCCTGCGCGATCGCCATGTACATCCGCGGCATCAGCGGAAAGTGGTACGCCATGTGACACTCGTCGCCCTCGCCGAAGTACTCGCGCACGTCCTCCGGCCACTGGTTGGCCTCGGCGAGCAGCAGGCGATTGCGATAGTTCGCGTCGAGCAGGGCGCGGACGCGCTTGATGACCGCATGCGTCTCGGGCAGGTTCTCGTTGCTGGTGCCCTCGCGTTCGCAGAGGTATGGAATGGCGTCGAGACGGAATCCGTCCACCCCCATGTCGAGCCAAAAGCGCATCGCCCGGAACAGCGCCTTCGGCACCTGCGGGTTGGCGAAGTTGAGATCGGGCTGGTGGCTGAAGAAGCGGTGCCAGTAGTAGCTCTTCGCCACCGGATCCCACGCCCAGTTGGAGGTCTCGGTGTCGGTGAAGATGATCCGCGTGCCGGCGTAGCGATTGGGATCGTCGCTCCAGACGTAGTAGTCGCGCTTCGGCGAGCCTGGCGGTGCCCGCCGCGCCGCCTGGAACCAGGCGTGCTGGTCGGAGGTGTGGTTGATGACCAGCTCGGTGATCACGCGCAGGCCGCGCCCGTGCGCCTCGCGCATGAAGACCTGGAAGTCCTGCCGCGTGCCGTAGTGCGGATGGACGTTGTGGTAGTCGGCAACGTCATAGCCGTCATCCTTGAGCGGCGAGGGGTAGAAGGGCAGCAGCCAGACCGTGTTGACGCCAAGATCCTTGATGTAGTCAAGGCGGCTGGTGAGGCCGCGGAAGTCGCCGATGCCGTCGTCGTTGGAGTCGGCGAAGGCTTTGACATGCAGCTGATAAATGACGGCGTCCCGGTACCACAGCGGGTCGTCCGCCGGGGCTTCCGCCGGAGCCTCGATCGTCGGGCTCGCGCTGTCGATTTCGCGTTTCATCCGCGGCTACAGGAAATAATCGAAGTCGCGCTCGGTGCGCACGCGCCGCCGCAGCACGAAGAGATGCGCGGGCGCGCGCGCCGGATCGAGCCGCACGAAGTTGCGCGGGCCGCTCCACAGGTAGCGCGCGCCCGTGAGCAGCTCGTGCATCTGATACGGCGCGCGCGCGTCCACGCCGAGCGCATCGAGGTCCAGCTCGACCCAGCCGCTCTGCGCGTGATGGGGGTCGAGGTTCACCACCGCGAGCACGGTGTTCTCGGGTTTCGGCACGCTCTTCAGATAGGCGATGAGCTGCTCGTTATCAACCGGCACGAACCGCAGCGAGGCGTCGCTTTGCAGCGCCGGGTTCTCCCGGCGGGCGCGGTTCACGCGCCCGATGAAGGCCGCGAGGCTGTCGGCGCGGTCGAGCTCCCAGGTGCGCAGCTGATACTTCTCCGAGTCGAGGTATTCCTCGCTCCCGGGTTCCCGGGGCGCTCGCTCGGCGAGCTCGAACGCGGGTCCGTATATGCCGTAGCTCGCAGCTAGCGTACCGGCGAGCACCAGCCGTGCCATGAACGCAGGCCGGCCCCCGAACTGGAGATACTCGGTGAGGATGTCGGGCGTGTTGGGCCAGACGTTGGGCCGGAAGTAGTCGCGCCCCGGACCGTGCGCAAGCTCGGTGAAGTAGTCGGTGAGCTCGCGCTTGGTGTTGCGCCAGGCGAAGTACGTGTACGACTGGGTGAATCCGAGCTTCGCGAGCCGGTGCATCACCTTTGGGCGGGTGAACGCCTCGGCGAGGAAGATCGTCTCGGGGTGCGCGCGCTTGATCTCCGCGATCGCCCACTCCCAGAACCCGAATGCTTTCGTGTGCGGGTTGTCGACGCGGAATATGGACACGCCTTCGCCGATCCAGAAGTGGACGATGTCCTTCAGCTCGCCCCAGAGCCCGCGCCAGTCGGCGGACTCGAAGTCGAACGGGTAGATGTTCTGGTACTTCTTGGGCGGGTTCTCGGCGTACTGCACCGAGCCGTCCGGCCTGCGCCGGAACCACTCCGGGTGCGCCGTGACGTACGGGTGGTCGGGCGAGCATTGAAAGGCGATGTCGAGCGCGATCGCGAGGCCGTGCTCGCGCGCCTTTGCCACGAGCCGCCTGAAGTCAATGAGCGTGCCGAGCTGCGGGTGAAGGGCATTGTGTCCCCCTTCGGCCGTGCCGATCGCCCACGGGCTGCCCACATCGTCCTCGGTCGCGGTGAGCGCGTTGTTCCTGCCCTTGCGATAGGTGCGGCCGATTGGATGGACCGGCGGCAGGTACAACACGTCGAAGCCCATTGCGGCGATGTGGCCGAGACGCGCCTCGCAATCGCGGAAGGTGCCGTGGCGGCCGGGCTCGGTCGCGGTGGAGCGCGGGAACAGTTCGTACCACGCGCCGCAGCGTGCGCGCTCGATGTCCACGACCAGCGGCAGTGCGGTTGACGTGGTGGCGAAGCGCCGATCCGGGTGGCGCGCGGCGATGAGGGCCAGGGACTCTTCCAGACCGAGCGCCTTGAGCTCGCTCGCCGGTCGGTCCTGACGCAGTGCCTGCGCCCGTTCGGCGAGGGCGCTGCGTTCCGCCCCCGCGGCGCGCTCGGCCGCGGCTGCGATCAATGTCGCGCCGATGCGCGCGGCGACTTGAACATCGGTCGGGTCTTCGCGCCGCGCGAGATCGCGACGCCAGGAGAGGAACGCGTCGACCCATGCGGTCACTGCGTAGCAGTAGCGTCCCGGCGCCTCGACCAGGAAGCTCCCGCGCCAGCAATCGTTGCCGCGCTCCGACATCGGCGTCTCGCGCCAGCCGGTCTCCGCCTCGCGCCGCCACAGCAGGCGCGCGGCGAGCGCCTCGTGGCCGTCGGCGAAGCAGTCCGCCTCCACGACGACGCGGTCGCCCACGATGCGTTTGGCCGCGAAGCGGCCGCAGTCCACCGCTGGCGCCACGTTCTCGATGACCGCCCGAATGCGGCCGTCGACCGCGAGATCAGCCATCGGCGACCGCCGGCTTGAAGTAGACCGTCGCCAGCGGCGGGAGCGTGAGCGCGATCGAGTGGTAGCGGCCGTGCGCGCCGACCGGCGCGGCCTCGACCGCGCCGAAATTGCCCTTGCCGCTACCGCCGTAGTGAGGCGCATCGCTGTTCAGCAGCTCGCGCCACACGCCGGCGGCCGGCGTTCCGACCAGGTAGTTGGTGCGCAGGACCGGCGTGAAGTTGCAGACGACGAGTACCGGTGCGCCGCGCCGCGGCTTGCGCAGGAAGCTCACGACGCTCGCCTCCGCGTCGCCGCAGTCCACCCATTCGAAGCCCTCTGCGGCGAAATCCAGCTCGTGCAGCGCCGGCGTCGCGCGATACAGGCGGTTCAGGTCCGCGATCCAGCGCTGCACCCCCGCGTGCTCCGCGTGCTCGAGCACCCACCATTCGAGCGCCGCGTCGTGCGTCCACTCGCGGCGTTGGGCGAACTCGCCGCCCATGAAGAGAAGCTTTTTCCCCGGATGGGCCCACATGTAGCCGAAGAGCGCGCGCAGTGTTGCGAACTGCTGCCAGCTGTCGCCGGGCATCTTGCTCACCAGCGAGCGCTTGCCGTGGACCACCTCGTCGTGCGAGAGCGGCAGCACGAAGTTCTCGGTAAACGCGTACCACAGGGAAAAGGTGAGCCGATCGTGGCGGTACTTCCGGTGGATCGGATTCGCGCTCGCGTAGTCGAGCGTGTCGTGCATCCAGCCCAGGTTCCACTTCATGCCAAACCCGAGGCCGCCCAGAAAGAGGGGCCGCGAGACGGCCGGCCACGCGGTCGACTCCTCGGCGATCGTTTGGATGTCGGGCCGATCGCGATACGCGGCCTCGTTCAGTCGGTGCAGGAACTCGATCGCCTCGAGGTTCTCCTTGCCGCCGTGGCGGTTCGGGATCCATTCGCCGGGCGTGCGGCCGTAGTCGAGATACAGCATCGACGCGACGGCATCCACGCGCAGGCCGTCGAGGTGATACTCGTCGAGCCAGTACAGCGCGCTCGACAGCAGAAAGGCGCGCACTTCGTGCCGCCCGTAGTTGAAGATCGACGAGTGCCACTCGGGGTGAAACCCCTGCTTCGGGTCCGCGTGCTCGTAGAGATGCGTGCCGTCGAAGTAGGCGAGGCCATGCGCGTCACTCGGGAAGTGCGACGGGACCCAGTCGAGAATCACGCCGATCCCGGCCTGGTGCAGCACATCGACGAACCGCTTGAAGTCCTGCGGCGTCCCGTAGCGTGCCGTGGGGGCGAAGTACCCGGTGGTCTGATAGCCCCACGACCCGTAGAACGGATGCTCGGTGACCGGCAGCAGCTCGACGTGCGTGAAACCCACTTCAAGCGCGTATCGGGCGAGCGCGTCCGCCGCTTCGCGATAGGTCAGGAAGCGGTCGCCCTCTGCCCGACGCCACGACCCGAGGTGGACCTCGTAGATCGAGATCGGCGCGTCGAGGGCGTTGGCGCGGCCGCGCGTCCGCATCCACTCGCCGTCGCCCCATTCGTAGTCGGTCGACCAGGCGCGCGAGGCCGTCTCCGGAGGGACCTGTGCGTAAACGGCGAATGGATCGGCCTTGTCGACGGCGTAATCGCGCCGTTGCGAGACGACGTGAAACTTGTATGCGTGGCCGTGCGCGACGCCCCCGGCAAATCCTTCCCAGATCCCGGATTCATCGTCCCGGACCGTGAGCGGGTTGGCGGTACGGTCCCAATCGTTCCACTCGCCCACGACCGCAACGCTGCGCGCGTTGGGTGCCCAGACTGCGAAGTGCGCGCCGCCCGCCGCCAGGTGGCAACCCAGCTTTTCGTAGAGCCGGCCGTGCGAGCCTTCCTTGAAGAGATAAACGTCGTGTTCGGTCAGCATCGACACGCGGGCTCGCTTCCGTTCGAATGGCCAACCCTGCAAGCATGCCTGGAATTGGACGCAAGAAAAAGGCGCGAGGGGCTCCCGCGCCCGGAATGGGCCGCCCGGGCGGACCCGGGGGCGGTGCGCTATCGAGTGGTCGAGCCGGTTCCGGTCGTCGACGGCGAGGTGCCGGACTGCAGGCCCGGGGTCCGAGCAGCGTCGCCGCGGTGGGCGGAGAACTCGGAGCGATCGAGTCGGCCGTCATTGTTCTTGTCCAGCTTCGTGAACTGCCCGGCCACACCCGCGCGAGAGGCTTCCGCGCGCGAGATGAATCCGTCGCCGTCCGAATCGATGGCGACAAAGTCCACGGTCTCTCCCATTGCATTTCGTCCGGGCGTCGTGCTGCCTACGCCGCTAGCGGGGCCGGATCCGGGCATCGTCGTGCTCGGGGGGATTGCACCCGGTGTTGCCCCGGTGCCGGTCGACGGACGGGTTGGGGTCGGGGCCTGGGCGATGGCGGTTGTGCAGAAAGCGGTGCCTATCGCGAAAGCCAAAACGCTCAGTTTGCGAAAGTGCATGCTCGACTCCTGAGTTAAAGAGTGAGGTGGGGCCGGCGAGCGTCCCGCGCGACGCCGGCCCCTCGCGGACTTAGCCGCCGGTGCGCGGCGTGGCACCGCTGCCCGTCGATTCTGGGGACGGCGAGGTCTTGTCGCTCGACATCGTCGGGTTACGGCGGGTTCCGGAGGTGTCGCTGCTCGCGTCCGAGGACGGCGCCACACCCGTGCTCGGCGGAGTCCCGGCCGCGCGGCCTTGAGCGGTGCCGGTGGTCGCGGTCTTGCCGCTCTGAGTGGATGACGGCGACGGCGAGGTGGCGTCGCTCGAAACGCTAGGGCTGCTGGGAGCGCCTGACGTTCCGCGGCGGCCCGAGCTGGCGGACATTCCGTCACGCGCGCTTGCGCCGCTTGAACGCATGTCGGCCTGAACGTCCAGTGCCGAGAGCGTCGGCTGATCAAGGCGGCCGGAAGTCTTCAGACCCTGCGCCTGCTGAAACTCGCGCAGCGCTGCCGAGGTCTTCGGCCCCATGATGCCGTCGATCGGCCCGACGTCGAAACCCTTCTGCTGGAGGGCCTGCTGCGCTTCGCGCACGGCGTCCGTGCTTTGCGCTTGGCCGCTCATACCGCTTTGCGAGATTCCGGCGCTCCGCGCGGCGTCACCGTGGGACGAGTTGCTCATGCTGTCCTGCGAGCGCAGGTCGCGCTGCGCGTTGTCGGCGGCGAATGCCGGTGCGGCGAGCACGAACGCGGCGGCAACGGCAGTGGCGATCTGTTTCGATTGCATAGTGGCTCCTTGGAAAAGAAAGTTGGATGTGTCGCATTCAAGCGACATCCGGTGAAGTCACCGGCAGTAAGCTCTGAGTAGCAGCGGCCGTGCCCGATGCGGGCCGGCTAGCGGGGGGTCGCGCCGTCGGCGCGGCGCGGCGCGTCGACGAGCCGCTCCCGCGCACCTCGGAATCGAAGCTCGCCGCTCCCGGTGTCCAGGTGCTCCCACGGAACAATGACGTACCGATCCCCGCCGCTCGGCAGAACCCCTAAGGCGATCACGACGTTGCGCACGCCACCGGATCGGCCATACTCGACTTCGCGCACGATGCCTACGCGACGACCGTAGATGTCCCGGACGGTGGCGCCAATCGGGTCGGCGGGGACGCCACCTGAGCGTTCCGCAACTGGATTCGCATGGCACGCTGGGATGCTGATCGCTACGACGGCGACCATCAGCGCTACCAACGCGTTAAAGCGCTCCATTCGTATTGATCTGCAATGGATGTGCCTTTCCTTGAGGCACCGCCGCCGCTGCAAGTTCTGCACGCCCGCGTAAGGCCTACATGGTGTCGGCGGGGCCCGACGAAACCGGCGCGGACGCCCAGGTCGGCGGCGCGGCTTGAAACGGTAGGCGCAGCAGTGCTGGGGCGGTCACCGGGCAGGGGTACGCGGGCACGCCGATCGTGATCTCGTCCTGCGCCACGTCCAGGTGCAGCGTGCCATGGACGCGATCCCACAGGGTGAGGCCACTCGACCAGTTCGAGTTGGTGTGCGCGCGCACCGCGGCGTGATGAATCGTGTGCATGCGCGGCGGGACGATCAGCCGCATCAGCCGTCGCTCGAACGAAATGCGGACTCTCCACGAGCTGGCAGACGCGACGGACCGCCGGCGCTTCGACGAGTTGCAGCGCGAGGCCTCCTACCGCGGCGAGCGTGAGGTTGCGGTGCGCGTGGCGCCGCGGGTCGTCGACGGCGGCGCGCAATGGGCGACGCCGTTCGAGCCAACGAAGCGTGAGATAGGCGCCGGCGAGCAGAGGCGCTGCCAGGAGGAGCGGCATGCCTGACCGTCGTGCAAGCCCCATGCCGCTGCGGCGGGGAACGTCGGTTGCAGCGTCTTCTCAGGCGCAAATTTCAGGAGGACGTGGATGTCGCGAGCGTCGTGGACTTGGGTCGGAATCGTGCTCGGCGCAATGGCGATTGCGTTGCTTGCGGTGCACGGAAAGCGCCGGCGCGCACTGATACGCGCGCGGTTCCCACGGGGCGGGGACCGGCGAGAGATTCCTGACGATCGACTGGTCCGGCGCGTTCGCGCCACGCTGGGACGGTTCACGACGCATCCGAAGTCGATTCACGTCGCCGCGGGGCGCGGTCGTGTCACGCTGCGCGGCGCGGTGCTCGCAGGGGAGCGGGCGGATCTCGTAGCCGCGGTCCGTCACGTCGACGGCGTCGACGCGGTTAACGATCGGCTTACCACTTACCTCGACTCGATCGGCGTCCCGGAGCTGCAGGGCGGCGAGCCACCGGCGTGAAGCGTATGCGACGGGAACGAGCGTTGCTACCTCTGAACGCGTGCACGCTGCATGGCGCGCGCATCCTGTAGGTCCATCCTCTCCATCCATACATCCATTGAGGGAAAACACATGGGTCACTACCGAGAAAATCGCTCGTCTTCCGGCGCACGCGGTCAGCACGACGAATCCAGCGGCCAGCGCTGGCGCCAGGGCGAGCAGGACGAATCGCAGCGCACATCCGGAGGCTGGGGTGAGCGTCCCTACGGACAGAACGAGCAGCGCACCCAGTACCCGGAGGACGAGCGCCGGAACTGGCAAGGCGGCTATGGGCAGGACCGTGGCGAAGACACGGGACGCGACGCCTGGCCGAGCGAGGCGGGCGGGTACCAGGGCGGCCCCACGAGTTCGCAAGGGGGCTACTACGGTCAGGGCGGGTACGGATCGCAGAGCGGCCGTTATCGCGGCGGTTCCGGTCAGCAGCCGGGCGGGGAGAGTTCCTACGCGCGCAGCCAAGGCCGCTATGGTTCGGGCGGTGGAGGTTACGGCCAAGGCAATTATGGCCAAGGCGGCTCTGGCCAGAGCGGCCGCGACGTGAGCCAGGGCGGATACGGCCAAGGCGAATTCGGCGGTGAATACGGCGGCTATGGCCAGGGTAGCTACCGGCAAAGCGCCGGCTACGGCCCGGGCGGATACGGCGGCGGCGCCCAAGGCGGCTACGGCTACGGCCAAGAACAAGGCGCTGGCGGCCAAAGCCGGTCCGGTTCGAGCGGTTTCGGGCAGGGCGTCCAGGAGTGGGGCTCGAACTCCTCCGGACAAGGACAGCGCTGGCGTCGCGGTCCGAAGGGCTACAAGCGCTCGGACGAACGGCTGAAGGAAGACGTCTCGGAGCGGCTCATACAGAGCGCTCATATCGACGCGAGCGAGGTCACTATAGAAGTGCAGAACGGCAAGGTAACGCTGGAAGGTACCGTTCCGGAGCGCCGCATGAAGCATCAGATCGAGGATCTCGTCGACGACTGCATGGGCGTGCAGGACATTGAGAATCGAGTGCGTGTCGCGCGCAGCGAAACCGGCGCGAGCGCGGGCGAAAGCTCGACCAGCGGGGCGTCCTCATCGGGCACGGGCACCTTCGGCACGTCGTCCTCGAGCACACGGAGCAGCGGCACGACCAAGAAGGACTAGGCGCACGTCGGGGCCGCGACGAGGGCCGGCCTCGCGCTGGCCCTTTTTCTTGCGCGGCAGGGGTTACACGGCGGTGTCGAATTTACCGATGTGAGTTTGCAATTTGGAACCGGCGCGCCATCGGCTCCCACGCCCAACGCGGCACGCGCACCGTCTCCAGTGTTCGGCGGCGCCCCGGCAGGGGAACGGCGCGGCGTGACCCGCACCCACACCCTCACAGCTGCCGCATGGATTGACTGCGGATGACGATGTGCTGCTGTCGAAAGCGGCGTTCGAGCAAGGCGCGATAGCGACGCCACCACGCCGCGTCGACGCGCGCGACCATGATCTCGACGACCACGATGTCATCGCGTTGCGTTCGGTGCGGGGTGCGCCACCATCCTTCAGCCGGGGCGCGGGGGTATGCGGTCAGACCGCCGAACCGCTCGGTCAACTCGCACCGGACCGCGTCGAACTTGCGGCGCGCGATCCGTCGTCCCACGTTGTCGAACAGTGGGAGAAGGATCTGAACAAGGTTCACGCGGGAGGCGAGGCGCTCAATGCGGCGCCGGAACGGCTGCGGGCCGCAGCGCGAGCGTGACCTTGCGGGTCATGCCGTCATCGCCCGGGCTCACGCCGAAGCCGGCGCCTTGGGCGAGTCGGAGCAGGGCTTCGTTGTGCGCGAACGTGTGGCCGACGACCCGGCGGACTCCGAGTGTGCGCAGTCGCTCGAGCAGCGCGCGCAACAGCACCGTACCCAGTCCGCGGCGCTTGAGCGGCGATCGCACGATCAAGGCGAATTCGGCGCTCGCGTTCGCGGCATCGACGGCCGCGCGCACGACGCCCACGAGGGCCCCGTTCGGCTCCACGGCGGCGAGCGCGACCGTCTGCTCCCCGTCTGCCGCGAGCAGCTCGGTGATCCGGTCCGAATCGGGCGGTGCCGCGGAACCCATCATCCGAAGGTAGAGGTCGTCGGGCGCGAGCGCGCCGAGAAAGTCCACGTAGCGCGCACGGTCTGCCGGTACGAGTGACCTGATCTGCACGGGCGGAGCGCGGCGCGAGTCCGGGCGACAAGCGGACGCTGGTGAGGCGCGAGGAGGCGTGTTGTTCATTCTTCATTGCCCGCAAGCCTGGGTCCCGGGACCGGGCGGTGCGGGCTTACGTAGCGCGCACGGCATGCGCATTGCTCTGCTCTCAAACTCTTTCCTCGAGGCGAGCCATGACCAAACGCAATACGCGCAACTCGAAATCTTCTGTCGACTCGAACGGCCCGGCGAAATCGTCGGCGCGCGCGACGATCAGCGGCCCAGCCGCCCCGGGCGGTCCCACCACGGACCCTCTCGCCGCGAAGGTCGCGGCCATCGAGGCCCTCGCGAGAGCGATGCCGTACAACCAGAACAAGGCGCTCGAACACGGCGAAGCGGCAGCGGCCCCGCAGGCCGGCGAGTGCATCGAGCCGACCGGCCCTGCTGCGACGGCCAGCACGCTGACCGAGGAAAACGCCTCGGACAAGTCCGGGGCCGGGCCGCGCCAGCCGGGGCACAACCCGAACAACGGCTCGCTCGACCGGGTCCGCGTCGACTCCGGCGGACGCGCGCTCACCACCAACCAGGGCGTCGCCGTCGCGGAGAACCAGAACTCGCTCAAGGCGGGGCTGCGCGGGCCGGCGCTGCTCGCCGACTTCATCCTGCGCGAGAAGATCACCCACTTCGACCACGAGCGGATTCCCGAGCGGGTGGTGCATGCCCGCGGCTCCGCCGCGCACGGGTACTTCGAGTGTGAGGAGTCGCTCGCCGAATACACCTGCGCCTCGCTGTTCACGTCGGCGGGCAGGCGTACCCCGGTGTTCGTCCGCTTCTCGACCGTCGCGGGCGAGCGCGGTTCGGCCGACACGGTGCGCGACGCGCGGGGCTTCGCGGTCAAGTTCTACACCGAGGCCGGCAACTTCGACCTCGTCGGCAACAACATCCCGGTGTTCTTCATCCAGGACGCCATGAAGTTCCCAGATCTCGTGCACGCGCTCAAGCCGGAGCCGCACTTCGCGATGCCGCAGGCTTCCAGCGCGCACGACACCTTCTGGGACTTCGTGTCGCTGATGCCGGAATCGACCCACATGCTGATGTGGGTCATGTCGGACCGTGCCATCCCCCGCAGCTACCGCATGATGCAAGGGTTCGGAGTGCACACCTTCCGGCTCGTGAACCAGGCCGGCGCATCGACGTTCGTCAAGTTCCACTGGAGCCCGGTGGCCGGAACGCACTCCCTCGACTGGGACGAGGCGGTGAAGATTTCCGGCGCCGATCCCGACTTCCATCGGCGCGACCTGTGGGAGGCGATCGAGGCGGGCGCGTATCCCGAGTACGAGCTGGGGGTGCAGATCTTCACCGAGGCGCAGGCCGAGAAGTTCAGCTTCGACGTGCTCGACGCGACCAAGATCGTGCCCGAGGAGCTCGTGCCGCTGCGACACGTCGGCCGCCTGGTGCTGAACCGCAATCCCGACAACTTCTTCGCGGAGACCGAGCAGGTCGCCTTCTGCACTGCGAACATCGTCCCGGGGATCGACTTCAGCAACGATCCGCTGCTCGCGGGGCGGATCCACTCGTATTTCGACACGCAGCTCACGCGGCTCGGTGGGCCGAACTTCCACGAGATCCCGATCAACGCGCCGCTCGCGCAGGTGCACAACAACCAGCGCGACGGGATGCACCGTCAGGCGATCGCGCGCGGGCGGGTCGCCTACGAGCCGAACTCGCTCGGCGGGGGCTGCCCCTTCCAGGCCGGCATGCGCGGCTTCATGGCGTTCCCCGAACGCATCGAGGGGGACGCGGTACGCGGCAAGCCGGGGCGTTTTGCCGATCACTACACCCAGGCGCGCCTTTTCTACAACAGTCAGACGGCGATCGAGCAGGCACACATCGTGCGCGCGTTCCGGTTCGAGCTGACCCGCGTTCAGACCCGGGCGGTCCGGGAGCGCGTCGTAGCGATGCTTGCCAACGTCGATGAGGGCTTCGCCGCGAAAATTGCCGCCGGACTGGGGATGTCGATGCCCGCGCCGCTGCCGCCGGTGCTGAAGAAATCCGTGAAACCCGAAATCGTGCGCTCGCCCGCGCTGTCGCTTTTTGCACGGCCGGGGGGCGGCAGCATCCAAACGCGGCGCATCGCGATCCTCGTCGCGAACGGCGTGCGGGGCGCAAGTGTCGCGGAAATTCACCGTGTCCTGAGCGAAGCGGGTGCGGTGCCGCGCTTCCTGGGAACCCGCCTCGGCAAGATCGAAGGCGAAGGCGGGGGTACGCTCGACGTGGAAGTGAGTCTCGAGGCCGCGCCATCGGTGCTGTTCGATGCGATGGTGCTGCCCGACGGCGAGGCCGGCGTGGGTGCGCTCGTCGCAGAGGGGCAGGTCATTGAGTTCCTCAAGGATCAGTATCGTCACTGCAAGCCGATCCTCGCGCTCGGTCGTGCCGCCGCACTGCTCGAGGCGGCCGGCATCGCAGACGCGTTGCCGAGCGGTGAACCCGATCCCGGCCTGGTGCTAGCGCCCTCCGGCAATGCGCCAGCCGCGCTGCCGGCGTTCATCCAGGCGATCGCGAAGCACCGTCACTTTGAGCGCGAGACCGACCCCCCCTCGATCTGATCACGCGGTGACCGTCCACTTCGTTTGCAGCCTTTCGCGGAGGCATCCTAATGCCCGAAACCCTCGTTTCCGTCCGGCCCTCCCCGGTCCACGCCGTGCGCTGGGCCGCGGTACTTGCCGGTATGTCGATCGGCATCGCCTTGCACTTGGTCTTTGCACTCGCCGGCGCGGCCCTCGGCTTTGCGCTCTACGAGCCCGGCATCCCACTGGAATCAGTGCCGGTCGCCGCCGCGGTCTGGAACGTCCTGTCGATGCTTATTGCCGCATTTATCGGCGGCTACGTCGCCGCGCGCGCCTCGGGGCTGCGACGGTTGGCCGACGGCGTGCTGCACGGTTCCGTGTCCTGGGGCGCGACCTCGCTCCTTTTCGCGATTCTCGCCACGACGGCGATTGGCGCGATGTTCGGAGGACTCTTCGAACTGGCCGCTCCGCAGGCGCGTACCGCGGTGAGTCCGACCACCCCGCAGGGTGGCATTGCGACGGGCTCGCCGCTCACGCAGTCGGTGATCGACGCATTGCGCACCGGCGACCGCGCGAGCGCAGTGCGTCGGCTCCAGGAGCAGGGCCAGCTCACCGAAGAAGAAGCGAACCGCTCTGTCGACCTGGCTACCGTGCTGATCGGACGGGCGGCATCGTCCGCCGCGCCCGGGGCCGCCGCGAAGGCCGAGCAGACGGCCGCCGTCGCTGCGGTTGCGACGGCGTGGCTCGCGGGCGCAATCGTTCTCGCGCTCGTCGCCGGGATAATCGGTGGGGGGATTGGCGCGCGCGGCGCACGTCGGATCATCAAGGGAGCGCGCGTCGAGACCGCAATCACGCGCCCCCTCGCTGAGCCGGTCCGCTAGCCTTCGGACCGCCTGGAACAAAGAAACTCGCCGTGCTTTGGGCGCGGCGCGTTCACGTCGAGGTCATTCGGTCAGGCGGCCCCGGCGCTTTCTGCGGTCGCAACGCCCATTTCCTCCATCAGTTCGTCCCTACGGGATGCAAGATCTGGGCAGGTGCGCAACTTCTACCGTTCCGCGCGGGCCGACGCCGCACCCCGAGGACGCGCCGGCGCGGCGCAACAGTCGCGATCACGTTCCAGACTCAGATCGCACCGACACTTCCGGTGACGGGCAACACGATCCCGGTGATGTAGGACGAGCACACTGGCGAGGCCAGGAAGACGTACGCTGGCGAAAGCTCTTCGGGCTGCGCGACGCGCTTCATGTCGGTGTTGCGTCCGAAAGCGGCGACCTTTTCGGCCGGCTTGTCCGCCGGATTCAGGGGCGTCCAGACCGGTCCCGGCGCGATGGCGTTCACGCGGATCGCCTTGCTCGCGAGGTTCTGCGCCAACGCCTTGGTGAACGCGTGGATGGCGCCCTTGGTCGTCGAGTAGTCGAGCAGGCTGGGGCTGCCCTCCAGACCGACGACGGAGCCGGTATTGATGATCGAACCGCCGCGCTTGAGATGTCGCACGGCCGCGCGTGCCATGTGGAAGTAGCCGTAGACGTTGGTCCGGAGCGTTTCGTCGAAGCGCTCGTCCGAGATGTCCTCCAGCGAGTCGGCGTGTTCCTGGAAGGCGGCGTTGTTTACCAGCACGTGGAGCCCGCCGAACTCGCGCACGACTCTGTCCACCGCCTTGCGACAGAACGCGCTGTCCTTTACGTCGCCGGCGATCGCCAGGCACCGACGTCCTTCGGCCTCCACGAAGCGCTGCGTCTTTCTGGCGTCCGCGTGTTCGCTGAGGTAGAGAATCGCGACATCTGCACCTTCGCGCGCGAACAGCACCGCAACGGCGCGGCCGATGCCGGAATCGCCGCCCGTGACGATCGCGACCATTCCCTCGAGCTTGCCGCTGCCGTGGTAGTCGGGCGCAAGAAACCGCGGCTCGAGCTCGAGATCGGCTTCGTTGCCAGGCTTCGCAATGTGCTGCGCCGGAAGTTCGACCGGCTGCGCGCGCGCGCCTGCTTGCACCGCACCGCCGGCATCGGATCTCTTGTGAGTCCGCGCCCGATCGCGCGCATCCTGATGGCGCTGGATGAGCCGCTGCTTCGCCGCGACCGCTGCGCCGTGCGAACGAGCCCTGTTGGGCTTAGCCATGATCATTTCCGAACATCATCATCGTTCATGGCGCCCGTGGAGCCGGTCCAGCGACGGACCCACGTCGTTCCCAGGTAAGCGGCGAAGAGAATGACACCCACGAGAAGGAACGTCCAGGCCGCATCGTGAGATCCCGGTCCGCTCACGCCGGCAGACCCTAGCGCGCCGGCCAATCCCGCGACGATGAGTGCTACTACCGCGCCCTGCAACATTGGCGCCCCTTTCCCTCGGCAGACACCACTACGCGTTGCAAGCCGAGGGCCCGGAGAGCGGAACGTGGCACGGCGATTGCGAGGGCCGGGCATGGCGGGAAAAAGCCCACGAGCGGCCTTCGGACACTACTTTTCTCATGGTTTTCCTAAGCAGAATATTGGTCGAGTGCGGCGGATCCGACATCGAGGTGTGGGACGTATCCCTATGACCGCTGTGGGCCCGCCGCCGTCTCCCCTCTGGCACGCAACGCGGCGATTCGGATGCCAATAGCGGCCGGACGGACGGCGATGCGCGGGCCGCGCGGTGGGCCCTTCAAGCGTCTCTGGAACGCACTAACCCTGCTAGCCAGTGCATGGTCGGAGGACCGTTGCGGCCGCAAGGCGGCGGCGGTCGCGTATTACACCGCCTTCTCCCTTGCCCCAATTCTCGTCATCGTGCTCGCCGTCGCCGGCCTGCTCGTCGAGACGACCGCGCTCAGGGCAGCGATCCTCGACCAGATGCGCATGCTGATCGGGGAGCCGGGGGCGGCGCTGCTCGACGATCTGCTCGCGGCGAGCACGCGCCAGGAGGAGGGCGGATGGGCGGCGCTCGCTGCCGTTGCCGCGCTTCTGGTCGGAGCGACCACCGCATTCGCTGAGCTGAAGGACAGCCTCGACGAGATTATTCGGGTTGAGCGCCGGAAGCCTACCGGCCTCTGGGGGCTGCTCCGAGCGCGTCTGCTCTCGTTCGGTCTAGTCTTGGTACTCGCGTTCCTGCTGCTGGTTTCGCTGGCGGTCAATGCGGTGCTCGCGGTGATATCGACCCGGGTGATCGGCACCGGCGCCGAAGCCGGCTGGCTGCTGACGGGGTTGTCGTGGTTTGCCACGCTCGTCGTCGTGATCGGCCTCTTCGCCGCGATCTATAAATTGCTCCCCGAGGCACGAATGGCGTGGCGCGACGTCGTGCTCGCGTCAGGGATTACCGCACTGCTCTTCATGGTGGGGCGACTTGCGATCGGCGTGTATCTCGGAAATTCCGCCTCCGCGTCGGCGTTCGGTGCGGCGGGCTCGCTGGCCGTGCTACTGCTCTGGATCTTCTATTCGGCGAGCATCTTCTTCGTCGGTGCTGAGATCACACGCCTGTTCATCGCCCGGCGCACGAAAAGGACCCCGCCCCGGGAATCCACTGCGTGACTTGTCGCAACATCTGGAGAGGGGCTTGCCGCTTGCGTTGCCGCGAACGTGGTCCGAGCGCTCCCAGTCGCCTTTGCTGTGCAACGAAAATACTCATCCCGCTCAGCGTGCGGAAGTCATCGCAAAGCGGATGCCGCGTTAGCCGCCGAGGAGCTGCGGCGCGACAACTGCCGGCAATCCTCGGCATACCGGCTGAGCCGTCCGATCGCGTGCGCCCGCTGACTCGCGGTGAGCGTGCGGTCGAGCTCCAGGATCAGCTCCACGAAGCGTGCGTCGTACTCGCGTTGCTCGATGCGACGCTCGGCTTCCCAGCCCACGAGGAACGAGCGCAGCTGCTCCGGGCTAGTTCCTTTCGCCGACCCGACGTCGCGCAAGCGCAGCGCCACCAGCTCCCGCTGCTTGCGGCTGCGGTGCTCGTGCACCTGGCGCGGACGATCGGCGGTCGCCCGCACGAAACGCCGCACCACTTCCTGTTGTGCAGCGGAGAGCGGTCCCGTCCATTCCTCAACGCGTTTCACAATGCCCAGCACGCGGGTGCGTTCGCGCTTGGCTACGTCTCCCGATAGCGTTTCGCGAATGCGTTTCCGGTCCTCGGCCGCGAAGCGGCGTTCGAGCGCGGCGATGTTATCGGCGTCGAGCACGTGCAGGAGCGGGGCGCTTTCCCGAACGGCGGCGTCGACCAGTAGGGCGAAGCGAATGCGCAGGTTCTGAATGGCCCACTCGACGTCTGCGCGGGTCAGTCCGTGTTCCACGCGGACCGCCGTACTTTGGAGCAACGCCGCATAACGGGGCAGCTCGGTCCGTCGATGCCAAGCGTGAAAGCGACGGATTGCTGCGCGCGCGAGCTGCCATTGCTCGCCCTCCAAATCCAGGTACCGGTCGGTCAAGACCAGCACCCATGCGTCGCCGTTTTCGTAGGCCAGCCGGGTCGCGCCGCCGCACGCGGCGAGCACGAGGGTCAGCGACAGGAGTGCAGCACGAAGGGTGGCAAGGCGTAGCACCTGTGGGGTGCTGCAAACAGCGTGCCCACGTTGGACGCGACGGAAACTGCAGCACAGACCCACGCGCTTCTTCGAGCGCGGAGCGGTTTCGACATCAATCAGCTGGCTCGCATGAAGGCCCTGTTGAACGACCTGGTCGAGTTCAATCGAACGAGACTGGGTTTGGGCATCAAGGTAACCCCGGCCGAGGTCGACGTTGCCAAGCTGTTCGCGGAAGAACTGGCTCAGCTGCGTGCCGCGTATCCGCAGCGTCGGATCGAGCTGGTGGTGAAT
>Ga0180094_1000120_pt1 | contig 18665 bp, 13 predicted proteins | sample EasRivT47_16_1Da_FD_121786 | JGI IMG/M metagenome (GOLD analysis project Ga0180094, IMG submission 121786) | Soil microbial communities from meander-bound floodplain in the East River, Colorado, USA - East River metaG ERMLIBT47_16_1Da | ecosystem: Environmental > Terrestrial > Soil > Floodplain ... | reverse complement strand
TTTAGCAGGGTTTTGAGCGGCGCTATCTTCCCGTTGATCTTGGCCCCGGTGCAGCGGTTGCCGATCTCGGTGTGCACCGCGTAGGCCATGTCGATCGGGGTGGAGCCTTTGACCAGCTCGATGACGTCTCCCTTGGGCGTGAACACGTAGATCACGTCGGAGAAGAGGTCCATCTTGATCGAATTGAGGAACTGGCGGTTGTCGGTGAGGTCTTGTTGCCACTCCACGAGCTGCCGAAGCCACGCGAACAGCCGGCTGTCCTTTTCGTCGATCTGCCCGTGTTCCTTGTACCGCCAGTGGGCCGCGATGCCTTCCTCGGCCACTCGGTTCATCTCTTCGGTCCGAATCTGAAACTCGACGTGCTCGCCCTGGGGGCCGATGACGGTGGTGTGCAGTGACTGATAGAGGTTGGATTTCGGCACGCCGATGTAATCTTTAAACCGCCCCGGCACGGGTTTCCAGAGCGAGTGAATCATTCCCAAGATGCCGTAACAGGCGATCTTGGTATCGGTGATAATTCGGATTCCGATCAGGTCGTAGACCTCTTCGAAGGCGATCTCGCGGCGCTCCATCTTGGAGTAAATCCCGTAGAAATGCTTGGGGCGACCCAGCACCCGCGCCTTAAATCCGTATTCTTCCATCGTGGCCTTGACCGTGTCCATGACCGACTGGACGTAGCGTTCCCGCTCGACGAGCTGCGTGGCCACCTTCGCGACGAGCGAGTTGTACACCTCCGGTTTCAGGTAGCGGAGGCAGAGGTCTTCCAACTCGTTCTTCATCCAGCCGATCCCGAGCCGGTTGGCGAGGGGCGCGTAAATTTCCAACGTCTCGCGCGCGATCCGCTGCTGCTTGGGCTCCTTGAGCGCGCCGAGCGTGCGCATGTTGTGGAGACGGTCGGCCAGCTTGATCAGGATGACGCGGATATCCTCGGCCATCGAGAGGATCATCTTGCGGAAATTCTCGGCTTGCTTCTCCTCATAGCTCTTGAATCGGATCTTGCCGATCTTGGTCACGCCGTCGACGAGCCGGATGACGTCGGGGCCGAATTCCTGCTCGATCGAGTCCCGGGGCATCAGGGTGTCCTCGATCGTGTCGTGCAGCAATCCCGCGACGATCGAGGGCACGTCCATCTTGAGGTCGGTGAGAATCGCGGCGACCGCGAGGGGATGGAAGAGGTAGGGTTCGCCCGACTGCCGCGTCTGGCCTTCGTGAGCCTTGGCCGAAACGTCGTAGGCGCGGCGGAGCACGTCGACCGATGCCTGCGGGTTATACGCCTGAATGTTTCGGATGATGTCGTCGATCGACGCCGCGGGGGAAGCGGGCGGCGGCTTCACGATCTGAGAATCCATACTAGCTATTATATGCTAGCGGCCGGTCTCCATACCAGGGGTGCGCGGGTGGACGTGATCGTAGGGGCGGGTTTCAAACCCGCCCCTACTGACTGGGGCGAAGGTCTTTGAGGCGAAGCTGGATGCGATCCTGACCCTGCCAGGTGTCGACGCGGGCGGAGTACGCGAGGTCGATCGGAACCGTGTCGGCGGGAAGCAGGTGGCCGAGGCCGAAGCCGATCACATCGAACGTGACGGCGCCGGCGTGCCGCACTTGGAGTTTGAGGTGGTTGGTGCCGACGATTCGCGCCTGTCGGGGAGCCAGGCCGAGGCTGGTCAGCACCGGCTCGGCGTTGCCCATCCCGAACGGCGCGAGGCGCGCGATTTCCGACAGGAGCGGGAAGGTCAGTTCCCCGAGGTCGATCTGGTCGTCCAGGGGGAGGATGGGGTGCGCGTCGTCGGGTGACAGCGACGACGCGACGACCGCATCGAATCGTTCACGAAATTCGGCGATACGGTCTTGTCTGATGGTGAGGCCCGCCGCCGCGGCGTGGCCGCCGAAACCTTCGAAATACGTTCGGCATTCCTCAAGGGCGCGGGTGAGGTGAAAGCCGGGGATGCTCCGCCCCGAGCCTTTCCCGCGACCGTCGGGGCCGACGGCGATCACCACCGTCGGGAGGTGCCAGCGATCAACGACGCGCGACGCGATGATCCCGACCACCCCCGGGTGCCACGACTCGTCGGCCAGGACGATCGATCGAGCGCGGTCGAGGGGGACCTCCCGTTCGACCCGCGCGATCGCTCCGGCCAGCATCTCCTCCTCGATCCGCCGGCGTTCCTTGTTGGCGGTATCGAGTTCCCGAGCGGCCGCGGCCGCGACGCGGGGATCGCGGGTCGTCAGCAACGTCACGCCGGCGTGCGCGGCCGCGAGCCGGCCGACCGCGTTGATCCGCGGTCCCAACTGAAACCCGACCATGCCCGCGTCTACGGGCTTGCGGTCGATGCCACAGACCTCTTTTAAGGCCGCGACGCCGATCCGGCGGCCGGCGGTCAAGGCGCGCAGGCCCGCCGCGACCAGGTAGCGGTTTTCCCCGCGCAAGGGGGCGACGTCGGCGATGGTTCCCAACGCCACCAGATCCAAGACCGAGTCGAGTCGCTCGTCGATCCCCGGCAGGCTCCGGCGCCGCCCCAGCAGAGCCTGGGCGACTTTGAAGGCGATCCCCACCGCGCAGAGTTCCTTGGCGGGATAGGTGGAGTCCGGGATGTGCGGGTTGAGGACGGCGTAGGCCGGCGGCAGGCGCTCCTGGGGTTCGTGGTGGTCGGTGACGATGACGTCGATGCCGAACGACGCGGCCAGCTCGATCGGGGCGTGCGCGGTGGTGCCGCAATCCGCCGTGATCAGCAGGGTCACGCCCTGTTCGTGGGCCGCGTGGACGCCGGCCTCGGTCAAGCCGTATCCTTCGGTCAAGCGGTGAGGGATTCGATACAAGAGGGGTGCGCCCAGCCATCCGAACAGTTCGAGGTAGAGCGCGGTCGAGGTGACGCCGTCCACGTCGTAATCACCGGCGATCAGGATGCGCTCGCCCCGAGCGATGGCCCGCTCGATGCGGTCGACCGCTCGGTCCATCCCGTTCATGAGAAAGGGATCGTGGAGGTCTGATGCCGATGGCGTCAGAAACCGGCGGGCGGCCTCGATCGAGGAGACCTTCCGATTCGCCAGCACCCGAGCCGTGGTGCGCCGGATGCCGAGTCCGTGTGCCAATGCGGCCACCACGTCCGCGTCGTACGGACGCTCTTGCCACCGCTTCTGCATCAACTCTTCCCTGAGTTCCCCGAGATGGCGTCACGATACGCCGCGGCCTAGCGGGTGTCAACGGGTTGCGTCGCTGAGCGGGTTTTTGATACGGTGCCGTCGGACACACGTCGTCGAAGGGGGGAACGCTCATGGCCGAGCAGATTCAGAATCTCATCAACGGTCACTGGAAGCCGGCGGCATCTGGCGACACGCTCTCCAGCGTGAACCCTGCCGATGTGGGCGACGTGGTGGCCACCGCGCCGAGTTCCTCGGCGCGAGACGTGGATGAGGCGGTGGCGGCCGCGTGCGCGGCGTGGCCCTCCTGGCGCGCGATCCCCGCGCCGAAGCGCGGCGAGATCTTGTTTTCCGCGGCCGAACGACTTGCGCGAGAAAAAGAATCGCTGTCGCGGATCGTCACCCGCGAGATGGGCAAGGTGCTCGCCGAGGCGCGGGGGGACGTGCAGGAAGCGATCGACATGACCTATTACATGGCGGGCGAGGGGCGGCGGCTGTCCGGCGAGACCGTGCCGTCGGAGCTGCCCAATAAGGACGCGAAGTCCGTCCGGGTGCCGCGCGGGGTCTGCGCGCAGATCACGCCGTGGAACTTTCCGGTGGCGATTCCGTCGTGGAAGATCGCGCCCGCGTTGATTGCGGGTAATACGGTCGTGCTCAAACCATCGGCCTTCACGCCGCTCTGCGCGACGAGGTTCGTCCAGATTCTCCACGAGGCGGGGCTGCCGCGCGGCGTGCTCAACCTGGTGCACGGCCACGGCGAAGAGGTCGGCGAGGCGCTCGTGAGCCACGCGGGCGTCGCGGTCGTTTCGTTCACCGGGTCGTCGGCGGTCGGGGAGCGGATCGAATCGCTGTGCGGGCGCTTCCACCGTCCGGTCTGCACCGAGACCGGCGGCAAGAATCCGCTGATCGTGATGGATGACGCGGATCTTGATCTCGCGATCGAAGGCGCGCTCTGGGGCGGGTTCGGCACCAGCGGCCAGCGGTGCACGGCCGCGAGCCGCGTGATCGTCCACCACACGGTGTACGACGCGTTCACCGCCCGGTTCGTCGAGGCCGCGAAGAAGCTGCGACTGGGGCCCGGGCTCGATTCCGCGACGGACGTCGGCCCGGTGATCAACGCCGCGCAGAAACAAAAAGTCCTGAACTACATCGAGATCGGCAAGAAAGAAGGGGCGAAGCTTTTGTGCGGCGGGCGCGCCGCCACCGACGGCAAGCTCGCCCAGGGCCACTTCATCGCCCCCACGATCTTCGGAGACGTGGCGCCCACGATGCGGATCGCGCAGGAGGAGATCTTCGGTCCCGTGGTGTCCGTGATCAGTGCCCGCGATCTCACCCACGCGATCGAGATCGCGAACGGCGTGGCCTACGGCCTCTCCGCGGCGATCTACAGCCGCGATGTGAACAAGACGGCCGTCGCCGAGCGCGACCTCGACACCGGCATCGTCTACATCAACGCTTCGACAATCGGCGCCGAGATCCAACTGCCCTTCGGAGGCACGAAGAAGACCGGTCTCGGCCCGCGAGAAGCCGGCGGGCGCGGCGGGGCGCTGGACCTCTACACCAAGTGGAAGGTCATCTACCGCGACTATTCGGGCAAGCTGCAGAAGGCGCAGATCGATCCGTGAGACCAGGGGAGCAGGGTGACTTCGTCGGGCGGTCGATGGAACGTCGGGAGTCGAGCCTGTTCCCAGTTGGCCGCTTGAGAATATCAGCGGGCGCCGCTCGTGTTGGGCTTTGCCGGCTACTCATCGTGGGGGAACGCGACACGTGACCACGCGACATTCCATCTCGTACACGCCGCACGAGCGCGCGAAGGTGATCAATGGCTTGACCCGCCTCCTCGACAGTCCGGAGTTTGAACTGCACCGCCACATGGCGGCGGAGGTCTTCTGGGGCGGCTTGGTCGAAGACCTTTCCGCCGAGCAGGCCGACTGGCTCGAGCGCTCGCAGCAGGCGGAGGTGAATTTCGTTTCGTGGATGCTCTATGACCTGCCGGACGGGGATGGCGTTGGGCCGACGGTGGCGGAGGTCCTGTCGATCCGCGAGAGAGCGCGGATGACGAGGGGCGAGCGAGCATACCTCGATCGCGCTATTGCGTCGCACGTCCGGCTCTACGAGGTGGAGGGGGTCGACCGAGGGGTGGGGTTCATGCTGAAGGATCTGTGGACTGGCGAGACCGTGCGCGTCCGTGAGCGCGCCGCGACCGAATCGATCGTGCCGTGGGACCTCATGGCCGCACGGGTCATCGAGGATGGCGACGGCGCATGGGTGATCGACGGGTCCATCTTTACGTATCCCCCCCGGGGCAAGAGCGAGTTCCTGCGGGCGCTTCGAGCCCTGCATCGCACTTTTCGAAAGAAATTCCCTGGAGCCGATGAGGCGGTGTTCTTCAAGGGCATCGGGATGTTGTTTAACGAGTGGTGGCTGGATTGGACGGTCTTCCCGCCGTTGCCCACAGTGGTGACGGCCGAAGGCGACGAGATGATGCTCACCACCGTCCGATTCGACGTGCGCGACGCCGCCAAGCTGCTCGCCGCGCTCGACAACGCGCCGGAATTTGAGCGCAACCGCGACCGATCATACCGCTGGATTGAGAATCTGACCGACGGCGGCGTTCGATCGCTCGGGACGATCACGATCGACGGCTGCCGCCTGGTCCTGGAGACGACGTCAAAACCACGCGGCCGGCGCGGTCGCAAGGCGATCGAGCAGGCCGCGCGCGACGCCGTGTCCTACCGAAGCGTAGGCTCCCAGACGATGGCCGAAGCTCTAGCCGGTCGCGCGCGCACGGAGCAACCGCTCTCATCCGGCCTTCCGCCGGCCGAGGAGGCGCGGTTGATGAAGACCTTTCTCGATGACCACTACCGCAAATGGCTCGATAAGCCGATCCCCGCGCTCTCCCACCGGACCCCGCGCCACGCCGTGACGCTCAAGACCGTTCGCTCCAAGGTGATCGATCTCCTCAAAGAGATGGAGAATGGCCAGTCCCGCGTCGCCCAACGAGGCGAGCAGGTGTATGATGTTGGGTGGTTGTGGAGGGAATTGGGACTGGAGCGGCCGCATGAGTGAGCCATGCCCAAGACAACCCTCAAAAAAGAAAAGTGGAAAATGGTGACAGATCTATTTTCTTGATTCCATCTCTCGTCTGTCCCTCCTATTGAATCCCGATGCTGTTCTCTATGCGGCAGATGGCGGTATAGTACAGACCAAGGTCTGACCCCGTCGTCTGGCCCTCCGACCACGCTATGAACGCTCTACCCATCCAAGAGATTCTCCCCGCGTTGAAAGACGCGCTTCGCGTGCATGCGGCGGTTGTCTTGCAGGCGCCGCCGGGCGCGGGCAAGACCACGCACGTTCCGTTGGCCTTGCTGGACGAACCGTGGCTGAACGGTCGGACGATCGTGATGTTGGAGCCCCGGCGATTGGCCGCACGGGCCGCGGCGGCGCGCATGGCCGAGCTGTTGGGCGAATCAGTCGGCGAGACGGTCGGCTACCGGATTCGCTTTGACGCCAAGGTTTCGAAGACGACGCGCATCGAGGTGGTGACCGAGGGCATCCTCACGCGCCGGCTGCAGTCCGATCCCGGGCTGGAGGGCGTGGGGCTTGTGATCTTCGATGAGTTTCATGAGCGGCACCTCCATGGGGATCTGGCGCTGGCGCTGTGTCTGGATAGCCAGCGCACGTTACGCGAGGATCTCAAGGTGCTGGTGATGTCCGCGACGCTCGATGGCGACGCCGTCGCGGCGCTCCTCGGCGGGGCGCCGGTGCTCACGGGGCACGGGCGTCGGTTTCCGGTGGAGGTGCGGTATGCGGCGAGGGATTCCGAGGATCGGTTGCCGGAGACGGTGACGCAGGCCGTCTTGCACGCGCTGGAACACGACCAGGGGGATGTCCTCGTCTTTCTGCCGGGCGGATGGGAGATCCGCCGGACGCAGCACCTGCTGGAGCCGGAGGCGGGACGTCGCTCGGTCGATGTCTACCCGCTCTATGGCGATCTTCCCTGGGAGGCGCAGGATCGGGCGATCCGGCCGACCGACGGCCCGCGTCGCAAAGTGGTGCTGGCCACGCCCATCGCCGAGACCAGTCTGACGATCGAAGGGATCGGCGTCGTGATCGATTCGGGCCTCGTGCGGGTTCCCGAGTTCGATCCGCGTACGGGATTGACGCGCCTGACCACCCTGCGGATCTCGCGCGCCTCGGCCGAGCAGCGCGCGGGCCGCGCGGGCCGACTCGGTCCCGGCGTGTGTGAGCGCCTGTGGAGCGAGACGACGCAGCGCGGGCTGATGGCTCGGTCGATCCCGGAGATCCGCGCGGCCGATCTGGCGCCGTTGGCCTTGGAGCTGGCGCAGTGGGGCGTACGCGATGCCGGCACGTTGTCGTGGCTGGACCCCCCTCCGCCGGGGGCGCTGGCCCAGGCGCGCGGGATGCTGACGCAGCTCGGGGCGCTGGATCACGACGGCGTGATCACGCCGTCGGGGCGAGCGATGGCCGCGTTGCCGCTTCACCCGCGATTGGCTCATATGATTGACCGGGCGGACGCGCAGGGGATGGGCGGTCTGGCGTGTGATCTCGCGGCCTTGTTGTCGGAACGGGACGTCTTCGCGGGTGAGTCCAGGCGTTCGTGCGACGTGCTCGAGCGCGTGGAGGCCTTGCGAGCGTTCAGGGCCGAAGGGCGAGAGGGCGCGCGCGCCATGGGAGCGGACCCGTCGGCGTGCGCGCGTGTCGACCAGGCGGCGCGCCAGTATCAGCGATGGCTTCAAAACCGGCCGACCAACGGCGCGGGGGATGCCGACACGGTCGGGATCTTGCTGGCGTGTGCGTACCCGGACCGGGTCGCGCGGCAGCGCGCGCCTGGAGACGTCCGGTATCTGCTCGCCTCGGGCCGCGGCGCGCGCCTGCCGGCTCACGAGCACCGCGTGCGCCCGCCGTGGCTGGTCGCGGCCAGTCTCGATGCGGGCGAGGTGGAGGGCGCGATCTATCTCGCCGCGGCCGTGGACCTCGACATGTTGCGCCGCGAGATGGCCTCGCAGATTCGTTCGGAAGACATCGTCCGTTGGGATGCCCAGCTTCAACGAGTGGTCGCGCGGCGCGAAGACCGTCTGGGAGAGCTGGTCATCGGCAGTGTCCCGCTGGCCGATCCCGATCCCGAACGAGTGCGCGCCGCCGTGCTGGAGGGTATCCGCGGCCTCGGGGTGGCAGCGCTTCCGTGGACGCGCGACGCGCGGGAGTTCCAGGCGCGTGTGTTGTCGGTGCGCCATTGGTTTCCGAATGAGAACTGGCCGGACGTGTCTGATGCCGCGCTGGAAGAGACGATCGACGAGTGGCTGGGCCCTTATCTCGGAGGGGGCACGCGCCGAGACCATCTCGATCGGGTCGATCTGCTCGCCGCCCTCCACGCGCGGCTGGATTGGAAGCAGCGCCAGCGTCTGGACGAGGGGACGCCGACCCACCTCACGGCGCCCAGCGGTTCGCGCCTGCGGCTCGAGTACCGGCCCGGCGAATCCCCGGTCTTGGCCGTGAAACTGCAAGAGATGTTCGGACTGGCCGACACGCCGCGCGTGGCCTGGGGGAAGGTACCGGTGACGGTGCACCTGCTGTCTCCCGCGCGCCGTCCCATCCAGGTGACGCAGGATCTGCGCGGATTTTGGGAGCGGACCTACGCCGAGGTCAAAAAGGAATTGAAAGGGCGGTACCCCAAGCATCCCTGGCCCGACGATCCGTGGAAGGCCGTCCCGACGGCGCGCGCGCGCCGCCCGAGTTCCCGCTGACCGGAACGGGCCGTCGAAGAACGCACTGGTGCCTGGCGGATTCCCCCGCGTGATCGGGTAGGCCGACACGGCCGCGGACTATCCCACCAAGGGGATTGGCGTGGAGTCAACACGTTCATTCATGCCGGCCGCGCGATTGTCATCGCCGACCCGTTTTGCTAGAGTGCCGACGTGAAGGGCTTCTCCCGATGAACGTGGCCACTCTCCTCCTGATCGGGCCCTGGCTGCTGCTGGCCGGCGTGCTCCTGACGAAGCTGTCCCGCCGGTTCAACTTTCCGGCGCTGTTGTTCTTCATCGTGATCGGGATGCTTGCCGGCTCAGAGGGGCTCGGCGGAATTGCGTTCGAGAATTACGGTTTCACTCGGGATGTGGGGCTCGTCGCGCTCGCGCTTATTCTGTTCGCGGCGGGGCTGGCGACGGGACCGCGCGCGTTCGGCCTGGCCGTCCGATCCGCGGCCAGCCTCGCGACGCTGGGCGTGGTGCTCACGGCGCTGATCACGGCGGCGTTCGCGTGGTGGTGGCTCGACTGGTCGTTCCTCGAGGGCGTGCTGCTGGGCAGTATCGTGGCCTCGACCGACGCCGCCGCGGTCTTTCTCGTTCTCCGTCACCAGAATGTCCGACTCCCCCGCTCGGTGGAGTCGGTCCTCGAGGTCGAGTCCGGGATTAACGATCCCATGTCGGTGTTCCTCACGGTTGCCGTGACCACCGCGCTCGCGACGGGCGACGGGTTCCCGGCCGCGTCAGTGGCGAGCGACTTCGTCATCCAGATGGGTGCCGAAGCGCTGATCGGGACGGGGCTCGGCGCGGGCGCCGCGTGGCTGCTCAACCGTATCCGCCTCGCCTCCACGGGGTTATACCCCGTGCTCACGCTGGCGGTGGGCCTCGGGACGTTTTCGCTGACCAACGCCGCGGGAGGAAGCGGGTTCCTCGCGGTGTACCTCGCCGGTCTGATGATCGGCCGTCGCCTGGCCGTGCTCCAGCGCCTGGTCGTGGATTTCCACGACGCGGTCGCGTGGCTGATGCAAATCGTCATGTTCGTGGCCCTCGGCCTGCTGTCGTTCCCCAGCCGGGTCTGGTCGATGGCCGACCAAGGCTTGATCCTCTCCGCGGTGGTAATGGCGATCGCGCGTCCCATTGCCGTGTTTGTCTCGCTGTTGGCCTCGCGCCTCTCCGTCCGCGAGCGTCTCCTGGTCTCGTGGGTCGGCTTGCGAGGTGCGGTGCCGATCATCCTCGCGATGTTCCCGGTGCTGGCCGGTCTTCCGAACGCTCCCGTGATCTTCAACCTGATTTTTTTCGTCGTGGTTACCTCCACCCTGCTCCAAGGCTCGACGGTGTCCTGGGCCGCCCACCTCCTCGGTTTGAGGACCCGTCGTGATCCCGAGCCGTTACATCGCCTGCACATCACATCCATCCAGCAAACCGACCGCCACATCGTCGACTTCTACCTCGAGGAATCCAGCCCGGCGGTAGGGCAGCGGATCAAGGAACTCGCCCTCCCGCCGGAGGCGTTCATTGCGATGCTGGTCCGTGGCGGCCAGGTGCTCGCCCCGCAGGGACACACCCAGCTTGCGAAGGGCGATCACTTGTTCGTCCTCTGCCGTTTGCACGATCGGGTGGCGCTGATTCGTCTCTTCGGGCCATAGCGGCGAAACCCGCGCTGGCGCCTCGCACTGAGAGTTCCGATCGGCGCCGGAGCGGGTTCTTGACCCCGTACCCTGCCGCGGTCTATGCTGGCCCCGATGTTTGGGGGCCGCGACCTAAGGGACACCGGTAACGATTTCACGGGAGAGGACGAGCTATGGACGGCACGGTAGAGATGGACATCGTCGAGCGCCGACAACAAGAACGACGGCGATCGACCCGGCGGATGCAGGACCGCAACGGACACAGCGAGCGGCGAGGGATGGCGGTCGTCGTATATGCGGGAGTGGCCGTCGTCGCGGGGATGGCTTTTGCGGCCGGGATGTGGGCCGGGTGGTGGGTCTGGGGGACGTCGTAACGCGGCGCGGAGATCCGCGCCGCAGGTTGATTTTCAGCCCCGCCGGTCCTATCATGGCGTCTTTACGGGACCGGCGAGGGAACGCGCTCGGCTTGTTTCAGAGGAGGCTTGTGCCATGCCGCAGATGCACGTGATCGACTACGAAATCTTTGGTTCGGACATGCAGTACGTCGAGATCGAACTGGACCCCGAGGAGGCGGCGGTGGCCGAGGCGGGGGGCATGATGTATATGGCCGACGGCATCGAGATGGAGACGATCTTCGGCGACGGGTCGGGGGCGCGACCGGGATTTATGGGAGCGCTGGTCGGGGCAGGCAAGCGGCTCTTGACCGGAGAGTCGCTGTTCATGACCGTCTTCGTCAACAAGTCGCGCGAGAAGCGACGGGTGGCGTTCGCGGCGCCGTATCCGGGGAAGATCGTGCCGATGATGTTGGGCGAGTTGGGGGGACGGCTGATCTGTCAGAAGGACGCGTTTCTCTGCGCGGCCAAGGGCGTCTCGATCGGGATCGCGTTTCAAAAGCGCCTGGGCGTGGGACTCTTCGGCGGCGAGGGGTTCATCATGCAAAAGCTGGAGGGGGACGGTTTGGCGTTCGTTCACGCCGGCGGGATGCTCGCGGAGCGGACGCTCGCGCCCGGGGAGATGCTGCGAGTCGATACCGGGTGCATCGTCGCCATGCAGAGCTCGGTGCAGTATGACATTGAGTACGTCGGGAAGATCAAATCGGCGCTGTTCGGCGGGGAAGGGTTGTTCTTTGCGACGCTGCGCGGGCCGGGTCGCATCTGGCTACAGTCGCTGCCGTTGAGCCGCTTGGCGAACCGGATCTACGCCGCGGCGCCCCAGACGGGGGGACGTCGGGAAGAGGGATCGATCTTGGGCGGACTCGGAGGGTTGCTGGACGGAGACAATTGATCGGGACGGACGCCGTGGGCGTCGCCGGCGTGGGGTTGTGTTTCGGCGCCGGTCTCGCCTCGCACGGGGAGCGGGTGCCGTTCGAGGTGGGTTCGCAGCGGCTCGTCCTGTGGCCGACGTCGTCTCGCGAGCACGGGGTTCCGTATCCGGCGATCCACCTCGAACCGGGAGGGTTTGACCGCCGCCACATCCAGTTGAGGTGGGCTGAAGACGGCGTGGCGTGGGCGCTCGTCTTGGATGATGATCGGCTGGCGAAGGCGGTCCGAGCCCATCCTCCCGAGGGATTGCGCGGCGAGGTCGCGCGACTCGGGGTCCGGTTCGCGCGCGGGCGGGTGATGAGCGGTCTCGGATGGTCGCTCGTCTCGACCGTCGTGCTCCTGCCGGTCGTGGCGCTGGGGCTGCTGTGGTGGCAGGCCGATCGGATCGTCGATGCGGCGGTCGGCCGCATCCCGGTGTCGTGGGAAGAGCGTCTGGGAGACGAGGCGTTCAGCCAGTTCACCGTCGGCGCGACCATGTTGACGACGGGGGCCGCGGTCGAGGTCGTCGATGGGATCGGGGAACGGCTTGCCGCCGCGGCCGAGTCGCCGTACCTCTTTCGCTGGCACGTGGTCGACGATCCGCAGGTCAACGCCTTCGCCGTGCCGGGGGGGCACGTGGTGGTGTTTACTGGGTTGATCCGCGCGACCGCGTCCGCCGACGAGCTGGCCGGGGTGTTGGCGCACGAGATCCAGCACGTCGTGCTGCGTCACAGCGTGCGGGGGCTGGTCCGCACGATGGGGTGGCGGGCGGCCATCGCCATCCTCTTCGGCGACACGGGGCCGCTGTCGGGGGTGGGCGAGTTGGCGTCCCGTTTGGGGAGTCTGAAATTCAGCCGCGACCAGGAAACCGAGGCCGACCTTGGAGGGCTGGCGCTGCTGCGTCGGGCTCGGATCGATCCGCGGGGGATGATCGCGTTTTTCGACACCCTGGCGAAGGAGGAACGCGGTCCGGTCGCGTTCCTCTCGACCCACCCGGTGAGCACCGAGCGTGCCGCGCGGTTGCGGGCGGAGGTCGAGCAGTCGGGCGCGTGGCCGACGGACCCTTTTCCCGACGCCTGGACGGACGTGAAGGCGTCGGTTGAAACACCGTGAGCCAGCGCGGAAACACGGAATAGCGAGGGGGATACGGAATGTCGCAGTGTAGCGCGTGCGTGGCGGATGTCGGGAACGGGGCGTCTCGCCTGTGCGACGAGTGCGAGCGGAAGCGATTGACCTGTCGGGTCTGCGGCCACGAATTCGTCTATCGGGACATCCTGGACGAGTTGCCGATCGTGCAGTGTCCTACCTGTGAGGGCCGTGCGATCGAGGTCGGCGACTGATGGGCGAACGCCACGACGGGAAAGAGCCCGCGGCGATTCTGGTCGAATACCGGGATCGTCTGTCCAAGGGCAAGGCGCTCGACGTGGCGATGGGCTCTGGACGGCACGCGTTGTATCTGGCCGCCGGGGGATGGGAGGTGGAGGGGATCGAGCGCGACCCCGAAGCCATCGCGGCGTGTCGCGAAGATGCAGGGCGTCGCGGTCTCTCGATCCGCATCCAACAGGCCGACCTCGAGACCGTGCGGCTCCCGATCGCGACCTACGATCTCGTCACCTGCTTCTACTATCTCGACCGCGCGCTGATCCCCCAATTGCGCGCGACGCTCAAGCCCGGCGGCGTGATCGTCTACGAGACGTTCACCATCGAGAACCAGCGACGGTTTGGGACGCCGCGGCGCACCGAGTTCTGCCTCCAACCGAACGAACTGTCCGCGTTGTTCGCAGGATTCTCGGTCATCGATGCCCGTGAGGGGCTCGTCCGCGGGCAATACGTGGCCGGCCTCGTGGCGAGGAAGCCGGACGATGACCGTGGGTAGCGCAGGGACGCTGTTGGTGCCGGTCGAGGCCGCGCTCGAAACCATCCTACGGGCCGTACGTCCGTTGGGACCCGAGCGCGTGGCGATCGGCGACGCGCTCGGGCGGGTCATCGCGCGAGACGTGATCGCCCCGCGCGATCTCCCTCCCTGGGACAACTCCTCGGTCGACGGCTACGCGGTGGTGTCCGCCGATGTGGGCCACGCGACGCCTGAGCATCCAGCCGCGTTGACGGTGGTGGAAGAGATCCCGGCGGGCCGAATGCCGGAACATCAGGTGACCGCCGGAACGGCCGCGAGGATCATGACCGGCGCGCCGATGCCGGCCGGTGCCGATGCGGTGGTGATGGTGGAGGACACGACCCTGGATGGCGATCGCGTGGTCGTTCGTTCGTCGGTCGAGCGCGGCGAATCGGTGCGCGCGCGAGGCCAGGATGTCCGCGCGGGCGAGGTCGTGATCCCGGCGGGGCGGCGGGCTCGGGCGGCCGAGATCGGTCTGCTCGCGTCGCTCGGCGCCGCGGCCGTGACCGTGGGACGGAGACCCCGAGTGGGGATTCTCGCGACGGGAGACGAGCTCGCCGACCTCGGCGAGGCCGAGCGGGCGGATCGGATTTTCAATGTGAACAGCTACGCCATCGCGGCGCAGGTCGCCGAGGCCGGGGGCATCGCGCTGCTTTTGGGCATCGCGCGCGACCGGCCGGACGACCTCCGGGCGCAGTTGAGTCACCTCAACGGGCTGGATGTCTTGATCGTCTGCGGGGGCGTGTCGGTGGGGAAGTTCGATTTCGTCAAAGACGTCCTGACCGAGTTGGGGATGGCGATGGAGTTCTGGCGGGTCGCGATGAAACCCGGGAGCCCCATGGCGTTCGGGTCGATCCGCGAGCGTCCGGTGTTCGGGCTGCCCGGCAACCCGGTGTCTTCGATGGTGACGTTCGAAGTGTTTGTGCGGCCCGCGCTCCTGCGGATGGCCGGGGCGGCCGAGCTCGGCCGTCCGGTCGTCATGGCCGAGCTCACGGAACCGATTCGCAAAGCGCGCGGCAAGACCCACTTCGTGCGCGGCCGGCTCGCGGTTGAGGGAGAACGAACCGTCGTGACCCCAACCGGGTCGCAGGACTCCGGAGTCTTGACGTCGATGGTGAAGGCGGACGGCCTCATCGTCCTCGCTCGGGATGTGGAAGGCGCCGAGCGAGGACGACAGGTCGATGTGCGTCTGCTTCAGGGCGACGCGAGGGGTTAAACAGGGGGGAGCAGCATGGCGTTTGAAGCCTTCATTCTCATTAATGTGACCGGCGATCATACCAAGAGTGCGTACAAGACCATCACCCGCATGGAAGGCGTCAAAGCCGCGTTCATGGTGACGGGTGTGTACGATTTGGTCGTCCATGTCGCGGCCCAGGACCTGAACCAACTGGGCGACATCATCCTCTCCAATATCCGCTCGGTCGACGGGGTCAAGCAGACGATGACCTGCCTGGTCCTGTCCCCCCCCGTGGCGCACGGCTGACCCGCGGCATGGATGGGACGCGCGGGAGGGCGCTGTGGCGACTGGCCGTGGTGGTTGCGTTTGTCGCGGCGGCCTGCGCCCGCCCCGGCCACGCGCCGGAGCGGACCGGAGGCTTTGTGGACGTGACCGAGGCGGTTGGGGTGCGAGCCGTGCATACCAGCGGGGCGACGGGGCGGAAATGGTACCCCGAGACATTCGGATCGGGGGTGTGTGTCACCGACGTGGATGGGGATGATCGTCCCGATCTGCTCTTTGTCACCGGGCGGCCGTGGAAAGGCGGGGAAGACCGCGCGGGGGTCGCGCTGTATCTCAACCGGGGTGACGGTACGTTCATCGACATCACTGCCTCGTCCCGCCTGAGATTCGCCTCGTACGGCATGGGGTGCGCGGCGGCGGACTATGATAACGACGGCCGCGAGGACCTCCTGTTGACGGGCTACGGCGGGACCGCCCTGTTTCGGAACATCGGCGGCGCCCGATTCGAAGATGTCACGGTCTCGGCTGGTGTCGCCGACACGGGGTGGAGCACGTGCGCGGTGTGGTTTGACGCCGATGCCGACGGCCGCCTCGATCTCTTTATCTGCCGGTACGTGCAGTGGTCGCCTGAGACCGATCTCGTGTGCCGCCTTGACACGCAGACCAAGGTCTTCTGCGGTCCGGATCCCTATCCCCCGTCGACGTCGCGGTTCTTCCACAACCGCGGCGACGGGACCTTCGAGGACGCGACCGAGGCCGCGGGGTTCGCAACGCCCGCGAAGGCGCTCGGGGCCGCGCTGTTCGACGCCGACGCCGACGGCCGCGTGGATCTCTTCGTCGCCAATGACCAAGTGCCCAACTCGCTCTTTCGTAATCGCGGTGGCGGCGCGTTCGAGGATTGGAGCGCGCGTCTGGCGGCGACGCCAGGCCGATTCGGCATGGCGCGGGCCGGGATGGGCGTCGCCGTGGACGACTCCGCTTCGGGCGGCATCGTGATCGGTCATTTCACCGGCGAGGGCCTCGGCCTGTATCAGCGCGACGCCGACGGGCGATGGCGGGATCGTGCCCGTCGTTCCGGTCTGTTCGACGCGAGTGTGCCATTTTTGACGTTCGGCACGGTGTTCACCGACGCCGACCTTGACGGGTGGCCGGATCTCGTCGCGGCCAACGGCCATGTTGACGTTGAGTTGGTCCGAACGCTGGAGGGAGGCGTGACCGACAGGGAACGGCCGCTTTTCTTTCGAAACCTTGGGGACGGGACCTACGCCGAAACCGCGGCGCAGGCTGGATTGACGGCCCTGTTCGTGGGCCGCGGCCTGGCCACGGCTGATCTGGATCTCGACGGCGACCCCGACCTCATCTTTACCGAGAATAACGGACCGGCCCGCCTCTATCGCAACGGGTTTTCGGCGGGACACTGGTTGCGCGTGCGGCTCAAGGGGGTGACGAGCAATCGCGATGGAATCGGCGCGGTGGTGACGGTGACGGCGAGCGGCCGGACCCAGACGCGGATGGTCAGGACCGGTTCGAGTTACCTCTCTCAGAGTGAACGACCCCCGCTCTTCGGCCTGGGCCTGGCGACAACGGCCCAGGCGGTTGTGGTCCGCTGGCCAAGCGGGGTGGTCGATCGGCTCGCCGCCGTGCCGGCGGATCAGCGCCTGACCATCGTCGAAGGGTCCCATCCGTGACGGCTGATGGGGTGAGCGCGGAGAGCGCAGAGGCCGTCGGCTCCGTGAGGCGGGGGGCACGAGGTGTATCGTTGGTCATCTCCATCGCCTGTGCGTTCGCGCTTCTGGCGTGGTTTGGTTGGGCCGACGACGCGGCCGCGCAACTCTCCGAGCGCCCCGGCACGTCGACCGACACGTCGCTCGGTCCGAAGGACCTCAGCGGCAAATCGATCAAGGACCAGCGCGTCCGCGTCGTGCACAGCGACGATCCGTCGCGCGAGGGGACCTCGCGTTTCTTGCAGGACTCCGATCCCTGGCTGGCCTACCAGCGGGGTAAGAACCTCACCCAGCGGGAATTCCGGGCGCGCGACGGGGTGTTCGGGCGCGCGGGGTTCTTCTTCGAGCCGAAGCTGCTTGGCGATCGGCTCACGCCGCGGCTCGGCCGCGATCATGTGAGCTCGTGCGGGATGTGCCATAACGTCCCGTATCGCGACGCGGGGGCCGGCATCACGTTCCCCAAGGGTGGCGGAGAGGGACGCAATACGCCGCACTTTTTCGGGGGCGGCCTGATCGAGATGCTGGGCCTGCAAACCCGCCTGAAGGTGCTGGCGATCTGCGATCCCGCGCGGCGCGGCTTCGTCGGCAAACAGGATGCCCCCGCGGCGGCGATCCTCATCCGGCCGATGCCCGGAGAACCACCCATCGACTACGGATGGTGTCGGGATCGCGACGGCGACGGCCGGCCGGACCTCAACAAGATCTTCAGGGTCTGGTACGTCGACGAGGGGGGGCGTCGCGTGACGGCAGACGATAACGGCGACGGGGTGATCGATCTGCGCGATGGCACGGTGGCGGGGTACAACCTCGAAATGATGGTCTTTGGGTGGGGCGAGACCGAAGGCGCCATGGCGCCGACGCTCCGCGTGTTCTTCAACGATCCCATCGACACCCACTCCGGGATGCAGGCGTACGACCCCACGATCCAGATCGACGACGGCGCCCACGGCGACGAACGGGTGAACGACGGCCTCGCCATGGTGTCGAACGCGGGGGCTCGCCAATTCACGATCCACGCGCCGGCCGACCGGGGGACCAGAGTCTCGGCGTCCGGACTCAGCCTCGACGATCCGGACGGAGACGGATTCGTGAACGAAATTTCGCAAGGGGATGTTGATCTGGCCGAGTGGTATATGCTCAACGCCCCGGCGCCTGGCGTGGGCCGCCAAACGCCCCAGACGCGGCGCGGGAGAGCGTTGCTGTCGCAGTGGCGCTGTACCGCGTGTCACACGCCCGACTGGCAGATCGAGGCCGCCGCTCCCGATCAGGCCGATCCGTACCGGCGATACGACGGGGATCGCCGGTACTTCGATCTGGCCGTGGCCTATCGGGAGACGACCGGGAGACTGGAGGGGCGACTGGTGCCGCTCGCCGAGACCAGGGCGGGCCGGATCGCGCCACGGCGCGGGGCGGCCGCGGTGAGGGGACTGTTCTCCGACCTCAAGCACCACGACATGGGGGAGGCGTTCACCGAGACCCTGTTTAACGGAGCGCGGGTGACGAAGTTTCGAACGGCGCCCTTGTGGGGCGTGGGCACCTCCGCGCCCTACGGCCACGACGGGAAAAGCCTGACGTTGAACGACGCGATTCGTCGGCACGGTGGTGAGGCCGCCGAGTCAGCGGCGTCGTATCGCCTCGCGTCGCCGCGCGACCGCGAGGCGCTACTGGAGTTTCTCCGTAGCCTGGTCTTGTATCAGAGCGATAACTTGCCTACGGATCTCGACGGAGACGGGGCCATCGCGCCGCGGTTCATCGT
>Ga0180094_1000119_pt1 | contig 18856 bp, 21 predicted proteins | sample EasRivT47_16_1Da_FD_121786 | JGI IMG/M metagenome (GOLD analysis project Ga0180094, IMG submission 121786) | Soil microbial communities from meander-bound floodplain in the East River, Colorado, USA - East River metaG ERMLIBT47_16_1Da | ecosystem: Environmental > Terrestrial > Soil > Floodplain ... | reverse complement strand
GCCAGTTCCAAGTCGTGGATGATCCCGGCGCCGTTCATCGACAGGCACGAGATCACGCCGCGCTTCATCAAGTCGATCAAAATGGGATTCAATCCGACCTTGATCGGGTGGGCGCCCATGCCGACGATCACGGGGCAACCGGTGCGGCTGGCGCGGACGATGTCGGCGACGACGGTCTTGAGCGTGCGGGCCGCCAGAATGTCGGGCAGGCTGCCCAGAAAGCTCGCCACGCTCTGGCCCTTGCGGTGGGGTCGGCCGATGTCCTCGACGCGAACCTTGCTCACGCGCGATTGGGTGGAGTAGGTCTTGACCCGCGAGAAATCGAGGGGCGGGAAGCGGGGAGGGCGGCGGGGGGGCTTCAACGCAGGCTGATCGGGGCGGTCACGGCGAGCCCCGACGTTGTCACCGACTCGCGGGGAAGAGCGCGTCTTCCACGAGCTCGCACAAGACGTGACCGAGCGTGATGTGCGTTTCCTGGATACGGGGCGTGTTGTTGGAAGGGACGATGAAGGCGTAGTCGACCATGCCCGCCAGCTTGCCCCCATCCTTTCCGGTAAACCCGATGGTGACGATCCCCAAGGGTTTCGCGGCTTCGACCGCCCGGAGGACGTTGGGGGAATTGCCGCTGGTGGTGATGGCGATCGCGATGTCCCCCTTCTGCCCGAGGGCCCGCAGTTGGCGAGCGAACACTTCCTGGAAATCGTAATCGTTGCTGATGCTGGTGATCACTGATTGGTCGCACGTCAACGACAGCGCGGGGAGCGCCTCGCGGTCCCGATGGAACCGGTTGACGAATTCCGCGGCCAGGTGCGAGGCATCGGTCGCGCTGCCGCCGTTGCCGAAGAGGAGCACTTTGTGCCCCTTCTTAAAGCCGCTGATGAGTTTTTTCGCCACCTCCGCGACCTGGTCGCCGTAGCGGGCGAGAAACGCTTCTTTCACGCTGGCGCTCTCTCGGAATGAGCGCTGAATGTGTTCGATCATGCGGAACGGTCCTCGACTGCGGGCGGTCAACGAAGCGACCCATTCTAGCGAGGCCTGTCGCGGGTTGTCAAGGCAAGGCCCGACGGCTATCCTCTATCGTGTTGCGCGGACGGTGGCGCGACGTCTCCTCATTATTATTTATTTAGGATGACGGACGATGGGAGGCGGCACGGCGGTGGCGTGGTATCAGGCGGTGGGGTGGTCGGCGTTGGCGGCGGTGGTCGTCGCAGCGGGCTCGGCGGGACTGTCGATGGCGAGGCGGCGGTCGTCGCGACGGGTGCAGGAAGCCCGAGACCGGCGGCGCGAGCGGTACCGCGCGGTCTTCGAGCACGTCCAAACCGACGGCACCGTCGACCCGCAGGTTGTCTCCGAGTGGTCGCGGGCGTTCAGCGACGGAGTCTTTCTCGATCTCTTGGCGGATGCGCTGGAGCGAGCGGACGCCGAAGCGCGATCGCGGCTCATCGCGCTCTGCGAACGATCGGGTTGCCTTGGTCGGCTTCGCCGAGCTGTGTGGAGCGTGTGGTGGTGGCGGCGCGCCTATGCGGCGCGATGGCTGGGGCGGCTCGGAAGCCGCGAGGGCATCGCCGATCTGATTCGCCTGTCCGATGATGTGTCGTTTCGCGTGCGGTGCGTGGCGATCGGCGCGCTGGGTTCGCTCCGGGACCCCCGGATCGAACCGGTGCTCTTGAAGGCGTTGGACACGGCGGGGGACGAGACCTTGTCGCGTCGTCGCGTGCCGATCGAAGTCGTCACGGCGGCGTTGATCGCGCAGGGGGCCGCCGTGGTCTTGCCGCTGCTGCCGCGATTGATCGAGGGACCGATCGCCGTGCGCGAGGCGGTGGCGAATATTCTGTCGTGGGTGCCGGACGCGCACCCCCCCGTCCGCGCCGCGCTGTTGGGCGCGTTACGCGATGGCGACGCCGAGGTGCGGGCGCGCGCGGCCCAGGCGCTCGGAAAAGTCGGTGACGTCGGCGCGGTGGTCCCGTTGGCCGGCGCGCTGTCTGACACCGCGTGGTTCGTGCGGTTGCACGCCGCGCGCGCGCTGGGGATCTTGCGCCATGCGAGCGCCATCCGCTCCCTTGTTGCCGCATTGACCGATGAGTCCTGGCAAGTGAGAGCGACGACGGCCGAGGCGCTCCGACGACTCGGGGCTCAGGCGGTGCCCGCGCTGACGGACTGTTTATTGACCAGCGGCGATCGGTATGCCAAGGAACAAATCGTTGAAGAACTTCAGCGGACCACGTTTATCCAGGAGCAAATCCATCTGCTTGACGAAGCTCAGACAGAGGCGGGCTTCGCCGCGAGGCGGTTGTTACGTGAGGTCGCGCGACACGGCGCGACGAGGATCTTGCTGGACGCCCTGCGCCGCCACCCGAAGGCGACGGTCCGGCGCCGCTTGGTCGACGTGCTCGGGCGGGAGCAGTCCCCTCGCGTGATCGCGGCGTTTCACGACGTGATGACGGCCGATCAGGACGCGGGGGTCCGCGAGGCCGCGAGTGGGGCGCTGACGGCCGCCTCCTGGCGCCCGACTCGTGACGTGGTGGGAGGACGAGCGGCGTGATCCGTCAGGTGCTGCTCTGGTCGGTCCAGGCCGCGGTCGTCTACGTAAGCGTCGGCGCCGTGGTCCACCTGCTGCTCGCGGTGACGGGTGCGTGGTCGGTGATCCGCCACCGTCGGTATCGTGATGCGCCGTCCCGTTCCGGGCGCGGCGAGGTGTCCGCGAAGCTCCCGGTGTCGGTGGTGATGGTTGAGCAGGACGACGACCCGACCGTTGCGGACCGGATCGAGGCCCTCGCGTCGCTCGACTATCCCGCCTTCGAAGTGATCGTCGTATCCGACGGTCCGATTGGCGCCCACCTTGCCCGGGCCATGACGTGGCTCCACGCGGCTCCGATCGATCTCATCTACCGTCCCGTGATCGCGACCGCGCGTGTGACCGCGTGCTATCACGCCGCGACTGCGCCGAATTTGGTCGTCCTGGAAAAGCAGCGCACGACGTCGGCGGATGCCTACAACGCGGGCCTCAACGCGGCGCGCAGTCCCTTCGTGTGCATGCTCGGGGTCGGCAGCCGCCTCGATCGCCGCGCGTTGAGCGAGCTCATGGCGTCGGTGGCGGAGGACCCGGAGCGCATTGTCGCCGTCTCCGGGATCGAGCGGACCATGTGCGCGGCTGGCGCCGCGCGGCGCCCTGTGCCGGTCCTCTGGTCCGTGATCGAAGGCGCCCGCACGGCGTTGACCGCGGCGGGACTCGGACCGATCCTGGGCATATTCTTGCCGCCGCGCGGGTGTCTCCTGGTTCAGAAAAAGGCCGTGCTCCGCGTCGGCGGGTTCGTCGACCGCCACGGTGCCGAATACGCCGATCTCCTGTTCCGGGTCCGGCGGGCGCTCGCCGACCAGCGGCTTCCCCGCCGGATGGTCTTTCTTCCGAAGCCGGTGGCCTTGATTCCGGGTCCCGAGTCGCTCACCGGCCTCGCCCGCAGGTATCACGATCGTTGCGTCGGCGCGCTGGGGTGCGTGGCGGATCAACTGCCGGCGGGGAACGCGCTCCTTGTGGGCTGGAGGATGATCGCGCCCTTGCTTGACGTGGGAGTTGCGGTGGGAGTCACCGCGGCATTCCGATGGGGCCTGGTCGACTTCTCGTCGCTCCTCCTGGTCTGGATGTCTTTCCTCGCGGTCCGGACCGCGTACTCTTCCGCGGCGATTCTTCTGATGGATGCGATGTTCGCGGAGGATCCGTCCCGGCGGGACGTTGGGAGGCTCTTCGCTTCGGCGGTTCTCGAGCCGATGATCTATCGCCCGATGGCCGCGTGGTGGACCCTCCGCGCGGTGTGGCAGCACCGTCGGCTCGGGAAGCACGCTCGGCTGCAACCTGACCCCACGACCACCCCCGACCCGCAACCCGTCTAATCCCGCCCCCGTCGGGCTATGCAATGCAGGCGCGAAGTTGCTTCGCGACGCAGAGTTCGCGTTCCGCGTCGAGGCTGCGAGAAGAACGTGAAGTTTGAGAGTGTCTGACGTTGGGACACGTCTCGATGGCAGGGGCGTGGCGCAAAAGCTACGGGTCGTGTTGCTGCGGAGACGCGACGTCCTGCTTGGCGCGCAGCACGTCGCGGACATGCAGGAGGCGTTGCCGGGCCGCGCCGTGTTCCCACCCGGAGTCCGTGCCGGCAATCGCCAACGTATATTCCCTCAGCGCTTCGTCATACCGGTCGGCCAATTCCAGCAGAAATCCCAAACGAAAGTGGGCGGGTGTGAAGTCGGGTTTGAGAAACACCGTCGTGCGCATTTCGGCCATGGCCGAGTCCAGGCGGTGTTGCATCCCATAGACCACGCCGAGGTTGTAGTGAAAGAACGGATTGGTCGGGTTCAACACGATCGCGGTGCGGAAGGCTCCGACGGCCTGGGTCAGATCGTGGACGAGGGTATGGCGCAAGCCGTTCTCGAATTGCCGTTCGGCTTCGTCCTGGTCCAATGGGGAGTCGAACTGGTTGGGGAGGGGTTGGGAAGCGACGGAGATCGGCGGGGGCAGCTTGAACAGCGAGGCGGGGCCGCCATCCGCCGCGGAGAGGGGAACGTCGAGCAGGACCACGCTTGCCACAACCAAAATGGTTCCGAGAACCCCGGGCCGATCCGTCATGGGTCCCTCCCCAAGGAGGCCTCACTTATAGCAAGGTGCGGAACCCCTGTCAAGCAAAATGCAAAAAGAGACCGGTAACACGCGTGAATTATTCCCGCTCGATTTCTCTCCCAGGAGTGGTGGTATTGCCCAAACGGGATGAAATCCCCCCTTTGCCCCCCTTTGAAAAAGGGGGGATGGGGGGATTTGTTGATGAGACGAGGAGAAAGCGAATGGCCAAGAGCAGTCCGGTCGCCGCGGCCGCGGCGCTCAGCCCGAACAAAATCCGGGGTCCCCAATCGGCGTAGAGCCAGCCGTTGAGGACGAGTCCGAGGGCCGATCCGACGCCGTAGGCAAGGCTGCTGTACACCGTTTGGCCGGTCGCGCGGAGCGAACGGGGCACGGATTGATGGATGATCGTGACGGCGGCGATGTGGAATGCCCCGAAGCTCAGGGCATGCAGGCACTGGGCGGCGGCCAGGCCGCTCACGCCCAGGGGCAGGGTCATCAGCACCCACCGAATGACGGCGGCCGCAAAGGACGCGACGAACAGCGACGGCGCCCCGATCCACGTCAGCACGCGGCCGGACCAGAACATGAAGACCACCTCGGCCGCGACCGCGATCGTCCACAGCGCGCCGATGGCCGAGGTCGAGAACCCCTGGGTCTCGAGCGCGATCGAGAAGAACCCGTAGTACGTCCCGTGTCCGAATTGCATCAACAAGCACGCGCCGTAAAACAGAAGGAACGGCCGCTGACTCAGCAGCGATCCAAGGGGCATCGGTTCCGCTTCCCGCACGGCCGCGGTGGCCGGTATGCCGAACGCGGCGACGGTGGTCACCACGAACGCGGCCAGCACACCGTACAGGATGGCCCGATCCGACACGTAGTCGAGCAACACCCCCATCACGGCCGTCGCGGTAATGAATCCCACCGACCCCCAGAGTCGAATACGCCCGTAGTCGAACCGCCTGAGTCGCTCCACCGTCTCGAGCGTGGTGGCCTCGACCAAGGGGAGGACGGGGGCCCACACGAAGGCGAAGCCGATCATCACCGCCAGGATCGCGACGAAGTGGGTGACCGTCAGGAGCAGCGCGAACGCCGCGGTGGTCGCCGCGCAGGTGCCGATGATCAACCCACGGCGGTGCCCCGTCCGGTCGGCGGTGAGGCCGACAAACGTGGGCACGACGATTTTCAGCAGGGGCGGGACCGCCGCGATCACGCCGATCTGCCAGGGGGTGAGCCCGAGGTGGAGGAGGTAGAGGTTGAAATAGGGGAGGAAGATGCCCAGCGCCGCGAACGAGGCGAAGTAAAACGCGGTCAACGCCAAGGCGACGCGCACGCCGCGTCTAGGAGCCTGTCCATGAATGGCCATCTGCGGCGTTGCCGCTGCGGGAATCCCTCCTCACGTACGACCCAGTACGCTCCGGGGGGTTCCCTTGCGGCGCCTTGCATCTGGCGCATTCCTGAACAGGCTCCAACATCTGAATACCCGGACAGGCTCCTAGTTCGAGAGATTGGCCGGCGGCGCGAAGGGGATCATGAGTCGGGTGACGACTTCCCCGCGGCCGATGTGACGATCCATGACCTCCAGCACATCCGCGTCGGTCTTGACCTGATACCAGACGGCGTCCGGGTACACGACGACCGTCGGACCGTGCTCGCACGCGTCCAGACACCCGGCCTTGTTGGCCCGAACCTGTCCGTCGAGGCCCCGACGTTTCACCTCCGACTTAAACAACTCCTGCAACCGAGCCGAGCCCTTTGCGGTACAACTGCCCCGTGGGTCGTCGGCCGACCGTTCGTTGATGCACATAAAGATGTGGTATCGAAACCGTCCCATGAGCGCGCGTCTCCTCCCCTGCCGGCGTTGGACAAACAGGGGCGATTATAGCACGGACCATAGTGGTGGAATCGGGAGTTGTGGTAGAGTGCCGGCGACATGGAGTTGTTCCCCCCAGAACCGTCCGCGCCCCCGCCGCGCCCGCCGCTTGCGGAGCGGATGCGGCCCCGCGCATTAGAAGAGTTCGAGGGCCAAGAGCACCTGGTGGGCGAGGGGAAGTTTCTCTCCGCGGTGTTCAAGAGCGAGTGCCCCCCGTCGCTGATCTTCTGGGGGCCGCCGGGATCGGGCAAGACCACCCTGGGGCACCTGATCGCGCGGGCATCGCGCTGCCACTTCGTGTTTTTCTCCGCCGTGCTGTCCGGAGTCAAAGAGGTCCGTGAGTTGGTCACGGAGGCGCGCGGACGGAGGAAGCGCGGAGAACGGACGATTCTCTTCGTCGACGAGATCCACCGCTTCAATCGCAGCCAACAGGACGCGTTCCTTCCCCACGTTGAAGACGGCACGATCATTCTCATGGGCGCGACCACCGAGAACCCGAGCTTCGAGGTCACCGGTCCCCTGCTTTCTCGCTGCAAGGTCCTGACCCTCAAGCCCTTGCGCGTGGAGCAGGTGGTTTCGCTGCTCCGCAGGGCGTTGAATGACCGCGAGCGGGGATTGGGCGATCGGCACATCGAGTGCGAATCGACGTTGCTCGAGGAAATCGCCGAGTGGGCGGAGGGCGACGCCCGCCGCGCGCTGAATCTCCTGGAGCAATCGGTCGCGCTGTGCCCGCAGGGAGGCGACGGCTGCGTCCTGACGACCCGCGAGGTGCGAGAGGCCGCGCAGCACCGCGTCGTGCTCTTCGACAAGGGGAGGGAAGAGCACTACAACGTGATCTCGGCGTTCATCAAGAGCCTGCGCGGGAGCGATCCCGACGCGGCCGTCTATTGGCTTGCCCGTTTGCTGGAAGCGGGAGAAGATCCGCTGTTCGTCGCGCGGCGGATGGTGATCTTCGCGTCGGAAGACGTGGGCAACGCCGACCCGCAAGGGTTGCCGGTGGCGGTCGCGGCGCTCCAGGCCTTCCACGCGGTCGGCATGCCGGAGGGCTGGATTCCCCTCAGTCACGCCGCGACCTATCTCGCGTCCGCGCCGAAGAGCAACGCGAGCTACCTCGCGTACCGCAAGGCCGCCGCCGAAATCCAGGAGACCGGCAGTCTCCCGGTCCCGCTGCACCTGCGCAACGCGCCCACCAGGCTCATGAAGGCCGAGGGATACGCGGAAGGGTATCTCTACCCGCACAATTTCCCAGACCATACCGTGGCTCAGCAGTACCTCCCCGATCGGCTCGTGGGCCGGCGCTACTACGATCCCACCGAAGAAGGCGCCGAACGCGAGATCGGCCGGCGCCTGGAGAAGTGGCGGGAAGCGACCGGCAAGGAACACGACGAACGCGGCTAGGAGGGTGTCCGACTTGACTCGTTTTGCGGCGCCTTGCTATCCTGGCCAAATCGTGGGTGCCGTTGAACAGCGCGAGGTGTTGCGTCGGGATGTGTTGGCCCGGCGCGACCGCGTGTCCCCTGAAGACCGCCGACGATGGAGTCGCGCGATTGCGGACCGATTCTGGAGGCTGCCCGAGCTCGCGTCCGCGCGCACGGTGCACTTCTCGCTGTCGGTGGGCAGCGAGGTGGAGACGGGCGAGTTGGTGGCGGAGGCGAAACGGCGACGCCTTCGAGTGGTGGTTCCGGTGACCGTCGTCGAGGGCCGCCGACTCGTGCTCGCCGAGTTCGAAGGCGCCGAGACCCTGGAGCCGGGCCCGTTCGGCATTCTGGAGCCCAGCGTCGCCTCCCGGAAGCTCGTCGCGGTGGACGACGTGGATGCGCTGGTCATTCCGGGGGTGGCGTTCGACGACCAGGGGAATCGATTGGGGTGGGGAGCGGGGTACTACGATCGGCTCCTCGCGGATGCGCGCCGGGGCGTGCCGATCATCGCGCTGGCCTACGAATGTCAAATCGTCCCGGCGATTCCGCCGCGAGATCACGACGTCCGCGTGTCGGTAATCGTGACCGACCAGCGGGTGATCCGGTCGCGCGCGGCCACCCCGTCTGCGCCGGCGGTGTCAGGGTCATCGTAAGAATGTCATAAGCGTGTCAGAGAAGGAGTCGTCGTGTCGGCACAATTGATTGACGGGAAAGTCGTGGCCAAGGCCGTCAAGGAAGATGTTCGCAATCGGGTCGAAGCGTTAAGAGCTCGCGGCATCCGCCCGGGTCTCGCTACCGTGTTGGTGGGCGACGACCCCTCCTCGCACGTGTACGTGAGGAACAAGCAGCGCACGTGCGAAGACCTGGGCATGCACACCGTGGGTCACGAATTGCCCGCGACCACTTCGCAGGAAGACCTCCTCGCGCTGATCCAGCGACTCAACCTCGATCGCGCGATCCACGGGATTCTGGTCCAGCTCCCCCTCCCCAAGCCGCTGCGCAGCGAGCCGATTCTCAATGCGTTGTCGCCGGACAAAGACATCGATGGCCTTCATCCGTTCAATATGGGCAAGCTGATGATGGGGGAGCCCCGGTTCGTGCCGTGCACTCCCGCCGGCGTGATGGCGATGCTGGATTACTACAAGCTGCCGATCGAGGGTAAGACGGCGGTCGTCGTCGGGCGCAGCAACCTGGTGGGGAAGCCGGCGGCGCTGCTCCTGATGCACCGCCACGCGACGGTGACGATCTGTCATTCCAAGACCGTCGACCTGCCGGCCGTGTGCCGGCGCGCGGATATCCTGGTGGCGGCGATGGGGAAGGCGCGCTTCGTCCGGGCCGAGATGGTCAAGGAGGGCGCCGTGGTCATCGACGTGGGAATCAACCGAGATGCGGATGGTAAGCTTGTGGGCGACGTGGATTTTGAGGCGGTCGCGGCCAAGGCCGCGTGGATTACGCCGGTACCGGGCGGTGTGGGGCCGATGACGATCGCCATGCTGATGCGCAACACGATGCTAGCCGCATCGACGACCTAACAGGGGGACATGATGCGCCGATTACGCGAGGTGATTGAGGTAGGGGAGTTCGCGGTCACGGTCGAGTGCGAGCCGCCGAAGGGCACCGACGTCACCGGCGTCCTGGCGCGCACGAAGGCCCTGCTGGGGCGGGTCCACGGCATCAACGTGACGGACAATCAGGCCGCGGTGATGCGGATGTCGTCGCTGGCGATGTGTCGTCTGCTGTACGAGCAAGGGCACGACCCCGTGTTCCAGATGACCACGCGCGATCGGAATCGGCTGGCGCTCCAATCGGATTTGCTGGGCGCGCACGCGCTGGGGATCCGCAACGTGCTGTGCCTGCGCGGCGACGATCCCTCGGTGGGCGATCACAAGGACGCCAAGCCGGTGTTCGACCTCGATGCCGCGCAACTACTCGCGCTGGTCGGATCGCTTAATGGCGGACACGATTTGGGGGGGCATGCGTTGTCGGGATCCACGGATTTTTTCCCGGCGGGAGCGGTGAGTCCGGAGATGCAGCCGCCGGAGCCGCAGTTGGCCGGTCTGGAGAAGAAACTTAAGGCGGGCGCCAAGTTCTTCCAGACCCAGGCGGTCTATAACCCCGATCGGTTTTGCGCGTTCATGGGGAAGGCCCGTCCGCTCGGCGCTCGGGTCCTGGCGGGAATCGTGGTCCTCAAGTCCGCCAAGATGGCCGAGTACATGAACAAGAACATCCCCGGGATTTCAGTGCCCCAGCACTTCATCGACGAGTTGGCGTCGTCCAGCAAGGAGCAGGCGCTGGGCGTGGGCATCGACATCGCCGTGCGATTGATCAAGCAGATCCGCGAGGCATGCCACGGCGTCCACATCATGGCGGTGGGAGCCGACCAGGCCATTCCCGAAATTCTGGATCGCGCCGGGCTGGGATGACGAAGGCCGCCCGCATCACGATTCCCGATCTCCAACGCCGGAAGGTCGAGGGCCAGCGGATCACCATGCTGACTGCATACGACTATCCCTTCGCGCGCATCGTGGACGACGCCGGCATCGATATGATCCTCGTCGGGGATTCGCTCGGGATCGTGGTGCAGGGACACGGCACCACCTTGCCCGTGACGATGGACCAGATGATCTACCACACCGAGATCGTCTCGCGGGCGGCCAAGCACGCCGTGGTGATCGGCGACATGCCGTTCATGTCGTTCCAGGTCTCGGACGACGAAGCCGTCCGCAACGCCGGACGGTTCCTGCAGGAGGGCGGTGCCGCCGCGGTCAAGCTGGAGAGCCCCGCCTCGATGCTCTCGCGGGTAGCCGCGATCGCGGCCGCGGATATCCCGGTGATGGCGCACCTCGGCCTCTCCCCGCAGTCGGTCCACAAGATGGGCGGCTACAAGGTCCAGGGCCGCGACGCCGGCAGCGCGCAGCGCCTGCTGGACAGCGCGAAGCGCGCGGAGGACGCCGGCGCCTTCGCGCTCCTGATCGAGGGCGTGCCCATGACAGTGGCGCGTGACATCACCCGCGCCGTATCGATCCCCACCATCGGCATCGGAGCCGGCGCGGCGTGCGACGGGCAGGTGATCGTGCTGCACGACCTCCTCGGCCTCTTCGACGAATTCACCCCCAAGTTCATCAAACGGTACGTCAACCTGCGCGAAATCATCTCGACCGCCGTCACTCAGTATAAGGACGAGGTGATGGATGGCCAGTTCCCATCGGAACGCGAAAGCTACTAGGCGCCTGTCCATGAACGGCCAGGCTGCGGCGTTGTCGCTTCGGAATCCCTCCTCACGTACGCCCCAGCACGCTCCGGGGGGATTCCTCGCTCCGCCTTGCATCTGACCATTCCTGAACAGGCGCCAACATCCGATTACTCGGACAGGTTCCTAAGTGACGGGGCGTAGAAGAGTATGGCAGGCGATTGCGATATGAGCGAAACACAGAGCCAGCCACAAGAGGGGCAGCCCGAACAGCAACCTCCTTCTGAGATTCCAGGCCCGCCTCGCTCCGAGAGTGTACGACCGAGCCACGAGGCAGTAGACAAATCCTGCTGCGCAGATCCACCCCAACCCCAGATAAACCAATCCAATGAGGCGCTGGGAGATATTGTCAAACGCGCCGAGAGATGGATGATCTTTCTTACTAGTGGGCTGCTTGTTGTCGCTGCGGTCCAATGGTGGACGACTCAGGGACAACTCGATCAGATGATTGAAGATGGGGTGCAAACCAATGCGCTCCTTGCCCAGAACGAACGCCAGATTAGAGCCCTTCAGGAGACTGCCGACGCTGCCAATAGGGCCGTCGCGCTTGCCCAAGAAGCCGATCGCCCGTGGATCGGCCTCCAGGGAGAACCGCGCCTCGAATTTATTGATGAGCGTGGATATAAGATGAGGGTAACGACCAGCTTCGTCAATTCTGGAAAAAGCCCCGCCAAAATCATAGAAATGGGTAGCGGAGTGAATATTGGGCCATCTCTTACTCCGTTCTATGGTAAAGACGGAAAGTTGCTGCGAAGGGAAACTGGACAGCTCGTACTGGCTCCAGGAATGGCTACAACCTCCACAAACCTTCGCGACGAGACCAAAGAATATCTCGAACGGGTGATTGCTGAGGGAAAATCCAAAGTATTTCTGTACGGCAGAGTAATCTACGAAGATATTCGGACGAAGAAACGCTATGAAACGACCGTTTGCTCCTTCAGTTCCTCTATTAATGTGGGCACATACGTCGCCTGTAATGAATATAACGAGGCAAATTGACAACCAAACCGCGCGACTGAAACACTTCACCGCTGAAACTGCGTCACTACCAAATTGCGGCGTCGCCATAATCTCCGATACAATGAGCGCATGCGAGCTTCTTTCGTCGCGAGCCGCCGCGGATCCTGGGTGCAGGCCGTTGCGTGCGGCGCGAGCCTGCTCCTGGTCGCCTGCGGGGATGACCTCCGCCAGCCGATCTTTGAGACCACGTTGACCGTTGAGAACGCGTCGAACCAACCGACCACGACGTTCATCACGGCCGAACCCGTTCGTCTGGTCCTTCACGTACGAAATCTCACCGACGCCGCCCAAACGCTCACCACTCCGAGTGGACAGATCGTCGATTTCTGGGTCAGACGGCTGACGAACCGGGCGGTGATGTGGCGGTTTTCGGATGGCATGACCTTCCCCCAGGTCGTGACGACGCTCGCGTTTGCACCGCGTGAGATCCAAGTCTTCCCCGTCGTCTGGGATCAACGCGCGACGGATGGGGGCGTCGTGGGGATTGGCGACTATCAAGCGGAAGGGTTCATGGCCACGGCCGAAAATCTCGCGTTTCCGGACCTTCGCCCGATCCGCAGCGAGACCAGCACGTCACCAATCCCGTTCAGCATTCTGTCCCCCTCGTAGCATGGGATGTGGTGACTCCTGGGGACGTTGCGGCTTTTGTGTCTTTGACTGCTGAAGGGAACGTTCGCGTACTCAAACACGGACATCGGGCATCGTCGCCATGGCGAATACAAAGCCGCTAACGCCGCAACGTCCCCGTCAGTCGCGTCAGTCGTCATAAACTGGACATGCTGATGATGCCACCCCCTGACCCCGCACGATCGCCGCGCCTGCCCTGCCGCATCGTGTGCCTGACCGCCGAGAGCGTGGATATTCTGTATGCGTTGAAGGCGGGCGATCTGGTCGTGGGCGTCAGTGGGTACACCGTCACGCCTGAGGAGGCGCGGCGCAAGCCCAAGGTCGGCGCCTACACGTCCGTCGATTTCGAAAAAATCTTCGCGCTGAACCCCGACCTGGTGATCGCCTACTCGGATCTGCAGGCCGACATCACGGCCACCCTGGCCCGGCGCGGCGCCACCGTCCTGCACCTGAACCAGCGCAGCCTGCGGGACATCATCGCCGCGATCGCGATGATCGGGGCGATCGTGGGGCGCGGGGCCGCGGCGGACGCGCTCATCGCGCGGCTGGATGGGGAGTGGGCGGGGATCGCGGCGGCCGCGGCGCGGCTGCCCCGGTGCCCGCGCGTGTTTTTCGAGGAATGGGACGATCCGCTGATCTCGGGCATTCGCTGGGTGAGCGAAGCCATGGCGCTCGCGGGCGGTGACGATGTCTTCGGCGAACTCAGCGACCACAAAGTCGCCTCGGGGCGGATCGTCTCGGCGGACGAGGTGGCGCGGCGGGATCCCGAGATCGTCTTCGCGTCGTGGTGCGGAAAGAAAGTCCGACCGGAACGGATCGCCGCGCGCGCGGGCTGGGACCGGATGACGGCGGTGCGGGAGGGGCGGATCCACGAGATCAAATCGGCCCACATCCTCCAGCCGGGCCCGGTGATCCTGCGCGGGATGCGACAGATGGCCGACGCCATCGCCGCCTGGGGGGCCGCTCAGGAACGTTCGATCGGTTCGGCCCCAAATTCATCAGGCGGTCTGCCAGCCTCAGGAGATCGCGCTGGCTGCCGTCACGCAATAGAGGGATGAAGTGATGGGCGGTCAGTTCCCGTTCGGGCGGGCGAGTGATGAGGGGCGTTCCCGTTGACATTCCTCAGAAATACCCGTTATAGTAGGCCCGCTCGGCGCCCGGTTGGGTGAGGGATGCGTCGAAAGCCCTAGCGACGCGGTAGGTCTTCTGCATAATTGACGCGCGCTGTGGAATTCGATATGGTAGCGCCTACGGTATTGTCTGGTGTCGCCTCGTTGATCTTGAGGCGCTTTCACATATGAAAGGGAGCTGTTGAGTATGGCGACTGCGACCGGTACTCCGCGATATCAGGTTCTTCCCGGCCCGGAGGGATTGCTGCCGCCCTCGGCGTGTGCGATGGGGGTGGTGCTGCCTCAAGACGGAGAGGGCTTGGTGGAGGGCGTGCTCGTCTCCGAGGACAAGGCCTTCAAGGCCGCCGCGCGAGCGATGCTGACCCGTCGCAACCCCACGCTCTTCCCCGGCCCGCTGGTCGTGTGGGCTTGGAATAAGCACACCCAAGAGAAGGCGAGTGTGGTCTTAGAGATCGCCGCCGAGATTCCCGGCGTCAAGATCATCCCGATGCCGGATTACCGTCCGATTTATCCCAAGATCGATCCCGAAGCCGTGATCAACCCGTGCCACCCCAACCTCACCATCTGGCACAACAAGATTGAAGCGTGCATCTTCGTGGGTGTCCACTGCCACTTCGCGAACGTGACGTTGAAGATGGTGCGCGCGGGGACGAACTGCTACACCATCGCGTTGTGCGCCGAGGCGGGACACGAAGATGCGATGGCCTCGGTCCCGCGCTGCGGCACCGAGAAGCTGCACAAGATGGTGGAGGCGCTCCGACAGGTCAAAAAGGAGGGCCTCACCCCGTGGGCGCTGACTCCCGACGGAAAGCGCGAGTTGGCGGCCGAACGAGCACAGAAGAAAAAACAGCGTGAAGCGATTGCGGCGGCGGCCCCCCAGTTCGCCCACGAGTTGGTGGCAGGTCTGGACGAAAACGAGGAGTAGCGTATGGCTGAAGGGCTGGATACAGAGGTCAAGACGAATCCCCAAGGCGATGTGATTACCGCGACCGAGGCGCCGAAGGCCAAGGAAAAAGAAAACAAGGCCGCGAAGCAGCGCGTCGTGACGCCCGAATACCTGTTCTTCGAAGCGCCGCGCACGAAGACGTTCATCACCGGCAGCGAAGCCGCCAAGGAAGCCATTCGGCGAGCGAACGTGGACATTGCGATCTCGTATCCGATCACGCCTCAGAGCGAGACGATGCAGCAGGTGGGGTATCTCTACGCCGAGGGCTATTTAAAGGACTATTACCGCGGTGAAGAAGAGTATGGCGTGATGTCCGCCATTGCCGGAGCATCCAGGGCCGGGGTTCGCGCGTTGACCGCCACGGCGGGTCCCGGGCTCATGCGCGGGATGGAGGTGATCACGTCGTGGCCGGGCGGCAGAATGCCCCTGCTTCTCTTGGTGATGTGCCGCGTGATCAACGCTCCGCTTGCCATCCAGCCGGACAACGTCGAACTGTCGTATCTACTCAACTCCGGAGTGATCGTGTTTCACGCGGAGAATCAGCAGGACTTCTTCGATTTCCCGCTCAAGGCGTACATGATCTCCGAAAAATGCGAAGTGACCCTGCCTGTGGCGGTTGCGGTTGATGGCTTCTTCGTGACGCACGCCCGCGGCTGGGTCGAACTGCCGCCCGAGGACATCAAGCTGCCGCCGCGCGAGTGCTACCACGAAGCGGTGCCGATGATGGACAATGAGAACCCGCCGGCTCGCCTGTCCCGCGACGCGCCGATCCAGAAGAGCAATTTCATCAGCTACCAGATGCACGCGTCGTGGCAGCAGGAGATCTGGGCGGCGCAGGATCGCGCGCGCCCCTGGATCAAGAAATACATGGGGGGTTTGGTCGAGGTGGTGAATCCGGGGGCCGAGACGATGATCGTGGCGTCCGGCAGTGCCGTGTCCCAGTCCCGCGAAGCGGTCCGGCAGGCCGGGGAGAAGGGAGACACGATCGGCCTCGTCAAGATTCGATCGCTCCGGCCGTTTCCCACGCAGGAGTTGATCGAGGCGTGTCGCCATGCGAAGCGGATCATCGTGCCCGAGTTCAACTGTATCGGATGGATGGCGAAGGAAGTGCGGTCGGCCCTCTACGGTCAGACCAAAGCCGAGATCGTTCCGGGTCCGCGGGTGTTCGGCGGGATGTCGATGCCGACGGAACTGATACTGGAGTACTTGTACAAGACGCCCAACGAAGGCCGGATGACGACGAAGCCCCTCACCGTCTAATCCGATCCAAAAGGAGAGAGTCTATGTCACTCGAGACATTACGGATTTCACCCGGCTTTGAGTCGTACATGCCGAAGGAATACGTCGACCTGGTCGAGCGGGGTCCATACGGTCGCGACGTCAAGGTCAGCGAGATGGGAACCTTTAAAGAGGTGATCGAGGAGCATCCGATGTGCGCCGGGTGCGCGATGACTCTCTTCATTCGCGTGGCCTTGATCGGGCTTCCGTGCCCGGAGCACACGGTGATTTTGGGGACCGCGGGTTGCGGGCGGTTGGTCCTCTCCCAGGCGTCGATTCCCTTCATTTACGGAAACTATGGGGACACCAATGGGGTGGCCTCAGGACTCAAGCGGGGCCTGGAGCTCCGGTTCCCGAACCAGACCAAGGATGTCGTGGTGATGGCGGGGGACGGCGGCCTCTCGGACATCGGGTTTAGCTGCGTGATGCACTCGTGGTTTCGGAAAGAGAAATTCACTACGGTGATGTTGGACAATGAGGTGTATGGGAATACCGGTGGACAGGAGAGCGGCATGACCAACAAGGGCATGGTGCTCAAGATGGCGCCCTTCGGCAAGAAATTCGAAAAGATGGACATGATCGGCCTGGCGAAGACCGCCGGCGTGGCGTACATCGCGCGCTTGGCGCCGACGAATCCGACCCGGATTGCGAACGTCATTCGGAAGGCGGTGCTGATCGCTCGCGAGGTGGGGCCGACCTATGTTCAGGCGTATACGTCCTGCAACATCGAGTACGCGATCCCGACACCCAAGGTGATGGATGATGCCCGCGCGGTGGAGAAGGACCGCTACGGGTTCATGGAGATCATCTCCGACGAAGCCAAGGCCTACCTGGAACGGATAGAGCAGGAGAAGAAGACCAAGGCGAAAGCCGTCGCGGGATCTACGGTTGAGGCGTGATCGGACGGCGGCACAACGGACGGGAGGAACAGGCGTCATGAAGCGGTATAACATCCGGATGGCTGGAATCGGTGGCCAAGGCGTGGTGACGGCGTCCCACGTGATGAGTAACGGGGTGATCATTGCGGGCGGCGAAAGCACGTTGGTTCCCTTCTTCGGCTCCGAGAAACGCATGGCGCCGGTTGAGAGCTATGTGCGCGTCGCCGAGGGGCGGATCTTCGAAATCGGAGAGATCATTTACCCCAATGTGATTATGATCTTCCACACCCAGGTGATCACGCACGGGAAATCGTACACGATGCCGTTTTATTCGGGGCTGAAAGATGAAGGCGTCGTGCTCATCAACTCCGAAAAACCACTGGAACTCGAGCCCGACCAAGCCAGAGAGCTCCGGGAAAAGAAAGCCAAGGTTTTTTATATCCCGGCGAGCAAGCTGGCCGCCGAAGTCGCCGGAACCGAGCTCGCCACGAACATGGGGATGGTTGGAGCGGTCGCCGGGGTCATCGGTCTGCCGGATCTGGTCTCTCTTGAGCAATCGGTCAAAGAGCGCTTCCTCGGGAAGGGATTCGTGGTGTCGGGCGGCACGGCCTCGCTGGATAACGTGATCGAGAAGAAATTCGGGAAAAAGGTCGAGCTGATTCAGAAGAACATGGACGTGATCACGGCTGCGTACAAGTACGCGGTGGAACACAAGTGGAACGATCTCTCGGTGGCCGAGACGGCTGCGCTGGCGGCGGCCGGTCGTTAGCGCGGGATAACTTTCAGACAGGGGTGATCCATGTACGCAGTGGCTGAAATCGACGTTGAAATTTGTTCGGCGACCAGTTGTCGGTTGTGTACGCAGTTCTGTCCTGAATCGAACACCATCAACTACGATGTCAAGAGGAACACGGCGTACGTGGCGGTGGATCGCTGCAAGGGATGTGAGATCTGCGTGGGTATTTGTGATACGCTCGCCAAGCACCATGCGATTAAGATGGTTCCCATCACCGAGGTGGTGGCGGGGTTCGAAATGTCGAAATTAGGGTTTCACAAATTTTAAGCGCAGCGTGTTTGAAAGGGCCGATCCCAGATGGGGATCGGCCCTTTCGCATTCTGGAAGTGTTTGGAGTCAATCAAGATGGTTCTGACCTGCCCACGGTGTGGCTGCGAGAACGAGACCCGCTCAAGCTTTTGTGAACGCTGCCTGCACGAATTTCCCTCCGATGTCTGGGATGACAGGCGGCTGATCTGCCCGGAGTGCCGATACGACAATCCCTACGCGAACGATCACTGCGAGCGATGCCACGAGCCGCTCAAGCCGGGGCAGGCCGAGTAGGGCAGTCGGTGGTTAGGTGTTGGAGGCGCCGAGCTGCTTGAGCAACTCGACGTAGGAGGTTTCTTCGAAGCTGTTGCCCCGCCTGAAACTGGTGAAGTACAGCTCGGCGTAGATCGACGCGATGGCGTGGACGGCTTCGTGCCGCTCTACCCCGTCCTCCGTCAAGGCCCGCAGGACCTGGACGACCTCAGGGGGAGATTGTTCTTGGAGCTGCTTTTCGATCAGGACGTGAAGCGCGGTGTGGATGAACGGATTGACCACCGTGCCGTTGACCTCCTGGGGGGTGGCCGACAACTCGCCGAGCTCCCAGAGGGGATCCAATTCCGGGTGCAGGTTCATCGCCTGCGCGATGAGCGCTTCTTCGCCCTCGAACTCGGTCGTTTCAAGGCGTCTTTTGGCAATGGTGGTAAATCGCCATTGATTGTCCTTATCAAAGAGCATGGATGCAGGCCTCGGCTGTTAGGGGGTGTCGGTGGTGTGGGTCCGGCGTG
>Ga0180094_1000114_pt1 | contig 19233 bp, 20 predicted proteins | sample EasRivT47_16_1Da_FD_121786 | JGI IMG/M metagenome (GOLD analysis project Ga0180094, IMG submission 121786) | Soil microbial communities from meander-bound floodplain in the East River, Colorado, USA - East River metaG ERMLIBT47_16_1Da | ecosystem: Environmental > Terrestrial > Soil > Floodplain ... | reverse complement strand
TAGTTTATTTGGAGAAGGGCAAATGTGTGGAGTGTCACGGGCCTGATGCGCGTGGGGACGGCAACGCCACTCAGAAGGATGAGTGGGGGTTCCCAATCCGCCCCGCAGATCTCCACAAATGCTGGAACTTTAGGGGGAACCGCCGAGACCCCTATAATCCAAAAAATATCTTCCGTGAGGTTTCGACCGGGCTGAACGGAACGCCGATGCCGTCGTTCGCCGATATCTTGTCGGTCGAGGAGCGGTGGGACGTCGCCAACTTTGTGATCTCGCTCTGTCCGAAGAGAGCCATCGATCCTCTGACGACCAAGCCCAACAATGACTTCGTGATCAAGTCGAGGGTCGTCGTCGGGGATCTCCCGACGGATCCCGACGATCCGAAGTGGCAGGAGGCGTCGGCGAGCTACGTCGGCCTTGGCTCACAGATCATGCACAAACCGAGGAACTTCGTTCGCTTGGTTGACGACGTGTGGGTCCGTTCCCTTTATAACGATCAGCAGATTGCATACCTGTTGGAGTGGGATGACCGGACCAAGAGCCTGGGAACGCCGGAGGCGGTGGCCCAGGTGGCGAACTTTAAGGAGACTGCCCCGGAAGGGGAGCCGATTGCGATGCGGGAGTACCCGGTGTTCAACGACGCAGTCGCGATCCAGTTTCCCAGCCATTGGGAGTCGCTGAATTTCCCTGAGAAGCCGCGCTTTGTCTTCGGGGATGCGAAGAACACCGTCGATCTCTGGAAGTGGGAAGCCGATGGGACAACCAAGCTGTATACCGGACAGGGTTTTGATAAGTTGGAGGCCAGGTCCGGAGATTCTGTGAAGACGCCGGTCGTGAGCTTCAAAGAGGGTGTGTGGCGGGTGATGTTTACCCGCGCGCTCGCGACTGATGACAAGGAACACGACGTCCAATTCACCACCGGTCAGTACATTCCGACGTCCTTCTTCGTGTGGGATGGAAGCAACGGGGATCACGGGCTGAAGAACTCGATTTCAACCTGGTATTACACGATCCTCCTGCCGCCCGTGCCCAAGAAAGCCTATATCTACCCGGTGTTTGCCGCGATTTTTGTCATTGGTTTGCAGTTCTGGGTGGTGTCGAAATTCAAGAAGGGTTCAAAGAAGTAAGCCCGAGGCTCGTTGGGTCACGGTCAGGGGAGGCTCCGCGTGTACGCGGGGCCTCCTTCTTTTTGGGGCCGGCGAGGCGCGTCACGCGTTGGCGGCTGGGAATGGAAGGCCCGCTGGCCGTCGAGATCACGACCCCAGTGAAAGAGGGGAGACCGAGAGAAGAGCCCGGTGGGACAAAAATCTGAAATTCTCTTCTTACTGCTCGGGCAGCTTTCTGTGGGGGGGATCGTCCTGCTCGCGGTGATTTCGGGTCGCCAACTGGGCCTGAGCTTTTTCCGCTTGAACGGTCTGATCTTCTTTCTGCTCATGGGAGTGGCGATCCCGGGCATTCCCGTGCACGAGTCGGTGACGGCCGCTGGATCCCCGAGCGAAGTGGCGAGGATTTTTCTCGGCACCTGGCCAGGGCTGACGATGACCTTGACCCTCGCGTACTCGGTCAGTCTCTTTGCCTACGTCGTGACCTTCTGGGTCAAGCCAGAGACCCATGCCACTCGGTGGCTGTTCGCGGCCGCGGTGTTCGGAATTGGTTTGGTCGTGGCCAGCGCCGAGTCGTATGCCCAACGGATGCCGGTTGGCCTCATTGCATCCCTGATCCCGATGAACTTCCTCCTCTCGACGTTGGTTCTGGGGTCGGCGATGCTGGGGATGTTGCTCGGGCATCGATACCTGACCAACCCCCACCTCCCGCTCTCCCATCTCAATTTTCTGGCGTGGATCTTTTTCATCGCGGTGAGTCTGCAGGGGACGATGACGGTGGCGAGCTTTCTCCTCGGAGGTGACTGGGCGGTGATCGGGGCGGCGCTTCGCCTGGAGAGTTTTCTGGGCTTGTTCTTCTGGATTCGCGTGGTGATCGGCATCGCGGCGCCGCTGGTGCTGGCCGCGATGATTCTCAACACCATCCGCTATCGGGCCAATATGTCGGCGACCGGCCTCCTGTATATCGCCGTACTCATGGTCATGGCCGGGGAGGCCTTTTCCCGGTACCTCTTGCTCTCGGACGGGGTTCTGCTGTAGGTCGGCCCGCGCGCCGACCGTGAACGCCGAGTCTGTTCGGGGACACGTCGCGTGCCCACATCGTCTTTCCATGTGACGGTCGAGTCGATCGAGACGCTCACGCCGACCGTCAAGGTCTTCCGCCTCCGCTTCGATCAGGCCGCCGCGTTCGACTTTGTCGCCGGGCAGTACGTGATGGTCGATATTCCGAAGGGCGATGCGGTCGTGCGGAAGGCGTACTCGATCGCGTCCTCGCCGTCGCAACGAGGCGCGATCGATCTGTGCGTCAAACTCGTCGAAGGGGGACATGCCTCGACGTATTTCCATCGCGCGGTCCAGGAGGGAACGGGGCTGACGGTCTACGAAGCGCGGGGCACGTTCGTCGATCGTGGGAGCCCCCGTGAGCGAGTCTACGTTGCGGCGGGCACGGGTATCGCGCCGATCCGCAGCATGATCCGCCGGCTGTACGAGCGCGAGGGATTCGACGAGCCGATCTGGCTGTTCTTCGGGGTTCGGTACGAGGACGAGATCTTGTACGAGGCGGAATGGCGGCGTTTGGTCGCCGAACACGCCTCGTTTCGTTTTGTCCCGACGGTCAGTCGGCCGAAGACGTGGACGGGGGACACCGGATGGGTGCAGGGGGCGCTCGGTCGTGGCCTGACGAACCCCGAATGGAAAGAAGTCTACGTCTGCGGCGTCGTGCCGATGGTCAAAGCGGTCAAGCCGCTCCTCATTGAATGGGGTGTCCCGCGCGCGCAGATCCACACCGAAAAGTTCACGTAACCGCCTCGACGACGGGGATGGTGCGGTTTGACTCGTCCGATCGACTTATGCTACAAATCGGCGGGCTGCCTCCCGTTCGGAGCATTGGGGCCGGAGTTTCGTCATGTCGGGTCACTCGAAGTGGGCCACCACCAAGCATAAGAAGGCCGCCGCCGACTCCAAACGGGGCAAGGCCTTCACCAAGTTGATCAAGGAAATTACCGTCGCGGCGCGCATGGGCGGCGGCGATCAGGACGGCAACCCTCGCCTCCGCCTGGCGGTCCAAAAGTCCAAAGAACAGAATATGCCCGCCGACAATATCAAGCGGGCGATCATGAAGGGGACCGGCGAGTTGCCCGGTGTCTCGTACGAGGAAATCCTCTACGAGGCCTACGGTCCTGGCGGCACGGCAATGCTCGTGGAAATCATGACCGACAACAAGAATCGGACGGTCGCCGAGATCCGGCACATTTTCTCCAAGCACGGTGGGCATATGGGCGAGGCCGGCTGCGTCGGGTGGATGTTCCACAAGTCCGGCGACATCCTCGTCGAAAAGAGTAAGGCAGACGAAGAAACGCTGATGGCGCTCGCGCTCGACGCGGGCGCCGATGACATGAAGAGCGATGATCCCGAACAGTATGAAATTCTCACGGCGCCGGGCGAGTTGGAGCGGGTGAAGAAGGCCCTGGAGGCGAAGGCGATCCCGCTCGCGCTAGCCGAAGTGACCCAGATTCCACAAACCTACGTGAAGCTCGAGGGCAAGGAGGCCGAGCAGATGCTCAAATTGATGGAAGCCCTCGATGATCACGACGACGTCCAGAAAGTCCACGCGAATTTCGATATCGCTCAAGAAGTGATGGAAAAGGTGCTGGGCTAACCGCACCGTTCCACCGTTGTTCGCGTGGGGCTCGGGGATGGAGCCCTACGTGCGCTGAGCAAGCTCGGTGGGAAGCACAAAGGTCAAAAGCATCTCGCAGCCTCGGGACGGGACCCCGTCCCTGCGTTGCGCTTAGCAAGCTCGGGTTGGAAGGAGCCGACCATGCGCGTCTTGGGGATCGATCCCGGTCTGGTGGCAACGGGGTACGGCGTCGTGGAGGCCGAGCGAGGCGACCTTCGTCACATCGCATCCGGCACGATCGCCATCCCCGCCACGCGCCCTCTGTCGGCGCGTTTGAGGATGTTGTATGATGCCCTCGGTGAGATCTGCCGCCGATATGGTCCCGCCGAGGTCGCGGTGGAAAACACCTTCCTCGCCAAGAACGTGGCGGTGGCCCTCAAGCTGGGCCAAGCGAAAGGCATCGCGCTGTTGGTGGCCGAGTTGGCCCAACTCCCCATTGCGGAGTATGCCCCCACCGAGATCAAAATCGCCGTCACCGGGTATGGTGGAGCGGCGAAAGAGCAGGTCCAGCAGATGGTCGGTCGCCTCCTGCGTCTTTCCGTGGACACCACGACGCACCACGCGACCGACGCCCTCGCCGCCGCCATCTGCCACCTCCACTCGGGGATGATGCGCCGCGTCTCGGCGAGGCCGCGCGACGTCGTGACGCGGACCGCATGATCGCCGCCCTGAGCGGGACGCTCATCAGCAAAACCCCGCAGTCGCTGGTGGTCGATGTTCAGGGTGTGGGGTACGAGGTGTTCACGTCGCTGCAGACCTACTACCACCTTCCCGAGCTCAAAGAGACCGTCCACTTTCACGTCCACACCCACGTCCGCGAGGATGCCCTCCACCTCTACGGGTTTCTCGCCAGAGAGGAAAAGACGGCCTTCTTGCTCCTGCTGTCGGTGTCCGGGGTCGGGCCGAGGTTGGCGCTCACGTTGCTGTCGGGACTCACCGTCAGAGAGTTGGGGACGGCGATCTGTTCCGGCGACGCGAAACGGCTCTGCGCCGTGCCAGGGGTGGGGACCAAGACCGCGGCGCGCTTGATTCTGGAGCTCCAGGAGAAAGCGGGGCCGCTGGCGTCGGCGGATCTGCCCGCTGAAGGGCGGCGCGAGGCGGGGGCCGAGGTGACGGATGACGCCCTGTCGGCGCTGGTCAACTTGGGGTATCATCCCGCGGCGGCGAAGGACACCATACGTCGCATCGCGCAGTCGACGCCGCCGGGGCGGACGTTGACCGTCGAAGAACTCTTGCGCGAGTCGCTCCGGAGCTTGTCCCGCTCATGACGATCCCTCCCGAAGGGCCGGCCGACTCGGCGTCGATCATCGGGCGATCGGCCGTGTCGAGCCAGGCGGGGGAGGAGGACCGCGGCTATGAAACGAGCCTGCGTCCGCTCTCGCTGGACGAGTACGTCGGGCAGGAAGCGATCAAGGCCAATCTGCGCGTGTACATCGAGGCGGCGCGGCGGCGCGGCGAAGTCCTGGACCACGTCATCTTCTACGGCCCGCCCGGCCTGGGGAAGACCACGCTCGCCCACATCATCGCGAAAGAGCTCGGGGTCCAGATCAAGGCGACGTCCGGCCCCGCGCTGGAGCACGCCGGGGACCTGGCCGCGATCCTGAGCAACCTGGGGCCCCGCGACGTCTTCTTCATCGACGAGATTCACCGCCTGCACCCCGCGATCGAGGAAGTCCTGTATCCCGCCATGGAGGACTTCCAGCTCGACATCATCATCGGCCAGGGCCCGTCCGCCCGCACGATCAAACTCGACCTCCCGCCGTTCACGCTGGTGGGCGCGACCACACGCGCCGGCCTCTTGACGTCGCCGCTGCGGGAGCGCTTCGGGGTCATCAGCCGGCTCGAATACTACAAGCCCGAGGAACTGGAGCGGATCATCCTGCGCTCCTCGCGTCTGCTCAAAGTGCCGATCGAGCCGGCGGGGGCCGCCGAAATCGCGCGACGAGCCCGCGGCACGCCGCGCATCGCCAACCGCCTTCTGCGCCGCGTGCGCGATTTCGCCGAGGTCAAGGGCGAGGGCGTGATCACGCCGGAGGCCGCGCACGCCGCGCTGGGCATGATGGAGATCGACGCCCAGGGTTTCGACGTGATGGACCGCCGGCTCCTGTCCGCGATCATCGACAAATTCGGCGGCGGCCCGGTGGGCGTCGACACGCTCGCCTCCGCGATCGGCGAAGAACGAGAAACGATCGAGGACGTGTACGAGCCATTCCTCCTCCAGGGCGGCTACCTCGACCGCACCCCCCGCGGCCGCCTCGCCACGCCGCTGGCGTACCAGCACCTCAATCGTCCGCTGCCGTCCCAGTCGGATCAAAAACCGCTCTGGTAAACGACCGAGAGGCGCCGCACGGACTCTCGCTAAGGGCTCAGGGGCAGACCCACTGGTGGTCCGATCGGTTGGGGAGCCTCGGGTTTTGATCGCGCTCGAAAGCAGGCGTAGATTTGTGATACGCTGTCGCTGTGATCTATGAGTGGGATCCGGCGAAGGCGGCGACAAATCTTCGCAAACACAAGGTAGCGTTCGCAGAAGCGGCGTCCGTTTTTCTCGATCCCCTTGCACTCACCTTCCCGGATCCGAACCATTCCGGTGAGGAAGATCGCGAGATCACGATTGGTTTCTCTTCGAAGCAGCGGGTGCTCTTTGTTGCGCACTGCGACCGCGGTGACCGCATCCGTATAATTAGCACCAGGAAGGCGACTAGGAAGGAGCGATTGCAGTATGAAAAGAGCATCGGCGAAGAAAATCGATGACGAGCTTCGGCCGGAGTACGACCTCTCCCAACTGAAGGGAGGAGTGCGCGGCAAGTATTACAAGCGGGCGCTGGCAGGGACGAATCTCGTCTTGATCGAGCCTGATCTGGCGAAGACGTTTCCCGACGCGGACTCAGTGAATCGGGCGTTGCGCCTCTTGCTTGACGCCCCCAGTTCCGCCGCCAGGTCATCACGCCAGCGCCGATCGGCGCCTACCAAGCGGCTTAAACGGACCGCTTGAAACCGTCCAAAAGCCGCTGTGGTAAACGACCGAGAGGCGCTACACGGACCTTTCGCGAAGGAATCAGGATCCGACCCGATGGTAGTTGTGTCGGGCGGATCGCCTCGGTTTCTGTAAAGTTCCAGAAGTTGTCGTAATACAAGACGTCGCGATTCTGGATTAAGACAGAAGTGATTCCTTATACGGAAGATTCCGATAATACGTAGGCTGACGTCGCAATTGAAGACGGCAGAGGTGCCGTCTGATACTATGTTAGCCGACACTATGATCTCACTTCAATGGATCACTTCTATGCGCAACATACTCCTTGTAGTTCTCCTTGGCGTTGGCATGGACGGCTGTGCAACTGCATCGCTCGAAGGGCGCGTGACCAGATTCCATGCGCTCGATCTTGCGGCAAAGTCCTTCGCCTTGGTTCCAGCGTCCAATCAACAGGACTCGCTGGAGTTTCGTAGTTATGCAGCGGTGGTGGTCGACAAGTTAAGTGCCCACGGGTGGCATGAGGCGCCACTTGAGTCTGCAGATGTCGCAGTATTTCTGCAATATGAGATTAGCCAAGGGCGTCGCGTATCATTTAGCTATCCAATCTTTGGACAAGTGCCAACCGGAACGTCCACAACCACCGGCTCAGTCACGTCATATGGCAACACCTCACGCTTGAACGCGACAACTACACAGCAAACGACATTCGGCGTCGTTGGCTCCGGCACAGGCAGGCAAACGGAGTTTGATCGCGCAGTGCGAATTATGATGTATTCGCTTCCGACCTACCGCGAAACAAACAAGATGCAAAGCCTGTACGAAGGAGAGATACGATCTACAGGATCTACCGGTGATCTCCCTACAGTTATGCCAGCGCTCTTACGAGGATTGCTTCAGGAGTTTCCAGGCAAGTCCGGAACGGCGCAGAGGGTTTCGATCCCTTTGCAATAATGTGTCGGCTAACAACGTGCTCCACACGGACACGCCTTGTCCGTCATGCCTTTTGCCTGCGTAAAAGCCGCGCCGGCCTGCGGTGCGCCGGTGAGCGCGAGCGTTAAGCCGCAAGAAAGAAGCTATGAACTTCGACATGCCCCCAGCCTTTCCTCGGACTGAGTTTCAGGAATTCGGAAAACTCGCGAGCACGTTCTTCCCTCCCGCTCTAAGCGATGGAGACCTTGACGATCCGCTTCAAAGGCGATTGCACTTTCAAGGGGCTTGGCTGGCCGTTTGCTATCGATACCGCGCCTGCGCTGAGCAAAGCGCAACGTTCACCACTTTATTCAATAAGGCCATGGCAAGCGACCTTTGGCGTGAATGGTCGGAGGGCGAAGACCACAATTATGAGCTGGAACAATGTCTGTATGGTTTCTTTATGAATGCTTTGTCTGTCCTGGAGAGCCTTGGATTCTGCCTGTACTTCGTCGGTGCCATGATAGATTCGAAGAATTTCCACAACGTAAATAGACCAAGATGTATCACACTAAAGACCACGCATGCTGCATTTGGGTCCGCTTTTCCGAACGCTTCTGCAACTGTATGGTTGACGGAAATGTTTGAAGACCCTGCCTTCATCAGAATAGACACCATTAGAAACCTGCTGGCTCACCGGCTCACTGGCAGGCGAAATATTCGCAGTTCTGCCGATAGCCACCCCGATGGGACATACACTCAGAGCAGAGAAGAGCTTTGGTACATTCCAGGCTTGAGTGAAGAGATAGTATTCGATGAAAAGCTTGTGCAACGTCATTTCGACGATGTCACCCGGCTTCTAACCGCATTCATTTCGGCATCTCTCAAATTCGTGAAGTCAGGGCAGAGGGCACCCGGTGTTTGAACGCAGCGAGAAGGGGGCTTAACAACGCGCTGCACAACGGACTGGCTCCAGCGCTTGAGCGCTTCCGCCAGCCGGTGAGCGCTCCGTTAGGCCGCGTGAGAAGAGGAAGATGACCGCGTTGAATTTCCTTGTTGAGCCTCAACGCGTCTGCATTGCGATGGACACTCTGGTAGTCGATCCGGAGGAGAAGGCGCCCTTCCTCTTCTGCACCAAGATGTTTCTTCTGCCCCACTTTGAGGGCGTGATGTGTGGCACGGGTGCGTTCCCCGTAGTTATGGACTGGTTCGCCAGAATCCAGTCTCAAGTTCTCGTTCGCGACATACCGCATCTCGACGAATTCGCGCCGAACCTGCTCCGTTCCATTTCCCAGAAGCAGCTCCTTTCGGCCGACGTTACCGCGACCATCTACCACTTCGGCTACTCGCGTTCCGAAAAGCAGTATCGCGCCTTCGCGTATCGGTCAACGAGTAATTTCGAGTCGGAAGCGCTCCCCCACGGCCTTGGCATCAAGCCGCAGATCCACCCCGAGCCATTCACTCAGCTACCGGAGGGCTTCATCCATCTGGTTCATCGCCAGCGCGAGCAGGACCGCAACGCTCCACTTGCTGAGCAGGTGGGAATTGGAGGCGAGATTCACTTCCTAGTCATGACGCCCGGTCTCTACCAGCTGAGCATCTGCCACCGATACGAAAACTACCAGGAGCAGTACGAGCACATGCTCAGAACCATCCAGTCCGGTCCGCTGAGCGATCGGGGACATCGGTAACAGAATAGTCTGGGGACACGGGTTACAGTTGGCGCTTCAATCTCCACAGGCATCCTCGATTCGTATGTCTTGTTTGAGCAGCAGCCCGAGCTTGAAGGGGCCGAAGTAGGCGGACCGGAACCCCCGTCATCGATTTCTTCGACTCACCACGTCAGGTTCTCGCTCTTGCCCCGTCTGCAACTGGTCGCTGCGCGGTGCCTCTCCGGCGTGCCGCTGCTCACTTTGCGCTCGATCGCGAAGCGGGTGATGCGTCGTGTAGGATTGCAAAAGCCATTGAAATGCTTTATGATGTGGCATTTCTGGTGGGCTCAGACGCATAGGCAATAGATGATCTTTCGGGATGTTTGGCATGGATAAGGCGCTACAAATCCTCCGCGATCGCATCGATGAAATCGACGACACGATTCTTGGTCTGTTGAATCGTCGGGCGTCGATCGTTGCCGAGGTGGGGCAGATTAAGAAGCGGGAACAGGCTCAGGTGCACGCACCTCGACGCGAACAGGAAATTCTCGAGCGTCTCGAGCAGCAAAATCCCGGGCCTTTTCCCAACGAGGCGGTGCGCGCCGTCTTTCGCGAAATCATGTCGGCGTCGCTCGCGCTCGAGGGGCCGCTCAAAGTCGCCTACTTGGGCCCGCCGGGGACCTTCACCCACGTTGCGTGTTTGAAGCAGTTCGGGACGTCGGCGTCGGCGGTGGCGGTGAACAGCGTGAAGGACGTGTTTAGCGAGGTCGAACGCGGACGGGCCGATTACGGCGTGGTGCCGATCGAGAATTCGACCGAGGGCGTCGTGGCCCATACCCTCGACCTCTTCGTCGACTCGCCGCTGAAGATCACGGGGGAAATCCTGCAAGAGGTGTCGCACCACCTGCTCTCGCGGACGGGAAAGTTGGGAGATGTGAGACGGATTTACTCGCATCCCCAGCCGGTGGCGCAGTGTCGAGCCTGGCTGGAGCGCCATGTGCCGGACGTGCCGATCGTCGAAGTGTACAGCACCGCGCGCGCCGCCGAACTCTGCCGCGACGAGCCGGAGGCCGCAGCCATCGCGTCCGATCTCGCGGCGCGCCTCTACGGGCTGACCTTCGTGGAGAAAAAGATCGAGGACAACCCCTCGAATTCTACCCGGTTTCTCATCATCGCCCGGGTGTCGCCGGAGTGCACCGGGCGGGACAAGACCTCGGTGATGTTCTCGATCAAGGACCGAGTGGGCGCGCTGTACGAGATGCTCAAGCCGTTTGCCGAACAGAAGCTGAATCTCTCCAAGATCGAATCGCGGCCGTCGAAGCGCAAGGCCTGGGAGTACCTGTTCTACGTGGATGTCGAGGGGCACGTCGATGACCAGCCGGTGAAGGCCGCGCTTGAGGCGCTGCGTCCCCAGTGCCAGTTGCTCAAGGTCCTCGGTTCGTACCCGGCGGCTGGATGAGCGTTCGATGCCCAGCGGCGTGAAATACCAGGTTCGCCCCGAGATTCTCGAGATTGCCCCCTATGTCCCGGGCAAGCCGATCGAAGAGGTCGAGCGCGAGTTCGGCGTCACCGGGGCCGTGAAGCTGGCGTCGAACGAAAACCCGCTCGGTCCGTCGCCGGCGGCGGTAGAGGCGGTGCGCGGGGTGCTCGGCGGCCTGCATCGCTACCCGGACGGCGCGGGGACGGCGTTGCGCGAGGCGATTGCCGCGCGATTGAAGGTCGCACCCAGCCGGGTGATCCTGGGGAACGGGTCGGACGAAGTCGTCGATCTGCTGGCGAAGGCCTTCCTGACCGCCGGGGACGAGGCGATTATGGCGACCCCGACGTTCGGGGTGTACCGGATCGCGGTCCTGGCCAATCAAGGCCGTCCGATCGAGGTGCCGCTCCGCGCGGGGCGGCACGATTTGGACGCGATGGTCGCCGCGGTCACGCCGCGGACTCGCCTGCTCTTCGTGTGCAATCCCAACAGCCCGACCGGGACGGCGATGACCCGCCGCGAGGTGACGGCGATGCTGGAGCGGCTGCCCGAGCGGGTCGTGGTGGTGTGCGACCACGCCTACGAGGACTACGCCACGTCGGCCGATTTTCCCCAGACCGCGTCGCTGCTCGAGAGCGTCCGGCCGGTGGTGGTGCTGAGGACGTTCTCGAAGATCTATGGATTGGCGGGGCTCCGGATCGGATACGGGGTGGGGCCCGCGGACCTGGTCGGGATGCTGAACCGCATCCGACTGCCGTTCAACGCCAGCACGGTGGCCCAGGCCGCGGCCGTCGCCGCGCTGGGGGATGAGGCGCACGTTCGGGCCAGCCGTATGGTCAACGCCGCGGGCAAGACGTATCTGACCCAGGCGTTTGCGAGGTTGGGGCTGGCGTGTGACCCCACCGAGGCGAATTTTCTGTACGTGGATGTCGGTCGGGACGGCCGGGCCGTGTTCGAGCGGCTGTTGCGGCACGGCGTGATCGTTCGCCATCTCGAGGGGACGCGGCTGCGGATCACGATCGGGCTGCCCGAGGAGAATCAACGGTGCATTGCGGCGCTCGAGAGGGTGTTGGCGGACGGCTGAACGAGGGGCCGGGCGGATAGAGGCAAGGGCTCCGAGCGAGGCGATCGCCGGAGCGATGAAGGAGTCGTGGATGATCATTATTTTGAAACCGGAAGCCACGCAGGCTGAAATCGACCATCTGACGCAGAAAATCAAGGAGCACGGCTTGACGCCGCACCTCTCCACCGGCCAAGAGCGTCGGTTGATCGGCGTGATCGGCGATGAACGGACGATCCAGAACATGCCGCTGTCCATCTTCCCGGGGGTCGAGAGCGTCCTGCCGGTGCTGGCGCCGTACAAGCTGGTCAGCCGGGAATTTAAACGTGAGAACTCGGTAATCCCGCTGGGCGACGGCGTGACGATCGGCGGCGTGCAGGTGCCGGTCATGGCGGGGCCGTGCGCGGTGGAGACGCAGGCCCAGGTGCTCGGCATCGCGAAAGCCGTGAAGGCCGCCGGTGCGCGCCTGCTCCGTGGGGGCGCGTTCAAACCCCGCACGTCACCGTACGCATTTCAGGGATTGGGCGAGGAGGGGTTGCAGTACCTCGCCGAGGCGAAGAAGATAACGGGATTGCCCGTGATCACCGAGATCGTGGACCCGCGCGACATCGAACTGGTCGCGCAGTACGCGGACGTGCTGCAGATCGGCGCGCGCAACATGCAGAACTTCCGGCTCCTCACCGAGGTGGGGAAATACCATAAGCCCGTGCTGCTCAAGCGGGGCCTCTCCGCCACGATCAAGGAGTTTCTCCTGTCGGCCGAGTACATCATGTCGGGAGGCAATCACCGCGTGATTCTCTGTGAGCGCGGCATTCGAACGTTCGAGACCCAGACTCGCAACACCTTGGATCTCGCGGCGGTGCCCCTGATCAAGGGGCTGTCGCACTTGCCGGTCGTGGTGGATCCCAGCCATGCCACCGGCCGGTGGGACCTGGTCGCCCCGATGGCGCTGGCGGCGGTGGCGGCGGGGGCCGATGGGCTGCTGATCGAAGTGCATAGTAATCCCGAGGAAGCGTTGTCAGACGGTGAGGAGTCGCTCAAGCCTGCCAAGTTCGCGGCGATGATGACCGAGTTGCGCAAGGTCGCCCACGCCGTGGGCCGGGAGATGTGACATCCCCGGTCCGGCGTTAGTCCGGCGGCTCGCCGTCGTCGGCGTGGGCCTGATCGGCGGCTCCCTGGCGTGGGGCGTCAAACGGCGCGAGTTGGCGCGGGAGGTCGTGGGCGTGGACCGCGACCCTGCGTCGTTGCGGTACGCCATCGAGACGGGCATGATCGATGGGTCGGCGGGGCTGGAAGCTGCGGTCCGCGGCGCCGACCTCGTGGTCTTGGCGGTTCCGGTCGGGGCTGTTGCTGCGCTGGCCGATGAGCTGGTTCCCTGGCTCGCTCCGGAGGCGGTGGTCACGGACGTCGGGAGCGTGAAGCTCCGGGTCGTCGAACGGGTCGGGTCGGTGATTCCGAGATTTGTCGGCGGGCACCCGATGGCCGGCGGCGAGCGGTCGGGCGCGGCGGCGGCGGTCCCCGATTTGTTCGACGGCACGCAGTGTTTCCTGACCCCCACGGCGCGGACCGACCCGAAGGCGCTCGAGGTGGTGGAGCGATTGTGGAACGGGCTGGGCGCGACCGTCGTTCGGATGGATGCGGCGAAACACGACGAAGTGGTGGCGGCGGTCAGCCATCTGCCGCATCTGGCCGCCTTCGCCTTGGTCAACGCGGTCGCGGCGGCCGATCCGGCCGGCGCGGCGCTCGCGTTCGCCGCGGGGGGATTTCGCGACATGACGCGGATCGCCGCGAGCTCCCCCGAGATGTGGCGGGATATCTGTTTGATGAATCGCGATCCGCTGCTCGGCATGCTTTCGCGGTATGCCGACGCCGTCGGCCGGCTGCGGGAGTTGGTCGGCCGGGGGGACGGCCAGGGGCTGTTGGACGAATTCACCCGCGCGCAGTCGGCTCGCCGGGGCCTTCGCGGGGGATCGGGATGACGACGGCGGTGGTGGCGCCCGGTCCCGCGCTGCGGGGACGCCTCACGGTGCCCGGCGACAAGTCGATCAGCCACCGCGCCGTCATCCTCGGGAGCCTCGCGCGCGGGGAGACGGTGGTTCGTGGGTTCCTGGCGTCCGATGACTGCCAGCGGACGGTGGCGGCGTTTCGCGCGATGGGACGGGCCATCGACGACATCGAGGCGGCGGGGCGTCCGGCGCTCCGCATCCGGGGGGACGGAGCGGGCGCGTTGCGCGAACCGGGCGACGTGCTGGACTGTGGGAACTCGGGCACGACGATTCGCCTGATGGCCGGCCTGCTGGCGGGGCGGCCGATGTTTTCGGTGTTGACCGGGGACGCGTCCCTCCGTCGGCGTCCGATGGCGCGGGTGGTCGAGCCCTTGAGGGCGATGGGCGCCCAGATTACCGGGCGTGAGGACGGCCGATACGCTCCCCTGGCTGTCGTGGGCCGTCGGTTGAAAGGCGCCGCCGTCCGTCTGTCGATCGCCAGCGCGCAGGTCAAGTCGGCGCTGCTCCTGGCGGGACTCTCGGCCGAGGGGCGGACGACGGTGACGGAGCCGCAGCGCTCGCGCGACCACACCGAACGAATGCTGCGCGCATTCGGCGCCTCGCTGGAGATCGAAGGCGCGACCGTGTCGCTGTGCGGGCCGGTGGACTTGGCCGCGACCGACGTGGAGGTGCCGGGCGATCTCTCATCCGCCGCGTTTGTCATCGCGGCCGCGCTGCTGGTGCCCGGGTCGGAGATCGTGATCGAGCGCGTGGGCGTGAATCCGACGAGAACCGGGTTCCTCGACGTGCTCCGGGCGATGGGCGCGTCGGTGGTCGTCGAAGGCATGCGGGACGCGTCGGGTGAGCCGGTGGCCGACCTGATCGTGCGCGCCGGCCCGTTGCGCGGGACGAGGATCGAGGGGGAGTTGATCCCGCGCACGATCGACGAATTTCCGATCCTGTGCGTGCTGGCGGCGCTCGCGGAGGGAGAGACCGTGATCGACGGCGCGGAGGAGTTGCGGGTGAAGGAGAGCGATCGGATCGCGGTGATGGCCGAAGAACTGCGCCGGTTGGGGGTGACGGTGGAGGAACGACCCGCGGGCATGCGGATCGTCGGGCCGCAGAAACCGGTGGGCGCGGAGTGCGCCAGCCACGGCGACCATCGCGTGGCAATGGCGCTGGCGGTGGCCGCCCTCGCCGCGACGGGTCCGACGACGATCCGCGACGTCGAGTGCGTGGGCACCTCGTTCCCTGGATTTTTCGACCTGTTGGAGATGGCAAGGAGATGACGGCGCGTGAATTGATCGTGGCGATCGACGGCCCCTCGGCGGCCGGCAAGAGCAGTGCGGGGATGCTCGTCGCGCGGCGCCTGGGCTACCTCTACGTGGAGAGCGGCGCGTTTTACCGCGCGCTGGGGTGGAAGGTCCGCGCGTGCGGCGTCGATCCGTCGGGCGACGCCGCGCTGCAGACGCTCTCCGAGACGACCGTGATCGAGGTGGTGCGGACACCCAACGGCGCCAGAATCTTGGTGGATCAGCGCGATGTGACCGACGACCTCCGGACGCCGGAGATGAGCCGGATCGCGGCGCAGATCGCGTCGAACCCGCTCGTTCGCGAGCCGATGCTGAAGATCCAGCGCGCAATGGCCAAGGACGGCGGGGTGGTGATGGAGGGTCGGGACATCGGCACCGTCGTGTTCCCCCGGGCCGACGTGAAGTTCTACCTGGACGCCGATCCCAACGTGCGGGGAGACCGGCGGTACAAGGAGTTGGTTGCCAAAGGGTTGGCGGTCGACCTGCAGACCACCATCGACGAGATCATGGCCCGGGATCGCAAAGACATGAACCGCACGGTGGCGCCCTTGCGGAAAGCGGACGACGCGATCGCGATCGACTCCACGGGCTTGACCTTGGATGAGGTGGTCGATAGAATGGTGGGCGCTGTAGAACGGCAACGAGCCGCGACCACCCGGTAACGCGGTGCTGTACGAGGTCGCGCACCCGGTGGTGTCGGTGGTGGCCCGCCGGTGTTGCTCGCTGGAGGTCGTGGGGCGCGAGAAGGTCCCGGCCGAGGGCGGGGTGATCGTCGCCGCCAACCACGTCAGCTACCTGGATATTCCGATTGTGGGCTGTGCCCTCGCCAGGCGCGCGGACTTTCTGGCGAAGGCCGAGTTGTTTCGGAACCCGCTCGTCGGTTGGCTGTTCAGGCGGTTGGGCGGCGTGCCGATTCGGCGAGGGGGTCTTGACCGGTCTGCGCTCGCCGAAGTGCAGCGGCGGCTGGCCCAGGGGCGGCTGGTGGTGATGTACCCCGAAGGGACGCGCAGCCCGGATGGGCGGTTGCGGGACGCGAAGCCCGGGATCGGGATGCTGGTTGCGCGCACCGGGGCGCCGGTCGTGCCGGCGTACGTGGCGGGAACGGCCGAGGCCTGGCCCCCCGGCGCGTGGTGGTTGCGGTGCCGGCCGATTACCGTGATCTTCGGCGATCCGATGACGTGGGCCGGTCCCCGAGCAGGGGGAGATGAGGACGACGTGACGAAACGACGATACCAGCGAATCAGCGACGACATCATGGCGAGCATCGCGGCCTTGCAGCGACAGGCGCGCGCGAGGCGGATTATTCACCCTTCACCGCAGTCGAACTAGAGAGGACGTACTCGTATGGCAATCACGCAATCGGAAGCGCCGGTCAGGAAGCCCTTCCAAAAAGGCACCGAATTGACGGAGATGGAGCTGATGTATGCCGAAACCTTCAAGGAGTTGGAGGAAGGCAGCATCCTGGAAGGGAGCGTCGTGGCCATCCAGGCCGAGGGCGTGGTCGTCGATATCGGGTACAAATCGGAGGGGATCGTGCCCCGCGAGGAGTTCGTTCCCGAGGAGCTGAGCGCCCTCAAGGTTGGAGACCGGTTCCTGGTCTACCTGGAGGAGCGGGAAGACAGCGAAGGCAATATGATCCTCTCCAAGGAAAAAGCCGACCGGATGAAGATCTGGGGGGACCTCGAGCGGATCTTCGAAAAGGGCGAGGTCATCGAGGGGAAGGTCCTCACGAAGATCAAGGGCGGGATGATGGTCGACATCGGGATCAAGGCGTTCTTGCCGGGGTCGCAGATCGACCTGCGGCCGGTGAGGGATCTCGATTCGCTGATCGGCAAGACCTACCAGATGAAAATCATCAAGATGAATCACCGACGCAGCAACGTCGTCGTCTCGCGTCGCGTGGTGCTCGAGGAGAACCGCGACCGGCGCAAGCAGCAAGCGATGGCCACCCTCCAGGAAGGCCAGATCATCGACGGGCAGGTCAAGAACATCACCGATTACGGCGCGTTTGTCGACCTGGGCGGCATCGACGGCCTCCTGCACATCACCGATATGTCGTGGGGCCGCGTGGCCCATCCGTCCGAACTGTTCATGGTCGGCGACCGGGCCAAGGTCATGATCCTCAAATACGACCGCGAGACCGGGCGCATTTCGCTGGGCGTCAAGCAGCTCAAGCCCGATCCGTGGCAGCAGGTCGAGGAGAAATACCCCGTGGGCTCGCGCGTGCGCGGCAAAGTGGTGAGCCTGGTGGACTACGGCGCGTTCGTGGAGCTGGAGCCCGGGATCGAAGGGCTCGTGCACATCTCCGAGATGACGTGGTCGCACGAGATCAAGCACCCCTCCAAATTGGTGGCGGTCGGCGATCAGGTCGAGGCCCAGGTGCTCAACGTCGAACGCAAGGGCCGCAAGATTTCGCTCGGCATGAAGCAGGTCGCGGCTAATCCGTGGGAAGTGGTCGAAACGAAGTATCCGGTGGGCTCGGTGATCGAGGGCAAGGTCAAGAGCCTCACCGAATTCGGCGTGTTCGTCGGGCTCGACGAGGGGATCGACGGCCTCATTCACGTGTCGGACCTGAGTTGGACCAAACGCGTGACGCATCCCGGCGACCTCTTCAAGAAGGGGCAGGCAGTGAAGGCGGTGGTGCTGCGCGTGGACAAGGACAAGGAGCGGTTGTCGCTGGGGTACAAACAGTTGACCCCGGATCCGTGGGAGAGCGACATCCCGAAACGCTATCAGGTCGGCCAGGACGTGAAGGGGAAAGTCGTGAAGATCACCGATTTCGGCGCCTTCGTGGAGTGTGAAGACGGAGTGGAAGGGCTGATCCACATGAGCGAGATGAACCTCGAGGGGCAGAAGCTCGAGGAGCGCTACAAGGTCGGAGACGAGGTCACGGCTCGCGTCATTCGTGTGGATTCCGGCGAGCGGAAGATCGCCCTCAGCATTCGCGAGCAGGTCGGCGATTGGGGGTTGCCCCAGGGCGATGAGCATCGTGCTCCGAAAAATCGGTAGGGGGCCGTATCCCGTGCGTCGTGGGGTAGGGGGCAGTTGCTGATGGCGCGTCGCCCGCTCGTGACCGGATTCTTGCTGTTCCTCGTGCTCGCGGTGGCCTTCTTCCTCGGGACGTACCTGACCGCGTGGTTCATGGAGCGTCCGCCGTCGGGGTCCGACCAGATCGCCCTGGTCCGCATCGAAGGCGTGATCATGGACGCCGACGAGCCGGTCGAGCAGCTCCGGACGTTCGCCGAGAATCCGGCGATCAAGGCCATTCTGATTCGGATCGACAGCCCGGGCGGCGCCGTGGTGCCCTCCCAGGAGATTTACGACGAAGTGAAAAAGATCCGCGCCGAGGGCAAGCAAAAGGTGGTCGTGTCGATGGGGACGGTCGCCGCGTCCGGCGGGTATTACATCGCGAGCGCCTCGGATAAGATCGTCGCCAACCCCGGGACGCTCACCGGCAGCATCGGCGTCATCATGGAGCTCCCCAACTTCGAGGGGCTCATGAAGAAAATCGGCGTGGAGAGCACGGTGATCAAGAGCGGGGCGCACAAGGACCTGATCTCGCCCTTCCGCGCGATGGGCCAGGAGGAACGCCTGATCCTCCAGCGGGTGATGGATGACGTGCACGATCAGTTCATTCAGGCGGTCTCCGACGGACGCGGTCTCGAGAAGGCGACCGTCACCGCGATCGCCGACGGCCAGGTGTTCACCGGACGGCAAGCGAAGGAGAAGGGGCTGGTCGACGAGCTGGGCAGTTTTGAGGACGCGATCAAGCTCACGGGTGAGCTGGCCGGCATCGTCGGCCGGCCGTCGGTCGTGGAGCCGAAGCGGCCCTTTTCGCTGTCGGAGTGGCTCAAGTCGGAATTCCGAGGACGGATCGGGGCCTGGACCAACCCTGCGCCGAGCATCCGCCTGAACTACCTCTGGACTTGGGGCTAGGAGCCTGTCCATGAATGGCCATCTGCTGCGTTGTCGCTTCGGAATCCCTCCTCACGTACGACCCAGTACGCTCCGGGGGGATTGCACAGGGCGCGCAGCGCGCGCCCGTCGAATATTGCCACGGGCCGACCATGTCGGCCCTGTGCGCCT
>Ga0180094_1000113_pt1 | contig 19239 bp, 22 predicted proteins | sample EasRivT47_16_1Da_FD_121786 | JGI IMG/M metagenome (GOLD analysis project Ga0180094, IMG submission 121786) | Soil microbial communities from meander-bound floodplain in the East River, Colorado, USA - East River metaG ERMLIBT47_16_1Da | ecosystem: Environmental > Terrestrial > Soil > Floodplain ... | reverse complement strand
TAATCAAAAAGGACCGTCAGCACTGCTAGCATCGCAGAGATTAGCAGGTGATTCTTGTAGTCGTTCAATAATTCTTTAGAAAACGCTGAGTCAGATGTGAATATGGAATAGCAGATAGCAGCCACGCCGAATCCTATGTACCGAACAAGGTCGGTAATTTTTTCGGTAACATGACGTTGTTCGTCAAGTACTTGTTCTCTGCGGTGTTGGGACAATTCGGTGTGCCCTGTCATAATATTTTTGTTTTCCTGATCATCATTTTCGGGCTGACTGTCTTTTCGCCTTTATGCTGGGACCTGGGTCGTCAGTTCCAGGCCTGCCCAACGATCTTAGAGCCTTTCCCGGATAAAAAGTGGCTCTTTTCGTAGGAGCTATTTTAACACCGGCACGGGTAGCTGTGCTTCCGGCTCTCGCTCTTTTCTTTGAAACTGCAAATGTGCCGAAACCGACCAGACTCACCTTCTGGTCTTTTTTTAGAGCCTCAGTTATCCCTGATACAAGCGCTGCAATGACCTTTACAGTTGAGGCCTTTGAAATGCCCGTAGACTCGGCTATTTTTTCGATCAACTCTGCTTTGGTCATCCGTCACCTCATACCGTGTTCAGCTTCATTATAGATAGCCCATTACGATGAAGACTTTTACTGCTGTTAAGAATACTCTCCCAGAGCACGAAGTCCTTTCACACGGGTTCTGGTCCCACATTGTTGGGCATTTGTCGTTTGCATTTCTCCTACTAAGTACTGTGGTTCTGGCTTCGAAATCATTTTTTTTTGGCCCTTGGGGATCAGTTAAAAAGGTCACAAGAAATGAATGGCTGTTTCCGCCAGGACGCTCAGAGGTTTTTGGACCCACCTCCGTGGCCACCCTTTTCGTTGTAAGTCACTAAGAGGGCAAATCTTGGATCTTTACCATTGACCATCTTTCGTGCGAGGGTGAGCCACCGGCTCATGGAAACTACCGACCTAAAAAGGATGGTGCCGAAGGGGGGAGTTGAACCCCCACGCGGTTGCCCGCAGCGGATTTTGAGTGCGGACCTCGAAGATATACCATATGACGATAGCGAGTAAGATAGAAACTAATTCAATCACTTAGTGACATCTGATTCGGCGCATTTTACCACTTAATCTCTCTCCCCGTCGAATAGTTTTGGCACAATTGTGACACAGTTTTGGTGACACAGCGTCAAATGGATTGTGCGCTGGGCGAGTCTAATCCTGGTGACGTTGCATTGCTCGACGAAGCCGGTGGGCCTCAGAATCAGCGCCTGCCTTCTGAAGGGCGTAGATCGCGTCCCAGACTAGGCGTTCGAGTATCTGAATTTGCGCTTCCCTCTGGGCGATAGCGGCATCGTACCCAGTCCATTGCCTGATAATGGCCCAAGACGCTCGATACTCATTGAGCAGACTGACGATATACTCGTCGCCAGGCTGAGACGCTTTCTGGGTCCACTCACGCTCTGTGGTCTCGACTCCGACCAAGACGGCACTAGGCTCGGCCGCGCAAAACGCTTTGGCAATCTCAAGCGCCTCAGCCGACGGCACGTGCATGGTTCCGTGGCGATCGACATACGCGTAGGGTGAATTCTTTGCGCGGTCGAATCGAGCGCGCTCTTTCACACGCTCGATGGCGTCGGGCGAGCCGGTGAGGATCCCTCGATTGAAGCTCAATCCCTGCTCACCAACCGATTCGAACACCTGGCTGAGCACGTTGTCGAGCGGCGACACCTTCATGAATCCGCGACGCTCATTATCTTCCTGCAACTGCCGGGCGTGCTCTTCATCACGAAGAAGGGCCTTGCGTCCCTTCCAGCGCACCACGAGGTGCTGCGATTCGACGTAGTCGGTCAGCCCAGGATTCGGCTCAATCCACTCTGCCTTCCATTTTTTCCCGCGGACGTGTTGGAGGATTTTCACATGCTGGAGTGGTTCATTGGGATTCAGCGTTTCGCGAAGCGCGTACTCTTCGCCAACCTTGATCTCAGATTTCTGCATAGGTCAGGAAACCTAAAGTTTACAAGAGTCACCCTCTAGATCGGGGCACGATTACACTGGCTGATGATGGGCAAGACGAACCTGCAAACTTCCTCGCTACGCTAGCACACCCTTTCGAGAACGCGCAAGCAACAGGTCGTTCCACGGACCACACGTCGGCGCTGGACATCATGAGCGACCGTCTCTAGGTGGGACGACGCTTCCGAACTCTCGACTGGCTAAATGATGGGGGGTTGAGACCTTCCTGACGGCGGACGGGGGGAGTACCGCCGTGTTAGGGTGAGGATACCGCCGTGCCCGTTTCACGAATCGTGCTCCCGCGGTGCCCCTTTCATGAAAATGTTCATGAAACTTCCTGCCCGATCGCGCTTTTGGGACCCGAGTTCATGAAAATTTTCATGAACATGTTCATGAAGCCCTCCACGGACAGCTCTGGATCGACGCCTGCGCGAGGTCCTTCACCCGCTCCATGAGCGCCTCAGGCGCGCTGTGATACCGGGCGTAGTCCCCGAGGCTGACCGCCTCACCGGCTCGCAGTCGCTGCCGGATCTCCAGATACGTAAAGTACATGGCGCTGAAATCACGCCTCGCCTCGTCCGCCACCATGCGGATCTCGTCGTGGCGGAGCCGTTCCGACCGGGAAAACCAGTCCCGCCAGCGTTTCCACGCCGCGGACGACACACTCGCGGCTGTCCGCGGCTTTAAGTTGAACCGCGCTCCGATTCGTCCCTTGCCGTAGATCCCCGAGAACATCCTCCGGGGTGAGCCCTCGGAGAAGAACGTCACGCCCCGGGTCTCGTAGTTCTCTTCAACGTCGGCGAGCAGCTTGGGAAGATGGATAGTGACGAGATTCTTCGACTGCCCGGGAGCAGCCGGTTGTTTCGGAATGTACACCCGCCGCCCAGCAAACCCATGCTTGACCATGACGTCAATGATCTCTTGCGGCAGCTTCGATTTCCTCATTGCCTTCACCCCCCGTGCAAGGATTCCGACCCACGCTTCCCCCTGAACCATAAGTGCAAGGCCCCCCTCCCACCCGGAGGTCCCCTCGTGCAATCCGTTGTGGCCCAATCAATCGACCTGGACTCGGCCGTTTTGGCTGCCCCGAGCGTAACAAGGTGTCGCACGAGCCTCTCGCACGTTGCCTGCCATGCTCGTCCGATTCTTGGCGGGATGTGCCCCTAGCCAGGACCGATCGTCGGCTGCCATCAAATTTGGGAGTTCCCACTCGCCCGAGAACACCAACCCCGAAAAATGAATTGGCCCCTTCGGGGTGGAGCGAGCCCGGCCCCCTCCATCCCTCCCGGGAAGGGGAAGGGAGTCCGAGGGCCTTAGGCTACGCAGGCACTGGCTGGTGTTCCGGGATCCCCTCGACCCGAAAAATGAATGAGCCATCCCTCGGGGACGAGGCTCCTGCGGAGTCCCGCGAGTAAGGAGGAGAGACATGGCGACCGTGATCTACGAACGAGCATTTGATGGTGGTGGCACCGAAGCCTGGGCCGTGATCGTGGACCACTCGCAGCCGGACTGGCTCGAACTGCACGTCGGCATCACCGAGCGGTCCCGCTTGGGCGGCCCGGAGGTGGTGACGTACCAGCACCAACTCCAGCAGGCCTGTGCGCAGGTCTCGCGGACCGTGCGCAAGGCCCTCTGGCAGGCCCTGTTTGCCGAGGCGAAGGCCGAACTGGACCGCGAAATCCGCATCGCGACCGATCCGCACCACGACATCGTGGAGATCGAGCGGTACTGAGGGACGAAAAAAGAGTGGAGATGATCGTGACCAAGGGCGCGGTGCCCTTGGAATCGCCTCAGAGCGAGAAGGAGACGCGCATGGACGCAGCGGCGGAGTTACTGACGATCGATCGGTGTTTGAGAGCGGTGACGTTCCAACGTGGAGACCGCGTCCACGACGGACAGGGCCGAACCGGCACCGTCCTGTCCGGTCGGCTGGGGATCGATGGCCCATCGATTGAGAACGAGTTTCAGATCGGCTGGGATGACGGCGACATCAGTTGGGTTGCAGAGAGGAGGCTGTCATGGAGGATCGAGGGTCCCGAGACCGAACCGTGTGCGTCAGCGATGAGCTCATCGATCGGTTAGGCGATCTGTACCAGAAGTACGCATTCGAGATGACGTTCGTGGAATTTCTGGAGATGGTCGTCGCCCGCATGGAAGCACGGTATGGGCCATCCCGGGCCCGCGGCGGAGACCGGCCGTTCGTGGTGCTCGACGATGTGTCCGACCACGCGGCCCCAGAAAAACGAACGCCAGACGCCGTGGAGAAGGCGTCCGCCTTCTGATTCCCACCAGCAGGAGGAACCCACATGGTGATTCGCACGCGTTCACTCGGTCAAGCGCGACCCGGCGAACTGGTGACGTATCGATGGGGCTCGCTGCGAGCGTTCGAGAACGGACGGGCGTTCGCGCCATCCGAGGGACTGCTCGCGGCGTACAAGGCGGGACAGATCTCGTGGGATGGGTATGAGCGCCGGTACCGCTTGGAGATGGAGACGCTCGCTCAACGCTCGCCGGATCTCTTCCTGACGTGGCTCCGTCGTCCCGAGGTCACCTTAGTCTGTTACGAGGCGTCACCCGCGCGCTGCCATCGCCGCCTGCTGGCGGAATGCTTCGCCCGCCTTGCGGGCGAACGGGGTGTTCAGGTCGTGCTGGATGTCCGATAGGTCGAAGACTCACCCATTCATTAGAGGAGGATCTGTCATGGATTATTGTCGAATCACGATGCTGGGCCGGCTGACCCAGGACCCGGAGATGCGAGCCACGCCAGGGGGGACGGCCGTGGCCGGTTTCTCCGTGGCGATCAATCGCAAGTACCGCAAGGCCGAGACCGAGGAGATCGTCGAGGCCGTCACCTTTGTGGCGGTCCGCGCCTTTGGCAAGCCTGCCGAGCACGCGGGCCAGTACCTGCACAAGGGACGGCAGGTGCTGATCGACGGCGAACTGCGGCAGGACGAGTGGATGGACAAGGAAAGCGGAGAGAAGCGCCAGCGGCTATACGTGGTGGCGCAGCGGATCATCTATCTGGGGAAGAGCAACGGCAATGGCAATGGCGGGGGAAAGGCTGTGGCGCAGACGGGAGACGCGGATGTGTTCGACTCGGATATCCCATTCTAATGGGACTTGACGGGAATCCTCGATCCGCCTCATACTAGTGTCATACGCGTATGACACATCCTGAAAGGAGGTGCAGAATCGTGGGTACCCGAGGCACGAGGGCACGGCTTACCATTTCTTTCCCCGCGTCGGTTTTGAAAACTGCCGACCGGCTTTCCCGCAAGGAGCGGCGAACCAAATCCGAGATATTTCGGGTGGCGTTTTTGCAATACCAGAAGCGCGCCGAAGAATGGGAGGAACTGTTTCAATTCGGCGAGCGCATGGCGAAGGAACAGGGGATCACCAGCGACGAGCAGATCGTTGACTTGATCAAGGAGATGCGGCAGGAAGCGGCGCAGCCCACTCGATGAGCCTCCGCGCTCGACCCCGCGTGGTGCTCGATACCAACACCATCGTGTCGGCCCTGTACCGCGAGGGACCTGCCCGAGACATCCTCCGCTTGTTCTATCGCGGAGCGATCACCGTCGTGGTCTCTCCATTTCTGCTGTCGGAGCTGGAGCGGGTCCTCACCGTCAAACTGCGATGGCCCGAGGACCGTGTCAAGCGGACCATGGCCAATCTCAAGACGGTGGCCGAAAAGATTGACCCCTCGATCGGCCGGTCCGTCTTCCCGAAGGAGAATCCCGACAACCGAATCCTTGAGTGCGCGGTCGCCGGCAAGGCACAGTTCATCGTGACGGGCGACCATGCGTTTCTCGATCTCCGCGAACACGAGGGAGTGGTCATCGTGACCGCGCGGGAGTTCTTGGCGACTCTGGGAGGCCTGTGAAATTGAAGTGGTCTCCGACCGGAATGCACGGCGTGTCCGCACACCACGGACACGGTTCTCCCCTCCAACGTGATCGAGCGGGCTTGATTTAGCCGCCTCGTCGTCCGTCCTCTTCCACCCCTGTTTCATGATCCTGTGACAGGGGCGATGTGTGGTTCCCGGCAGTCCGCAGCACCGTCTCTCTCTCGTTCCCCTTCCAACCCCGAAAAACGACCTCCTGTGCTGTGTGATCGGGGCGCGGCCCCGAACCCGTGAATCACAGGCCAAGGAGACTGCGATGGATGGCACTCAGGAGAGTGAAGTCGGACCTGCGTGTGGGCGTAGGCCGTCATGGAAGGCGATCACGGTGGTCCGCATCCAGATGGTCCGGGAGGGGAGGTTCCCCTACGGTTCCACCGCGGTTAGCCAGTCCTCGGACGCGGCGAAGATCTTCCAGACCTACCTGGCGGGCGCCGACCGCGAGTACATCGTGCTCCTGCTGCTGGACGGCAAGCACCGCGTCAACGCCCTCAACGTGGTGGCGGTCGGCTCGCTGACCTCGGCGTTGGTCCATCCCCGCGAGGTGTTCAAGCCCGCGATTCTGGCCAATGCCGCTGCCGTGATCGTGGGACACAACCACCCCAGCGGCGATACGGAGCCCAGCCGGGAGGACCGGGAGCTCACCGACCGGTTGGTCCAGGCCGGACGACTGCTCGGCATCACTGTGCTCGACCACGTGATCGTGGGCGAGGAGCGCTTCTTCAGCTTCGCGGATCACCATCTGATTCCGAATGGAGGGCCCCAATGACGGCCAAGACCATGCAGGTCACGCTGCCCTGGCTGGAACCGTTCACGGCTCCAGCGGAGCCGATTCCAGCGGAAACCCTCTTGACCGGCCTCAATGCCGAGCAGCGCGAGGTGGCGATGCACGGGGAGGGGCCACTGCTGGTGCTGGCGGTGGCTGGTTCGGGCAAAACCACGGCGATGGCGCATCGGGTCGCTTATCTGGTCTCGGCGCGGCAGATTTCGCCCGTTCAGATCCTGTGCCTGACGTTTACCAATAAGGCGGCCTGCGAGATGCGGAGCGGATCTCCCGCGTGACGCATCGGCCGATGAGGGACGTGACGGTCGCGACCTTCCACAGGTTCTGTGCCCGTCTCTTGCGCACGTACCACGACCTAATTCCCCGAAGCGATCGCTTCCGAATCTACGATGGGGACGACAGTGGCCGGCTGGTCAAAACCGTTGCCGTCGAGCTCCACGCGCCCGGGATGTGGGAGTCGCTAAGAGAGGACATCGACAGACTCAAGTACCTGGGCATTGCACCCGGCTACGGGCTCGCCGCGGCGTCCGCGGATTCGGTCCCACCCTCCGCCTACCTCGCCCTGCTGGACGAGACGTACCGCCGGTACGAGCAACGGCTCGAACGGGACGACGCACTCGATTTCCCCGATCTGCTGCTCAAAGCCCTGCGTCTGCTGGAGACCCATCCTCCAGTGGTCGATCGGGTGCGGCGTCGGTATCGCCACATCCTGATTGACGAGTACCAGGATACGTGTCCGTTGCAGGAACGCGTGCTCCAGCTCCTCGCGGCTCCGGCCTACAACGTCTGCGCGGTCGGAGACGACGACCAGGCCATCTACGCGTTTCGCCACGCGGACGCGTCCGGCATCCTCAACTTCGAAGCCCGCTTCCCCGGAGCGAAGGTGATTCGGATGGAAACGAATTACCGCTCCAGCGGGACAGTCATCGAGGTCGCACGCCGGATCGTCAGCGCCAACCGCCATCGCACACCCAAGGCAATTACCACGCCGAATGCCGCCGGAGATCCTGTGGAGGTCATCGCGTGTCGGTCCTCCGAGCACGAGGCCAGCTGGATCGCCGACACCATTGCGCACCTCGCGCGTGAAGGAGCCGGTTTCGGGGACATCGCCATTCTGGGCCGCGTCGCCTCGCTCTTCCGTCCGGTCGAGCAGGCGCTGGCCGACGCCCGGATCCCCTACAGCCTGGTCGATGGACTGGCGTTCTGGGAGCGGCGAGAAATCAAAGACGCGATGGCTTTCCTCCGGTTCATCGACGATCCCAGCGACGCGGTCAGCTTCAAACGGATCGCCAACCTCCCTCCGCGAGGCGTGGGGAAGCGGGTTGTGGCGCGGCTCGATCGCCTGATCGCGGCTCACTGCGGCCAGCCGATGGTGGAGGTCCTGTACGGGGTCGACGGGATCCCGCGCCGGCTCTTCGCCTTCCTCAACATGATGGACTCCCTCCGAGCCCTGCATCTCCCGGTGAGCCGCGTGATCGAGGCTGTCCTGGAGCGCGTCGGCTACGAGGATCACGTGACGAAGACCTACGCCGGTTCGGCCAGGCGGCTGGCCAATCTGACCCAGCTCGTCGATATCGCGCGGCGCTTTGACCGGGAAGTGAGTGGGGACTTGGGGGCCTTTCTCCTACACGCCGGCGGCGCGGGCACCGACCATGAGCCGGCGGGCAATAAGCCGGAGGCCGTGTGGCTCATGACGATCCACGCGGCCAAGGGACTCGAATTCCGGATCGTCTTTGTCGTGGGCCTTGAGGACGGCGTGCTGCCCCATGCGCGCAGCCGCGACAACATCGAGGAAGAGCGGCGGCTCTTCTACGTGGCCGCGACGCGGGCGCGGGAACGGCTCTTTCTCTCGTGGTCGGCGCAACGGGTCGTTCAGGGGCGAGAAATGAGCCATCGGCTGTCGCCCTTTGTGCGCGAGATCCTGCCACAAAGGGCCGGAGCGGGGGGCAGTGAGCGTTCCGACACGGCCGCCGATCCCGTGGTGATCTGTCACCAGCCCCATCTCCAGAGGCAGCAGGCGACAGTCGCGTAACCGGTTGAGGAGGGACGTCCATGACGCTGTCGCACAGCAGAGTGACGCGATACGACTTCTGTCCGCGGGCGTACCGCTTCTACTACATCGAGGGGTGGAAACCGGTGGCAAAAAAGCCGGCGCTGCTCTTTGGAGACGCGATCGACCGCGGTCTCACCGCCCTGTTCCAGCGCGGCGCTGACCCGGTCGCGGTCTTTGAGGCCGGGTGGCAGGCACCCAATGACGCGGACGTGGAGTGGGGCAAGCGACATACGTGGGACGCCCTCTTGGAGATCGGGAACGGCGTGCTGGCTCGCTTTGTGGCGGAGGAACTGCCCCGCTTCTCGAACGTGGCGCCCGAGCACGTGCAGCGAAGTCTCTCCGCCCAAGTCGACGGCGTGAGCTTCGTCGGCTATCCGGACCTGTATGGCGAGGTTGATGGCCTCCGTACGCTCGTGGATTTCAAGACGGCCCAGTCAGCCTACGACGCCGAAGAGGTCCAGCTCAACGAACAATTGACCGCGTATTGGTGGCTGCTGGAGGCGAACGGCATCCCGGTGGATCGTGTGGCGTTCTGTGTCCTGCTCAAACTCAAGGAGCCAAAGATCGAATGGTCCTTCGCGACCAGGACGCCGCAAGACATCGCGGAGTATCGCGAGAAGCTGGCCCTCGTGGCCGGCGACATCGCCCGCGGCCGCTTCCCCAAGAAGACGTCGTCGTGCGGACTGTGGAGCGGGTGCGATTACCGGCCGTTGTGTCTCGGGAACGAGTCCGCCATTCGCGCGCACCTGGTACTGACCGAGGAGATGTCGGACGAAGAGATCGTCGTGTAGAAGAAGGAGAGGACACCATGAGCATGGGACAGAACGGAAAGGCCAACACGGGGAACGGAGTCCCCACACTCGATCCCGCTGAGCAACTCCGGAAGGAGATCGAGATCAGCGACCGTGATTTCTACGCGGTGTACGACCGCCGACACGGCAAGCGGCTGATCCCCAGCGCTCGGGTCTACAACAACTGGGCCAAGGAGGCCGGGATCAAAACGCGGATCATCGAGGCCGGATGCGACGCGGACAAGGCCTGGGCGCACGTTAAAGGCTGGATCGGCCCGGAGGCGAATCCCGTCCTCCAGCGCGAGGCGCGCGTCACAATCGTCTGGAAGACCGAATGCGAGGATCTGATCTGGAACGCGATCGCGCCCAAGACGGATCAGCGGGGCCAAGTCGTCAAAGCGGGCAAGCCCTATACGATCGGGCCCGACGGGTACCCGGTCTTGACCGAATCGAGCAACCAGTTGGCCATCATCCAGCAGCTCTCACGGCTCAAACGCTTCGGCGAACGAACCGCGGTGACCAAGGCCGAGGCGATCGTGGAGAAGAAATTGTTGGGCGTGGAGTACCGCGAGCCCGAAGAGATCACGCACGAGCAGCGAGAGACGGAGGCCGTGGCGGCAGCCAACGGCGAGACGGTGCAGGAGGCCGCAGGATCGACCTCCGAGCGCAAGCCGCCAGCCGGGAACGGAGCCGCTGCACCGATGGGCGATCCGCCACGTCCTGGAAGTCAGCCGCTCAATACGGTTGTTGAGATCAACGGCAAGCGTCTGCGGACGGCCGGCATCCAGGCCGATCAACTGGAGGCGATTTGGGCAGCAGCCGAGCGGTTGGGGAAAGGACCCGTGGCTGAGGTTCTCAAGGCATTGGGAGTGGAGAAATCGGTACACCTCTCTCGTGAGAAGGCGGGGCAGGTGTTGGCGAAGCTTAATGAGCGATTATCGAGACTTCGTTAAACGGCCTTGCGTCGCTCTTATCTAACTGGCGCGCACCTTGATTCGTACAGCGCCGTAATCAATGGCCAACGACTTCCGGGTGACGCCCACGATCCTGGCAAGGAGATCGACGCTCGGAAGCCGTTTATCTCTCAGACTTTCGAGGCGCCCGATTACCGACTGCGGCAACGCAAGCGCGGCGGCGAGTTCCGCCTGGGTCAGTCCAGCGCGCTCCCGCGCGGTTTTGATGGCCCGTGCTATCGCCACCCGAAGGCGAGCGCGGTCAAGCGCCGCGCGGTAAACAGGATCGCGCTCATTCTTTTTCAGGTAGTCGCTGAGTGGTTTGGTGCGTGGCGTTGTTTTTTTCATAATATCGGCGACTCTCATGTCTCCAGCGATTGTGCGCCCGGCTGGAGGTCTTGCGCACACACACTTGCAAGCACGGGCCATCTCAAAGTCAGGGGCACCACCTCCTCAGACGAACCCCGCCATACGCCGGCGGGCAGTCTCGATTTCACGCGCTGGCGATTTCTGGCTCTGCTTTTTATACGCGTGCAATAAGATCATGCGGTTTCCCTCAATCACCACGTAGAAGATCCGGGTGCGGGGCGGAACCCGGAGTTCCCACAACTTCCCCTCGGTTTGGCGCATCAAGACGAGTGGCGCCTTGAGCCCGTGGGTCGCGAGGTCCTCAAGCACCGCGTCGATCTCGGCGCGCTCGTCCACCGGAAGCGCCCGCACGTACTCCGCAACGGGAGAGCGGCCGCTTGACGTCAGATAAAATTCAATCACTATAATAGCCAAATGGCTATATCATGTCAAGCGCCAAACCGCTGTGCTGAGGCTCAGGGGACTCGGATCGCGTGTAAAGTCGCTCGGCCGGATTTGAACCGACTGCTCCGGGGGACTTTCCGGGATGACATAGCCGCGAGCGCCTTTGTACGTGTCCCCACCACGTCGCGAGCGACATTCATCCGATAGGGCCGACCCTAGCAGAGACTCGGCGGCTCAGTCAATTTGTTCTCCGAGCCAATCTCAAAGATGGGATGTCACAATTCAAGGCCTTCCCCCCAGGCTGCTCCGGATCATCGAGGCCGGGTGCGATCTCGAGCACACCGATGGGGGACTTTCTGTGCCGGCCGTTCAGCGACGTGGATTTCTACCAAGCGATCAAAAGGAGCCAGATCATCTACGCCGCGCTGCCGCGACTGCAGGAGACGAAGAAATCCGAGAAGCTGGGCAAGGTGATCCTGACCGACCTCCAATCCTCGATCGGTGCGGTCTACAGCGAGAAGGACTTTCGGCCGCTCATGCCAGCCCTGGTCGTGCTGGACGAATTCGGGTCGTACGCCCTCCCCGATTTCGGCGTGGTGTTCGAGCAGGCCCGCGAGGCGAACGTCGCCGTGGTCGCGGCGTTCCAATTGACGTCTCAGCTCGCGGATCGAGAGAAGAGGCTCTCGACGGGATTTCTGGAGACCGTGATGGGGAACACGGAGACGAAGGTCTTTATGCGCCTCAAGAGCCTGGAGTCGGCCCTGTGGGCATCGGAGTTCTTTGGGCAGGAACTCCGGTGGTTCGCCCAGGTGTCGGCGGGGGGATCGCGGTCGGATGCGGAGCAGATGATCAGCCTCCGCCGCTACTTGAATCCCCGGCGCATGGAGGCTCGCACGTCATCGCTGACGCATCGGCAGATGTACGATCAGCGGGTGCGGCCGGAGGCGTTGCTGCACGAGCTGGTGGTCGGAGAAGCGGTAATCAACTGGCGCGGAGAGCAGGAGTATCGTGGGTGGAGCCAGGAATCCCGCACGGCTGGGACTACGCCAAAATGCTTCCTCGCTTTCGCCGGAAAGAGCCAGTACCACTCGGCTTGTGGCAACGGATTAATCAGCGGATTTATCGCGACTTGGAGGAGGAAATGGGGAAGCAGTTTCCTGGCGCTTCACAATCGGAAGACACTGGACGTCGATCAGCTTCTCCTCCCAACAAACTATGACCGCCGTGGGAGAAATTACATCGCTAAGAACCTTCCCCGGCGATTTTCCCCTTCCGTACATCACCAGACGTTCCCACTAGCGAGCCGTCCGACCTCAAACATTGATAGCCATCATCACGGTTATAATAGCGCTCGTTACGTCTCTGCCTGAGGGATCTGTGTGGATTTATGGTGACCAGCACCGCAATCGGAGTGGAAGACGATGACCCAACGCAAGAAAACACTCTTCAAACCAGTTGTTGCTCTCGGTAAGCTCCATCCAAATTTCAAGCGTCTCCAAACCGCGCCCGGTTATGAACCAGCTCGGCGAATGTTGGATGAGATATGCGAGTCTTTCGACGATCCGGAAGGAAATTTTCTCGAGCAATTCCAGACCACCAGTTTTGATGCCCGTTTCTTCGAACTCTATCTTTTTGCCTATTTTTCGCGGTCTGGATTCAGCGTCAATCGAGATCACGTTAACCCAGATTTCCTCGTTTCACGAACTGGCCTCACCGTCGCCGTTGAATCAACAACCGTGGGCCCTCCGACCTCTGGCGTTCTTGCCAAACTCGGGAAAAAAATCTCTGACTTGTCGGAGGAGGACTTTGCGGAATATCAGCAAAACGAGCTGCCGATTCGATTCGGTAGTCCTCTCTTTTCGAAGCTCAAAAAACGTTACTGGGAAACGGAGCACTGTCGTAATCTTCCATTCGTTATCGCCATCGAGGCCTTTCATGATGACCAAGCGTTGACGTTTTCTGTCAATTCCTTGGCCCGCCTTTTATTTGGCGCTGACCAAACCGCGACGTTTATGTACGGGGGCAAACTTAAAATCGACACAAACCGGGTCACGGCCCATTCTGTTGGAGAGAAGACGGTGCCATCGAATTTCTTTGCTCAACCTGACGCTGGACACATCAGCGCCGTGATGTTCACCAATAGCGGCACTATTTCCAAGTTCGCTCGGATGGGTTACCAACGCGGGATTGGGTGTAAGACGATTAAAATGGTCCGCACCGGAACCTGTTTTAATCCCGATCCGGATGCAAAAGACCCAACTTTCTTTTCTTATGACCTCGACGAGCCGCCATTAGTCGAGTCATGGGGGCAGGGGCTCATCGTGCTCCATAATCCGAACAGTTTTCATCCAGTACCGAGAGACTTTTTCGTTGAAGCCGTACAGGGCTATATGGAAGGTGGCGTCTTAAAATTTGTCCCCACAGCATGGGACGTTATTGGCTCAAAGACTCTCTGCCTGCACCTCGGTGAAATCAAACGGAAACTTGCAAAGATCCATCAATATTGTCGGGCGCCGCGCCTGGCTATTGGAGCGATCACACGAACGGAGTTCCAGGAAGCCTGTGGCTTATCCGTGTCGCATTCAAATCCACTCTGTGAGGAACACGGATGGTTTTCCGATGAAAGCAACGCATTTCTCGGGGTTATCACACTTGATAAGACCGATAAAGATTGGGGATATATTGTCCTCGCTCGAGACGAATACTTTCAGTTTCGCGCTATTGAGTTTGAGGTGAGTTTTCCCTCACGGGAGAAGGCTCTGATGAAGCTTCAGCACAAGATGGTCCGGCTCCTTTCGTCACCTCAGCGCATTTTCCCCCAGTGACCCGGTCGATGTCTCGGCCTATACGCTTTTCAGAGAACAGGGCAGATCTGGCCCTTGTTGAAAGTGTCTCGCCCGCATACAAGAAGGCCAAGCTGTTGGAGGAGATTCGACCGATGGAGGACGGTCGTCAGGACCGCGCATGCAAGGCAGTGCGTGACCGTTGCACCATTTAGAACCGATGTAGCTCGCTCAATTCAGCAAGGGCCGCCTTCGCGTGGGCATGCCCCTCGATGCGGCTTCGCCAAGCTAAAATCCCCATCAAAAGAACCGAGCACAGAAGGGACAAACCCATGCCGATCGGGTTGGTGTCAATATCGCAGATCCGCTGCGGGATAATCTGGTCGACGATCTGAAGGGCGAATGAAGCGAGCAGACAGCGCGTTCCTATCCGAGTGTTGACGATCGAGTGCGCAACATTTTCTGCAGCGAGGGCATTTCCACCTCCGAACGCCGTGGCCAACCGTGCGATATCTCCAACGGTCAGCCCCAGCGTTCCCTTCACGAGGAACCACCCAGAGATAACCGGCAAGGTTAGAACCGTCACTCGCAAGAAGCTTCGTGCGATGATAGAGGGCAAGAAAAGGCACGGATCGTCCATAAAGACTCACTGTCCCCTCAGTCCCGAAAGTTATTTTTTTAACAACGTCCCCGAAGTGGCTCCCTGGGAGGCAATCTCCATCCGAAGCCCCCGCCCATCAGGTTGTGAGCGCTTTTGGAGAATCTCGGGAGGCCCAAAGGGGGCTGTTCCCCTTCCCCAGTCCCGTGACTGGGATTTAGGCAATATGCTCGATTTCGACATCGCCCCACTTGTCTTTCAGGTATTCTGCGACAAGCCGGCGATGACAATGATGAGGGGTTTCCTCGCTGCAAAGCAGACACCCCTCGTCCAGCATCTCACGAGGAGCCTTGTCCTCGATCCGGCGCTCCTTCATGAGGTCGATGAACCGCCGTTCGTATACCTCCCAGGCCCCCCTGTGTTTTTTGTAGGCATCCAAAATGTCCTGCGTCGGCGCTAGCAAGGGGAGATGCGCGTATTCAATATGGCAAATCGCCATGGTGAAATACCGCAGGTCCTCCCGTTTGGTGAACCCCGAAAGTTGTGAGACGTTGTTCAACCGAACGTCGATCAATCGCTTCGCACCCGAGTTCTTGAGCCGTCCGAAAAACGTCTCTGCCGACTTTTTTGTGAATCCAACGGTAAAGATTTTCATGGCGCCTCGCTCCTGGCAGCCCTTGGTTCCGGCGCACCCTCGCTGACGCTGTAGGCAATACGCTCTTCCTGAAGGCGGTAGGCCTCCGCCACGATCTCATCGCGCACTCTGAACATATCTCTTTCCGGCAAATGCAGTTGACGAACGAGACGACACATTACCTCAGCATGGCCCTCAAGGCGCCCGTCTCCATGAATGTGTTGGACCTCGATACCCGAGGCGCTCAGATGGCGCGCGATGAGAATCGTGCGGTGACATTCGAGCGGGTCCTTCTCTGCGCACATCAGGGCGAGCCGATAGGTTCGTGCGCCTTCCCGGACCCGTTCGAGCCCGCGGTTGAACAGGTCGGTTTGAGCCAGAAGGTCGTACCGGACCTTTCCGGCATGATAGCAGGCCTTGTCTGCACTCCGTGCCCCGAGTTCCTGGCCGAGAAAGACGTAGGCAATATCACGTTCCCCCAACGTTTCCTTCAGATCATCGCGGTTGAACTGCGGATTCCTCCGACTGTACGGTTTCGACCTCACATCGGCGATCGCGGCCACGTCGTGCTGTTTCAAAAGCCCAACGAAATGTTCGACTAAATGGGTTGAGTGACCAACGGTAAAAACCATCCCCATCATACGTTCCTAAACGGCTTGTTGCTGATCATTGCCGCCACGATCTCTGTCCGCCCCCAAAGTCAACCAAGTCAAGCCCCCAGGCCGACCCCCTGCTGTGTGTTTCGACTCGATCAATCGCTTCAGGCTTTAACGACCTCTAAACAGTGCCACTAACAATGTTTTCATAAAGCTCCTGAAAACCCTGCAGATTGCGGAGATGGGGGTGGTTCGATAGCTCGATAGCGTCTGTCCGCCGGCCGTGTTTCGCTAAACTTTTCACGAGTGAGAGTAGTCGACCTTCGAAGTCCCACCCGGGATTATAATCCTCTAAGACCTTTACGAGGATGCTGCCGACCGCTTGAGAATAACTTGTGATCAAAGGCTCAAGCTGTTCAATGAACATATCGGAATTGTGGTCCACCGAAACGTGAGGTGCAACGGCCATCAGCAATCGCAGCTCTCGCGCTGAAATCACTTCCAAGTAGCAGATCAGTCTACTCAGGCTCGATAGCAGGCCTTTTGGCGTGTCTTTTTGCGTTTCGGCCCAATTAATACAATGCTCCCAAAAAGATAAAATGCTTTCAATCTGGGAAGCGGTAAGCTTTTGGTTACTCACACTCCAAAAGAATCGGCTTATTTCCTGGAGGTCGCCTTCTCGGCCCACGCTGAACAGATAAGCAAACCTCGGGGCTGTTAGCGTCTCGTCTCCCCAAAGATACGCCAATGCAATCCGCTCAAGAAGTCGCTCGCGCGCGTGCCGACTTTTGAGATCCCGCCTCAGCGCATCATCAACCACACCATGTTCAACAAGTAATTTGTAGACCGGCCGTGACGCGGACGAATATGAAAGACCATCAAGAGCGCACTGTAGATTAGCGTCGTAGGGCTGTGGAAAAATCCGTTCAATGTTGCCTTCAAGCCAATCCTTGTCGATGTAATGCATATTAGTGATGTAAGCACCCATAAGGACTGAAAATTCAAAATTCCCGTTCTGACACTTCGCCAACTGCGCGTCGAACAATGGAGCGACTTTCTCCCATGCATTGGCATGTCCGTTTTGACCTTGGTCCTCAAGACGACATAAGCGTAGTGTATGACTTAGCAGCGCTTCAACCGCCGATCCCTTCGACGAATTGATCGCCTGATTCATTGCATCTGCTAGGTGGGGCTCATCGACGGCTTCGGATTTTTCAAGGAGGACCGCCAGGATCTCTTGCCCTCTTGGCAGGAGGCTTGGAGGATAAGACCGTTCGTCCTTTCGGGTGCCGGCATCAATAAAATCGGCAATAATCTTTGGAATCCAATCACGGGTTGGCGTCCAATTCGGATCTCGTTCCACGGCCTCTGTCCAGAACTCTGTGTCAAAGATGAGTTCCTCGAACAGATCGAAGAGTGCTTCCCAGGTCTTACCCCAGTCGAGCTTGCTGTCCGCACCAGCGGGAGAATCCCACAGACTCTTGAATCCCTTGATTAACCCATACTGGAATGGCCGTTTCGCAGCAACGAATCCCGGCATTTGGTCAACAAAAAGCCCCGGATCATCTTTGACCGCCTGTTCAAGCGTATCAACCAACGCATGAGTGGTTGGGCCTCTCCAGCTGTCAGATTGCTTGAAGTTGTTCAGGCGTTCTACTAATTCACCTTTTGATGCGAACCCCAGAAGGTCACGAGCCTGATACGGCGACGGTCCAGGCCCTGACCATGTTTCACTGTAGTAATGGAAGCTTGGGTGTTCGGACACCGATCCCAACGATGGGTCGGCTGAAAGCTCTTCGAACCATCTATCCGCCTGGCTATAACCTTGCCCCACGATCGCACTCAGCCAGTTACGCTGATTGTAGCGAAGCCGCCGCTCAGGATCACTCGATTCCGTTGCTGTAGGAATCCCCCTAATCAGATTAAATACCCTCTCTTTCTCCTCCTCGTTAAAGCTTGAAAATCTGGCCTTCAATAGCTCATAAGTCTCATGTATGTGGCCATCGTCTAAAAATTCTGTGTTCAGCACTCCGGGCAGTGCTTCACGAAGAGCATTAAATTTTGCGTTCAATATGGCAATACCGATTCGCCTGATGATCTCAACTGGGGCCCGAATCAGTTCTTCAACGAAGGGGAGAGCGGATTGCGGGTCCCTGTCTACCCAGGCTAGCAAGACATCACGGAGGCCCTCAATAAAGCGGGCTTGAGGATCATGCCCAGAATAATTCTGCTCATCATCCTCGATCGCAGGGCGCCATATCCGGCTCAAATCTCCATGCTTGCCCTCGCCCATAACTTCCTTGAGCCGTGACAGCAGAATCTCTGAGGCCTGCTTTCCTACTTTCTCTCCCAGCACTTTTGCATGCGCGTGTAGAAACTCTTTGAGCCAGTAATCTTCAATAAGCGCGACAGCTTTCTTCTCGGTTTCTCCCAGATCCTTTTTCTCTATCCAACGGATTCCCGTGCAATGGAGTAACATTTGACAGGCCTTAATCCAGTCGTCCCGCAATTCACTCGCCAGTAGCCGGGACATTGCTCCCTTGCTGAGAGCATGACCCACCATTCCGCCCTTATCAAATTTGCTTTGTAGCCATCCTGGGATTAGATCAATATCCTCCAAGACAATTGCCCCAGTTGGGACCAGCCCGAGTATCTCAGCAAATTTGAACCAGGTACGGTAGTTGTCACGGACACTTCTATCCGGTTCACGAGCTTGACTGACTTTTCGTACAACTCGCATTACTTTGCCAGCAAGTTCAACGTCATTCGTTTCCCCAGCTCGCTTCGCAGTGGCTTCTAAATAGATTAGTGCACCCCAGTATGGAATACGGAAATATCCTGGCTCACTCTCAACCGGTACTGGATTGTGTTCCGAATCAAATAGCCCCAACTCGTCCAGCCGGTCAAAAAACTTATCAAGGTCGTGTCGAGCGGCGAGAAGCTCAAAGCCCTTGCGCGCGTGCTCATCGCTCTTCTTCATCAGTTGGAGAAACGACTCTTGGTTGGCTGATAGAGTCATTTCAGCATTTCCTTCATATCTTTAAAATCCTGCATGACCATAGAAGTAGATGCCGGAACAGATCTCCCGTACTCGTCTACGACGTCAAGCAGTTGGTTCCAATCCTTCATATCCCTGAGAAAAGGAAGCAGATGAATACCGCATTCGGCTTTATAATATTGACGCAGGCTTCGCATTACTTCGTGTTCATGCGAAAAGAATCCTTGCAGCAGATAATGGTTTGCCTCCCTGGAAGTACGCTCTCTGATTTGGCGAGCCTTGGAAATCACATATTCCAAGGTCTCAAGCTCTTCAAGGCCGTAGCCGATAAATAGGACGGTCTTGTGCTGAAACAAAGCCTCAAGAAATGTTAAAACAAAATTCT